>JAABUW010002849.1_pt1 | contig 25596 bp, 26 predicted proteins | sample 5560081 | NCBI WGS metagenome assembly JAABUW01 (sample SAMN10711882, study PRJNA513363) | rock metagenome | isolation source: Antarctica rocks | place: Antarctica: Victoria Land, Knobhead sud | reverse complement strand
TCTCGGCCCCTCCACTCCTCGACTCCCGTGAACCGCCAACGTGACTCCGGACCCGCTCGGCCTGGTCCGCTTCGACCAGCGTCCCGCCACCCGGTGGCGCAACGGCCGCGGCTCGACCCGCGAGGTCGCCGCCCGCCTGCTCGGAGTCAAGGGCCCGGAGTTCGTCTGGCGGCTCAGCGTTGCCGAGGTCACCGATGACGTCGAGTTCTCGACCTTCCCCGGCGTGGAACGCACGGCAACCCTGGTCGACGGGGACGGCCTGTCCCTCGACGTCAACGGCAGCGAGCAAGTGCTCCGGCCCTACGAGCCGTTCACCTTCGACGGCGAGGCGGAGACCTTCGCCCGGCCGACCGCCGGACCGGTGCGCCTGCTCAACGTCATGACGAGAACCAACCGGATGAGCGCCCGGGTGCGGGTCGAGGACCTGTCCGACGGCCGGCCGGTCACGGTGGCCGGAGCGACGGTCTTCGTCCAGCTGACCGGCGGCTCCACGGCATACGCCGCCGACGGGGCGAGCGCCGATCTGGGCCCGCTGGACGCCCTGACCCCGCGTCCGCGGGTCCGTCTGCTGGTGGGCACGGGTCGGGTGGCCGTGGTGCGGATGCAGAACTTCCGGGCCTACCGGGCCATGGCCTGAGCCTGGCGCCTCGCCGTCAGCCGCCGGATCCGACGAGCTCCTTGGGCTGGCGCCCTGCCGACTTCGCTTGGTACTGCGCGGTCTTGCGCTCGGCCGCCACGCGCGCGGCCTGGACGACGAAGCCGGTGACGGCCGCGAAGAGCAGCGCTTCCTTCCAGCTGACCTCGTCCTGGTTCGTCGGGTCGGACGGCGCGGGCCGCCCCGAGGCCACCTGCCAGATCTTCGTCACGAGCCGGTTGGCGATCGCGCCGGCGAGGACGGCGCCGCCGGTGCCGAGCATCTTCCATCCCAACGAGCCCATCTGCGGTCCTCCAGTCGATCGGGTCGGCCTACGCATCCGACTCTCGCACGCCGTGGGGGTAAAGTCATCTTCCAGAACGACAGGGGAGCGCCCCAAGCGCTGAGAGTGCGGTCCGCCGCAGACCCTCGAACCTGCTCCGGTTAGCACCGGCGAAGGAAGTCGGGAAATCTCAGGTGTGCTCCCGGCATACCTTCATGGGGTATGCCGGGAGCCCACCTCCCCGAGGTATCCACCGGAACGCCGGACACCACGGGAAAGAAGGACACACCATGAGCGACACCAAGCCCACCGAGCGGCTCCAGGAAGCCGCCCGCAGGGGGACGACCATCCTCGCCACCCGGCCGCTCGGCCGCTGGCGCACCATCGACCTGCTGACCTGCGCCTTCCTCGGCGTCGCGTTCGGCGTCGCCTACTGGGGCTGGTCGCTCGCCTACGACGCCCCCAGCAAGGCCCTCACCGCGGCGTTCCCGCCCCTGGTGGGCATCACAGCGGCGCCGTGGCTCATGGCCGGCGTCGTCGGCGGCCTCGTCATCCGGCGACCGGGCGCCGCGCTCTTCGCCGAGCTCATCGCCGCCAGCATCGAGGCGCTCATCGGCAGCCAGTGGGGGGTCGCGACCCTCGTCTCCGGAGCCCTGCAGGGCCTCGGAGCCGAGATCGCCTTCGCGCTTCTCGGCTACGCATCCTTCGGCCTGGTCGCGGCCGCCCTGGCAGGTGGCCTCTCCGCCCCGCTCGAGGCAGTCTACGAGTGGTATGCCTACTGGACCGACTGGGGGATGGGCTACAAGGTCGCCTACCTCGTCATCCTCACGGCGGCGGGTGCGGTCATCGCCGGCGGCATCGGCTGGCTCCTCACCCGGGCGCTGGCCAGGGCGGGCGCCCTCAATGCCTTCCCTCCGGGACAGGAGGTCAGGGAGGTCGGTGCTGTCTGACGGCCTGACGGGGGGCGCCGCGGTCGAGGTCGAGCACCTCACCTGGCGGCCCTTCGGTCGTGCCGCGCCGATCCTGCGCGACGTCTCGCTGCGCTGCGCCCCGGGCGAGCGGGTCCTCCTCGCCGGCCCGAGCGGGTCCGGCAAGTCCACCCTGCTTCGGGCTGTCGCCGGCCTGCTCCTGACCGCCGACGCGGGTGACCTCGACGGAGCGGTCCGGGTCGGCGGGCTCGAGCCCCAGGCGGCGCCCGGACAGGTCGGCCTCGTCCTCCAGGACCCCGGTTCCGGTGTCGTCGCGGCGAGCCTGGGCCGTGACGTCGCCTTCGGCCTGGAGAACCTCGGTATGCCGCGCGAGCAGATGGCCGCGCCCGTCGCCGAGGCGCTCGCGGACGTCCGGCTGCGGATGCCCCCCGGGGCGAGTCCCGCGTCCCTTTCCGGGGGCGAGCAGCAGCGGCTGGCTCTCGCCGGCGCCCTGGCGATGTCGCCGCGCGTCCTCCTGCTCGACGAACCGACGGCGATGCTCGACGGCGACAACGCCGCCTCGGTGCGCACGGTCGTCGACGACGTCCTGTGCCGGCGGGGGTTGACGGCGATCATTGTGGAGCACCGGCTGGGGCCGTGGCTCGACCTCGTCGACCGCATCGTGGTGCTCGATGCAGGGGGGGCCGTCGTCGCGGACGGGAGCCCCGACGCGGTGCTGGCCGGCGCGAGCGACGTCCTCCTGGCGCAAGGGATCTGGGTGCCCGGCCATCCTGACCCTACGCCGCTGCGGCTGGCCGTCGGGTTCGGCAGGGCCCCGGTGGCCCCGGGAGAGGTGGCCGTCACGGCCCGGGCACTGACCGTGCGCCGGGCGTCACGGCCGCTCAACGGCCCGGACCGGGTGACGACCGCGGTGCAGGACGTCGACCTGGACGTGCGGGCGGGGCAGAGCCTGGCGCTCGTCGGACCCAGCGGGTCGGGCAAGTCCACGCTGCTTGCGGCGCTCGGTGGGCTCGTTCCCCCGACGGGGGGCACGGTGACACTGGCCGACACGCTCGGTCAGGGGCCGCCGCACCGCTGGCCGTCGCCGCAGCTGGCCCGCGCCGTGGCGTGGGTGCCGCAGCGGGCGGCCAGCACGATCATCCGGCGCACGGTGCGGGACGAGGTGCTGGCCACGGCCGACGCGGTGGGGCTGGAGCGGGCCGTCTCCGTGCCCCGGGCCGAGCTCCTCCTCGACCGGCTGGGCCTGCTGCCGCTCGCCGGCTCCGACCCCCGCCACCTCTCCGGCGGGGAACAGCGTCGGCTGGCCGTGGCGGCGGCCGTCGTCCACCAGCCAGCCCTCATCCTTGCGGACGAGCCGACGGTCGGCCAGGATCGACTGACCTGGGCCGCGGTCGTCGGTGTCCTCGACGCTGTGCGCGCGGCCGGCTCCGGTGTCGTCGTGTCGACGCACGACGACGCCGTCCGGGACCGGGCCGACGCCGTGCGCGTCATGACCGCCCCCCGAGCGGCGCCCCGCGGCGTCCTCCATCGCACCGGCGCTCTACTCCGGCAGGATCGTCCACCACGGACCCCTCAAGGGGAGCCCGTGGCTTCGGTCTGCGCCGGCCCGGCCGATCCCCTGCGACGGCGGTCGCTGGCCGCCCGGTGCGCGCCGCTCTCGCTGCTCCTCGCGAGCCTCCTCGTGCTGCCCCTTCCGGCGCTGCTCGACACGTGGCAGCAGTCGCTCGTGGTGCTGGCGGTCGAGGCAGGGCTCGGCCTGCTCGCTCTATCCGCCCCCGGTCCGGGAGCGCGCCCCGACGCCCGCCTGCGGCGGACCTTCCTCCGGCTCGTCCCCTCGCTCGTCGGCGTCCTCGGGGTGGGCTGGTCGGCGTGGCTGCTGGGTGGTCACGACGTCGGCATCGCCGCTGGGGCGGCGCTGCGCGTGCTCGACCTCGTCGTGCCCTCGCTCGTCCTCCTGCCCTTCGTCGACCCCGACGCACTGGGGGACCACCTCGCCCAGCGACTGCACCTGCCGGCCCGGCCCGTCGTCGCCGCGACCGCGGCGCTGCAACGCTTCCAGTCATTCGGCACTCTCTGGGCCGAGCTCCTCCTCGCCCGGCGGGTGCGCGGCGTCGGGGCCGGCCGCTCCATCGTGGCCCGCGCCCAGGAGGTGGGCGCGACGACCTTCGGACTCTTCGTCGGGGTCCTCGACCAGGCCGCCGTGCTGGCGCTCGCGATGGACGCGCGCGGCTTCGCCAGCGCGCACCGACGCAGCTGGGCTGGTCGGGCCCCATGGGGGACGTCCGACACCGTGGCCCTGCTTGGCGGGTTCGCCGTCGTTGCCGCAGGCGTGTTCGCCCGGCTCGTCCTGCCGGGATGAACCCGGACGTCGCCGGAGCTCCTCAGCGACTCGAGAGGAAGCGCTCGAGCACCTCCGGGAAGATCACCGACGCGTCCAGGACGAGGTCGTCGGGGTCGCGGTCCAGCAACCCGCCGTACCGAGACAGCTCGAGGTCGCTCCCGCTCACCCGGTAACGCGCAGAGTCGTCGAGCGGACGGCTCCCGACGTCCACCCGGTCGCCGTCCACCACGGCACCGACGACGTGCAGCCGCCCGAAGCGGCGTCCCCGGAAGGTCCGCGGCGTCTGGCTCGCGTAGTCGTCGGAGACACCGCGCAGGAGCATCGCGCGCAGCTCGGCACCAGTGAGCGTGGCGGTGGCGGGGTTGCCGGGCGAGCTCGTCGCGGCGTAGACGTTGCCGCGGGTCACCTCCCCGGCCGCCAGCCCGGCCTCCATGTGGGCGGCGACCACAACGCCGACGTCGCCGGGGTGGTGGTCGAGCAGGGCTTCGGCCATGAGGGCGGCCACGTCGCTCCGGCCTTCTTCGGTCCACCCGATCGCCCGGTCGAGCCGGCCCACCGGTTCTGCCATCCACTCCGCGACGTCCCGCTCGGCGGCGGCCAGCTCGGCAAGCACGGCGGGGTCGCCCGGCGCGTCGTCCGGCACCTCCTCGAGGAGCATGCTCGTCACGGTGACACCGTCGGCGTCGACCTCGAGCAGTACCCGACCGAGGTACTGCGCGTAGCACCCGGCGTGAACCGTCGGCAGGCCCGTGTCGCGGCCCTCCGGGAGCGGGTCGTGCGAGTGACCGCTGACGACGAGGTCGAGGTAGCCGCGCTGGTTCCACGCCAGCGCGGCGTCGGCGTCGAGCCCGCAGTGGCTGAGCTGGACGACGACCTGGGCACCGGCCCGCCGCAGCGCGACCGCCTCAGAGCGCACGGCCGTCACCCGCCCGCGCTCGGTCAGCCCGAACCCGTCGGTGTACTGCGGGTAGAAGTCGGTGGTCCCGAGAACGCCGACGGTGATCCCGTCGGCCTCGATGAGCGTCGAATGCGCGGCGCCGGGGGGAGCGGCACCATCGAGCTCGAGGTCGCAGACGAGGGGCGCGGAGCCGAGCGCCGCGGCATACCGGGGCAGCACGCTCGGCCCGTAGCGCAACAGCCCCCCGTTGCCGAGAACGGCGGCGTCGACACCCGCCGCGCCGAGGAGGCGCCAGCCGGCGACTCCGTGGGAGAGCGCCGAGAGCCGCACGCTCGACTCCTCGACGTCACCGCCGTCGAGGAGGAGCACCGGGTGGTCGGCCTCGGCGCGGATCGTGCGGGCTCGGGCGGCGAGGCGGGCGAGCCCCTCGTAACGGCCGTGGACGTCGTTCCAGTGGAGGATCTCGAGCGTGGTCACCCCGGCATCCTGCCAGCGGAGGACCACGTCGTCGCGGATAGCCTGAGTCTCGTGCGCCTTCTCCTCATCCGGCACGGGCAGACGTCCTCCAACGTGGGCCGGCTGCTCGACACGGCCGCACCCGGGGCAGATCTCACCGACGAGGGCCTCAGGCAGGCCGAGGAGCTCGTGGGAAAGCTCGAGCAGCAACCGCTCGACGCGATCTACGTCTCCGACCTCGTCCGGACCCAGCAGACAGCCGCGCCCCTCGCCAGAGCCCGCGGCCTCGAGCCGGTGATCCGTCCGGGACTTCGCGAGATCCAGGCCGGCGACTACGAGATGGCGCCCGACGACGCGTCGTGGGCGGCGTATCTCGCGGTGCTGTACCGCTGGGCCGCCGGTGATCCCGAGGCGCGCATCCCCAACGGCGAGAACGGGATCGACATCATGACCCGCTATGACGCCGTCGTCGCCGAGATCGCCGTCCGGCACGAGCACGCGGCAGTCATCAGCCACGGCGCGGTCATCCGGGCCTGGACCGGTGCGCGGGCCCGGAACATCGACAGTGCCTTCGTCGCCGACACCCGCCTCGGCAACACGGCCGTCATCGTCCTCGACGGCGACCCGGAGTCGGGCTGGACGGTGCAGACCTGGGCAGACACCGCCCCGCCGCGGATCTGAGGGCTGGTCGGCTCACCACCCGACCCGGAGCCCGCGTGACGCCTTCGGCACTCACCCGAGCGACTTGGACCACTTCTTGGTCCATCCGACGACCGCGAAACCCATGGCCACGTTGACCGCGAGCATCGGCGCGTTGCTCTCGGCGTTCCAGGTGCGGATCGTCGTCACGGCGGGCAGCTCAGCCTCCAGGGCCCGAAGGTTCGCCAGCTTCAGCGCGAGCCCGAGCCGTCGCCCCCGGTGCTCGCGCAGCACCAGGGTGTCCGACTGCACCCCGATCTCCGGCCTCCCCTGCTCCACGTGCAGGTCGGTGTAGCCCACCAGCTCACCGGAGCCCCGGTGGCGGCCACCGACTCGACGCTGCGCCGCCCCATCTGCCGGCTCCGTTGCCAGCGCTCGCGCACCCGGGCGGCGTCCCAGTCCTCCTCCTCGAGGTCGACGCCAGCAGGGGCGTCGGTCGACATCCGACGGGCCAGGTGCGCTCGTCCCTCGAGCCAGTCCTCGGGCAGCTCGTCCCAGACGGTGAGGATCTCGTATGCCGGGTCGCCCACCTGGGCAGCCAGCTTGCGGAGGGTCCCGGCAGCCGGGGCGAGGCCACCTCCTGGCAGAGGTCGGTCAGCACGAGCTCGTAGCCGTTGGCCACGGCGAAGGCGCTCGCGGGGTCGCCGATGGCCACGGGAGTGCCGGAGTGCTCCAACATGCGGGTCCGCCCGTGCTCCATGACGAGCTTCTCGACGTGGGCGAGCAGCTGAGTCCCGATGCCGTGCCGCCAGTGGTCCGGGCGCACGCTGAGCCAGACGCCCGCGGTGTCCGTGTTCTCGCGGACCGGCAGGATGACGTCTGCGGAGCCCACGACCCTCCCGGCGTCGTCCACGGCCGCGAGGGGGACCCGCGTCAGGGTCGGTGCACGGTGCGCCACGCGCATCTGCGCCAGCGTGGTCCGCTCGTTCACACCGGGTCCCCAGACCGTCTCGTTGGCGTCGAGGTGGACGTCGAGCCACTCCTGGGCCAGCACCTCGCGGTCAGTGTCGAGCAGGTCGAGCGGGCAGCGACGTGGTGATGGCGGGTTAACTTGCATAGGTAACCTATGTAAACTCGCGTCATGGCCACAGCGGACATCCTCGGCACCGACCTGCTGAACGTCGTCGCCCGCCTCAACCGGCTCGCGAGCCAGCAGGCGTCTCTGGCCTTTCCGTATGCCCAGGCCCGCCTGCTGGCCCAGATCGAGGAGCGGGGTCCGTCCCGGATCTCGCAGCTGGCTGCCGCCGACAACTGCAGCCAGCCCACGATGACCGCCCAGGTCCAGCGGCTCGAGGCCGAGGGCCGGGTCTCCCGGGTCTCCGACCCGTCCGATGCCCGGGCCGTCCTCATCTCGATCACCGAGGCTGGCACGGCCACGCTCGACGCGGCCCGCGCAGCGCGCAGCGCGGTCATCGCGGCGCACCTCGGCGCGCTCGACCCGGCCGAACGGGCGACGCTCGTCGACGCCGTCCCCATCCTCCGGCGGCTGCTCACCGCCGCCCGCACCACCGCACCTAAGGAGTAGCCCCAGCATGTGGCGCCAACCCAAGGCCGTCTGGGCCGCTGCCTTCGCCTCTGTCATCGCGTTCATGGGCATCGGGCTCGTCGACCCGATCCTCAAGCCGATCGCCGACCAGCTCGACGCCACGCCGTCCCAGGTGTCGCTGCTCTTCACGAGCTACATGGCGGTCATGGGGGTCGCGATGCTGATCACCGGCGTCGTCTCTAGTCGCATCGGCGCGAAACGACCCTGCTCATCGGTCTCGGCGTCATCATCGTCGGCGCGGCCCTGGCCGGGTCGTCGAGCACCGTCACGGGCATCGTCGGCCGGCGCGCCCTTTGGGGTCTCGGCAACGCGCTCTTCGTCGCCACCGCTCTCGCGACGATCGTCAGCTCGGCCCGCGGGTCCGTGTCGCAGGCGATCATCCTCTACGAGGCAGCGCTCGGCCTCGGCATCGCCGTCGGCCCGCTCGTGGGCGGGGTGCTCGGCGGCATCTTGTGGCGCGGCCCCTTCTTCGGCGTCTCGGTCCTCATGGCCATCGGCCTGGCCGTCACCGCGTTCCTCCTGCCGGCCACGCCGCCTACCGGGAGGCCCACCAGCATCCTCGACCCGTTCCGCGCGCTCAGGCACCGCGGTCTCCTCGGCGTCGCGGTCACGGCCCTGCTCTACAACTTCGGCTTCTTCACCCTCCTGGCGTTCACGCCGTTCCCGCTCGACATGGGGGCCCACGCGATCGGGCTGATCTTCTTCGGCTGGGGGCTGTGCGTGGCCTTCGCGTCCGTGGTCGCCGCGCCCCGCCTGCAACGGCGGTTCGGCACGGTGCCGACGCTGCTCGTCAACCTCACGGCCCTCTCGGCCCTGCTCGCGGTCATGGCGATCGGCACGGACAGCAAGGTCGTCCTCGCCGTGTGCGTCGTCGTCGCCGGTCTCTTCCTCGGCATCAACAACACGCTGGTCACCGAGACCGTCATGAAGGCGGCGCCGGTCGATCGCGGGGTGGCCTCCGCGGCATACAGCTTCGTCCGCTTCTCGGGTGGAGCCGTCGCCCCCTTTCTCGCCGGCAAGCTCGGAGAGGACGTCAGCGTCCACGCCCCGTTCTGGGTCGGCGCGGGAGCGGTCCTCCTCGGTGTCCTCGCCTTCACCAACCGCTACCTCACCGGCATCGACGACGAGGAGAGCGACGACACCCCACGGACGACGGACCTCCATTGCTGCTACCGCACATGCCCACTCCACTCGCCCGTACACCCGAAACGCCAGCGAGTTCGCCGGCCTCGAGCACCGGGCCGACATCACCTCCTTGTGAGGATGGTGAGCGAGGTGCCGGTGGGCCGAGCTGTCGTATGCCGTGCACCCGCGAGCGGCAGCTCCGGGCGTCCTGGTCGCCTTCGCGGGGTGGTGCGCAGGTGGTCCGGGGTCCTACTCGCCACCATCTCGCAGTCCATCGGGTCGCTCACCGCGGGCGCCTAGAATCCGGGAGACCCGTCGAAGAAGGTGCGTTCGTGAAGCTGGCCACGCTGGACCGTCTCCGAGCGTCGAGGCGACGGCAGCCGGCCAGCCGGTGGCGGTTCGTCGGCCTGGTTGCCGGAGTGCTCCTCGCGGCCACGTCATGGTTCTGCGGAGCGCTCCCGGCAGACCGACCTCCGGTGTGGCCGGGCATCGAGCCGTGGCGGTCGGTGGGCGGGTCGCCGCTCGCCGCGACCGTGCTGTTCGCCGCCCTCGGGGTGATGCTCTACGCCTGGTGGGCCCTGCGCGACGCGGAGGTCACCGTGCCCTGGCTTCGTGGGACCGCGTTTGCGTGGTTCGGACCCCTGGTGCTCAGCGCCCCCCTCTTCAGCCGGGACATCTACTCGTATGCCGTGCAGGGGCTGATGCTGCACGAGGGCCTGGACCCCTACAGCCAGGACGTCGCGGCCCTTGACTCGCCCTGGGCCGCCTCGGCCCCGGCGACGACCACTCCTGCTCCCTACGGGCCCCTGTTCCTCCAGGTCGCCCGACTCGCTGCCTCCGTCTCGATGGGACACCTGCTCGCCGCCGTGTTCCTCCTGAGGCTGCTGGCGGTGGCGGGTGTCGTCCTCATCGCCTGGGCGGTGCCGGTCATCGCCCGACGGCTGGGCGTCGACCCCGTCCGGCCGACCTGGCTGGTCGTCGCCTGTCCCCTCCTCGGCGTCCACCTCGTCTCGGGAGGGCACAACGACGCACTCCTGGTCGCCGGCCTGCTGGGCGGCGTCGCGCTGACGCTGTCCGGTCGACCAGGCCTGGGCGTGCTGGCGGTGGCGCTCGCGACGACGACCAAAGCCCCCGCCGCGGTGGTCGTGCCGTTCGTGGCCCTGCTCTGGGCGTCCCATCGCGCCCCGCAGCGGCAGGTCACCTGGGCGCGGCTCGTGTCCCGGGTCGTGCTCGCCGGGCTGGCCGTGGTCGGCGTGGTCATCGGCGTCAGCCTCGCCCTCGGTCTCGGCCTCTCCTGGCTCACGACACTGGGCTCGCCGGGCCAGAGCGTCCAGTGGACCTCTGCCCCCACGGCGTGGGGGATGGCCGTCCGGAGCATCGTGAGCCTTCTCGGGGTCGCCTCCGCAGGCAGCGCCGTCCCGCTCTTCCGTGCCATGGGTCTGCTCCTGCTCGCCCCCACCCTGGTCGGCCTGTGGCTCTACGCAGCGGCGCACCTTCGCGACCGACGGCTCGTCGTGCTGTCCGCGGGACTGGCCGTCCTCGCCGTGATCGTGCTCGCACCCTCGTTCCGGCCCTGGTACGTCCTGTGGGCCCTGCCCCTGCTCGCCGCGGCGACCCGAGCGCGCCGGGCGCTCACGGCATACGCGGTGGTGGCCTCGGTCCTGGCCTCCGCCGTCCTGCCCGGTGGCTACAGCCTCGCGCTGACGACGACAGCGGTGGGCGTGCCGCTCATGGTGGTCACCACCGCCGTGCTCGCCGTCCGGGCGGCCCGGTGGGTGCGCCACCATCCCTGGCGACAGGCGTTCACGCTGGTGGACGAGACGAGCCTTCTTCCCGACAGATGAGAAGGGCCGCGGTCCGGTCGCCCACGGGGTGGGAGGCTGGGGTCCATGCGCCGGATCGTCCAGAGCAAGAAGCTGCAGAACGTCCGCTACGACGTGCGTGGGCCGATCCTCCAGGAAGCCCAACGGCTGGAGGCAGAGGGACACAAGATCCTCAAGCTCAACGTCGGCAACACCGCGCCGTTCGGGTTCGAGGCCCCCGAGGCGATCCTCGTCGACATGATCCACAACCTGCCGGACGCCCAGGGCTACAGCGACTCCCGCGGCATCTACTCGGCCCGGACCGCCGTCGCGCAGTACTACCAGTCCAGGGGTCTGACCGAGACCGTCGTCGACGACGTCTTCATCGGCAACGGGGTCTCGGAGCTGATCTCGATGGTGCTCACGGCCTTTCTCGACGGGGGCAACGAGGTCCTCGTGCCGGCGCCGGACTACCCCCTGTGGACCGGCGCCGTCACCCTCGCCGGCGGCACTGCAGTCCACTACCGCTGCGACGAGGGCGACGGCTGGAACCCCGACCTCGCCGACATCGAGTCGAAGATCACCGAACACACCCACGCCATCGTGGTCATCAACCCGAACAACCCGACCGGCGCGGTGTACAGCGCGGACGTCGTCCGGGGGCTGGTCGACATCGCCCGACGGCACCGGCTCGTCGTCATGGCCGACGAGATCTACGAGAAGATCATCTTCGACGACCACGTCCATCACCACGCGGCGACGTTTGCCGAGGACGACGTCCTCTGCCTGACCTTCAGCGGGCTCTCCAAGGCCTACCGGGTCTGCGGCTTTCGCGCCGGCTGGGTGATGGTGTCGGGCCCGAAGCACCTGGCCGAGGACTTCCTCGAGGGGCTCACGCTGCTGGCGAACATGCGGATGTGCCCCAACGTCCCGGGTCAGCACGCGATCCAGACGGCCCTCGGCGGCTACCAGTCGATCACCGAGCTCGTCGCCCCCGGGGGCCGCTTCCACGACCAGAGCAAGCTCGCCTCCAAGCTGCTCAACACGATCCCCGGGGTCTCCTGCGTCGAGCCGCAGGGGGCGCTCTACTGCTTCCCCCGCCTCGATCCCGAGGTCCACCCGATCGACGACGACGAGCGGTTCGTCATCGACCTGCTCCGCGCCAAGAAGATCCTCGTCACGCACGGGACCGGCTTCAACTGGTTCGAGCCGGACCACTTCCGGCTCGTGACCCTGCCGGACGTCGAGGTCCTGACCGAGGCGATCGGCAGGATCGCCGACTTCCTCGAGGACTACGTCCAGTAGCCCTCAGGCCCCCCGCCCGCGCAGGAGGAAGAAGCTCACGACGGCGATGAGTCCGATGGTGACGACCGCGAGGAACACCGTGCCGATGACGCCCAGGACGATGCCGGCCACCCCGATGCCCCGGTTGCGGTAGGTCGTCACGGTGCTCGTGTCGATCTCCCGCACCGCCCGGCGCCCGAGGACCCACGCGAACGGGCCGAGGAACGGCATACCGAAGACCGAGAAGATCCCGAGGACGAAGGCCATTGTCGCGAGCCGGTGCTCGGCGGTGCCCGCGAAGGGCTCGTCGCCCCGGTCGTAGCTCGGCATCGGCGACCCGGGCGTCGCGTCCGGTAGGTCGTCGGGTCCGCCGTCCGGAGGTGTCTGGCTCATGGAGGTCAGACGCCCCGAGCGAGGACGAGGATCCAGTCGTCCCGGCGGCCTTGTCGGCACTCGAGGGACTCGACCTTCCAGCCCGCTGCCTCGAGCGCCGTCCGCAAAGGACCGGGTCGCCAGTAGGTGAAGTGCCGTGGCAGGCCGAGCCTGTGCTCACTCCACCCGGCCCCGTCACCCTCCTTGACGGTGAAGGCCAGCACCCCACCGGCCCGTATGCCGCGCCTCGCCTTCCCGAGCACGGACGCCAGCTCGTCCGGCGAGAAGTGGAGGAAGACCGCGAACGCGACGACGGCGTCCCACGGACCACCGAGGCCGTCGGTGAGCGCGTTGAGCTCGATCGCCTGAAAGCCGTCGGAGCGCATCATCTCGACGAACGCCCGGGTGGCATCCGACGGCTGGACGGCCAGCCCCCGGGCAGCGAGGTCACGGGAGGCGTCGCCCGTGCCGCTGCCGAGCTCGAGCACCTGCGGCGCCGGTTCCCCGCCGGCACGGGTCACCGCGTCCGCGACGAGGTCGAGGAAGTCGGCGATCCATCCGGCCGACGACCCGGGCGCGTGGTCGCGGTAGAGGTCGGCCCGGGCCTCATAGGCCTGCAGCGTCGCGGCATTCGTGCCGTCTGTCATGGCGCCATCGTCTCAGCACTTGGGTGGGTCGCGAACCAAGCCGGCGCGTCAGAGGGTGGCGAGGGCCGCGAGCAACCGGTCGACGTCGTCGTCGTCGGTGTAGGGCGCGACCCCCAGCCGCAGCGCACCGCCGTCGGCGAGGCCGAGCCGACGTGAGGCCTCCACGGCGTAGAAGCAGCCTGCCGGGGCGTTGATGTTCGCCTCCGCCAGGTGCTGTCGGACGGCGGCGGAGTCGTGCCCGGGGAAGGACGCCAGCAGGGTGGGTGTGCGGCGTGCGGCCCGGGAGTACACCGTCGCCCCCACCTCGACGAGGCCGGCTTCGATCCGTCTGCGCAGCCGGTCCTCGTGCTGCCCGATGGCCGCCCAGGATGCAGAGAGCGCGGCCCGCCGGCCCCGACTCGGGTCACCGGCGACGGCCGCGAGAAAGTCGACCGCGGCGGTCGCGCCGGCGAGGATCTCGTAGGGCAGCGTCCCCAGCTCGAAGCGCTCTGGCACTGCGTCACTCGAGGGCAGGAGCTTGTCGGGGTGCAGAGTCTCGAGGAACGCCGGGTCGGCGGTCAGCACGCCGCAGTGTGGGCCGAGGAACTTGTAGGGCGAGCAGGTGAGCACGTCGGCGCCGAGGGCTGCGCGGTCCACGAGGACGTGCGCCGCGTAGTGCACCGCGTCGACGACCACCAGCGCACCGGACGCGTGGGCCGCGTCGGCCACCGCCCGCACGTCCGGCATCGTCCCGATGAGGTTCGAGGCGGCGGTGACGGCGACGACGCGCGTGCGGTCGCTCAGGAGCGGCTCGAGAGAGTCCAGCTCCCCTGTCGCGGGGTCGAAGTTGAGCCACCTCACGGTGGCTCCCACCGACTCCGCCGCCTGGACCCACGGGCGGACGTTCGCGTCGTGGTCCAGCCGGGTGACGACGACCTCGTCGCCGCGGCGCCACGTCTTCGCCATCGCCCGGGACAGGTCGTAGGTCAGGGCGGTCATGCTCCGGCCGAAGACCACGCCCTGCGGATCGGTCCCGACGAGGTCACCAAGGGCGGCGCGGGCCTCCTGGACGACCCGCTCGGCACGCTGCTCGGCCCGGGTGACCGTGCCGCGGTTCGCGATGCCGGAGGTCAGACATTGGGCCACCGCCTCACCAACCGGCGTCGGCACCTGCGAACCCCCGGGCCCGTCGAAGTGCGCGGCGCCCTCGGCGAGCGCGGGGAAGGAGGAGCGCAGGGCGGCAAGGTCGAAGGTCACGTCACCGATCCTCGCACCGATTCTCAGCGCACGAAGGTGAAGAGCCGGGTATGCCGGGTGGCCGGCTGGGGCTCGGCCGTCAGGTGGTGCAGGCACCCAGTCGGTCGTCATCCCGTCATGATGGCTGACTGGACCCAGCAGTGCGCGGGAAGGGAGCGGGGTGGCGCATGACGTCCTCCGCCACTAATGTCTAGACATCCATACTGGTCCTCGGAGGGGTACATGGTCACGATGATGTCTGCACTGCGCAAGACCGGTCCTGGCCCGGCGGCTACCGCTCTCTCGCAGGTCCCGGTCCCGCGGTCTGGGGTGGGCGAGGTGCGGGTGGCCGTGCGGTCCACCGGCATCTGCGGCACGGACCTGCACATTCTGCTCGATGAGTTCCCGAGCACCCCTCCCGTCACCCTGGGACACGAGGTCAGCGGGGTGGTGGATGAGGTGGGCCAGGGCGTTGACCCCGTCAACCTGGGGCGACGCGTGGCCCTCGAGACCTACTACTCCACCTGTGGACGGTGCGCGCGGTGCCGCTCGGGGGAGCCCAACCTGTGTGCGAAGCGCCGCTCGATCGGGAGCCACGTCGACGGGGGCTTCGCGCCCTTCGTGATCGTGCCGCTGGTCAACGCCCACGACGTGCACGCGTCCGTGAGCCTGCATGCCGGGTCCCTCTACGAACCCCTCGCCTGCGTGGCGCACTGCCTGTGTGACCCCGCCGTGGCATCACCGGGTGACCGGGTGCTCGTCGTCGGGCCAGGTGCCATGGGCCTGCTGGCCGCGCAGGTGCTGCGGGCACAAGGGGCGAGTGTCACCGTGGTCGGTACGGAGCGCGACCAGGCACGCCTCGAGGTGGCTCGCATGCTCGGTGTCAGACCGGTGGTGGTGGACGGTCTGGCTGCTGTTGCCCCCCCACTCGGCTTCGACGTCGTCGCCGACTGCAGTGGTTCCGCAGCGGGGATCGCCTCCGGTCTGCGTCACATCCGCACGGGGGGCCACTACGTGCAGGTAGGCCTGTGTGGACGCCCCATTGCCGTTGACCTCGATGCCGTCTGTCTCAAGGAGCTCACGGTCACCTCGGGCTTTGCCAGCACCCCCCGCTCGTGGGAGCGGGCAGAGAGGCTGGTTGCCGAGGGGTTAGTCCGCCTGGATCCTCTCGTCACGACCGTCGCCGCCCTGACTGCCTGGGAGGAGTGCTTTGCGCAGACCGGGACGGCTGCCGGGGTCAAGGTCGTCCTCGACCCGCAGCTCGCGCCGTGACCGTGCAGGCGGGTGCGCCAGCGCCAGCGGCAGCGCCGCGTAGTCCCTATGACCTCACCGGGCGGTCGGCAGTGGTCACCGGACTCTCGCGCGGGATCGGGCAGGCGGTCGCCATCGCGTTGGCCCGCCAGGGGGCCGACGTCCTCGGGATCCATCTGGGTGACCGGGCCGGGGCCGAGCAGACGGCCCGGGCCGTCGGGGCCTTGGGCCGACGTGCCGTCATCGTGGACGGTGACACGGGCGACGAGCAGACCGTGCGCCGGCTCGCCGCGATGGCCGTGACCGAGCTCGGTGGCATCGACGTCTGGGTCAACAACGCTGCGGCGCTGTGGGTGAGGCCGTTTCTCGAGATCACGTCCGATGAGTGGCACCAGCTCCTGCGAGCCAACCTCCACGGATACTTCTACGGGTGCCGGGCGGCAGCCACCCAGATGGTGGCCCAGCAGGCCCGGTCGGGCCGCGGTGGCGGTCGGATCATCAACATCTCCTCTGCGGCGGACATCCTCGTCGTCGGGGGACTCTCGACATACATCGCCGCCAAGGGAGCGATCGTCGCGTTGACGAAGACGCTGGCCGTCGAGCTGGCCTCGTACGGCATCACTGTCAACGCCGTGGCCCCTGGAGCCATCGAGACACCACTCAACACCTCGGCCTGGGACGATGCGGTGCGGGCCGCCTACCGTCAGCGGATCCCCTCGGGGCGGATCGGTGAGCCTGAGGAGGTGGCAGACGTGGTGGCCTTCCTGGCATCGGCCGGGTCGCGGTACGTCACCGGTCACGAGCTTGTCGTCGACGGTGGCCTGACCATCAACGGCAACGTCGGTCATGTCGTCGGCTGATCCCAGGCCGGCATCGGCACGCCGGGCCGCCGACCATGGCTCTAGGCCGGCATGACCCTCCCGGACTTCACCCCTCGGTACTACGAGATCGAGCAGCAGCTGCGATCGCGCCTCGCCGTGCTCCGCGCCGACGACCCCCTGCCAAGCGACGCCATGCTCTGCGCCGAGTTCGGGGTGAGCCGGATGACCGCCCGCAACGCGATGCAGCGACTAGTCCAGGAGGGCCTCGTGGTCAGGGTCCCCGGCCGAGGCTCGTTCGTGGCCCAGCGACCGGTGGACCGGCAGCTGTCGAATCTGCGAGGCTTCTCCGAGGAGATGCGTGCCCGCGGCCTGAGGCCATCGTCCACCGCACTCTCGGCCGCGCTCCGCCCCGCGGCCGCAGAGGAGGCCCACGTCCTGCGGCTGCCCCACGGGAGCGAGGTCGTCGTCGTCGAGCGCGTCCGGCTCGCGGACGGAATCCCGATGGCGCTCGAACGAGCCGTCCTCACACCCTCCTGCGCCGGAGTCCTCGACCTCGATCTCGCCTCGGGCTCCTTGCATGCGGCGATGGTGTCCGTCGGGGTCGTGCCGGACCGCGGGGAGAGCTCCGTCACGGCCGAGACGGCCGGAGCGGCCGACTCGCGACACCTCCAGGTGGCGACCCGGTCAGCGCTCCTGGTCGAGCGACGCCTCATTCATGACCGGCGTTCGACGCCCGTGGAATGGACGGAGAGTCGCTACGTCCCCGACCGTTACGTCCTGACCGTGGAGTTCACCGTCGAGCTTCCCGGCCGTCGACCCAGCCGTCGTCGATGACGGATCCGGACGGGATGCAGGGCGGGGCGGCCGAGCTGCTCGCCGTCGGAATGGTCGGTAACGCCGACCAGCTCGCGTGTGCGAGGGAGTCGGTCACGGGTCTCGACCGCGGACAGCCGCAGCGGGCCATCGACCTGCAGGTGACCGGGGGACTGTCCCTGCGCCTCCTGCCCGACCGTGGCCTGGACGTCGGCGCGGCCTGGTTCGACGGCATACCGCTGGCCTGGATCTCCCGTGTGGGTGAGGTCAGCCCTGCCCCGGGCGGCCGGGCGCCGTGGATCGACCGTTTCGGTGGTGGACTGGTGACGACCTGCGGCCTGCAGAACGTCGGGGTGGCGTCCGAGGGGCACGGCCAGCACGGAGCCTTCTCCACGACACCCGCGTCGGATCTGCGGACGGACCGGGCCGCCGTCGACGGTGAGCTCGAGCTGGTCGTGACGGGTGTGGTGCGCGAGGGGGACGCCCTGGACAGCTTCCTGGAGTGTCGGCGTCGGGTCACGACCCGCACGGGCCGGGCCGCGATGACCCTCACCGACACGGTGGTCAACCTCGGGACCCGGTCGGTGCCGTCGCCCATGCTCTACCACCTGAACATCGGAGCGCCCCTGTGGAGCCCGGGCGCGCGGGTGGTGGTGCCTCGGGGCGCCCGGACCGTGCCGCGCGATGCCGGTGCCAAGGCGTTCGAGGACTCGTGGGACACCGCTCCACACAACCCGTGCGCGATGGGGTGGAGCGAGTCTTCGAACACGTCATCGACGCCGCCGGCCCGGCGGGTCGGCAGGAGATCCGGGTCGTCCACGAAGCCCTGGGCGTCGCCGTCACGGTCGCCTGGGACGCGAGAACGATGCCCCGGGTCCACCAGTGGGTCCATCCCCGAGCCGGTGTTTATGTCCTGGGGCTCGAACCCGCGAACTGCTCGGTCCTCGGCAGGGCGGCCGACCGGGCGGCGGGGCGGCTGCCGACCCTCGAGCCGGGAGAGTCGCGGACGACCTCCCTGAGCGTCACCGCGGCCCGTCTGCGCTGACCCCGGCCTCGGCGCGGCGCTCCGGTCCCATCCCCGAGAGCACGGCCAGCGCGCAAGCTGAGTCGGTGACCAGCACGTCGATGATGCTGGCTCGCAGGACCGAGAGCACGGCGCCGGCCTTGCGATGGCCCACGGCCACCCCCACCCTCAACGGCGTCCGGCTGAACGCCTCCATCGGGACCGCCACGGTCCGGTCCTCCCACGCACCGACAGGGGCTCCGTCGGCGTCGAAGAAGTGGCACACCACGTCGGCGTTGGCGCCGAGTGCCGTGAGCTGCTTGCGCGCCAGGGCGGGGAGGGCATCGCCGGCCACCAGCGCCGAGTCGGGGTCCGGACCGAGCGCGCCGATCCCGACGAGGGCGACCGAGAGGGCGCGGCCGGCCCGGAGGGTGGTCGCGATCTCGGGCTCTTGCAGCAGCGCGTCCCGCGTCGACGCGGATGCGAGGAAGGCCGGCGCGTGCAGCTGGTGCAGGGGCCCCCCCAGCGACGCGGCCGCCCGAGCGGCCACCCCCGAGGGGTCGAAGGCCGGGTCGGACCCCGTCAGGCCCCCTGCCAGCTGGACCACGCCGACACCGGAGGGCACCCCGGCCCGCCCGGACAGGGCCGCGACCACCGCGTCCACGGAGCGTCCCCACCCCATGCCGAGCAGGTCACCGGGCTCGAGGGCTGTGCACAGCAGGGCCGCCGTCGCCTCGCCGGCGGTGTCGAAACCCGCGGAGCTGGCCACGACCACGGCCTCCCGCAGGCCGAAGGCAGTCCGCAGGCGCCGCGCGAGCTCGTCGCGGCGCTGGGGTGGCTGGTGGACGGTGATCGAGACGAGGCCCACTTCGCGGGCTGTGCTGATGAGGCGAGCAACCTTGAACCGGGAGAGACCGAGCTCGGTGGCGATCTCGGTCTTGGAACGGTCCTCGAGGAAGTACAGCCTGGCGCACGCGGCCATCGCCTCCACCTGGTCCTCGGCATTGACAGCCATGCGCCACTCCCCTACGGTCGGTCTCAGGTGAGCATAGCAACTTTGCTCGATTGAGCAACCGATCGGGCGCGGAACCTTCACGGAAGGAGGGCGGCATGCGACGACTGGTCGGCATCGGCTTTGACCACATGCACATGGGCGACCAACTCCGGACGGCCGTGGCTGAGCCCGGCGTGACGCTGGTGGGAGCCATCGACACCGACGCCGACCGGATGCGCGACGTCTGCCGGTCCGTGGGCCTGGCAGACCTGGCCCAGGTCTCGGACCCGGGCGCGGTCGATGCGGCCCTCGAGCAGTGGGCACCTGACATCGCTGTGGTGTGCTCGACGACGGCTGAGCATCGCCACTGGGTCGAGCGGCTGGCCCCGCTGGGGGTCGCCGTGTTGCTGGAGAAGCCCTTCGGCCCCGACCTCGGCGACGTCGACGCCATGATCGCCACCGCCGCGGCCCACGGCTCGTCACTGGGCGTCAACTGGCCGTTGGCCTGGTACCCGACGCACCGCACCGCACATCGCCTCGTCACCGCTGGCAGGATCGGGGACATCACCGAGGTCCACTTCTACGACGGCAACCGGGGCCCGCTCCGCCACCTGCACGACAAGATCGAGGTGGACGCCACGGACGACGCCCGGTCCGGCTCGTGGTGGTACTCCAAGGCGGCAGGCGGTGGCTCGCTGCTCGACTACCTCGGCTACGGCACGACGCTGGGGACCTGGTTCCGCGGCGGCGAGCTGCCGCTGACCGTCACCGCGACCACCCATGTGGCGCCCGGGCTCGAGGTGGACGAACAGGCCGTCGTCGTCGCGGGCTACCGCAGTGGCCTGTCCAGCTTCCAGACCCGGTGGGGGACGTTCACCGACCCGTGGAACCACCTGACCCAGCCGCGGAGCGGCTTCGTGCTGGTGGGCACCGAGGGCACCCTCTCGAGCTACGACTACGACCGCCACGTGACGCTGCAGGACGCCGAGGACCTCGACGGGCTGGAGATCGGGGTCGACAGGTTGGCTCTCGAGGTGAGCACCGGTCTGGGGGCGCTCCTGCACCACCTCGACACCGGCGAGCCCGTTGACGGCCCCCTGTCGGCGCAGATCGGGCGCACAGGTCAGCTGATGGTCGACGCCGCGGTGCTCAGTGCAGAGACCGGCCGACGCGTCGACGTCACCCCCGACGGACCCCGCGTCCCATGACGACCCTCACGCCCCTTCGGCCTGTGCTGCCAGGCACTGACCGTGGAATCGGCGTGGTCGGGTGCGGCTGGGCGGCCTCCATGCAGCTCGCCGCCTACCAGTCGGCAGGGTTCCGGGTCGTCGCGCTCACGGACCACACCGCGAGCAAGGCAGAGGACCTGAGGGCGCGGTTCTTCCCGGAGGCGACGGTCCACCCCGACGCTGAGGCACTCCTGGCCGACGAGCGGGTCGAGGTCGTCGACCTCGCCACCCACGCCGTGGGTCGGCCGGCGTTGATCGAGCAAGCCCTGCGGTCGGGCCGGCACGTCCTCAGCCAGAAACCCTTCGTCGAGGACCTCGACGAGGGCGCGCGGCTCTGCGATGTGGCCGACCGGCTCGGACGCACGCTTGCCGTCAACGCGAACGGACGCTGGGCCCCCCACTTCGCGGTCCTGCTCGCGGCCGCCGAGGAGGGCGTCCTCGGAGAGCTGACCAGTGGCGACTTCTGGGTCTACTGGCCACACGACGGGGTGGTCGAGGGGATGACCGCGTTCTCGACGATGAGTGACCTCGTGCTCTACGACTTCGGAATCCACTGGTTCGACCTGGTCGGCGCGCTCTTCCCGGGCCAGGTGCGGGCCGTCGCCGCCCAGGTGGCGAGCCGCCCGGACCAGCGCATCGCCGCTCCGACCCAGGCGCAGGTGCTCATCGACTACGCGGATGCCCAGGTCTCGCTGCGCTTCCGCGCTGCGGAACGACGCTGCGAGGAAGGTGGCTACCGGGTCGACGGACGGCGAGGCACGGTCCAGCACGTCGGCGGAGCCCTAGGTGGGTCGAGGGTCACTGTGCTCACCGGGGTGGACGAACACCAGAGCGCTCGTGTGGTGTCGGTGGAACCGAGCTGGTTCGGTCCGGGAATGGCCGGGGCCATGGGAGAGCTGCTGCTCGCGCTCGACGAGCAGCGTCCGCCGCGCAACAGCGGGCGGTCGGCCCTGCCGGGCCTCGCGCTCTGCTTTGCGGCCGTGCAGGCCGCTGACGACGGCCGGCCGGTGGTCCCGGGGTCCGTCCGCCGCCGCCCGGGGGCGCCGAGATGAGCGCCCTGCCGTCGTTCGGCGTCGATGTCGGCGGGTCCGCCGTCAAGTGGGCCCTTCTCGAGGGCGACGCCGTGGTCGACTCCGGCAGCGAGCGAACCCCGCCTGCCGGTGGCGACGCCGTCGTGGAACTGGTCACCCAGCTCGCGCGCGGCCCGGGCCTCAGCGGCACCACCGTCGGCGTGGGGGTCCCCGGGCACGTTGAGCGCCGCTCCGGGACGGTTCTGCTCATGCCGAACGTTCCCGGCGAGTGGACCGGCCTGGCCCTCGGGGAGCAGCTCCGGGCACGGCTGGGGCGCCCCGTCCACGTCCTGAACGATGCCCGCGCCCTCGGTCTGGCCGAGCTGCGGCTGGGAGCGGCCGCGCACCGTCGGGACGTCGTCTTCGCCGCCCTCGGCACCGGGGTCGGAGGTGCCGTCGCGATCGACGGACAGATCCTCAGCTCGCGCCGCGACTCGGCGGGCGAGCTCGGCCACCTCACCGTCGACCCCGACGGACTGCCTTGCGGCTGCGGAGGGCGTGGCTGCCTCGAGACCGTGGCCAGCGCCCCCGCGCTCGTGGCGGCAGCGGCGCGCGCCGTGCTCCTGGGTCACTCACCGGCGCTCAGCCGCGCCACGGGCGGGTCGCTGGACCGACTCACGGCCGCGGCCGTCACCGAGGCGGCGAGCGCGGGCGACGAGGTGTGCCTGAGGATCGTCGAGCGGGCGGGGCGGGCGCTCGGGGTCGCCCTCGGCAACGTCTGCGCCCTCCTCACCCTGGACACGGTCGTCATCGGCGGCGGCGCGCACGGCGCGATCGACCTGCTGCTGCCACTGGTCGCCCAGCAGGTGGCGACCCGCGCCTCGCTGGTGCCCGGCATCACCGTCCTTCCGGCAGCCCTCGGCCCGCAGGCCGGGGCCGTCGGGGCGGCCCTGTTCGCCCGGGAGTCCGCTCGGGACCTGCGCGCCAGCGCCCGACCGAAGGAGCCTTCACGTGCGGTGGATCGGTGAGGCAAGGGCGGTGCTCGACGCGATCGAGACCACCCAGTCGGAGGCCGTCGAGGAGGCGAGCCAGATCGTCGCCCAGACGATCGGTGCCGGCGGCGTCGTGCACACCTTCGGCACCGGCCACTCGAGGATTCCGGTGGAGGAGCTCTTCCCCCGATACGGCTCCTACCCCGGCTTCCATCCCCTCGTGGAGCTCTCGATGACCTTCCATACGCAGGTGGTGGGCTCAAACGGCCAGCGCCAGGCGATGTTCATCGAGCGGACCCCGGGACTGGCGGACGTCATCCTCGGCAACTTCGAGCTGCGGTCCAGCGACGCCCTGATGATCTTCAGCGCCAGTGGCCGCAACGCCGTGCCCGTCGAGCTGGCGATGGGCTGTCGGCGCGCCGGTATGCCGGTGATCGCCGTGGTCTCGCGCCTCGAGTCCGAGGCGGCGCCACCCAGCCACCCGTCGGGGACCCGGCTCGCCGACCACGCCGACGTCGTCATCGACCTGTGCACCCCGGTGGGAGACGCGATCTGCCGGGTGGAGGGGTTGGCCGAGCCGGTCGGCCCGGCTTCCAGCCTGGCCAACGTCGCCGTGGTCAACTCCATCAAGGTGAGGGCGGCAGAGCTGCTCGTGCAGGGGGGCCACACCCCACCAGTGATCACCAGCGCCCAGCTCGTCGGAGCCCAGCGATCACACGAGCTCTTCGAGGCCGCCTACCTCGAGCACGCGCGGCGCAGCGCGGCGGTCCTCCGGACGTCGACCCGATGACGAGCGGGGCACCTGACGCCACGGGGGTCACGGGGGTCACGTGGGTCGCCGGAGCGGGCGGGGGGATCGGGGCCGCCTGCGTGACCCGTCTGCGGGCCGCCGGTCAGACGGTGGTCGGCACGGACCGGCCCTGGGTGGACATCACCCGACCCGGCGGCGTCGAGGCGGCGCTCGAGTCGGCCACGGCCGACGGACCGCTCGTCGCGGCGGTGCACGCCGTGGGGATGAGCGCACGGCGGCAGGGTGACGGGCCGGTCAGTCTCTGCAGCGACCAGGGATGGGACGAGGCCCTGCGGGTCAACCTGACGTCGGTGTTCCGCTTCCTGAGAGGTGTCCTTCGGACCGTGTCCGACGGCGGATCGGTGGTGGTGATCGGCTCCGAGCTCTCACGGACCCTCGACCACGACTTCCTCACCGCTGGGTACCGGGCGGCCAAGGCGGCCGTCGTGCCGTTGGTGGAGGCCGCGGCATACGAGGGGGCCCCGCGGGGTGTGCGGGTCAACGTGGTCTCGCCGGCTCTCGTCGAGACGCCGATGGCGGCGCGAGCACTCTCGGACGAGCGGATCAGGGCGCGGCTGCCACAGCTCATGCCTCTCGGCGGGAGAGCGGCGAGCAGCGACGAGGTGGCTGCCGCGGTGGCGTGGCTGCTGTCGGACGACGCGGCCCGCACGACCGGCAGCGTGCTCCGGGTCGACGGCGGATGGAGTCTGCGATGAGCTGGGCACTGCGGCTCTCCCCCGGTGACGTGGTCGACCTGCCACGGCTGTGGTCGGGTGATGTCGTCGTGGTCGGCGGGGGGTCGGCAGGGTCCGCCGCTGCCCTCGCTGCCGCCCGGTCGGGCGTGCGGACCCTCCTCGTGGAACGCGGGGGGTTCCTCGGGGGCATCGGTGCATCGGTGCTCGACACGTTCTACGGGTTCTACCCCCCCGGTGGCGCCGAGAGAGTGGTCGGCGGCATCGCGTGGGAGGTTGCCGCAGCCCTGCTCACCAGGGACCAGGCCTTCGAGCGGCCGAACACCTATGGTGCCGGCACGGGCGTCACCTATGAGCCGGACCACCTGCGAGGGCTGTGGGACGATCTCGTCGGGGACGCCGGCGTCGGCGTGCTGCTGCACACCCCGGTGACGAGGGTGGTGTTGGATGAGGGCAGCGTCACCGGCCTCGTCGTCGAGACGGCTCGCGGGCCGGCCCTGCTGAGCGCCGCAGCCGTCGTGGACGCCTCCGGCGCTGCCGAGGTCGCCTGGCGAGCCGGCGCCGCGGTCGAGCTGCCCGACAAGAGCCGACGGCTGCAGCCCCTGACGGCCACGTTCCGCCTGATGGGCGTCGATGTCGCCCGGACGACGACCATCGAGCTGCACCGACTCATGGAAGACGCTGCCGAGTCGGGGAACTACCTCCTGCCTCGCCGGGAGGGCTCGGTGCACCGCACCGTCCTGCCAGGCGTCGTGCACACCAACCTCACCCGGGTCTCCGGGGTGGACCCGACAGATCCCTTCGAGCTGTCAGCGGCGGAGTGCGAGGGACGCCGACAGACACGGGAGTACGTCCGGTTCCTCGTCGACCGCGTCCCCGGCTACGCCGACGCCGCCCTGGTGTCCACGCCTGACCGGATCGGCGTCCGGGAGTCACGGCGTCTCCTCGGTCGCTATGTGCTGACCCGCGAGGACGTCATGGCGGCCCGGGACTTCCCCGACGCCGTGGCGCTCTGCGGCGCGCCGCTGGAGGACCACGACGGGGGAGAGCGGACCGTCTGGGAGTACATCGGCGGCGACGAGCCGAGCGGCGCCACCTACGGCCTGCCCTACCGCTGCCTCCTTCCGGTCGGGGTCGAGGGGCTGCTCGTGGCCGGCCGCGCCCTGTCCGCCACCCATGACGCGCACGCGTCGGTGCGCTCCATGGCGCAGTGCATGGCGATGGGGGAGGCGGCCGGAACAGCAGCGGCCCGAGCAGTGACCTTGGGGTGCCCGCCGGGCGATCTCGACCCCGCGGCGTTGCGTGACGAGCTGTCGAGCGCAGGAGTGATGTTGTGATCAGGACGGTCCTGGGTGACGTGGAACCCGGCACGCTGGGGCTCACGCTGGCACATGAGCACCTGCTCATGACCGGCGGGTGGCCGGTGATGCAGGAGCCGGACTACCGCCTGGACAGTGTCCCCACCGCGGTGGCCGAGATCGGTCCGGCTCGCGAGATGGGCCTGTCGGCCGTCGTGGAGATGACACCACCCGGATTCGGACGGTCCGCTCTCGGCCTGCAGGAGATCTCGCAGCGCACCGGCGTCCACGTCGTCGCCGCCACGGGCCTGCACAAGGTCGGCTACTACGCCGACAACCACTGGAGACACCGGTATGCCGCGGCCCAGATTGCCGACCTGCTCACCGACGAGGTGGAGCTCGGCATGGACGAACACAACCTGGAGGGGCCGGTCCTGGCTCGCACCACCGCACGCGCCGGCGTCGTCAAGGT
>JAABUW010002835.1_pt1 | contig 25682 bp, 21 predicted proteins | sample 5560081 | NCBI WGS metagenome assembly JAABUW01 (sample SAMN10711882, study PRJNA513363) | rock metagenome | isolation source: Antarctica rocks | place: Antarctica: Victoria Land, Knobhead sud | reverse complement strand
GGCTCTGGTCGGGCTCCGCCCTTCCGCCGCCAGCGCGCCGACCGCTCATCCTAGTTGTCGCGCACCGCTCATCGTAATTGTCGCTGGGCAACATGGCCAGCGCCCGAGATGTCGCGTCCCGGCTGCGTTTGGACGCACTCTCTCCTGATCGGCTTCGCGGATCTGGCCACGATCGCGAGCGCGGAGAGTCTGCAGAGCCTCTTCAGGCGGCCTGGAGCACCAATCGAGGGTTACAGCCGTCGGCTCCATCTGCCTGAGCATGATGATGGCGCCGCAGCGATCACCCGCCATCCCGACGCCGGCAGCTTGCTGGCGGCCCTGTACCTGGATCCGAGCAGTAAGGTGCAGATGTGGGCGGGCGATCCCTCTGAAGACGAGCGGCTCTTCTTGGCGGTCTGGCTACAGCAGTGGCCGCGCCTTCGCCGCGGCTTCCGCTTCTGCTCGTCGATTACCGTAGATCGTTCCACGCCGGCGGAGCCGTTTGACCTCCAGGCGGTCGGCCTGGGATCCGGCGCAAGACGGAAGGTCGTTTCCAGCGCCCGGCTTGTCGAGGAGGCGAGCTCCGATGCCCGCCTGTCCATGGCCATGGCAGATCTGCGCCAACCGGCCGGCTTGAGACCCTTCCTACGTCAAGTCGGTGGCGATGTGCCCCGCGGCCGCGCTGCTATGGTCGTGCTTTGCCAGCTCTATGATGCCTTGGAGCGAACCGGCCGTGACGGGTCCGCGTTCAATGCCGCACTCGATGCCCTGGACGCGCTCGGCGCCAGCCAAGCGCGAGCCGCACGAGCGATCATCCTGGAGCGCGCCCTGGCGAACTTGGAGGGAGCAGACGATCGCGTATTCCACTTCGTTTGCGACAGCGTTGCCGCAGACGATCGCGGGCCAGATCCACAGACCTCGAAGTGGATCGGAGATTTTTTGTGGCGAAAATCTCCCGTGACGTTTGCCGGAGCGCTCTCGAAAGAGGGTGCGATGCGCGACATCGTCGCTCGTTCCGTGACCGAGCTCGACGCCGCGCGGCTTGTTGACGGAACAGTTCGGTATCCCGAGATCGCGGCGACCATAGCGAGGGCTCGTCCGGAGTTACTCGCGCTTCGGGGCTTCTGGGAAGCGTCGCCAATCGATATCGACGGGCTCCTCGAACAGGTGGACGGGAAGAAGGACGATGGCGTCTTGCGCGCCATCGCAGCCGCGAACCGATTCGACGGCGCGGCACAGGTAACGAGGAAGTTTGGAGCCGCACGCACCCTCGAAGCTGTCGGGGCGCCTGAAGCATCGAGTCGGGTCGTCGGCGTGGCGGATTGGCTGCCTTGGATCGCCATGGACCCCCCGTCATTGGGCGCCCCGTTGTCGTCCGGCAAACTGGCTAGGGAAGCGGTCGTGGGGCTCGCCAAATGCCTGCATCCCGATGACGTGCCGAACGACTACGGCGACGATCCCTGGGCGGCCGCCGCTCAGGCGGCGGGCATCCTCGGATCTGTGGACGAGGATCGGTTCGCAGCTTTTCTGATGGCTCGGGCGCTCGGGCGACGATCACGCTCGTGCGCGGAGCTCCTGCGGATGTCGTTCGACAGGGTCCATCGTTCCCTGGGTGACTGCTCGATGCCGGACGAGGGCTGGAGGCTGGTCGACCGCCGGCTTCCCTGGCCGTCGTTCTGGAGCGAATGGGACAGGTGCGAACGGGTTCGGCATGGCGTGGCTGCCAAGTTCATCGACTTCGAGCTCGATCCGGCTGCATTCACGCGTCTCACCGATGATGACGCGCTGTTCCAAAGGCTCGCCGAGATCGCAGCAGGCTCGGGGTCGGGCCGCCGCTATCTGGAAAAGGTCATCAAAGCCGTCCGAAACAAGCCCGAGGACTTCGTACAAATACGCAGACGGATTCTCGGGAAGCTGATCTGAAAGCGTCTGCGCTTGATGGCGTGGCGCGCGGTCCGGGCGCCACCGAACGAGGATCCCGGCCGCGTGACGACGTTCTTGGGTTTTCTCGCCGCATTAGAGTGGTCGGCCGAAGCCACCCCATTTTCCCTAGAAGACGCTTACCACGCTATCAAGATCCTCTTAGCTCCTGCGAGCTTTGAACATGAACAGACTGCCCGGAAGCGGACTTCGTGAAGGTCCGTGTTGGGTCAACTCCAGTTATCAAGCAGTGCTCGAGAACGCCCATGGCAGGTGCTTGGCCTGCTCAGCGGATCAGATCAACTGTTAGGCCTACCGCGTCGGTGACCTCACGCCAAGACCGGTCGGCCGTTAAGGCGGGGAGTCCAAGGCGAGCAGCCAGGGACAGACAGAGACGGTCCCCAAGGCTCAAACCAGCCGCGCGCGTCAGTGGCAGGAGCAGGGCCGCCCGGATTGCAAGGTCGTCGTCAACCGGCACGAGCGGAAAGACAAGTCGGGCTCGCAACGAGCGGACGAATGCCTCATCGGCACCATTGCGGGCAAACCAACTCGCGACCTCGCTGAAATTGACGGTCGCCATAACTGCACCGCCGGCTACGATGGCTTCGAGCACGCGCTCGCCACCAGGCTCCTTTCTCAGGTAGGCGAGCAGCGCCGAGGCGTCGAGGACGCTACCGGGCAACCTTGCGCTCCGGCCTCTTAGCCGCGCGTGCCACAGACTCAGGGGGCAGGGGCGGGGGCTCGTCGTTGAACTCCCCCTCGTCGCGAACCGCTTCGGCATGACGCTCCGCGATGAATGCGTCTACCGATGATTGCTCATCCTGGAGGAACGGTGCAGCATCGGCCTGGAGTTCGCTCATGGCAGTCGCCATGGATCTGATACGGACTTCATCGCCCACCAACGTCACAACGACCGGGCCACCACTCTCCAGCCCCAGGGCCTTGCGGTGTTGGGCGGAGATGCTGAGTCGTCCAGCTGGGTCGATCCTGGTTATGTTCGCATTCATCCGACACCACGCGATTTGGGATCAGGTTAATCTCGGATCATACCCGAACGCTTTGCGCATAGCCAGTCCTATTCCTCCGGCCCCCAACCTACCATTCACTCCAGACCCAAGCTGGAGCATTTAATTGGAAGAACCGGCCTTACGCCCATCGGAGCGGCACTATGGTATTCCTAGCTCTGGGCGGGAACCAAGCTTTTTCTGGGTTACGCAAGATTTTTGGTAGACGCGCTCTCTCTCCTTTTCTGTTTGCACAATGATTTGCAGCGCGTAGAACAAATGACGGGTTGCGTGACAGCAGGGGTGACGTGCCGAGCTGGTAAGTTCGTTTGTCACTTAATCGCTCGTTTGCGTGACGGCGGGCTCGGGGGTCCAAAGTGGGGCAGGGGAGGGCTGACTCGTGCCGATCGGCTAGACGCGCGTCCAAGTCTGATGAATCCCAGACGACCCATCTCAGACCCCTGCGGACGAGGGCCTCGCGCTGTTCCGCCTGAGACAATGGTCCAGCCCGATCTTATCTAGCGTACATAGAAATCACCTTTGTACCGTGACCCGGTACAGCTTCAACCCTGACCCGGAAGCATGCTGTCGTGGCGGAGATTCAGGTTGCCTGTGGAGGCCGGAGGGCAGTGAGAAGAGCCTGAAGCGACGCAAGCCAGTAAGGCCGCCTAAGGTCCGTGCTGCTCAAGGCGCGGGCCGCGCCGCCCGGACCCGGGCGACATGGGCCTCGAGATCGGCCCAGGCCGGTGCGTTGGGTGCGAAGCGCGCGCGGAGGTAGCTCAGGAGCTCGGCCGTTTGGCTGTCGGAGAAGGCCGTCGCGAAACCCGGCATCGTGCCGAGGTCGCCATGGGCCGGCTCCATGATGCCGTAGAGGATGACCTGGATGAGGTTGTCGGGCGTGTCGCTGTGGACTCCGGTGTTGAGCGCCAGGGCCGGTTTCACGCCGAACAGCGTCGGTCCGTTCGCCTCGTGGCACTGGGCGCAGGCACCCTCGTAGAGGCGCCGACCCGGCGCGGAGGCCCCCTGCGGTGCCTTCGCGGTCCGGACCTCAAGGGCCGCGGCTTCCGCCCGCGCGGCCGCCTGATCGGGCCGCTCCCCGTCCATCGTGGCGAGGTAACGGGCCATGGCGCGCCGATCCTCATCGGGGAGGGCCGCGAGTTCGGTGACCACCGCCGCCATCGGCCCTGCCGCGACGCCGTGCTCCGCCGAGTGGCCGGTCGACAGGTAATCGAACAAGGCGGCCTCGGTCCAGGGCACGGGAGCCTTGGAGAGCGCCGAGAGCGCCGGCGCTTCCCAGCCGTCGACGAAGGCGCCCCCGAGATGGAGCGCCCCGCCGCGCTCCGCTCCGAACAGATTGCGTGGCGAATGGCAGGCCGAGCAATGGCCGAGCCCCTCGACGAGGGCGGCGCCCCGGTTCCACAGGGCCTCCCGCGCCGGTTCCGGTTGCAGGGGACCTGGCCTGAGAAAAAGCGCGTTCCAGATCGTCATCAGGGCGCGTTGTCCGAACGGCGCCGACAGCGTCGTGGGCGGGGTAACATGGCTGACCGCGTCCTGCGTCATGAGGAAGGCGTAGAGGGCCTGAAGGTCGGCGTCGCTGGCCTTGGTGAAGCTCGTATAGGGGTGGGCCGGGTAGAGGTTGTGGCCGTCGCGGCTGACGCCCTCGCGCATGGTGCGCTCGAAGGCCGGGTAGGACCAGCCGCCGATCCCCGTGACGATGTCGGGCGAAATGTTGGAGGCGTACACGACGCCGAACGGCGTATGGACCGGCCGCCCGCCGGCGAAGGATTTCCCGTCCGGCCCCGCATGGCAGACCGCGCAATCGCCGACCGCCGCCGCGAGCCGCCCCCGCTCGATCGTCGCGGCCGAGAATGCACCGGGGTCGGGTTGCGGGATCGGCGTATAGGCCGGTCGCACGGGCAGGAGCGCGGCGGCCAAGCCCAGCACCGTCGTTGCGGCGGCGCCGGCGAGGGCGCCGAGCCAGCCACGTCCCCGCGCCGTCCCGGCAGTGCGCTCGGGGCGGGTACGCGTACGCGGGACCTCCGCGAGTGGCGGCGGCAGCGGGTTCAAGGCGGCACGCACCCGCTCGGGCGTGAAGGGCGGCTCGCGGAAGCGGACGCCCGTCGCGTCGAAGATCGCGTTGGCGATGGCGGCGGCGCTCGGCACGGACGCCGACTCGCCGACCCCGAGCGGCGGCTCGGAGGGGCGCCGCATCATCACGACCTCGATGGCCGGCAGTTCGGGAAAGGTCAGGATGGGGTAGCCGCCCCAGTCGCGGCTCGCCACGAGGCCGCGCTCGAACAGAACCTCTTCCTTGAGGACGCGGCTCGTCGATTGCACCACGTTGCCGTGGATCTGATGCTCGACGCCGGCCGGGTTGATCATCAGCCCGGAATCCTGCCCGACCACGACGCGGGTGAGAGCGACCTCCCCGGTGTTGCAATTGACCGCGACATCGGCCACCCAGGCCGAGGAGGCCGCCGCGGTGCCGGGAAACTTGCCGTGCACGTAGACCGCATAGGCGAAGCCGCGCCCGTGCAGCCAATCCCCGTCCGGCGGCAGGCTTTGCGGCCCGGCGTGAGGCACCCATTCGGCCCGTCCGGCCACGTCCTTTATCAGGGCGACGGCGCGCTCGTCCTTCAGGTAACGGAGCCGGTAGGCGATCGGGTCGACGCCGGCCGCCGTGGCGAGTTCGTCGATGAAGGATTCGTGGGCGAAGGAATTGGGCATCGCCGAGACGCCCCGCAGCCAGGAGGCCCGGACGATCGGCGCCATGTCGTGCACAATGACCCGCGCGTGCGGGTAATCATAGGGCGGGATGGCGGTGCGGTCGCCCATCTCGAAGACCTGGGGCACCGGCTCCACAACGCCGGTCAGCAACAGCGCCAGCGTCGGGGCGCCGTTCGAGGGATAACGCGTGCCGAACGCGTAGCCCGCCGGGTCGCCCTCGGCGTCAAGGCCGCCGGCGACGTCCATCACCTGAGCGGCCCCTTTGGGCTCCCAGGCATGTTCCTGCTCGCGGCTGAGTTGCACCCGCACGGGACGCCCCACGGCGCGCGACAGCAGCGCCGCGTCGGCGCCTACGTCGTCGGCGCAGTTGCGGCCGTAGCAGCCCGCCGCCTCGTAGCGCAGGATGGTGATCCGCTCTTCCGGCATGCCCAGCAGGCGGGACAGGTCGGTGCGCAGCATCAGCGGGTTCTGGGTCCCCGACCATACGGTCGTCCCGTCGGGACGCACGTCGGCCACCGAACAGGACGGCCCGATCGAGCCGTGCATCTGGTAAGGCCAGATATATGAGCGGCGCATCGGGTTTTTCGCCGCCGCGTTGGCGCCGTCGACGTCCCCCCGGTCGAGCAGGACGCGTGGGCGCGCCGGGCTGGCCCGGAGCGCCTGTTCGGGGGCGGTGAGATCCGGCCCCGCCGGGACGAAGCGCCATTCCGCCTTCAGGCGCAGCGCCGCCAGGGCGGCGTTCTCCTCGCGCTCGGCCACGACCCCGATGAAATCGCCGATCACCACCACGGCCACGAGGCCGGGGATGCCGGCCACGGAACTCTCGTCGACCCCGACGAGGCTTTTGCCGACGAAATCGCCCGCGTCGAGCCCGGCATAGGGCGGCCGCACCACCCGCCCGTGCAGCATGCCGGGCACGCGCACGTCGTGGACGTAAGTGAACGTACCGTCAGCCTTGGCCAGGATGTCGGTCCGGGCTACCCGCTGGCCGACGATGCGGTAGGCCGAGACGGGTTTCACCGGCACCTCCGGATCGAGCAGCAGGCTGATCGTGGAGCCGCTGATCAGCTCCGCATAGGAGACTGTGGCGTTGCGGCCGTCGCCGGGACGGACCACGCCGTCCTCGACCTCGAGGGCATCGGCCGGCACGTCGAGTTCTGCGGCGGCGAGCCCGACGAGGTGGCGGCGCGCCTGAGCGGCGGCCTGGCGCAGCGGGATCGCGGTGACCTGGATGGTCTCGCTGGCGATCGTGGCGCCCTGGTTCGGCCCCGCGCCGGTGTCGCCGAGCACCATCGTGACGCGCTCGAACGCGACGTCGAGTTCGTCGGCGACGATCTGGCCGAGGGCGGTGGCAATGCCGGTGCCGAGATCGACGTGGCCGTTGTAGGCCGTAACGCCGCCGTCTTCGGCGACCGTCAGGAACAGTTCGAGCCCGTGACCCTCCGGCTGCGGCGAGGCCGCGAGCGGCTCCTCGACGACGGCACTCGCCGCATGCGCGCCACGCACGACCATGAGCATGCCGCCGTGCCCGGAGTCTTCGCGCGGCGGCGTGGGAGCATCACTCGGCTCCATCAGGCGCGTGGCCCTTCGGCATGCAGCAGCGCCGCGGCCCGTCGGACGGCGCGCAAAATCTCGACGTGGGCGCCGCAGCGGCAGAGATTGCCGCCGAGTTCCCGGCGGATCTCGTCCTCTTCCGGGTCGGGATTGCGATCGAGCAGGGCGACGGTCGTCATGATCATGCCGTTTAGGCAATAGCCGCACTGCGCGGCCTGCTCGTCGACAAAAGCCTGCTGGACCGGATGGAGGCGCCCGGCGTCACCCAGGCCCTCCAGCGTCCGCACGCGCCGTCCCTTGGCCACACCCAAGGGGACGATGCAGGCCCGCGCCGGAAAACCGTCCAGGATGACCGTGCAGGCCCCGCATTCGCCGAGGCCGCAGCCAAATTTCGGCCCGTTGAGGCCGAGGTCGTTGCGCAGCACATTGAGGAGCGGCACCGTTGGCGCAAGATCGAAATCATGGGCCGCGCCATTCACGATGATCTGGACCATGCTCTCCCCGGCCCGCTGCCGCCCCGGCCGACGCTATCGTTCGTGTACCAACATGAGAAGGGGGTGGGGGAGAGATTGGGGGTGGCGTTGGGGCGGGCGGGAGGGGGTTGTTCTACGTCGAGCTTCGGTCGGAGCTGGGCTGGGCGTGAGCCGGTCTCCATCCATTCGTGACGCGCGGCCTGACCGCTCTCAGGCCGCCACCACGATCCGCTCGACCTTGATATCTTTTTCATGCGCTCGGGCTTCGGCGAGATCGTGCGCGGCCTGCATCCGCAGCATCGTATCGGCGCGCAGACCAAAGGCCTTCTCGAATCGGATCGCCATCTCGGCCGACAAGCCGGCATTGCCGTTCAGCAAGTTGCTCATGGCCTGACGCGTCACGCCCAGCTTCTCGGCCGCGACAGTGACATTCAGCCCATGGGGTTCGATGATCTCGGTCTTGAGCCACGCGCCAGGATGGACGGCGAAGCTCGGGTGAAGCTTGATGGCCATCAGTGATAATCCTCCAGGTCCATGTCCTCGATCGCGAGGGACTCGCTGACGCGAAACGTCATTCGCCAGTTCTTCGTCACCGTGAGCGACCACTCTCCTCCTCGGTCACCCGTGAGCGGGTGCGCCCCGTAGTTCGGCGGAATCCTCAGCTCCTCCACGGTCTCGGTCGCGCTCAGATAGGCCAGCATGTTCCGAAGCCGCCCAACAAGATCACCGGGCAATCCTTTCGACTTGCCTGTCTCCGCGAAGTGCCGGAGCGCCTTATGCTTAATGCTCTCGATTTCCACGATGATCCGATAACGACGGCTGTGTCACGTGTCAATTGTCGCTTGTCGACTTGATTCCTGTGCACGTGAGACGTGCCGGCGGATGCTCCACCCCGCGCTTGACACCCATCCCCACTCGCCTCCACATTGTTTGCACACGAACGAATTCGGCCACCCGCGCCCGGCAGCCCCGCGCGGAAAAACGAAAAGCCGGCCCGCCCATGACGATCCGCCCATGACGATGCAGCACGATGGAGGGACGGGCGTCGGCGACAAGATCCGATGCGATGCCTGTCCGGTGATGTGCTACATAAAACCCGGCGCCAAGGGGGCCTGCGACCGCTACGCCAACGAGGCCGGGCTTTTGGTGCGCGTCGACCCGCACGTCGTACTCGACCGGACGATCGAGCAGGGCGGGACTGTCGTCCCGTTCGGCGCCGGGACGCTCGACTGGGACGGCAACATCCTGCGCGAGCCGCAGACTTTCGTCACCGCGATCGGGGCCGGCACCACCTATCCGGACTACAAGCCCGCGCCGTTCATCGTTTCGTCGGAGATCGAGGGCGTCGACATGGTCACGGTGGTGACCGAAGGCATCTTTTCCTACTGCGGCGTCAAGGTGAAGGTCGACACCGACCGGCACCTCGGCCCCGAACGGTCGCTGGCGCGCGTCAAGGGCGAGGCGATCGGGCACGTCACCACCGGCGAATACGGCTCGCAGATGCTCTCGCTCGGCGGTGTGCACCACCTGACCGGCGGTTCGAAACGGGAGGGCCGCGCCACCTGCGACGCGCTGCTGGCGCTCTGCAACGGCGAGGCGGTCGAACTTGTCGTCGACGCCGGCGCCACGATTGTCGTGCAGGCCGGCCGGCCCCCGCGGGTGAACGGCGTCGTCGAGGAGCGGATGCGCGTCGGCTGCGGTTCGGCCACCATCGGCATGTTCGCCAAGCAATGGCACGGCACCGTCGACGAGGTCGTGGTGGTGGACGATCACATCACCGGCGTCCTGTCCGAGCATCAGGCCGGGAAACTGCTGGGCATCGCCGACACCGGCATCAAGGTGAAAGGGCGGCGCTCGACGCCGGGCCGCTATTTCCAGGTGGCGGAGCCGGGCACGGGCTGGGGCGGCACCGGCATAGCCGACCCGCTCGACATCCTCGGCGCTTTCGACCCCAAGGCGGCGCGTCCGGGCCTGACCATGCTGATGGTGTCGACCACGGGCGAGCACGCCGCCTATTATGGGCTCGACGAGGCGCTGCGGCCGATCGAGCGGCAGATGCCCGCCGGGCTCGCCCGATCCGTGGCGCTGATCCAGGAGAACTGCGAGCCGGCGCTGTGCACGGTCCTGTTCATGGGCGGCGCCGGCGGGTCGCTGCGCGCGGGCGTCACCGAAAACCCCGTGCGCCTGACGCGCTCGGTGAAGGACGCGCTCACGGTCGTGACCTGCGGCGGGGCGCCGACCTACGTGTGGCCCGGCGGCGGCATCACCTTCATGGTGGATGTGTCGCGCGTGCCGGCGGGCGGCTTCGGTTCCGTGCCGACGCCGGCCCTCGTGGCCCCCATCGAGTTCACCCTGCGGCTCGCCGACTACGCCAAGCTCGGCGGCCACATGGATCAGGTACGGCCGCTCTCGGATTTTTGGGGCGACGCCGAGGGTCGCAGGCGGGTGCCGCGCCGGGCCGAAAACCCCTGGCCGCTCATGGCCGAAGCCGGCAGGCCGGTGCGCCCGTGAGGCGCGCGCCGCAGGTCCGCATGCTGCCCGACGGGCGTCGCCTGCACCTGCAGGACGGACCGATCGACCTCGTGATTCAGGCTTTCGGAGAGGCAACGGCCGTCGCCAAAACCTATCGGGCCGCGGCGGAGCGCTTTTGCGACCTGCTTGACGAGCTTTGCGCCGAACTCGCGCTGCTGCGCGCCCCGGCCGACCTTCTCCGGCGGCCGACCGGCCCCGTCGCCCGGCGGATGCATGGCGCCGTCGCGCCCTATGCGGAGGAGATCTTCATCACGGCGATGGCGGCGGTGGCGGGGGCGGTGGCCGACGAGATCCTGGCCACGATGAACGGTGCAGCCGACCTCGACCGTGCCTTCGTCAACAACGGCGGCGATATCGCGGTCCATTGCGCGCCCGGCCGGCGCTTGGTCGCCGGCATGATCGACCGGCCCGACCGTCCGAGCCTCTATGCGCGCGTAAAAATCGGCGGCGCCGACGGGGTGGGCGGCCTGGCGACCAGCGGTTGGCGGGGCCGGTCCTTCTCGCTCGGCATCGCCGACGCCGTGACGGTTTTGGCCGGCGACGCCGCGGCGGCCGACGCGGCCGCGACCGTGATCGCCAACGCGGTCGACCTGCCGGGAAACCCGGCCATCCACCGCGCGCCGGCCAACTCGATCCAGATCGACAGCGATCTCGGAGATCGGCCCGTCACGCGCGCCGTCGATGCTCTGGACCAGGCCGACAAGAACGCGGCGCTCGAGGCGGGGCTGCGGCGAGCGGAGGCACTGCTCGGACGAGGCCTGATCCTCGGGGCGGCGCTGCGCCTCCAGGGCGAGACGCTGGCGGCGGGCGCCTGCTCTGGCTTCCCAAGGTATGCCCCGCACCCGCCGAACTGCAAAGCCCGAGGGTTGCCCTGCATGCCTGACGTCATCATCCGCAAACGCCTCGTGAGCGTCGAGGAGATTTTTCATGAGGGCGGCCCTCTAGCGGCCAAGCCGCTCAAGCGCGGCGCCATCGTGGCGGTGATCAAAAACCCCTTCGCCGGACGCTACGTCGAGGAGATCGCGGGCTTCATGAGGGACCTCGAGCCGCTCGGCTTGGCGATGGCGCGCGCGCTCGTCGCGGCCCTCGGCGGCGATCCAGGCGCCGTGCAGGGCTACGGCAAGGGCGCAATCGTGGGCCAGGCGGGCGAGATCGAACACGGCGCCCTTTGGCACGTGCCCGGCGGCTATGCGATGCGCGAGATCCTGGGCGACGCCAAAGCCATCGTGCCCTCGACCAAGAAGGTCGGCGGCCCCGGCACGCGACTCGACATCCCGGTGACGCACATCAACGCGTCCTATGTGCGCAGCCACTTCGATGCCATGGAGGTCGGCGTCTCCGACGCGCCGCGTGCCGACGAGATCGCGCTCGCTTTGGTGATGACCACGGGCGCGCGCGTGCACGAGCGCTTGGGCGGCCTGCGGGCGGCCGACATCAAGGGGGAGGACGGCCTGCGATGAGCGCAAAGATCCGCAAGATCGTCACCCACGTCGAGGAAACCCTGACCGAGATGGGCCGTCGGGTCGAGCCGCACACCCGACGCGCCGCCGCCGTAGCTGTGATCGAGAACCCCTTCGCCGGCACCTATGTCGAGGACCTCGCCCCGCTGATGGCCGTCGGCGAGGAGCTCGGGGCACTGCTGGCGGCGCGCGCCGTGGCGGCCCTGGGCATTCCCGGTGAGTCGGCCCAAAGCTACGGCAAGGCGGCGCTGGTGGGCGAGAACGGCGAACTCGAACATGCGGCCGCGATCCTGCATCCCAAGATGGGCGCGCCGGTGCGCAGGGCGCTAGGCAAGGGCGCCGCCCTGATCCCCTCGTCCAAGAAGCGCGGCGGCCCTGGCGCCGTTCTCGACATCCCGCTCGGCCACAAGGACGCCGCCTTCGTGCGCAGTCATTTCGACGGCATGGAGGTTCGCATCAACGATGCCCCCCGCGCCAACGAGATCGTCGTCGCCATCGCGGTGGCCGACAGCGGACGGCCCTTGCCACGCGTCGGCGGATTGACGGTCGGCGAGATCAAGGGCGATGACGGGTTGCGATAGTCAGCATCGCGGCACGGCCGCAGCGACAAACGGGGTGGACGGATGACGCAACAGATCCTCTCGATGATGTTTTCGGCGGCGCTGCTGGGCAGCGTCGCGGTCGATACCGGCCACGCCGAGAGCGGCGAGGTCAAGATCGGGGAGATCAACTCCTATTCGGCCCTGCCCTCGTTCACCGAACCCTATCGCAAGGGCTGGCAGCTCGCCGTCGAGGACGTGAACGCCCATGGCGGCATCGGCGGCAAGACGCTGGTCGTGGTCAGCAAGGACGACGCCGGCAAACCATCCGACGCCGTGACGGCCGCCAACGAACTCGTGTCGCGCGAAGGCGTCGCCATGCTGGCCGGCGGGTTTTTCTCCAACATCGGCCTGGCCCTAGCCGACTATGCCAAGCAGAAGAACGTCTTTTATCTCGCCGGCGAGCCGCTGACCGACGCCATGGTCTGGTCGGCCGGCAACAAGAACACGTTCCGGCTGCGCCCGTCGAACTACATGCAAGCCGCGATGCTGGCCGACGAGGCGGCGAAACTCCCGGCGAAGCGCTGGGCCACGATCGCGCCAAACTACGAATACGGCCAGTCCGCCGTGGCCGTCTTCAAGCGGCTGCTGTCCGCCAAGCGCCCCGACATCGAATGGGTAGCCGAGCAGTGGCCCCCGCAAGGCAAGATCGACGCCGGCCCGGTGGTGCAGGCCATCGCGGCCGCTAAGCCCGATGCCATCCTGAACGTCGAGTTCGGGCCGGATCTCGTGAAGCTCGTGCGCGAGGGCAACACGCGGGACCTCTTCAAGGGCCGCAGCGTCGTGAGCTTCCTGACGGGCGAACCCGAATACCTCGATGCCCTGAAGGACGAGGCGCCCGAGGGCTGGATCGTCACCGGCTACCCCTGGTATGCCCTGCACACGCCCGCGCACGACGCCTTTCTCAAGGCCTACCAGGACAAGTACCACGACCATCCCCGCTTGGGTTCGGTCGTCGGCTACACGCTGATCGAGGCGGCGGCCGACGTCCTGCGAAAGGCGGGGTCTACGGACACCGACAAGCTTGTGGCGGCGGCCGAGGGCCTCACCTTCGACACGCCGTTCGGCACGGCGACGTTCCGGGCCATCGACCACCAGTCGACGCTGGGCGCCTTCGTCGGCACGACGGCGGTCAAGGACGGCGCCGGCCAGATGATCAACTTCGACTACCGCGACGGTTCGAAATACCTGCCCTCCGACGAGGAGGTGAGGAAGCTGCGGCCGGGGACGTAGACGTCGGGCGCCTGCAGCCGGACCCAGCCCCAGCGAAACGGTGAGCGGCTTGAACTCCTACGTCGCCCAATTCCTGACCGGCCTGGCGCAGGCGTCCTCGCTTTTCCTTGTGGCATCTGGCCTGTCCATCATCTTCGGCGTGACCCGCATCGTGAACTTCGCGCATGGCGCGTTCTACATGCTGGGCGCTTACGTGGCCTATACGTTGACCGAGCGGTTCGTGGGCGGCTTCGGCTTCTGGGGCAGCCTCGTCGCCGCGGCGCTTCTGGTCACGGTCGGGGGGGTTCTCGTCGAAGCGGTCCTGCTGCGCCGCATCTACCAGGCCCCGGACCTGTTCCAACTGCTCGCCACCTTCGGCCTGACCCTGATCGCCGAAGACCTCGTCGTCATCATTTGGGGGCCGGACGACCTCGTCGGACCCCGCGCGCCCGGGCTGCGCGGCGCGGTATCGGTCTTTGGGCAGGCCGTGCCGAGTTACGACCTTGTCCTGATCGTCCTTGGCCCCCTCGTCTTAGGCCTACTCTGGCTGCTGTTTCATCGCACGCGCTTCGGCATCCTCGTGCGGGCCGCCACGCAGGACCGGGAGATGGTCGCGGCGCTCGGGGTCGACCAGCGCTGGCTGTTCACTGGCGTGTTCGCCTTGGGCGTGTTCCTCGCGGCCTTCGGCGGGGCGCTGCAGATCCCGCGCGACGCGGTCGATCACACGATGGATCTGCGCATCGTCGTCGAGACCTTCGTTGTGGTGGTGATCGGAGGCCTCGGCAGCGTCGGCGGCGCGTTCCTGGCCGCGCTGATCGTAGCGGAGCTCAACGCCTTCGGCATCCTGGTCTTTCCCGCCGTGTCGCTGGTTCTGATGTTCCTGGTGATGGCTGTCGTGCTGATCGTGCGTCCTTACGGCCTGCTCGGCCGCATCGAGGCCCCCACCCGGTCGACGGCGGGGTTTGCGGCACGGGTCTGGGCGCCGTTCGGGCGCGGCGCGGCGGGCTCCATCGCGGTGCTCGTCGTCCTGCTCACCATGCTGCCGCTGGTGGCCGGCGACTACTGGCTCGCGGTCGGGTCGGAAATCCTGATCTTCGTGCTGTTCGCGGGAAGCCTGCAATTCCTTATCTCGGCGGGTGGGCTCGTGAGCTTCGGCCATGCCGCCTCGTTCGGCCTCGGCGCCTATGGGGCGGCGCTGGCCGCCAAGGACCTCGGGCTCGCCATGGTTCCGGCACTCGGCTGCGGCGCGGTGCTCGGCCTTGCCGGCGCGGCCGTGATCGGCGGTTTCTGCGTGCGGCTGTCGGGCGTCTACTTCGCCATGCTGACCCTGGCCTTCTCGCAGATTGCCTGGTCGGCCGCCTTCCAATGGACGGCGGTGACGGGAGGCGACAACGGCATGCTGGGCATCTGGCCCGACGCCTGGGCCGCGGCCCCCGCGCACTTCTTCTGGCTGACGCTGGTCGTCTGCGGCCTCGGTGTCGCGGCGATCCGCGTCGTCGTCTTCTCGCCCTTCGGATACCGGTTGCGCGCCGTGCGGGATTCCGCGCTGCGGTCGGAAGCCGATGGCATCGACCGCGTGACGACGCAATGGATCGCCTTCGTTCTCGCCGGGACCCTGGCGGGCCTCGCCGGCGCGCTGTTCGCTTTTCTGAAAGGCAGCGTGTTCCCCGACAGCCTGGGGGTGTCCACATCGGTCGACGGCCTCGTCATGGTGCTGCTCGGCGGCATCGGCACCGTGTCCGGCAGCGTCTTGGGGGCGATCGTCTACAAAGCTTTGTCGATCTGGCTCGTCAGCCAGATCGACTCCTCGAAGCTCGTGCTCGGCGCCGCCATGGTGGTGCTCGCGGTGGCCTTCCCGGCCGGCCTGGGCGGGATCGTCATTCGACTGAAGCGCAACACGCCCGACCTTGTCCCCACGCCGGCCACGCGCTCCGAGAGCCTGGGATGACCGCGCCCGCCCCCTTGCTGGCCGTGGAGGGCCTGCGCAAATCCTACGGTGGCGTCCATGCGGTCCGGGGCGTCGGGTTCACACTCGGGGCGGGCGAGATCCTGGCGCTGATCGGGCCGAACGGCGCCGGCAAGTCCACCTGCTTCAACATGCTGAACGGCCAGATCAGGCCGGACGCAGGCACCATCCGCCTCAAGGGCAGGGACCTGACGGGCCTGCCGCCGCGACGCATGTGGCGGTCCGGCGTCGGCCGCACCTTCCAGATCGCCGCCACCTACCCGTCCATGACGCTCGGCGAGAATGTCGCGACCGTCCTCCTCACGGCACAAGGGCAGGACTGGCGTCCGTTCGGCCGCGCGGCGCGGGGGCATCGCGCCGAGGCCGACCGCCTGCTCGACCACGTCGGTCTTCTCGCCGAGGCCGATCGCCCCTGCGCCGGACTGGCCTACGGCGATCTCAAGCGGCTCGAACTCGCCATGGCGCTCGCCGGCAGGCCCGTGCTGCTGCTGATGGACGAGCCGACCGCCGGCATGGCCGCCAAGGAGCGGGGCGCACTGATGCGGTTCACGGCGACGATGGCCCGCCGGGACGGGATCGGCATCCTGTTCACCGAACACGACATGGACATCGTCTTCGAACATGCCGACCGGGTCATGGTCCTCGACCGGGGCGAGGTCATCGCCGCTGGGGCACCGGCCGACGTGCGGCGCGACGCTCGCGTCCGCGCGACCTATCTTGGCGAGGGCCTCCTCCATGCGCGACACGCCAGCGGTGCGCCGACATGATCCTGTCCATCTCCAACCTGCGCGGCTGGTACGGCGCCGCGCAGATCCTGTTCGGGCTCGATTTCGAGGTCGGTGCGGGGCAGACCGTCGCGCTACTCGGGCGCAACGGCGCGGGCAAGTCGACGACGTTCAAGGCCATCGCCGGGCTCTTGGGCCGCCGCGACGGCCGCGTGACCTTCGCCGGCCGGGACGTGTCGCGGGAGCCGACCTACACCATCGTGCGGCGCGGGCTCGGCTATGTGCCCGAAGACCGCCGCATCTTTCCCGACCTCACCGTCGAGGAGAACCTCGAGGTCGGCCGCCAGCCGCCGCGAGCGGGCGTGCCATACTGGACGCCGGAACGGCTCTACGGGCTGTTCCCCAATCTCGGGGCCATGCGCAAGCGGGCGGGCGGCGCGATGAGCGGGGGCGAGCAGCAGATGCTGACCATTGCCCGCTCGCTGATGGGGAATCCCAGTCTCGTGCTGCTCGACGAGCCCTCCGAGGGCTTGGCGCCCAAGCTCGTCGAGGATGTGGCCCATGCGATCCGCACCCTGAAAGGCGAGGGTTTGAGTCTGCTTGTGTCGGAGCAGAATCTACACTTCGTGCGGCTGATCTGCGATCGCGCCGTCGTCATCGAACGCGGCCAGGTCCGCTTCGCGGGGACCATGGCGGAGATCGAGGCCAATGCCGAAATCTGTGAAGCCTTCCTGACGGTATGATACCCTGCGGCCCATCAGCATCAGCGGAGTGCTTTCGATCGATACCGTTTCTTGTGAGGACGAGGCCGACGCGCGGGCGACCTATCGGCTCGAGGAGCAGATCGGCTTCGTTCTTCGCCAGGTGGCGCAGCGGCATGCCGCCATTTTCGCGGCCGGCGTCGAGGGCGAAGTCACGGCGACGCAATGGGCGGCGATTTCGAAGCTGCACGAGGTTGGTCCGCTCAGCCAGAACCTGCTGGGCCGCCTGACCGTGATGGACGCCGCCACCATCAAGGGCGTGATCGACCGTCTATCGCAGCGCGGCCTGACCCGGACGAGCCTCGATCCCGAGGATGGGCGGCGGCGGCTCGTGTCGCTGACCGACGAGGGCACGATCCTGGTCGAACGCGTCACGCCCAAGGCGTTGCGGATCACCGAACACACGCTGACGCCGCTCGACGCGGCGGAACGAAAAACCCTCGCCATGCTGCTCCTCAAGCTGCGTTAGCCTATTCCGACATGACCTCCGGAATGTCGACCGCGGGCGGCGTGTTGCGACTGCGGCCGGTCCGCACCAGACCGTCGATCATCACCATGCCGATCCCCGGCAGATCGCCAAGCCGGACGGCCTCGAGCAGCGTCCTGCCCGCCCCATGCTGCGGACGGTCGAGGAAGACGAAGTCGGCCGCGCGGCCGACCTCGATCAGGCCGCGGTCGAGCGACCGCATGCGGGCGGTGTTGCCCGTGCCGAAGCAGAACGCCACCTCGGCCGCAACCTCGCCCAACGACGACAGCATCGCGATCATGCGCAGGATGCCGAGGGGCTGTACGCCCGATCCCGCGGGGCCGTCCGTGCCCAGAATCACGCGATCCATCTGGCCCATCTCGCGCGCGGTGCGGAGCGTGTAGACGGCGGCCCGCTCGTTGCCGTTGTGCACGAGTTCGAGCCCGCGCGCGCAGCCCTCGCAGATGCAGCGGATTTCCCGGTCCGGCAGCGCCGTGTGGCCGCCATTGATGTGCCCGATCACGTCCGTGTCCGCTTCCAGCACGACGGCGGCGTCGATCAGCCCCGAGCCGGGGATCGAGGGGCCACCCGTGTGGATGGTCGACTGGATGCCGTATTTTCGCGCCCAACCCACCATCCGCCGGGCCGTCGCGCCGTCCTTGACGCCGCCCAACCCGACCTCGCCGAGCAGCGTGACCCCGGCCGCGGCGAGCTCCTTGAAATCGTCCTCCACCATGCCCGGCTCGATCACCGGTGCGCCGGCGTGGATCTTCATGCCGCCGGGCCGGAACGCCGTGAAGCAGCGCTGGGCGTAAATCGCCATGGCCTTGAGGCCGACGATGTCCCGGGGCCGGCCCGGCGTGTGCACCTCGCCCGCCGAGATCATGGTGGTGACCCCGCCGTGCAACGTCGAGTCGATCCAGTTCAACTGGCTTTGGCGGGGCGTCCAGTCGCCGGCCACAGGATGGACGTGGCTGTCGATCAGGCCTGGCGCCAAGCCCGACCCATGCGCGTCGATGCGCGTCCGGGCACCCTCGGTGTCGAGGTCCTCGAACCGCCCGACCCCGACAATGCGGCCGTCCGAGACCACGATCGTGTCGGCATCGAGGATCGGCTCGGCGATGTCGCCGCTGAGCAGAAGCCCGATGTTGCTGATCACAACCTTGCCCGAGGGGCTCGTCGCGGGCGCGTCATGGGCCATGGAGTCGTCCTTCCGTCTTGAAGCGGCGATGCCGGAGCCGACAGCAAGCCCGCCGTTTGTTTGTGTTCATAGCATTTCACACGCCGCGACACTCGGCGGCCCGGCGGTACCAAGGCTACGGGTTAACGGCATATCATTTGCGGGCAAACGATCGTCGCGACGAGCCGAACACATGTCTTGGGAGGTCCGCATGAAGATCGTCATGGTTCACGGGTCATGGCACTGGGGAGCTTGCTTCCAGAAGGTTGGCAATCGGCTGGCCGAGGCCGGGCATGCGGTAGCGATGCCCGATCTGGTGTCACACGGTTACGACGACCGGCCCTACGATAGTATTTCCACCCTCGCCGAGTACATCGAACCGGTCGGACGGATGGTGCGCCAGGCGAAAGAGCCCGTGGTGCTGGTAGGCCATAGCATGGGCGGCGTGGCTCTGACCAACCTTGCCGAGAAGCATCCCGAGAAGATCGCCAAGCTGATCTATGTGTCCGGGATCATGGTGCCCAAGGGTGGCTGCGCCAGCGACTATGTCCTGCCGGGGCCCAGGCTGCAGGGCTCGAAGGAGTTGTTCGAGGTCGTGTCGGTGGTCGATGGAGGCCGCGGTCTCCGGCTCGACCTCGACAACCGTGCGGGCCTGAAGGCAGCCTTCTACGGCGACTGCACCGATCACGACATCGGCATCGTGGCCAGGAACGCCTTGCCGATCAACGGCTCCGTTCCGAACATCGCGGTATCAGACATCGCCCCGGAACGGTACGGCCGCATCCCGCGGGTCTACATCGAATGCACCTTGGACAGAGCCATCCCGATCGAGACACAGCGCTTGATGATCGATGACGTCCCCGGCGCCAAAATCGTGACCATGGAGACGAGTCATTCCCCGTTCTTTTCGAAACCGGCCGAGTTGGCATCGATCATACTCGACAACGTCGGGGGCTGAGCTTCCTGTCGGCGGGTCGGCGCGCCAGGACGCGGCACGGAGTCTGCGGTCGAACTAACGGGAGTCCAGGCCTAGGGCGGGAGTCCCGTACGGGGAAAGGCTAATGTCCAAGTGCTCCGTCGCCATCGTCGCCACGCGGCGCGCCGATTTCTTGCGCTTGACAGAGATGCCTAATCACGCACCTTATTTGCACGCGCCGTCAATTCACGCGCTCTCGGCGCGAGCGCCTCTTCAGCGGCCCTGGGGGCTTGGCCCTCTTTCGCCCACGCTGCCGACGCCAAGACGATCACGGTCCTCAACTGGCAGGGCTACGGCACCGACGAGGCGTTCGGCCTCAAGGCCTTCGCGGCCTCGACCGGCATCGAGGTCAAGCACGATTACTATAATTCCGGTATCTGCTCACCCCGGTGCGATGTCGGGCTTCCCGCGTAGCGTGTTGAGGATGGCGGCGTAGGCGTCGATGCCGTTTCGGGCTGCGGTCCCGACGACGGATCGAATGTTGGCGAAGAGGTCGGCACCCCAGTCGGAGCGGGAGCCTCCCGTGACTTTCCGATAGGTGGCGGTTGGTCGAAGTTCGCGCTCGGAGCTGTTGTTGTCGGGCGGGACGTCGGGGTGGGCGAGGAAGGTGAACAGGTCGTTGCGGACCTTGCCGTAGCGTTTCTTGAGGCGCTGGCCATGCCGGTTCCGGGGGACCAGGGCCATGATAGTGTCGAGGTCTCGGTCGAGGCGCCTGCGGTATTGGTGGCGCGTGCTGGCCGCCAGGGTCTTGCGCCGGCGCGCCAGGATCACGGCGCGCAGCAGCAGCGCCTTCATGCGCGGGGCGAAGATCGTGTCACCGACGTCGATGGCGAACTGGCAATCCCGCAGTTGGTGCGCGAGGCAGACCTGCCATTGATCGGCGTGACCTTGCTGGGCTCCGTAGAGGTCCGACACCCAGATCATGGGACGGTGACCACCCATGACCTCGTCGACCACGGCGGCGCCCCGGCTGTGGCGGACGACGTGGATCACCACCTGCTCGTTCTGGAACACCCAGTTCCAGCAGGTCACCCCGTCGACCCTGACGCTGGTTTCGTCCGAACACACGATCCGCGACCGGCGCAGCCTCGCCAGGATGACCGTGACGGCATCGTCGAACGCGGGCTTGGCGCGGCGAAACATGGCGTCCAGAGCACCCTCGCTGATCATCAGCCCGAACAGGTGCTCGAACAGGCGGCACAGGCGCCGGTAGCTGATGGCCTGAGTGAAGCGCAGATACAGCGCCGCTGCCACGATGCCAGGACCAAAGGGCGACCCCTCGTCCATCCCCTCCGGGACCGCTGCCAGGGTCGTCCCGCCGCAGCAGGAACAATGGCCGGCGTAGCGCTCCACCCGCGTGACGACAGGGCGGACCGGCGGCAGATCGATCTTGTCGTAGCGGCCCTGCAGACGGTGATCGCCATCGCCGAGCGCCGTGCCGCAATGCCGGCAGGCTGCCGCCTTGGCGCTCACGACCTCATCGGGCTCCCGCGCCAGCAAACGACCGCCGCCCTTGCGGCCCAGACTGCCTTGGCGCGGACCGTCCCCCTTGCTCTTGCCGGCACGGTTGGCCTTCGGCCCTTTCGACGGCGGTATGCTGGAGTTGTCCGGCGTCTTCGGCGGTTCGTTCAGCTTCGCCTCCAGATCCGCCACCCGCGCCATCAAGGATGCGACCTGCTCCCACAGGGCGACGATCAGGGCGTCCTTCTGGTCATGGGAGAGCGTCGTCAGATCGGGCAGCGGCGGCAGAACCATTCCGGCGTTGAATCTCGAGACGCTCGCCCCGTCAACCCCATCCGAAAATCACCGCGCTTGGCCTAAAACCCGCCATCAACCCAAGGGAGTTGAGCAGATACCAAAACCGGTTCGACGTGACTTTGCCCGGAGGGCTCGAGTTCCCGCTTGTGCATGTGGAGAAAACTATCGCTCCAACTGCATGATTGTTGGAGGATGTATGACCGCGTCGTACCATGCCTGTTGCAACACTCTGTCGAACGGTCATTTGGAACACTACACAGACTTATAAAGCCGTAGCGTTAAGCTCGACCTATCCTGGCCCAAGCTCCGACAGTAGGCGGTGCCTGAATCTGGCTGTTTGCGGCGGTCACTGCCTCTTGGAGGCGGGTTTGAAGGTCCTCAAAGCCGAAATCTTCAACCTTGGCCAAGCCCGCACGCTCCAGCGCCGGGGCAAGGCTTTGGACCAGCAGGCACATCCATTCGACAAGGCTCGACGATGGCCCTCCAATTGCCATCTCGTAGAGCAGGGACGGTTCGCCAAGGCCAGCTTGCACGAACCATTGCACGCTTCGGTTGCCCATGTGCACGCGCGCACCGCCAGCCTCGAAGCCCTTATCAACCCAGTTCCACATTTCGTCGTACAGCGCCACCTTCGGCTGTGATGCTTCCCTCGTCGCGGCGACCGCCGGTTCGATGAATGCGACCGTACCACCTGGCTTGACGAGGCGGGCGGCACTTTGCAGAAACGCAATGTCATTCTCTTGGAAGCACGCGACGTAGCGGCCGATCACCAAGTCGAACGGCTCGAACCGGTCTGCACCCTCGAGAGAACCGGGTTCAAAGGAAACGTGGCTGAGATGCGCGGCACGTGTTCGGGCGCGGGCCAGGACATCGGCGTTTCGATCAATTCCGATAACCCGACCAGCTGGTCCGACATATTCAGCCGCTAACGTGGCGACGTCGCCACTGCCGGTCCCAATGTCGAGAACCTTCATTCCTTTCTCAAGACCTATTCGGTCCAAGACATGACGGGTTGGAAGCTCCAGGAACGTCGCTTGCAATTCCAGCCGACGTATCTCTTCGGGAGCATGGCCAAGGACGTAAGCGTTTGCCGTCACAGTTGGAACCCTATGTCAGTAAACAGAGAATGTACGTCTTGAGGTGGATGGGGGCAGGTGTCCGCGACCCACGCGTAGAGGCGAGAATGTTCGCCGCCCCCGACCGCCATGGACGTTGAAGCCGTGCGTTTCGTATTTTGACGCATGTTAGTCCTCGATTGTACGCCGATCTAAATCCACCCGGTCCCGCCAGTGCACACCTTCGCTCAGATCTATTTGAAAGAGCGCAGCGGTTGGACAAGTTTCTTCCCGGCCAACTTCATCCTCAGATTGCGGCGAAGGAGCCCCATGTCCACGCGGCGTCGGCGGGACATGTGGGCAACCATGGGCACGGCTGTCTCCGATTCCTGGCGTGGTCGGAAGTCGGAGAGCCCGTGAACGGCTGGAATCATTCCGCGGCAAGCTGCCGGGCCGTGATGCCGATCCCTTTGGCGACGGCGCCGCCGAAATCGGGATGGATCTTATACCAGTGCCGCAGCATGCGTTCCTGGATGGGACGCGGATCGTCGATGCCCATCATCGGGTTCGTCATCGAGCCGACGATGTTCTCCACAAGCCGAGCGCGACCGCCTTCGTCCAGCACCTTCTCCCAGAAGACACGGGGCTGGCCGTAGTAGTCCTCGTCGTCGCATGTGTACTCGTAGCGGCCGGCCTCCCCCGTGATGCGCAGCGGTGGCTCGGCAATGGTCCGGTCCTCGACCGGGCCGCCAAAAGAATTCGGCTCAAAATCGACCCGTCCGCCGAAGTTGCCGTCGACCCGCATCGTCCCATCGCGATGGTAGGTGGCGTGATGTCTGGCCCCCTTGGGCTGGTTGACCGGGATCTGGTCGTAGTTCGGGCCGTTCAGACGGTAGCGATGCGCGTCCGCATAGGACAGGACGCGGTTCTGGAGCACCTTGTCGGGCGAGAAGCCGATGCCGGGCACCGCGTTCGACGGCTCGAAAGCCGCCTGTTCGACTTCGGCGAAATAGTTCTCGACGTTGCGGTTGAGCTCCATCACCCCGACTTCCTGCAGCGGATAGTCGGCATGCGGCCACACCTTCGTGAGGTCGAAGGGATGGATCCTGCAGGTGTCGGCGTCCTTCTCCGACATGACCTGGACGAACAGCGTCCACTTCGGGTTCTCGCCCCGGTTGATAGCCTGGATCACGTCCTGCGTCGAGAAATCCGGATCCTCGCCGGTCATCCTGGCCGCATCGGCATCCGAAAAGTTCTTGATGCCCTGCTGGGTCTTGAAATGGAACTTGACCCAATGGCGCTCGCCCCTGGCGTTCCAGAACGAATATGTGTGCGAGCCGTAGCCGTTCATGAAGCGGGCCGACACCGGTGTGCCGCGATCGCCGTACAGGAACATCACCTGATGCAGCGCTTCCGGCGACAGGCTCCAATAGTCCCAACGGCGCCAATGCGGCTTCAGATGCGTGCCCGGGTCGCGCTTCTGCGTGCGGATGAAGTCGGAGAACTTCAGCGGATCGCGGATGAAGAAGATCGGGGTGTTGTTGGCGACGAGGTCCCAGTTGCCGTCCTCGGTGTAGAACTTCAGGGCGAAACCGCGCGGGTCGCGGGCCGTATCGGCCGAGCCGCTCTCGCCGCCCACCGTCGAGAAACGGGCGAACATCTCGGTCGGTTTGCCGACCGCGGAAAAGATCTTGGCGCAGGTGAGGTGCGAGATGTCTTTGGTGACGGTGAACGTGCCGTAGCCGCCGTAGCCCTTGGCATGAACCACTCGCTCTGGAATGCGCTCGCGGTTGAAGTGGGCCATCTTCTCGATCAGATGATAGTCCTGCATCAGCACGGGGCCGCGCGCGCCGGCCGTGACGGAATTCTGGTTGTTCTCGATCGGCCGGCCGAAGGCCGTCGTCATGGTGGGGGCGGCCTTGTTCGGATCGCTCATGGTAGGTCTCCTGTTGGGGTGTCAGACGATGTTGATTGCAGCCGGCATGGATGTCGCAGCTCGGTCCTTTTGCAGATTTCCATTCCACACGAACCGGTACAGAAGGCCCGCGAGGACGGCGCCGGCGGCCTGGGCGGCGAAATAGACGCCGATGTTGTCGTATCGACCGCTCGCGATCGCTGGCCCGAGCGTGCGGGCGGGATTGAGGCTGCCGCCGGTGATCGCTCCGAAGCCGATGATGCAGAGCGTCACCGTCATCCCGATCGCGAAAGGTGCGAACCGGCCGGCCGTGCCACGCACAGCCGTGTTGAGCACGGCGTTGGTGAGGAAAAACGTCCCGATGGCTTCGAGGAGGAAGCCTCCCCAAACGGTCGTTTTCTGCAGATCGATGAGGGTTGCGCCGAGGTGGTTTGGCGCCGCGTGGCCGTAGATCGCCAGGAGCAAGAGGGCTCCCATGATGCCGCCCAAAAGCTCTGCCAGGATGATCGGTATGGCCTCGACGACGGTAAGCTCGCCGGCGACGACGACCGAGAGGGTGACGGCGGGATTGATGTACGATGCGGTGTCTTTGCCGAACGTGTAGGCGAACGTCATGATCACGAAGCCGTGGGCGAGGGCCACCGCCGCTATCGCGTTCGGGGCCAGAACCGTCACGGCTCCGGCTCCAATGAAGATCAAGGCGAAAGTGCCTATAAACTCAGCGAGAAGCGATTTAGCCGGAAGCATGTTGCGTCTCCAGGTACGGGCAGGAAGATACCAAACAAAACGCAGATTTCACGATCCCCATGTCTAAAGATTGGCTCATTTTATGAACTCGATTTCATAAAGCGGTCAGTTGATCCTGTGTGCATCGATGCTTATAGATAGAAATTCTCCGAAGCGGACCTGCTGTCTTGGATCCAGGTCACAGATGTCACGGATCAGAGAACTGACTTGGCCAAGGTGCTCCTTATCGAGGATGATCGGGAAACCGCGGACGAGGTCGCGCTGGAGCTGCAGCGTTACGGCCACACCGTGACGGTGGCAGACAGCGGACCCGATGGATTCGCGGCTGCGCACGATGGTTTCGACGCCCTGGTGGTCGATCGGCTTCTTCCCGGCCTCGAAGGCCTGGACGTCATCAAGGCCCTTCGGCGCGAAGGCATCCGCACGCCAGCCCTGGTTGTAAGTGCGCTTGGCGGATTGGACGACCGGGTCCGAGGCCTTCGCGCCGGTGGCGACGATTACCTTCCGAAGCCCTTTGCCCTCGTCGAGCTCGTCGCTCGGCTCGAGGCGCTGCTGCGCCGTCCGGCGGACGCCAGGGAAACGCTTTTGCGGCTCGGGCCCCTCGAACTCGATCTGCTGACGCGAAGCGCCACCCGGTCGGGGCGCCCGCTCGAGCTGCAGGCGCGGGAAATGG
>JAABUW010002834.1_pt1 | contig 25689 bp, 26 predicted proteins | sample 5560081 | NCBI WGS metagenome assembly JAABUW01 (sample SAMN10711882, study PRJNA513363) | rock metagenome | isolation source: Antarctica rocks | place: Antarctica: Victoria Land, Knobhead sud | reverse complement strand
CCCTCCCCTCCCACACCAGCCTTCTGCGCATCAAAATAAGGCAAAACGACCCCCTCCCTCTCCTCCCTTTGTCTAGCCGTAAGCCCCAGCTCAAACGTCGCGCCCTCTACTCCTTTTCCCTCTTCTTTCGCCTCCCCACTCTCCCGCCGAAACAACGGATGATCGTCCAGTAATATAACCCCGCCCTTCTCACCCACGGCTGGGAGGAAAAACGTCTCTTCAACCCCGCGTCCGCTTTTCCGTCTATGCTCCATCCGCACCACACACCCTCTCCCATCATTAGCACCCCACCCCACCACCACCCCATCGCGCGCTTCTGCCATCCCGAATTGTGGCGGGGGAAGGCTGCGGTCAGCGGCGTGTTTGTGAGCGAGGGTTTGGGAGAGGGAGTGAGGGTGGAGGATTGTGGTTGCGAGATACTGGAGGAGCGAGAGCGGGGCGGGGGTGTAAGGCGGGGAAGTGGGGAGGGGAATATCGAGGTGATGGGTTGCGAGGAGGGTTGTTTGGGGGAGTAGGAGGGGCGAGAGGAGGGATGGGAGGGGGTGGGGGGAAAGGAGGAGGGGGTGGAGGGTGTCAATTATTAGGAGTTTTGCTGTAGATGTTAGCTGGTGGGTTGTGAGCGAGGGGGAGGGCGTACGTTTGTTGGCGGAGAGGTGTGAGAGGGTTTCTTGCTGGACTGTTGTTGGGTTTTTGCGGCGGGCTTTGATGAATGTTGTTGTTCCGGGTGGGGGCTTGGGCGTTTCGTAGGAGATGTATATTATGTGCATGTTTGATTTCTGTAAAAGATGAGAAGTGAGATCTAGCAATGAGTTGAAGGTATGGGAGGGGGACTACCTTTGCGTTGTTGATATAGTGGGCTATCAAGGGTTTTGCAGATTGCTCGACGCTATCGAGGATCAACGTGAAGGGTGAGGCGTTACCTTTGACGGCGAGGAGGTTTTGAATTAACAGGAGATTGTGAACCCGTCGGTGCTGGAGGACTCGGTCTGTCATTTCGGCTGTATGGCTGCGGGGATGGGTCTGTGAAAAAAAATGTTGAGTCTTAGATGTGGTTGGCATTACGAAAATTGGATCTAATTCTTGCCGAAGGAAAGTATGGCAGAGAATAGAAACAGCTGAGCGAAGGGCAGGTATAAGAATATCCTACTTACTTTTCTCGATTACCAGGCTTTGTACTCTGGAGTATCGTTTGAGGAAAGATTGATGATTCGCTGTTATAGCGGAAGAAGAGGTTGGCAATCTTGGCTAAGACTTAAGTGAGAGACCTTAGATCTACCTATATAGATCAATGACGCCAAGTAGAAGACTTCATACTTGTTGAATTACTTGAGATATATTAAAGACCGAGCCCTCTGCGATCAAAGCGAGTGGTTGATATCTAGGCTTTCGCGCTAGCTGGATTTGGAAATATGCGAATTCTAGGCTGGTTACCATTTATACATCTGGTACCTTCAACTACTGCTTCAACTACGTTAGACCTATAGCAACAATCATATATGGAATACGAGCTACTTCAGATCATTAATTCGAATCTAAACTCATTCAGAGCATAGACGAAAAGTAATCATTCTGTATTAACACATTAATGTTTAAGCCACGGGCAATTAGGATTAGAAACAGCGAAGTCGCTCCTTGCTATTCAAGGAGTTGCAATTCCATAATTCCGATGGAAAATAAAATTATATCAAAGTACGAAATGAGTCAGCTCAGATAATCGATAGTGTCACATCTATCAAGACGATACGTCCCCCTAATTACCGCGACCAATTTCGCAGCGTACTAAAGCTCAAAAGCTGGCTGATCCTGTTTGCCGATGACATTTCATTTCGCCTCAAGCAACCAGAAGAACCAACCGGGGAGTGAAAGTTCTTGAGGTCTTCCATGCGGCGAGGTCTTGTGTTGCTCTAATTAGCTCCGCTGGAGCCTTCGGTGCAAATCTCGAAATACAGGATTGATTGATACAGCACTCTTTTCTTCAGCCACTCATTCAGCCAAATAACTCGGTTCTTCACCTTTACCCACTCTTCTGCCTCCAGTATCGGCAGGGTGGATTCTGTAGCCAGAAACCCATCTCTAAGGTTGTACCCGCGCTTCCGAGCTCTGATTCACCCATCGAGCTTTCCGACCTCCTTGTCTTTGAAGTGACCTTTGAAGATCTCGAGCTCCACTGCAACCAACTGCGCCATATCAGTTCATGACCTTCTCATGTGACAGGAGCATGTGCCATCGGTAACCTAGTAAAAAGTTTCACCTGAGCATAATCATCAAGTAGACATACAGTGATTGAAGGACGACCATGTGCGTGAGAAAGCCATAGGGTGGCTAGTGGGCTGGGAGGCTGCGGCGAGGATCTTCGAGAGGGAAGCTTAGCTTTGTTAATCACGACAAAGTCGCATTGACAAGGGATCAAAGACAGAGTCGTTACGCCATCGTACCAGTGTCATTACCAAAAGCTTGCATGGTGTTGCCCGACAGTCTTGGGTTCAAATCCTATTCGTAGCCTGGTCCGACTTGAGTATAGTAGTAGGAATGGTTGACCGTTCAGGGGCCGCTACTAGTAGGTTTAGGTCCAATGGTCGAGTATTACATATGAACCGTATCAGATTCGATTGCTACAACCGGGTAGTGGTGTCCTGTTTGACTTCTTGTGACACAACCGTGCGGCGTACTTTCAATCGCATTGACTAATCACATAACACGTCTTGTGCTTAGCACGGGGTCGTGGACCTTGCGATGATGGTTATGCAAGCTCCATTTGCTAGATGTCTGCTTGTAGGCGTTGGTACGGTTACCCTTTCTTGATTGCAGGCGAGCTCCATGTCGTGGGCGCCGACGGCGACAAAGCCTTGCAGCTTGGAAGGTCAAAAGCGCCGTTGCCCTCTGAACACTGTGTGCCAAATCCCGGCAACGCAACGTCACTGAGGAAGCTAGAAGAAATCATTGGGTTGGTGCAGAATAGAGTCAAGAATCGATCCACGACGTCTCGCATTGTTTCCTGGGGAATGACTTGATAGGAAAGCTGCCTTCGGAACGTGAACGTCGCTGCTTTAAATGTCTGGTGATAGACGAGCTTATATTCGTCATCACCCTCTTTCTCGACCATCGGAGCCGCATTAGATGCGCCAACTGTAGATGGTCCCTCACTTGCGGCACCTTTGCCTGTTTTTCTCATCTGCTGCAGACCGTACAAACGCATCCCAGCCAAGACGATCTTAGTCAGAGCGGTTCTGTTCTGGAGCCCAAAGCTGTCATCGGTATCGGAGAAGGCAGGGCTATCGCGCGGAGAGATGGCACTTTCGACACGATGTAGAGAATAGCGCTTGCTGTTGGCCATTGCTCCTGAGCGTGAGGCAGGTCGAGCATACTCTGGTCCAGGGTTTGAAGGCATGGTAGCTGCTCGTGAAAGGCCTTTCCGAGCGATATTACTCTGAGCAGCTATATGCGACCCTCGCCCGCTTTCATTCCTCGACTCCGCCACAGCGCCGTGTTGTGTAGTAGGTCGGTCTAGGCTAGCCATTGCTTGAGCCACTCTTTCTCCACCTCGCCCTTTTAGCTTCCTCCTCTTCTGTGTAGCGTCATCGAAGAGCGAAGAGAGGCTTTGGCGCTTCTCGTGTGTCTTCGAAGCGGCCTGGGGCTGTTCACAACAATATGGGAGGAAAACAGCTGGTGGAGGATTTGCCGTCTGTCCGGAAGGAGGAGTCACAGGCATCGCATTGCTTGCTTGACCGATGATTCTAGAGGATAGTGGTAGAGCGTAGACGCTGACCTCTGGCCATTCCTCGCCCTGCGAGAGATCGTCTCCATCATGAACAGGCGAAGACGACGCTGGAGGAGTAGGCAGAGCAGCACTGTCCCTCCTCACGGCAGCGTAGAGCAGCAATTCAGTGATCCCTTTGTCGGAACCACAGTCTGCACCCTCCCCTTCAACCTTCAGGAGTATACCCTGCTCCGATTGCTTTTCCAGGCTCGTCCACCATGGCTCCAATGACACGTCCCCCTGGTGGTCTTGGCCTCGATCGCCAAGCAAGCTTTGACTCAGCCATGTTGCGGTCGAATCATCATCTGTAGAGACGTCCAAGGACGGTCCTGCGGCAAGGTACAGAGGAACGCTCGGGACGTAGACGAGGGAGAGGAAATGTAGCTTCGTATTGTGGTCGATAGGGCTCTGCCCAAGTGTGCTGGAAATCCATAGCTGAATATCTATTCCCATGTGAGTATATGACGTGCTTCTATTGCCATAGTCGTACCTTTGATCGCTACTGTAGGATCATCAGTAGATATTGAGCCTGTCCAGACTTCAGTCATAGCTTGGCATTGCTGTTTTGTGCGAGGTCTTTACAACAGGCTCATCACCCTGGATCGCAGATACAGAGGAGGCAAAGTATCCATGAGCCTGTTGTAAGGTATACGAAGCAACGAGTAGAAGTGTGGAGCATATGTTGTAGATGCATGTAATCCTGCGGCGCGTTTGATCGAAAAGGTTAGCGGCTGATATCTTGGCACGACCTTACTAATAGGACTTTTGGCATGATCTTACGGACGCGTCATTAATCCACATCAAACAATTTTCCTAATTCAATCATCCATACTAACGTTGCACGAATGATTGAAGCTCCTTGATAAAGAGGGCAAAAAATAGAAAAAAAGGGGGCCGAAGGTCGGGCTCTGGCCCATGCCCTCGACTCTGGTTCACAAGTTACTCTCTGTAGCTGCCTGGCACCTGCACAGTTACTCAAAGAGTAGGTTCTCTCCAGGGTCAACCATATGATCATTCTTTTGTATGTTGTGAGATCTCTTGATCTTCTATGTCCTTTATACTTTTCTACAATGCTCTGGGCGTAGCTGCATCAATACCCAAACTTCAGTCGGGTATTAGAAGATGAAAAAATTCGGCCTGCTTCGCCTTCATCACCTGGTACGCGGTGGCCTCTCTTATCAATGACCGCCTCATCCTGAAATGCAAAATTCAAGCTTGCGACAGCGATCGGCGTCATTTGGAAGCCGCGAATACATCTTCCCAACACCAGCTCAAGCAAGTCGAAATCTCAGTGCTTACAGGAGTGGGCGACAGCACCTTGTGAAAGCGGTAACCCGGCACAACCTGGCTTGGAATGTCTGAATCTGATTCCATGTGCTAGGCTATTGGTTGGTACGACTTCACGCCCCAAAGCAATACCATCAAGCCTCACACGGTATACCGGGTACCTTCGTCCTCACTGGCTGGTAAAAAAGGGGAATAATTGCGGAAGAATCACCTCAATGGCTACCTCTAATGCTTTGATGGAATGAGCAAGCTGTCATTCTCAAACGGATCAGAGTATCGGCCAGCTCGAAAGCTTATTTGAAAACCTTTTGAGATAGCTATGGTGAGGCCTACGTAATTGTCGCTCTACTGCTATGATACTGCCACTGACCTAGTATTGTTAGGTATGCGCATATGACCGCTTCAACCAATCAACGGATAACTCAGCAGAAACTGGAATACTTTGCGGGGAAAAGCTGCAAGAGTGGACAAAGACTCCTCAAAGGCATCCTTTGTCAATCGCACAGGCCTAAGTTATCAAGAACGAAACCCCAGCGTTCTGAAATTCCATGTTGGTGCCAGTCCTGGATCGAATCCTTATCCTCTGTCAATTTCTGCCTGGCTATGAGATTCGCCGAGATCACTTATGGGCTCTTGCAAACGCATATCGACATCCCAAGCAAATACATTACAGCCAACTATGAAACCCTCACGACAAATGCCGCAGACAAGGACCAGGTCGGCGATCATTGTTCTCTCCGTGTACGACAATGAGGATCACCAGAAAGGCATAATCATCCTTGTCTCCTACCAAGCATCCAAACAATTGATCGAACCCTAGATGGAGAGTTCTTTGATGATACAGGAGCATTATAGCCCTCCACAACAGATCCAACAAAGCCCACCTCGAGTACCCCACCCTACAAGTATCCAGGCGTCCTGCTTTGGAGACGAGACTTCCATACTGTGTGCCCACAGCCAGAATAACTCGATTTCACCTGCAGCAAAGATTCCGGTAATCTTACCACGCCATATATACCACCGTCACACAAAGAGACTTGAACAATCACACAACCACCCCCCAAGAAAAAAATGTGTATCGTCGACAGAATCACTTTCCCCACCTGCACCCATACATCCCACATCCCCCTCTACCCCTGCAAATCCGGCTTCTCCACCCCAAAATCCACCTGCAACGCTTCCACCCCCATCGTCCGCAAATACCTCTCCTCCACCACCACCCCCTGCCCCCACTGCTACAATTCCACCCTCCTCTCCATCCGCACCGACCACGCCCGCACCTACCTCGACCTCGACCGCGAAGCCCGCAGCCTCGGCTGGTCGTCCGCCGATATCCGCGGCTCCCTGCTGGAAATCCAAGCCGACATGGATGCCGCCGTTGCCGAATGGAAAGCCGCTTGTGGACGTGAGAGCGACGATAATGAGATGAAGTTGGATTCGTTTGCCGAGTCGATTCGTTTCCAGTTCGGGCCTGAGCCTGTGATGGGGGGAGAGCGGTATCTTTTCCATGCGGGCAACGGGGTCGTTTTTACGGATCCTTTTGCTGGGAGGAAGGGTGCGCGAACGGGGGGGAAGGCGAGGCAGACGACGAGGGTGAAGGTGTTGAAGGGGGAAGGGGTTGCCGTGTGTAATATCGCGGCGCCTTGGTGTGGATCGCGGATTGTGGTTTAGTGCCTCTGTCCTCTTTTATACCGGGGGAGTCTGGGATAGCATCGTTGTGTTATATACATTGTAACAAGGAGCTATCTTGTCATTTCCTGATATTATGCTGATATTGGGGCTATTAAGAGCTAAAAAATAGGGCCGTTGGCCCCTGCCTACAGGCTTTTGAGTGCTGATACAGTTGAGCTTCCATCAACCTGCGATTTAGGAGTAGAATGTAAAGACCTAATGAACACTCTTCGTCTTGACTACTTAACTCGAGGACCGGGTGATGATGCTCTATATCCCCCCTCATGACCACTACTCTACCATGGTCATTTCCTCTCTTACCTCAGGATTGTCAAGTAAATCAAGTCCTACAGCTTGACCTTTGGAGACTATACGACATGCTAGACTTAAGGTGCTAGTCTTGCTTGCCAGAAATCATGGGACGCTTGCGAAGCCAAGACTTGGGTTTCCGCCTGTCACAGGCTCAAATTTGCCTGAGTAATCGGAAGATTGGTTTGGCGTTACTGTTGGCTGGAGGAGATCTATCGGGTGGTATAGCTGCGGCGGTTTGTCGAGCGTATTTTGAGGATGGGGCCTGCTGAGGGATAATGAGATCTGAATCAATGCTTTCATCTCGTACCGTACGAGGTCGATGATATATGACTTTGAATTCATTGCGTTAGCAGTGCCCCCTCACGAGCTATATTATCCCCTTTTCTGTCTTCATTGGTATTCATAAGCCACTCATTTTCTTCGTAGGGAGGGCAGTGCTATTACGCATGCATATACCCTTAGAATCGGCTTTACGGAGAAAGGATAGGATCTAAATAAACGCTTTCATCTCGTAGAGGCTGAGGGTGAATATATACGACTACCAGATTCATTACGTACGCAGTGCCCGCTCACGAGCCATATTGTCCCCTATTCAATTTTGACCAGCATTCATAAGCCACCCATCCCCTTTGCATGGAGAGCACTACTTTGTGCTCGCATACCCTTTCGACTCGGTTGTTTCGGTTTCCTCTACCGGATCCGGCGAACGAATTTACCGGATCCGTTTCCGGAGGAGACACTAACATCTTAGGGTTTTTGAAATAACAAAATGAGCGCAAGGCTTTATGACACAAAAGCGCAATGAGTATTGAGCTTTCGTCAAGTAGATCCGTCTTATAGGTAACTCCCCCAAGATTCTTCGACAGGGTGAGGGTAGTAGTATCGCGACTTCGATCTGAAATTTTTGCGTGATATCAACAATGATAATTTGAGAATATGGTAAAGGCAGCATCATATACGTAGGAATATGACCTTCAGTATCATCTATCCATTTGAACATATCACAGCAATGTGTCGAAGATAGTAGCGATCGATGTTCATTGCCGCATCCGGACAATATGCTGTCCACAAGATGTCGCATTGTCCGCGCAAGCTGTTTCCGGCCAGGAGACAATGCCCAGAATTTTTATTGTAGAAGCACAAGATCTTCACTCCCATTCAAGTACTTCGGTATGGCGGTCCCACAAGCCGGTATCGCAAGTTGCTTGAGAAATTGAATTCTGGACTTTCGTGGATAATCTCCATCATGGTACAAACTCGGAAGCAAGCGGACGTAGAGGCACAAGCAGCTGTCCCTGCGGTGCCAGCATCGATTGTCGATTTAGCGTCCTCAACGCCGGCATCAGCGCCCCCTAAGGGAGGAGGGGCGAAGAAGCCAAGCCCCAAAAAGGCGACTCCAAGGAAGGCGACTGCAAAGAAGGCAACTGTAAAGAAGCCATCTCCCGACAGTCTATCGCCAAAATATACAGTGAAGGACCGTAGCATAACATCTGGTGAGGAATATGGTTCTAACAACGATGGTACGGCCCGAGACGGGAAGGTTGCGAGGGATACACAGACGCCAGCCCCGAAGAAGGGACTAATGAAGAAAAAGGCCGAAGGAATCATTGAGGCGCGATCAAACGGGGATGATATTGAGGATATTGAAGATATTGATCTAGCTGAGCTGGCCAAGAAGAAAGGCAAAGCAAAACCGAAGGCTATGCGTACGAAGCGTGCCGTTGAGAGTGATAACGCCGAGAATGACGATGCCCCGGGGGCTGGAGAGCGCCCCAAGAAAAGAATCAAGACGAAAAAGCCCGATAACTCTCCTCCCAGAAACGTCCCAATCAACAGTGGTGCTGATCCAGATGAGACCGAGGCAGAAGAAGACCTCGACCAGAAGATGAAGGCTTACGAAAAGAGGAAGCACAAGCAGGCCGCCACCAACAGAAAAGCCCCCAGTACCGATGCTGAAGAGGGCCAGCAGTCCGCTGAGCCGCCGAGGAAGAAGACCAAGAGGTCGGCAGCCAGGCACGCAGCTAATGACGAAGATGGCCCACACGATGAACCCCCGGAAGGCATGGCCAGTGATGGCAGGATTAAGAGAGCAACAGCCGCAACCGTAAAGAAAGCCCCTAGTATCAATGCTAGAGAGGGCCCACAGTCCGCCGAACCGCCTAAGAAGAAGGCCAAGAGGTCGGCAGCCAGGAGTGCAGCTGCTGAGGAAGATGGCCCACGCGATGAACCTCCGCAAGGCATGCCCAGTGGAGGCAGATCCAAGAGAGCAGCGGTCGCAACTAAGAAACCTGCAAAAGGACCCAAACCTCAGGCAAAGCCCGTTGTTGGAACCAGGAGGTCGGCAAGGATCAGCGACAATCCAGTGGTTTCCCCTCATGGAGCCGAGGATAGCACGAAGAGGAGACCGATGAAGATGCGATTCCGAAGACGTGCGAAGACGCCTGAGATGCCAAAAAACAACATAGGTCTCGATGAGAATGAGATATTTAGCCCTAGATTTCCGACCGAGAAACCTAAGCCAGCTAAAGTGGTGAAGAAAACGCGCAATGGAGACCGTGTTTCTACGAATGGTAAGAAAAATGATCTGAGTGGGAAAAAGAAGGACTGACGCCTTGAAGCCGAACAGAGAACGTTGACAAGGGAAGCCAACCGAAGAACGCTGACAGCATGGGAACGGACCACGATAACAAGGCTGACAGAACGATTAATCGTCCCAACGGAGGCGAGAATCGGTGCTGGGCCCATTCTCCTTGGTAAACCACTCCCGGTACGATTCGAACGGCGCTCGCTTGTCAGTTCCGGGCATGGCATTCTCGAACTAGGCGCACAAGACTCGGAGGCACAAATGCCAACGCTGACGAATGAAATCCATCCTATCTGGGCGTCGAGGAACTTTACCTTCTCCAAGGGGCCAAGTGAGAAGCACAGAGCTTACAACGAACGGGCATATAGGGCTATCTCCCCAGCATTGAGGCTGGCATCGCGTTGGATCGAAGAGTCGGAATTCGAGGGATTCTGGCATGCGTTGTGCCTTGGAGCCCTCAGTCAGAACAAGAAAACAGGCGCGGTGAGGATTCATGGGAGAGGTCCCGGTGGTCTCTATGGCGAGACTCCGTTCCATAAATTGAGCATCGACGGGTCAGAGGAATCGGCCAAGGAAAAGACTGCCAGCTTGATGCAGGGACTCGCAGAACTTGAGAGCTTGGAGTGGAGATTCGAACCAACCAGACTCAAGTACGTAGGGTTATCTGAAACTGAGGGCCAGGTGTCCACCCTGCATGATTGGTTCGAGCGTGACATCCTTCACGACTCGAAGCCGCCTCTTACTTCGACTAGGACTACGTCTGAAAGAGTGCGGGTTCTCTTCTTCTTCGCCGTTCATCTATGCCGTGAACTTGTCCAACAAGTGTTCCACCACATCTGGGCTCGAGACTTCAAAGATACACCACCACCTTACATCTCCGAAGTATTGTTCGAAATCGCTGATGGGGCCTCTGATTTTTTGGAAGTCGCATGGGACACTTTCATGTTCACAGGATCTATCGTCAAGATGAATCCCCACAAATTTACGCAAGTGGATTGCCCAGATGGCTTGTCCATAACACTTGGGAGAAGAGCGGCGGAGTGGAAGGGATCAGCATCTCCAAAGACTTTTGCTGCAATTCCTATGCGTTGGCTCAACGACCTATTCCAGGATACCTTTTGGTCTCAAAAGGAAAGCAGCTCGTACTTCCCACGACTTCCTAACGGAGATCCTCCTTATTGCGCGGCAGGGCCGTTCACGTGAGTTACAAGGTAGATTAGGAGAGCAATGGAAACATGACGGTGTAATTCGCGTCGCGAAGGCGAACATGGTTCAAAGACTCTAGAGTGGTATATTTCATGTCAGGGGTAGAAGTCTTATAATAGTAGTCCAACCACTACAAAGTGTGAATCTTGTGTCCGACGTAGCGCTAGCCTGATTCGCCGAGAAAGAGCATCATTTACATAGCTCTATCCTCAACAAGATCGAAGGTCACGAGGTGTAGATCCGCTTGTTCTGATTGAACGCCTCGTGTTCCTCCTTAACGATTTCATGAAGCCTTTTTCTGGATAAACGCCACTCGTCCCCATTAACGTAGATGGTCAGGTAGACCACAAGGACCCATAGGTTGACCGAGGAGAACACTAATATTACACGAGCATCATCCAGATAATACTCTAGGCTCGGAGTCTCGCCGGTGGACTGGGCCAATTCTATTCATCATCTTCGGCGTCTCCAGCGTTACCTTCAGAGTCACGTGAAGCTATCAACATAGATCATAATAATGCTACCAAAGGTGTAAGGAAAGCTAGCAGCACGCTCGTGCGGATATTGCGCGTCATCTTCGACTTGTAGACCTTTGCGCGTTTCTTGAGAGAAGCAGAACCAATTAAGCTAACATAAGCATGCTTAGAGCTTACGTAAAGGTGGGTACAGGCGTTGGGCATTGATACCATCTTCAAACCGCCCCTTAAAGGCAGCTAAGCAGTACAACCCTCGAATCAAAGGAGTCTCCGCCCAACAGGCGGCGATAATCTCACGAACGGGACTCCATATATGTATAGTCGTGTCTCTCATACACACTTACATCACTCAACCGCGACTTATTAAACCCACGCTCTACTCCCCCAGGCGTCGAGCTCCGTCAGAATTTTCTGGATACCTCGTAGAGCTAGTCCTCAACAACTCGACGACACGCTTGGCTTTTGCGACCGCGATAGTACTAGCTTGGCGCCAGCTGGCTTAAGGCAATGATGCGATAATGTCCCTTGGGAAAGCTCCTATCGGTACGAAAGAGCCAACCAACCTCTAGGAAGGTGGAGCCATTACTGAGTATGGTCACACTCTTCATCCATTTCCGCCTTTACACGCTTTCGATGTATTGTCCGTCTCATTCTATTCTCAGGTGTTTCTGCGAGACAGATGACAAGCCTCACCGGCTGCTTCCTGTTGCTCAGACCCAACGTGTCAGAGTCCGCGAATGGATCCATGCCATTGAGGGCACTTCCATAGTCCATCGCCGTCTGAATTGTATGTCTGATTCATTGATGGCAGAGGTGCGGAAAAGCTTGCTCTTGGCTTGGCTGGGAACAAGGCCAAAGACTGGAGGCAAAGTTGCGACAGGGCGACGGAAAGCATCTGCTTGGCAGTCATATGACTGCTCCGGGTACGACGGTTGCCTTCTTCATCCCACCCATCTTCCAAAAGAATCTGACTTCGAAGAACGGAAGGTGAGGGGGTATTGAGACGTGGTGAAAACCGTGAAGGGCTAGGACTCGTATCAATGGGCCGTGGCTGAGTCGGGCCACCAATTGTAATGGTAGTCTCATAGACCCCTTTGTTCAGTTATGTCTTCCTCCTCTTCTGTATCATCCCAAATGATCTTCATGCCAGTAGCCATCTCTTCTTCAGCAGTCGCCTTGCGCATGACCCAGCCACCCAAGCTTGCGAGTTGCTGTAAAGGTATGAGATCCCTTGCATAAGCGTTGACCCAAGCAGCAATCTCGTCCCCCAGCATATCCTGAAATTCACTGGTGAACATCTTGTAACAGACGCTGCTGCATAGTCCTGATACCATCTGCTCCTCCGTTGTCGCCACGTCAGTTGAGGTCTCTTCGTCCAAGTCTTCGAAGGTATAGGGGAATCGCAAGTAAGGCAGATATTCCCGGGCAAGAAAGTCGTCGAATGAGAACCACTGTGTCGGACCTTCGCCCACGCGATAGATGCGTCGGCAACTGGGACAGATTCGCTCCATGTGGCGCGTCTTGTTGTAGATGAAGATATTGCAGAGAGCGATGTCTCCGGGTGTCTGGCGGAACAGCATAGAAAGCTTCTGCGCTGCTTCTTCGGTCGCCCAAGACATCTTGTTGGGCTGTGGTGAGACGTATGTTGGATGATTTTTCAGGTAGGCCAGCAAGTCTATTGCATGGAAGCCGACCGGAGACATCGATATATAGGAGGGCAGGGCAGTCGAATAATCCGAGTTCGACGTACGCGCGAGTTCATTTGTGAAACGAGACTCCATCTGAAAGTCGTAGTGCTCGAGGATCGTCATGTCTCCTTGATGATATATCTCTTTAAGGAAGATGAAGAAAGTGGGAGAGAGTCTAAGGTAGAGCAGGAAGCCCGAGACTAGCCGGAACCGAGTTAGCGCCAAGACTCGGCCCGCTGATTACCCTAGCGTGCCAAGTGACAGCTTTTACCCCCTAAGGATATCTCCGCAAATGGAATTCTAGACTAAGACATAGGTGTATGTATTCCATCACTTATGTAGCTATTGCTGTTCTAGATACATGAGACAGGGAGTGAGTTTCTAATTTAGTATGTCTTTTCACCAAGGTAGTAAGGACGACGGAAGGTGGGAAGGGGCCATTGAAGTCCAAGGAAGTCACGAAATTTATACTCCCACAATGAGACATGAAGACCGAGCTCGACGATTTTGATATGTCGTTGCAACACTTTGCTATTGCCCTCTATCAAGAAGACGAGGCGTACATCCATAAAGTGTAATATAGTCATACCAAATCACGAGGCAACATCGCTATATTTACCCATTTCAATCCTACCTTCACTCATCGCTCCCCTTCTCGCGTTACATCGTTCGCGTGCACAATGCGAAACGGCGCACTTGCATCCGAAGATCCCAACCCGTCCCAGGTAACTCTGATCACAAAGTCTTCGACCGCTCTAATCATCATGAACGGCTGCAAGATCATCGCCTCCATTTGCGATGTCCTTCTTTTGACTTTCTCCCGATCAAACACATCAATCAGTAGCTCTTGCAGGCTCTCCATACTGTTCACGACACCGCAGAAAGTATGACATAATCCAGCTTCCTCTCTACCACAGTCCGAGACCTCCTTGTTCACATTATTGGAAAATCAGTATGGTATAGAGCGTTCCACGTGCAGTTTCCGAATCGTATGTAGTCGCTGTGGCAGGATCGTTGACGCAAACACATTCAGTAGTCTCGGCTCGGAGAAGCTGAACATATGGCTTGAGTACAGCATATCGATGCCTTCGGCGTATATCTGCCGGCATGTCAGAAGTAGCGGTAGGGAATTCCCGTACGCCATGCATTGTGAACCCCGAAGGCGCGATGGGTTGATGTGTCCGCTACCTGATTTCATAAACCAGAATTGACGGGGGGGCTCGTTGAAGGGTGAGTCGTAGGGGCTGCGGACGCCGGCCCAAAAACCGAGATGGCGCTCGTAATGGACGTCAATATGGCGCTGGCCGGAGGGTGACCAGTTGGCTTTCTGAACAATGTGGAGCGTGGTTGTTGAGCCTTTTAGAACGCAGGTGTAGATCATTTGTCGGAGCTCAATGGGAAGCTTTGTCAGGAGTCGGCATGGAGACTGTGACGCTATTCTCTGCCACTGTTTGAGTTGATGTGGATTGGTCAGAGCTCGCTTTCGCTTGGGGGGGAGCGGTCGTGGGGCGGTTTTCTTCTGCTTGCGCCTCCGCGATTCGCATTGGGATAGGTCTTCGCCGTGGACGATGCATAGTCGAGGCCGGTAATGGTTCGTGCTCCGAGGGCGTCTGAAATGGCAGAGATCCTCAACCCAGCCGATGGTGAGGAGGAGGAGGACCAGGGTCGTCATTTGGAGAGGATGATCGAACCATATTCTGAATGAAGGCATGAGCAGAGCGTGGGCGGAAAGGCTTCCCTGATTGACGATGCTCTGGTTTCCCTTCCCTTGGTATCTTGAGCATAGTATCAAAGGGATGAGAGACCTCGCAGACTGGTTTCAGGCTGCCTCTCGTGTACAGCCTTGTAGGCAGGCGTTGCGGAAGACAGCACCGCCTTTTTCGAAATCTTTACAAACAAAAGAGGCCATGGGATTGAGAAGGCTCGAAGATACGAGCTGGAGATCAATTGTCTACTGTCCTTGGAAAGGAGGGAATTGGGAAGGGATGCCATCAAGATTCATCCCCTCGAAGGTCGAACGGGGTCTAAATAGTTCTAACTACATCCGGCGAGCTCTTGGCAGTCTTGGCAAATGAATACCTTATGTGAGCCTCAGAGATCCAACCTCTTCGAATCATCAAGTCTACAGATCATCCAAGGTAATGGCGCCCGTACGGTCAGCCTTGCCTTAGCCTATCTAGCTGGGCCATTGCTAATTGATAATGCTTCCCTCTGCAATCGCAGGTCTGCTAACGAGAGCAGCTCATGCCTGATCTCTTCACCGCCCCATCGCACTCCGCCGGGCTGGCCACATAGCCGGCAACATATCAAGCAACCCTCCCTTTGGACCTCTACACTGCGGATTGCGAGTCCTTTATTGTCCTATTGCGCGCAGTATCAAGCGACTGTTTGAGCGTGAGCCGAAGAGAATGAAGGGCAAGACTTGGAACAACCATCGCCCCAAGGACGCGGCGAGGATGCAAACAAGCAACAGAAGCGAGCATTGTTGATGGGTGAAGCACCTGGGGACGGAAGAAAAGGTTCATGGAAGACATCGGCCCTAACAGCAGGGATGGTATGAGTGCGTGGCAAGGAGCGCTCTAAGAGTTGTCAACGACAGTGGTGGGCTACACCTTGGATCGCCTGGCATTGTGGGCATCGAATCAATCCGTGAAGAGGGTTGCTCGTGCTTAGTATGAGTGGCTTCGCATTCTGTTCAGTGGGGGTCCATTGAGGTCCATTGAGGGTGGTTCGGTGTGGCCAAGCCACCGTGATCCATGGGTGAATTGGTCTACATTGTGAGAGATCTTCCCAGCAAAATCACTCACTAATGGTACAAAAATTGACAGAAGCTCAGCCTAAGGAGTCCTGAAAGCTGGTATCTACAGTGTCTCTTACGCCAAAAGTCTTATATCCAAGCATTGTGAAAGAGAATTACGGCGTTTGCAGAGCACTGAGTCTATCCTTTTGGCGGCACGTTACCAACCAAAGAGTCCTTGGCATACGAAGACCCACTTGTACTTCAAGGCTTTTCTTTTGTCTTTTTTCTTCTCTTCTCTTCTCTTCTCATTATACTTGCATTGCCTGCGCAAGTAGCCAACACATTCTCATTCCATACTTCCGATATTCTTCCTTGATCGCGCATTCGTACCTACAGAATTCCAAGCACCAAGTAGTGGAGGTTCAGGATGCCTTTCGAAGTCAGAAAGTCTCGCGCGGACGCACAATATCATACCCAAGGGTCTTCTTGGAAGCGGGTCTTTGTTCATATCGCCATCGCCCTGACTACCCATCATATTCGCCGCACTCCATATCGTCCAGCCAGACATTGATTTCACTGAAAGGACGTCCATCTTCCTTCGGCCTCTCTCCCCTCTTTGGATCGCTGTCCCGCTATCGGTTGTCTATCCGTTATGGCTCATTGGGTTGGTCGGCAACAGTACGCGTCGTAAAATAGCAAGGCTGGCCCAGACATGTGCCGGGAACGGCGAGATCGGACTCATCTGTCTCACTCTAGACGCCCTCAAACTTGTGGTCATGTTGTCCAAGCACCTATACTCTGACTTACCTAATTACGAAGCTGGTAATTACCTGGTCGAATGCGAGTGGCTGGGTTCGATCTTCACGGTCGCGCTCGCCGGCGCCATGTTAATGATCCCGATTTATTTCCAGTGGGTGCCAGTAATGACGATCATGGGAAAGTGGATGAAGGTTCTCAAGTCTACGTACACAGGAGACCTGAATGCCAACATTGGCCAGAGCACTGCGATGGGAGCCTGGAACGAGCGGCCATCAGCCATCGACATACATGGGTTAGCCCAGCTACGCCCGAATGGAAAGGAAACTGTGACGCACAATTTGGTCATGCTCAGTGACTGGGAGGTTCTCTATACATCTTCGGCAGAACAAGGAGAAAGGGAAAGATTAAAGTGCTTCGAGGATCGACTGGCCGCTCTATATGCCACAGCCGCCGATCTCCGCGAGCTTACAGTTCTTAGCACTCATTATGAGAAGTTGATCGAGTTCACGCACAAGTTTATAAGGGATATGGACTTGGATCTAGGAAGCAGGAGGTGGTAAAGGAGGCTCGATGGGTGGTTGGGGTTTCGACGCACAGGCTGGACGATGTACAATCAAGAAGGTCAATGGAGCTTGGTTCGGCTTGTCTTACTAGGGAGTGATCTCGGATATTTGGTGCTCGGACGTGGTTGTTCATGAGGCTGCAGTTCAAGGTCCTCTGTCGCATTGGATTCCGTATGACCCAATGACCGTGTCGCGCTTGATGATTATGGAAATACTGTGTCTTTTGTTTCTAAGAAGCCTAATGATGGTTACTAATACCGCTAGGTATGAGCATGGCGATATTTCATAAGGGCTTCCAGCTAATCTAGGTGCTCGGATGTTCTTAGTCAAGCTGTTGCCAAAGGTAGAATTGAAGTTTAAGGCTCATGGTCAGTCGTACTTGCCGGGTGAGTCCCCCTCGAATGAAGCATTTTGGCAAGAGCAAGAGACTTGCTTACATAAACTTTTCAATGCTTTCGAATTTGCTCAATAATACTTTCTCCAAGGATACATTTCTGTGTGGCATATCTAATCAATATTCTTCGCTCCCTTTTATTCATCCAGTCACTGCGCTATTACTATCTCACAGAGATACATAGCTTGTCAGCATTGACAGGAAGCCTAGGAATATACAAGCAAGTCAGCATTGCTGTCTCTAGAAATATCATTCTAATCATTCATAGACTTTCTTTAGCCCATACTCATACTTCAATGGAATACTTCCCAGCCAGAAACACCGTACCTCTCGCTGAGCCGGAAATCCCACCACACTTTGCAGCACGATCAGCCGGAAATGGCGGACCAAACCACGCCTCCTCAAGCCAGCGCAGTACTGCGGAGGAGACTACCCTAGGGAAGGATAACAATGGCCAAGATCACTCGGGGCAATTCGACGGGATGAATGCAGCGCTGTGGCATGAGGTCAGCAATAGCCCAACTCGCCCGCAACAAGACCCGCAACAGGCAAACAAGACCCAGTCACCTCCCCCACGCACAGAAATCACATACCCCACCCTCCCACCATCGCCTCCTTCTATCCCAGCATCCGAGCAGACATACCTCCACCACCATCTCTAACCCTCGTTTCTTTGCCACACCTGGGAGTGTGGGTGGAAGGTTGCATATCTCAAGCTCCGCAGCATGACGAAGAAATTGATGGATGAGAATGAAGAGAGTATGCGGGGGTTTAGATGGGCGGTGGATGATATGGAAAGGAAGATGCATTCGGAAGCGGAGTTAGGGTTATTGAGTTGGCGCGTGAAGTTGGAAATTCTGCTGAGGCTGCTTCGAGGGATGGAGGTGATGAGGTGCTTGACAGGGTTGTATATCCAACCCTTCCAGGCGTTGCATTTGGTGGAACGACGGTAGTCGATAGGCTTGCTTGATAACGTTAGATTTTTATGGCGTTAGAGGGCGAGGCATCTTGTCTCTGTTGAGGGCATTTGTTTACTCTTGGAGATTGTAGAGAACTTTATATGTAAAACCTTATTAAGGGGGCTAGAGTGTGTAAGATAGCATGTTTTCTTAGCCGTTCTACTGATACTTTCTTGAACATCAAGCCGGAGGAGAAGCCAGGGCTCAAATATAAGGCACGGGATTTGGATAATTTCTCAACCTAGTATCCCATAGTCTTGCGAGTTCAGCACTCGTCTCAGCTATGTAGGTGTTGGCAAAACCCTCTTAGACGAGTGCCCTCTAAGGATATTAGATAATTGAATGTTAGGAAGTAGTAGCTGTTGCTCGTCGATGCTTTACAGTTGTTATTGTCGATGATGATACCTTTGAATGTGCATGCTGCTATTAAGAATGCTGTCCGAATAGGCTGACCTCGGTGACGGCTGTAGGTTTGGTGTGGGTCTAGTGTGGTAGTAGCATGGCTGTGCGTCTTGGCTAGCTGAGGGGGGGGGGTTTGGCATGGGTTTGATAGATGAGAGGTGGTTGCGTGTTCTTGCGTTGGGTTTCATGTCGTCTAATATGTACTTAACCAAGACACTGATTCTTGAACACTAAGCAGTAGCGACCTATCGGAACTTTGAGCCATTTGGCTGGGGTGAATAGTCCTATTGCTAGAGAGGGATGATGAGCTCGCATAACCTAGTGAAAGAATCTGCTACTCCTTTAATAGAGCAAACGAACTGCGTAAAACGCTCAGATTCATCAACCAACCAGGTAAGAAAAATATTGCCTAGATGTTGAAGACATGATTCGTCTATTAATCCCCCCTTCTGCAACCTCTTCTTCCTACACCTCCAACACAGTCGTCCAAACCCTCACAAACCTCTTTATGACTACACACCTTCGGCCTCAAACCATTACTCAAATCAAGCCTCTTCTTATACCCGTCGTCGCCGCCATCCCGTGCCATATTCATCCCATCCAGCCAGTAATAGCAGTGGTCGGCGCACTCGTCTACTGCGGGACGGGCGTTGGGGGGTTGAGAAGCGACGGCTCGTGATTGACCGTTGAAATGGTATCTGTCTTGTGGGCGCAAGAAGCTGTGTTGATTGTGTTAGTGGTGGAATGTTTTGGAGGAAAGGGATTCTGACTCCTCTTGCAACAGCGCGTGGTTGTGCGCATAAGTGATTTTGTAGCAAAACTCGTTCTCCCCTTCGTCATCTACGCACAATTCTTGATCTTCACGTCGGTACGCGTCCCAGTATTCCGGGATGTGGTGGTTCGTTCTCGCGTCGTCGTTGCAGAGGAATTGCGAGAGGTAGGAGAGGCCGGTGTGGTAGTTTGTGTAGTTTGCTTGGAGGTAGAAGCCTCAGCGGTCGTAGGTTGGGGCTTCGCAGTAGCTGCGGATGACGCTGAGGGTGTCGCCTGTGATGCCGTTTTTGGGTTCCTTGGAGTGCTCGGATTTGGGGGGAGCGGTTTTGGTGCTGGGGCATAGTTCCAGGGATGAGGGCGATAGCCTGCGCATGCTAGCACTGCAAGGAGGCTGAGTAGCAGACTAATCAGTAGGCTGAGATAGATCTTGATCGATTGTATATAGTAGATAGTAAGACGAGAAGTGTCTATTTATGCTGTATAGAAAACTTGGGTAAGTCTTCGCTTGCTCACATTGTTAAGGTATTGAGAAGGATCTTCTATAGGTCTGCCTCATTGCCGTGGCCTTGTCATCTAAGAAGCCCCACAGAAATCCACATAACTGAGCTTTAGGCCTCGGGCCAAAAGAAAAGCTTGGCGTGACCAAAAGCCTTAATTACTGAAAATGGACCAGCGACAATATACTTTCAAGCTCCTTGGTTGCTCCCTGGTAGAGAAATAAGCCTTAGTACAAAACTAAATCGTCTCTATAGGACCCACTCGACCTTAACAACATGTACCGTTCTTGGCGTCAGAATCATAGATGAAGTAGTCTTCAACAATTAGAGTCATAATAGGCTGTGGATGATCTTAGCTTTTTCGAACTCACCACATACGATAAGGCTCATATTCTCCCCACTCTTATCCTAAAAGACGAAGAATTCTCAATCGTCGAGTAGGCAAAGGCATGTGATATATCAATTACCATTGAAACTGCTACCATCTTACTAAACGATCGCAGCCTCTTATTCTGCATAGTATCTACCTCATCCATTTGCTGATTCCTACTCAGAAGAGCTTTTCATCTCTGAATCTTATCATGAAGGCTTTCGAATACGCGACGCGCACCAGGCATGTCTTGCCAGCCATGGTATTAATGTCAAAGGAAGCCGAGATCAAGCAATCTAAGTTTCTTCAGCTTCCTTTCGAACTCAGAAGGATCATCTACTCTCAAAGTATCGTCATGTCTCGGTCGCCAAGTCCAGAGGATGTATATGAGAAAAACCTGTGCGCTGTCTGGGAAGACTTTCCCACACCCCTTCTCTACGTTAGCAAGCAAATTCGGGCCGAGATTTTCAACGTACTATCCAAAGTTTTTTTCACACTAAGGGTGACATCGTACGGTGCAGGGTTTGACATGCTCGGCCTGTCATGCTTCATTGCCCAGCAGCGCCCCAGATCTTACGGTGACCTACCCGACCTCAGGATTGATATATGGCCACCACACCCCGACCGACCAATCGAGATGTTCAACATCCATTGCCGTCTGCGTATGCTTCGAGATGAGCTTCGCGCCGTGTCACATATACCCAAGCTCCAAATCCGTTTCTTGGAGAACGACTTTGCAAAATGGACCCAAGATGGCGGACCACGATTCGAATTAAGTGACCCTGGGGAGACGAGTCCACTACACAGCGACCTCGGCAAGCTCCTGGACCATTTCGCATGTGTCACCAACGTCACCAAAGCCCGAATCCGCCTTCCTCCTTCTTTGGCACGTGACGAAAGAAACGAAGATTTGATTTGGCACGCCAGTGACACAATCGAAACCATGGAAGGAAAAGATACCCTCGCCTATCGTCAGAAACTTACCCTGATGGATTGTGGTATGGAAGATCGGCATGAGGTGGAATTCAAAATGCGTACTGCTCAGAAAGCGAGAGCGAAGCTTGATGCTATCACCAGCCACGGTCGACACCGGATGACCGAAGCCGAATGGTACGAATTTACCAAAGTATGGCCACATTTAGAGACTTTAACGGGGCGGAGTGAAGGTGGTCCATTCATGGGTAAGTCGCACTACGCAAAATAGAGTGCAACGGACAGCCATCAATTGGATGTTCCCGCGCTCTACTAGGTGAAACGAAATTTGGGCAACTGCGATTGAAGGTAATTTTCTCCCGGGAAGAGATTGTACCTCGCTCGATGATGCCACGTATCCGATGGTCGCAGGATTTGACACCGGTAGTCTACTCCGACAAATGCCCGTCGCTGGTAGCTGCTCCGGAGCTACCAACGCCCGCGGATCGAGTTGGGTTCCCAAGACACGAAGCTGTAGAGCTCCATATGTTGATATATATCTCGCACATGGTATCTTGAGTCCTCGTCGAAGACTGATGGTAGTCTCCATCTCCTCTCCGCACCCAATCCTAAACTCCCCGAATGCCGGTAGGAAAGTAGCCCACCTCTTTCATCCGAACCTCCAGGTGCGCCACCGCCTTCCGATAGCGCTTCGGCTGCCACTCCAAAGGGATCTCATTGATATGCTCTTTCCTAAACGTCATCTGCTCCCCGCTCGCAAAGCCAACCCAATCTTGCAGCCGGTATGTGTCTAATGCGAGGCCCCAAAATGTCCCGTCTTTTATCTTCGTGATGCGGAAGTAGATTGCTTCGCCACAGGTGGTGGTGGGGTTTTGGAGGACGATTCGCACGATGCAGCTTGGGAAGAGGTAGTGTGACATTTGACGGGGGAGGATGTGGCCGGACCAGTCTGAGGCTTCGTCCATGACGACTGGTTTTATTGTACGAGGCATGTTGGTTGTTTCTATAGATGTTCAGCAAGGGTAAACGCAAAACCGAAGCAATGGGTAGTAAGTAGGCGCAGGACAATCCCCTGCTACTTGAATCGTTGCGGAAGTTAAGAGGGGAAGAGGAAGAAATGAGTCACTGGGTTAAGACGAGAAGCGACGGATAAGTCACGTTTCATACATATAAGCTAGAACTAGCCCAGATCAATAATACCGGAGTGATATCGCCGACCTTTCCGGCTTGGCACGAGCATCCGTTTCTTTAACGACAAATGAACTTCCACTCGAGTGGTCTTATTATCATCGCATCCCTTACGCCGCCCAGTCTCAAGATACACCACGGTGTTACCGGGTCGAAACCTGTTGATCATGTGAATCTAGCGCTACGTAAGGGTGGAGTCACAGAGGGATTGGAACATATACGGGCACCCCTGTCCTTTGATCGACGCACACTCGAGCCATGTCCGGTAGGTCGCCATCCTGCGCTTTGGGGATGCTATGAGTGGTGCGAACTGCGAAGTGGCTGTAGACGAAGTTGGGCAACCAAAGGCCTACTTGCAATACTCGCTAGAATGTCCTCTTATAAGGGAAGGGAGCTTTTTGAAAGCATGGACGCTGTAAAAGGCAATCTGAAGTCTATAGTAAGGAGAGGCAGCAGGGAAGAAAGGAAGTACTACGAAGTCTTCTGCCTTTGATTTTTCCTGCTTCGAAAGACAAGAGCAGCGAGTAGCGACTACTGCACCATTACTGCACGCAACTGATCACGGCTTGCATTTCTGCTTTCATGGGGATACTACTGTCAGAACTCGTATCCTCTGCTCGTGGCGCGACCAAACCAGGTAATGACAATTTACTACTTCCGTTTTCTACGCCGCCTTGTCCTCAATACAACTTCCCACAAAGACTTGATGGAAAAGGTAGTGGCCAGATATATTCTAGCTAATTATTTGCCTTCGCTACTTGAGTCCATACCACTAACGCCGGGTGTAAGGCCAGGTTTCTCCGCTTCTACGACTTTCGCAGTAACCGTGCTACAACACTTAGCCAATCGAATAGGTGCCAGTATTTGCTTTTCCTACTAGGGCTGATCAATCTTCTTATACGTCTATTCAAGTCTCACAAGGCTGATTCGAACCGAATCTGGGAGAATCCGGACCTTAAGATTCGATTCGTTGAGTTAATCTTGCCGCAAGCGTTGCGAAAGATCTTACCAATTCTTTTGCCTCTCAACTTTGGAGGAAGCGGCTGAGGCAGGCCAGCCAGTTCAAGCCCAAAATCGACGCTGATGATTTGGGTGCCTATCTAGAGCCTCTAATCAAGGTGACGACTATCATGATTCTAGCCTTCTTCCCTAATAATGCCGACTTTGTCTCCCACTAATCTGCTGTCGACGTACACATGGAGCAATCTCAGTCGGCGACACTTGTTAACGCTCTGTTTGGCTCCGGTAGACACTATAGTAGGGTCGCTCGCTCAGTATACTGATGTTGACTCAAGTAGCCCCATTAGACATAACAACAGCGCTTGAGTGGACCATTCCAGTCAGCGGTCGTCTGAACGAGGGACGTTGTGATCGAGGGTAGGCGGAAGTTGAAAAAACGGGCAAATTCCTAGAAGTACACAGCAACGGCGACAAGAACAATCCTGTACCAATTCTCGACATGGGACTCCATGCCGTCACCGCGAACCGTATCAACTCGAAGCCATCCGTACACGTCGTGTTAAGAGCGTTCTGCTGCCATTGATCTAGTATTCCACATCAGATAACGCCTGCTAGTACGAGCCTTTGTCCTCAAGCGTTCACCAAAATTTCGTGAATGTGCCCGCCATGATTCCCAGTCAAAACTAGCATCCGAAGCTCTCTAATATGATAATTCTATGGCGCGGAAAAACTTCGGAACCAACAATGGATCAGCGGCAAGAGTCAAACGATTGGAAGCCTGCAATGCTGCCCAATATATACGACACATAGCTATGGATTAGGCCTTTTCCTCACCTTGGCAGATCTACACACATCCGTAGCGAATCATTTGAGCAGTGTAAGCGCTGTGCTTCGTTCGGTGCAACGGTCATTGCCTCGTCTGCATATCTTCACGCTACAACAAAATCACCACCTCCAACCACCGTCCCATTCCCACCACTCGGCGGCTCAAGCTGATACCACTTCCTCACAGCCCCCTCCCCCAACTTCCCCCTCACGCTATCCATCACCTCAAAATACGTACTAGTCCAATACCCATAATGCTCGAAAAACCCCGGCAGCCCCTTCTCCCCCAGCACCTCTGCCACATCCCCCCACGTAAGCCGTTTGACCTCGAACGCGGGCCCGATCTCGAAATAGAGCGTGTTGATACGGCTGCCTGTTTCCTGTCTGAATCTTTTGTCGAGGACGAGTGAGGCGGGCTTTTTCTCGACGGTCCTGTTGGCTGCGGTGAGGGTTTCTAGGATTCGTTGGGGGTTAAGGACCCAAGGGCCGATGTTGGCGGTTAGGGAGAGGGTGGAGGTGATGGGCCAGGTTACTGTTTCGAACTGTAGTTGAGTGGATTCGTTTGCCGAAGATGAGCTTGGGTTTGTGGTGATGTCGCTGAGGTTCGCGTTTAGAGGCGTCCAAGGCTGTGATGTTGCTTCTATTGGCTTGTTGGACGTTGAGTAGACATCGTTCGAGAGATTAGTGTTAGTGCTTGGCAGCTCCAAGGAGAGTGGTTGCGTGGGTGCAGAAGACACCGTATGGCTGAGAAGGACAAGGTAGCCCGAGTATAAGGGAAGAAATTGATACAAGTACATTCTTGCAGAGTGAGGTAAGCTGGATAGACCCAGATCTACGAGATCTTAGATCTGAATCTCTTGCTAGATGCCGAGATGTACTCTTGTACTCCGAGATATGGTGCGCGCATGTCGCGAGGGCCTCTACACCGGAAGTGGTGCCGTCGCTTCAACTTGTTAAGTCGGAGCTTTTGTCGCGCGACAGCGCATCGACGTGTAAGGACCTCACACGTAATCCTCGAGTGACGCTGCTAGTAAGAGGTATATCTGCACTATACTAGAATGAAAGTATACGGATAGCCCGTCAACGGCCGATTGTTAGCTGGCTATTGACTGGATTACTAGATGGCTTGAATTTTTCTATGATTCTCACTGCTTTAACGAAAACACTTCTCTGCGTCTCCGGGACGATGTTGTGTCTTGGGTCTTGTTGGAAGTCGGTCGCAATAGCTATATCATAGTGCCTTGTAGATTATGTAAAATAGCGGGACTGCTAGTACTTACACTTCTTACACTTAGCATCATGATTCAAAGATCTCTCTGTACTTTAAAATTCGACCAGTTATCATCG
>JAABUW010002833.1_pt1 | contig 25689 bp, 19 predicted proteins | sample 5560081 | NCBI WGS metagenome assembly JAABUW01 (sample SAMN10711882, study PRJNA513363) | rock metagenome | isolation source: Antarctica rocks | place: Antarctica: Victoria Land, Knobhead sud | reverse complement strand
CCGAAGCCCTAAGCCCCCAACCTCCACCAACTCCCCTCCGCCCCCTTCGAAACCCATGCTGAACCGCAGCTACACCTCGCGCCGCGAACTCGAAGAGCACAGCTTCCACCCCGCTGTCGCTCTCCTTGTGCCCCTCGCCGCAATCCTCTTTCAGTCGCTCCTGCCCCGCCCCGTCCCCTACCTGTCCATCGTCGACCTCCCGCTTATCATCACCATCTTCTTCTCCGTCAGCCGCCGCTCCCCCATCGCCGGAGCCCTCACCGGCGCCGCCATCGGTCTCCTCCAGGACACCCTCACCGGCCAGCCCATCGGCGTCAACGGCCTCGCCAAAACCGTCGTCGGCTACACCGCCGCCTCCATCGGCCTCAACGTCGACGTCGAAGCCCCCACCACCCGCATACTCATGAACTTCCTCTTCTCTCTGCTCAACAGCGTCCTCCTCTTCTTCATCGTCCGCCGCCTCCTTGGCCTCGCCAGCCAGCAGTTCCTGTGGAAGCACGAACTGATCCGCGCCGCCATCAACACCGCCATCGCCATCCCCACCTTCCTCCTCCTGGACCGCGCCAAACGCACCCGCTAACCGCCCCCGCCCTCTATTTGCCTTCCCCTGTGTCCTTGCCCGCGCCGTTGCCCGCTCCCTTGCTTGTCATTCAGGAGCGAAGCGAAGGAACCTGCTTCTCCGCCCCCCATCCCGTCTAAACTCACACCAGCCATGAGCGCGAGCCCCCCATCCAACTGGCAGCCACTCCACCATCACTCCCTCCGCCCCAGCGGAAGGGTCCTTGGCAGGGAAGAGAAGCTCTCGCCCAACAAGCTCCACGCCTCGCAATACATCGTCGCGCTCGTCCTCGCCGTACTCTTCGCCGGCCTCTACCGCCTGCAGGTCGTCGGTGCCAGCAACTACCGCGTGCTCGCCGAGGCCAACCGCATCCGCAAGATCCCCGTCCTCGCCCCGCGTGGCCGCCTCCTCGATCGCGAAGGTCGACTCCTCGTCGACAACTACCCCTCCGTCACCTGCTACCTCATCCGCGATCAGATCCCCGACCAGGGCAAGAACATCGCCGCCGATATCCCCTCCATCGCCTCCGGCCTCCACCTCCCGCCCGAGCAGATCGAGGCCACCATAAAGCGCTTCGCCGCCTCCCCCCGCTACCAGTCCATCCCCCTCAAAGGCGACATCACCCCAGACGAGCAGGCCTTCATCGCCGCCCATCGAGATTCGCTCCCCGAGCTCGAAACCCGCGACGAGCAGCGCCGCCTCTACCCCCGCGATGGCTTCGCCGCCCACCTCATCGGATACGTTGGCGAGGTCTCCGAGCAGATGCTCGACGATCCTCGCTACGCCTTCTACGAGCCCGGCGACGTCGTCGGCCGCTCCGGTGTCGAGCAGACCTACGACTCCCTCCTCCGCGGTAAAAACGGCTCCCGCGACCTCATCGTCAACTCCCACGGGCGGGAGCTCGGACAGCTCGGCCAGACCCTCGCCGTTCCCGGCCAGGATCTCAAACTCACCGTCGATCTCGACGTCCAGATGGCCGCCGAAAAGGCCATGGAAGGCAAGATCGGCGCCATGGTCGCCCTCGACCCCCACACCGGAGAGGTCCTCGCCCTCGTCTCCCGCCCCACCTACGATCCCAACCAGTTCTCCGTCCACCTCACCAAAAGCTACTGGAACGAGATCCTCAACAACCCCGACCACCCGCTCCTCAACAAGGTCACCCAGGCGCAGCTCGCCCCCGGCTCCACCTTCAAAATCATCATGTCCGTCGCCGGCCTCCAGGAGAACGTCGCCCAAACCATGCACGTCATGTGCAACGGCGGAGCCTCCTTCTTCGGTCACTACTTCCGCTGCGACAAACGCCACGGCGCCGTCGACATCTACCGCGCCATCCCCGCCTCCTGCGACACCTTCTACTACACTCTCGCCAACCGCCTCGGCATCGACACCATCGCCCGCTACGCCACCGCCCTCGGCTTCGCGTCACGCACCGGCATCGACCTCCCCGAAGAGGCCTCCGGAACCATGCCCTCCACCCAGTGGAAGCTCAAGAACTTCCACGAGAAGTGGTACGCCGGCGAGACCATCTCCGTCGGCATCGGCCAGGGAGCCATCGCCGCCACCCCCCTCCAGCTCGCCCGCGCCATCTCCGGCGTCGCCTCCGGCGGCGTCCTCCGCCGCCCCCACCTCGTCTTCCCCGAAGAGGTCCCGCCTGATCAGCTCCAGGCCATCCACGACACCTTCTCCGGCTCCGGCGACCAGAAGATCTCGCTCTCCCCCGAAAACTGGCAGATCATCACCGACGCCATGGCCGAGACCACCCATACCGGCACCGCCGCCGCCTCCCACCTCGAAGGCATCGACTTCGCCGGCAAGACCGGCACCGCCCAGGTCATGAGCCACGACGCCGACGCCCGCCGCGGCGGCCACAAGTCCATCCCCAACGCCTGGTTCGTCGGCCTCGCCCCACGCCGCAACCCCGACATCGTCGTCGCCGTCCTCTGGGAAAAAGGCGACTGGGGCTCCAACTCCGCCAAACTAGCCGCCCAGGTCATCGACGCCTACGTCAACAAACAGCGCGGGCGCGCCAACAACATCCGCATTGTCGCTGCAACACCCAATCCGAGAATCCCCACCGACTCCGCGCCCACGAAGCCCTCATCCACCACTGCAATCCCACCCACTGCTGAATAGATCGACTCGTAGAAAATCACAAACTGATCGACCAGCGCTCTTTATAAGCTGACCACCGCTATTCATTCCCTGGTAGCGCCCCAAGTCGCGGAGAATCCCTCAGCTTTGATTCTGCCCATGCGGTCCGTGCCTTCGAGCCAACGACTCCGTTAACAACTCTTGAAGTCGTTCGTAACCCTCTAGAACGTCCGGCGCGCGGAACCCATGTACTAAAAGATTTCTCAAGTTTTGACAGTAGAGGGCAGTATCGAACTCTGCCATAGTCAGTACTCCTTGTGAATATAGCTGTCGAATCAATATTGCTGGCGCAAGCCGGTCAAGAGGCAAACCGATCTCATGCGCGAGCTTACGCATCGTTCGCTCGAAGGCAATCCACAAAACCAAATAGGCGGCCTCGCTTTCACCTGCAGTGTGCAATCTTTCTGCGTTCTCGATGCCTTGCTTGATCTCTGGCCAAGAAAACTGAACAGCCTCTTCTTGCATACCGGACCCTGGAATGTCCCGCCCAGTAACCAACACGAAACGCCAGCCTTGATGCCGTTTCGTTTCCTCCACAAGAGGACGCAGCTGTTCATACGATGTTTTCTCTCCGCTTGCTTTCACCTCTACGATCAGAGCGAGATCACCTTTACGAGCAATGAGATCTGGACGGTAACCCCCAAGATCAAATGGAACTGCACTGGTGCCTGGCTCTAGCGCGACTTCGTAACCATCGGCGCGGTAGCTATTCGCCACAGAACTTATCAGCTCCTCGTGCGCATGACTTGAAGCATTCATATGTATTCCTCCAATGGAAGAGAATGCGTAACCTTTACATAAACACATTCTTGGCCTGAAGCGATGCCGGCGACCACAAGATCGGGCAAGCGTGTGAGATCAAAGCTGCCAACCAACGATCTTCTGTGACTCTCTACGTCTGCGATCAGCGCATCATCAGAAAACACCAGACCAACAAGCGCGTCTTGGATCGGCTTAACAATATTATCGGTGTCTGGAGGAGCGACATCGCATAAGTAGACGAGGGTCAGATGAAGATCACCCGTCTGGATCAATAAGTCATTCCAAACCTTTGCCGCTTCTGCCCGGACGAAAGCTTTCCATGCTTGAAGGCTCGGTCGCTGGGCCTGTAGAGACAGAGGGCGTTTTCGTATGAGGAATTCAAACGTCGACATCGTTCGACCTAATGCGATGATAATTGACTAGATTGAGTTCTTTGGTAGCACATTTCGCGTGAACAATTTCAGTTCTGGGAACGCGCTTGTCACCAGAAAAAGTGCAATTTACGAAAATGTGAGTCCTCATGCTGAACGTGCCTACGTCAATGCACCCCACGCGCGCTATCATTTCCGCTGAAACCGATTACACAAGGCGGCCCTTCTCCATGAAGCTCCAACTCCTCGCCCTCCTCCTCTCCGCCACATCCCTCCTCGGCCAGCAACCGCAGCAGCCCCGCCCCCCCGCCACCCCCCTCATCACCCACAACCCCTACTTCTCCATCTGGTCCAATACCGACATCCTCACCGACTCCAACACCGTCCATTGGACCGGAAAACCCCAGCCCATTGCCGGCCTCGTCCGCATCGACGGCCACCCCTTCCGCTTCCTCGGCCGAGACCCCCGCGGCATCCCCGCCATGCAGCAGACCGCCCGCACCGTCACCCCTACCCACACCCGCTACACCTTCACCGGCGGCGGCGTCGAGCTCGAACTCACCTTCTTCACCCCCACCATCCTCTCCGATCTCGACCTCCTCTCGCGCCCCGTCACCTACCTCAGCTTCACCGTCAAATCCATCGACGGCGCAACCCATAACGACGTCTCCGTCCTCCTCGATGTCAGTCCCATCCTCGCCGTCAACGCCCCCGGCGAGGCCGTCACCTACTCGCGCAACCAGACCGAGACCCAGACCGTCCTCTCCGTCGGCTCGCGCGATCAGCGCGTCCTCAACCGCTCCGGCGACGACCTCCGTATCGACTGGGGCTACTTCCACCTCTCCGTTCCCAACGACGAGGAGTCCACCTCCGCCATCGTTCGCGAGACCTCCGTCTCCCCCAACGGGACCTTCGCCACCACCGGCGCTCTTCCCAAAGCCGATGACATGGACGCATCGCCCGTCGTAGGCCGTGGCGACGCCCACCTCGCCACCGATCTCCCCTTCCACACCGTCGCCGCCCAGCCCGTCACCCGCCACGTCCTCGTCTCCTACACCGAGGGCTACGCCATCCAGTACCTCGGGCGCAACCTTCGCCCATACTGGCAGCGCAACAACCAGACCGTCGCCAGCATGCTCGACGCCGCCGAGCGTGAGCTGCCCGCCCTCGAGGCACGCGGCGCCGATCTCGACACCACCCTCACCGCCGACCTCACCCGCACCGCCGGCAAAAACTACGCCGACCTCTGCATCCTCGCCTACCGCCAGGCCTGGGCCGCCCACGGCTTCGTCGCCGATCTCGACGGCCAGCCCCTCGTCTTCGGCAAGGAGAACTTCTCGAACGGCAGCATCGGCACCGTCGACGTCCTCTACCCCGCCGCCCCCCTCTTCCTCTTCTTCAACCCCGTCCTGCTCGAAGCCGAGCTCCGTCCCCTCATGGAGTACACCGCTCTGCCCAACCGCTGGCGCTTCCCCTTCGCCCCGCATGACCTCGGCACCTACCCCCTCGCCAACGGCCAGACCTACGGCGGCGGAGAGCTGACCGAGGAGAACCAGATGCCGGTCGAAGAGACCGGCAACATGCTTCTCATGATCGACGCCGTCGCCCGCGCCCCCATCAACGGCAGACCCAATACCAGACTCGCCGAACAGTTCTGGCCCAAGCTCACCCAGTGGGCCGAGTTCCTCAAAGCGCACGGCCTCGACCCCGAAAACCAGCTCACGACCGACGACTTCGCCGGACACGTCACCCACAACGCCAACCTCGCGCTCAAAGCCATCGATGCCCTCGAGGCCTACGCCGATCTCGCCCGCCTCCTCCACAAGGACGCCATCGCCCGGGACTACTCGAAGACCGCCCACACCTACGCCATCAAGTGGATCGACCTGGACAGGGAAGGCGACCACTTCAAGCTCGCCTACGACTCCCCCAACACCTGGAGCCAGAAGTACAACCTCGTCTGGGATCAGATCCTCGGCTACAACCTCTTCCCCAACTCCGTCCGCGAAAGCGAGATCGCCTTCTACAAGACCAAAATCAACAAGTACGGCCTCCCCCTCGACAGCCGCAAGGACTACACCAAGCTCGACTGGTCTATCTGGACCGCCACCCTCGCCTCCAACCCCGCCGACTTCAACGCCATCATGGATCCCATCGCCCTCTGGATCAATGAAACCCCCACCCGCGTCCCGCTCACCGATTGGTACGACACCAAAACCGGCATACAGTCCGGCTTCCAGGCCCGCAGCGTCGTCGGCGGCGTCTTCATCAAGGCCCTCGCCGACAAGCAGCTCACCGACAAGTGGCGAGGGAAGGCACTCAGCCCAGCTCCCGCATCCGCGCAGTCGCCCAACCCGCAGGCTCCCAACGCGCAGTCTCGTAAATAGACACCGAGGGGTGGCGCAACCACCCCCTTCAACCCTCTACACTGGATACAGACCTCACGAAACCCTCCGGCGCGCACCTCAGGTCGCTCGGAGGGCCGGTGGAAGCCCGGTTGTACCCCTTGGGCTAACCATCACCTTTCGAAGACTTTGCAGAAAAGTACGGGGGGGAGGGTACCCAGGCTGTATCCCCCGTAATCCAACAGCAGCAGCAACACGGTAAGGACGTCCTGGCCCCATGCCCCGCCTCTCCTCCTTCCGAGACTTCGACTGGGTCCTCCTCGCCTTCGTCTCCATCCTCTCGGTCATCAGTGTCTTCGAGATCAAGTCCGCGACCCTCCACACCAAGTTCCACGGTTTCGACACCAAGCAGATGGGCTTCCTCGCCGTCGGCCTCGTTCTCATGTTCCTCATCTCGCTCGTCGACTACCACCGTCTCCTCGACCTCGCCATACCCGCCTACGCCACCTCCATCGCGGCCCTCATCGCCGTCCTCCTCGTCGGCACCAAGGTCCTCGGCGGCAAGCGCTGGATCAAGTTCCCCGGTGGCGTCCACTTCCAGCCCTCGGAGTGGGTCAAGCTCGTCCTCATCATCGTCATCGCCCGCTACTTCTGGGGACTCTCCGGCAAGGAACTCACCCGCGGCGATGTCGCCAAGGCCTTCGCCATCGTCGGTGTCCCCATGCTCCTCGTGCTCAAACAGCCGGACCTCGGCACCGCCCTCACCTACCTCCCCATCCTCCTCTGCGGCCTCCTCCTCGGTGGCATCCGCATCAAGCAGGCCGCCGTCCTCCTTCTCGCCTTCGCCCTCCTCGGCGGCGGCATATGGAAGACCGGGAAGCTGCTCAAGCCCTACCAGAAGGCCCGCCTCACCTCCTTCATGGACCCCGACTCCGACCCCCGCGGCTCCGGCTACCAGATCCGACAGTCCCTCATCGCCGTCGGCTCCGGAGGCATCTGGGGCAAGGGCGCCAACCAGGGCACCCAGACCCAGGGCGACTTCCTCCCCATCCCCTACACCGACTTCATCTTCGCCGCCTTCTGCGAGGAGCACGGCTTCCTCGGCGCCATCGGCGTCCTCCTGCTCTACTTCTTCATCCTCATGCGCCTCATCCAGAACGCCCAGACCGCCGCTGACCTCCCCGGCAGCTTCCTCATCATGGGCATCGTCGCCGTCATCCTCTTCCAGATCGCCGTCAACATCGGCATGGTCGTCGGCCTCATGCCCGTCACCGGCATCCCCCTCCCGCTCATGAGCTACGGCGGCTCCTCCATCCTCTTCACCTTCCTTGCCTTGGGCATCGTCATGAACATCCGCATGAACCGCTTCGTCAACTGACCGCTCCCTCTCCGAACTCTCGCTTGCCCAGTGGTACCTTAGGACCCGGCATATCGTGGATTACCTCTGCCCGTGGCCGCGCATTTAGTGCAATACTGTTACCAGCATGTGAATGGCTGTAGATGCCAATCACGGCGTTCCGTTCGCTCCCTTTCGGCGCCAGGCGCCAATGAGCGGCAACACAAAGATTATTAGAAAGAAAAGGCCGGCCAGCCAGGGATCAATCGAACTCCGTTGGTCGGGCAGGTTTTCTGGGAATGAACGCATCCGGATGGCAAACGGCCCCGCCTCGCACTCGCAAGGTTGTTTTGGTCACAAACTCCGCATGCCCGCCCGCGCTTCAAGCGTTCTCTCGTGTTCCCGATTTTTCCAGTGCCGCCCTAGACCCGAGTTCCGCACTCGAGCCTGGGGCAGAGCTGTTTCTACATCTCGCACCGGCTATCGCATCCCGAGCCTTCGCATCGCGATCCTGCCCGCTCCAACGGTGAGCTGCGCCTGATCCTTTCCGGATCAACGTGCCGCTCCCGATCGACCTCTGTCTTGTCTGCCGCCCGCAACCCACACGGGGCGGGCAGAAAGAGCAGCAACAATGTCGAAAGAGATCTACATCTCCTCCACGCCGCACGAAACGCGGCTCGCCATCGTCGAAAATGACGACCTCACCGAGATCTACTATGAGCGCGAAAACGAGTACACCCTTGCCGGCTCCATCTACAACGGCAAAGTAACCCGCGTGCTTCCCGGCATGCAGTCGTCCTTTGTTGACATCGGCCTCGAACGCGACGCCTTCCTCTACATCACCGATTTTATGGAGGAGGCGGGCGACTCTGCTGAGTTCGACCATCCCGAACCTGGCTCCGCGAGCCGTCGCGGATCGCACGAAGATCACGGCACCTCCGATCGCGGCTCCTCCGATCGCGGACGATCCACGGGCGACATCAGCAGCGCTGATCGAGACGGCCGCTCTGCCCGCGAGGAAAGCCCGTCCATCAGCGACCTCGCCAGCCTCAGTCAGGAGCGGCTAGCAGCACCCGCAACCGAAGCTCGAAACGACCCTCCCGAGCGCGAGGGTGGCCGTCGGCGCCGCGGCAGCCGGGATGGACGCAGCGGCAACCGCGCTTCCGTTGACGAACGCGGAGGCAATCGCGACCAAGGAGCCGAGTCTCGCTCCATTGCTCCCGCCTCTATCGAACCTAGCTTCGATCTTCCCGCTCCCGTGCAAAGCGGCTATATAGAGCCGGGGACCGACACATCCTCGGCCGAACTTGGAGAAGGCGCTCCCGGTGCCGACGGCAGCCGTCGCTGGAGAGGTCGCCGCGGCCGCCGCCGTGGTCGCAGCTCCTCGCAACGCGAAGAGTCGCAGGCCTTGCAGCAGCCCGGAGCCGAGGTCCAAACCGCGTCCGCCAGTTCCGCCGGCTCGCACGCCGGTCTGGCCAGCGCCGAAGAGGTCGAGGAGAACTTTGACGAGGAGTACCGGCAGGAGAACGACATCTTTGACCTGGACGCCTCCGCCGCTCCCCTTCTCCAAGCACCGGTCGCTAACACCCAGGAGCCCTCGCACGCCGTAGCGTCCGGGGAACACGCCGTCCACGGCCGCGCAAACGTCCTCAACGCCGCCGATGCGCAAATCCAGGATGATCGGGGTAACCGAGACAACCGAGACGATCGCAACATCCGCGATCGCAACCACGGCGACCGTAGCGACCGAGGAGGTCGAGACCGAGCCCCCCGTACGCCCCGCGGCTTCGCCCCCTCACGCGCGCTCTATGGCGTCGATACTGCCTCCGAGCCCGAAGAGACCCCTTCCGCTGCCTCAAGCTCCGAACCAGTCATCCTCCCCGGCGAGTCCCTCTCCAAGTACCGGAAGTCCGGCGATCAGCCAGGGTCCTCCGCCACCTCGACCGAAGCCCAATCCATCAGTCCGCCGGCCCGTCCCTCCACCGAGTTCTCCCTCACCGGCGCATGGGATGGCGGCAACGTCCTCCCGGGCGAAACTCTCCGCCCCCGCTCCAGCACCGTCGCAAACTCTGCCCCGGATTCGAGCCCAGGCGCAGGCAGCAGGAGTCGCACCGCCGCCGACCGCCCCAGCGACATCCGAGACTCCCGCGCCCGTGGCGGTCGCGATAGTCGCCGGGGCCGCGAAGATCGACCCAGCCGAGACGATCGCTCCGGAAGGGAAGAACGTTCCAGCCGCGAAGGTCGTTCTGGAAGGGAAGCCCGCTCCGGAAGTCCAAGCCACGGCGGCACCCCCGCCGGCGGCGCCACGGCGCCAGTCCCCATCGGCACCCGGTCAGGCTCTCCCTCCCATCCAGCCAGCGAAGCCTCCTCAAACCAGGGCGGTGGCCCCGGCCAGGGAGCACCGGCGTTCGGGGATACCGAAAGCTTGTCCCCAACTGCCGCTCCTGCACGCCCCGCCTCCGAGTACGAGCCCACCGACGCCTCCGCAGCGGTCCGCTTCGACGCACCCACGCGCAGCGACTTTCGTCAGAATGCCCCGGCTTCCGAGCCCGTCGCAGAATCACCAGAAACGCCCACCGCATCCAGCAGCTTCGAGACCTCCTTCGACCCGGATACCCAGCCTCTCACCTCGGCCGAAGATCCCATCCAGACTGCCCCCGTCCCTACCTCATCGCAAGCCCACCACGACGTGTTCCCTCCTGAAGCAACCACCGAGGATCGTTCGCCAGAACTCCATTCGAGCGCCCACACCACCACCCCTCAACCTGATACCCAGGTATCTTCAATCGACGCTGGCGGTGCAGACAGCCACTTCCACGGGCATGAGTTCACCTCTGTCCAGAACACCGGCGACATGCTCTCCGAGGCGCCCGCTCCTCCCCTTGAAGAAATCGCGCACCCGACCTCGCCCCTGCACCACGAGACCTCTGTTCTCGATGCCGCTCCCGACGGTGAAAGCTCTATCGAAATGCCCTCCGGCATGTTGGAGGAGGAGACTGTTGAGGAGGAGGAAGACTTCAACTCGACCACCCTTCACGCCAGCTCCATCGAAGAGATGGACTACGAGGAAGAGGAGACCCTCGAGGGCGCAGCCGATCTCGGCACCATGATCCGCGAGTTGACCATCGATCAAATTACCCGCCCCGGCGAGGATCCGGAGGAGGAGGACGATGTTCTCGAGGAAGAAGACGCGATCGACGACCACCGCAGCGGCTCCTCCGAGAACACAGACGAAACCGGAGAAGAGGACGAGGAGGAGACCGGAGACTTCAATGAAAACTCTGGCCCCGGTGAGTACCGCATCTCCGCCCATCCGACCTCGCCCGAAGAGATCCATGCGAGACCTAGCCTGACCAACGGAGACGCGCAGGGTAGCTCCGAAACGAGCCCGCGCGACCCCGATCGCCGCTCCAGCCGGCGGGATGGCGGAGGTCGTCGTGATGGCCGTCGCGGAGACCGTGGGGACCGCAGCCGCGATCGTGATCGCCCCCGCTCGACCGGCGGCAGTGAGGAGCGCTCTACCAGCCGCCCCGGCCGCCGTGACGGTCGCCACTCCGCTCAGACCACCAACCTGCCCGCGATCAGCGATCTCCTCAAGCCCGGGCAGGAGCTGCTGGTCCAGATCGCCAAGGAGCCCATCGCAAAGAAGGGCGCCCGCATCACTTCGCACATCGCCCTTCCCGGTCGATTCCTGGTCTTCATGCCCACCGTCCACCACACCGGCGTCTCCCGCAAGATCGAGTCCGACAGCGAGCGTCGCCGTCTTAAGGAGGTCCTGCTCTCCGAAAAAGGCGAGGCCTCTGGCGGCTTCATCGTCCGTACCGCCGCCGCCGGCGCCAGCGAAGAGGAGCTGCGCTCTGACCTCCGCTTCCTCCTCAACCTCTGGACCGACATCAAGCAGCGCTCCGAAGCCTCCAAGTCGCCCGCTCTCATCTATCACGACCTCAACCTGGTCGAGCGGGTCCTCCGCGATCAGGTCACCGACAACTTTTCCGCGATCTGGGTCGACACGGAGACCGAGTACGAACGCGTCCTCCGCTTCCTCCAGCGCTTCCAGCCATCGCTCATCCGCCGCGTCAAGCTCTACACCAAGGAAACCCCGCTTTTCGAGCAGTTCGGCATCACCGAAGAGATCAACAAGGCTCTCCGCAGCAAGGTCTGGCTCAAGAGCGGCGGATCGATCGTCATCAACCAGACTGAGGCCCTCGTGGCGATTGACATCAACACCGGCAAGTATGTCGGCAAGACCGCTCGCCTCGAGGACACCATAGTCAAGACCAACCTCGACGCTATCCCCGAGATCGTCCGGCAGATCCGCCTGCGCGATCTCGGCGGCATCATCATTATCGACTTCATCGACATGGATGAACGGCGCAACCGCAACAAGGTCATGGCCGCGCTCGAGGAGGAGCTCAAAAAGGATCGCGCCCCCTCAAAGGTGCTCCAATTCAATGACTTCGGCCTTGTCGCCATCACCCGCAAGCGCGTCAAGCAATCGCTCGAACGCACGCTCTCCTCCACGTGCAACATCTGCCAGGGAACCGGGATGACCAAGTCGCCCGTCACCGTCTGCAACGACATCTACGTCGAGGTGCGCAAGATGCAGAAGCACCTGGATCGCGGCGACGTCATGCTTCGCGTAAATCCTGAGGTCGTCAAGCAGCTCAAGGCATCCGGAACCAGGTGGCTTCAGGAAATGGAAGAGATGGTCGGCAAGACCATCCTCGTCAAATCCGATCCCAGCCTGCACCCCGAGCAGTTCGACATCCACTAGACAGTCCCCCGAACCACCTGAGGGCACCTCGCGATGAGGTGCCTTCCGCGTGCGCCCCATCTCCAACCACCATTTCACTCCACCAAAGCTCCGCTTCATCCGAAACCGCGAATCCTGCGTCTTACACAAATAGAGCCGTCGTCCTGTGTCTATTCGCTCATGGATGGAGCAGTACGCCGCCTGAACAGGGAGCCTATCGGATGCACTCGTCTTTTCATCGCACCTCTATCAATTGTGGCATGGTCGTTCGTTCCACAGTCCTGGCCGTCCTCGCCTCCTGCGGCGCCGTCAGCAACGCGCAGGCGACCCCGGTTCCAAACGCACCACCAGACACACTCCCGGCACTGGACCTCTCCCACCCCGCACTCAGCTTGCAGGCCGCTCTTCAGTCGTCGCTTGGCAGCAGCAGCAACTTGGTTGGTGGCAGCGGCAGTAGCAGTTCAAGCAGCAACTCCGCGGCTCTCTCCGCCGATCCATCCCCCGCGCTTGGCAGTAACGAGCAGCCGCCTCCACGCCGCCGTCGCTACGGCCGCCCCAACTACAGCGATAAGTACCGTAACGCGGATGGATCCAACCGTCTTGCCTTCAACGTGGGTGCCGGCCTAAACATTCCGGTAGGCAGCGCCAGCTCCAACTACCTCAACACCAGATGGCGCGCACAGGCCGGCGGTGGGGTCAACTTCAACAAGAAGCTCGGCGTGATTCTGCAATTCGATTACGATCACTTCGGCCTGCCTGGCGGAGTTCTCAGTAATCAAGGAAATCTTTATAGGACTGTCACACGGGATAATACCGGAGCCTTTACCCGCCTCGGTGGAAGCTCTCATATATGGTCCTTCACCGCGAACCCAACCTTCAACATCGTCGAGACTGAATCATTGGGAGCGTACGTCGTCGTTGGCGGCGGCTTCTACCACAAGGTCACGGACTTCACCGTGCCGCAGGTAGGCCAATACTGCGATTACTACGGCTACTGCTACCAGTACCAGACCAATCAGATCATCGATCACTACTCCAGCAACGCGCCCGGAGCCAATGGTGGAGTCGGCCTCACCTATAAGTTCTCGCGCTGGTCGAACGAGCGGCTCTTCGCCGAGGCTCGCTTCGTGCACACCTTCAACAAGGCCCGGCTCGCTGACTCCACCCTCCCCGGGCAGCCCGCGGGCGGGACCCCCTTCAACTTCTACCCGCCTAACAGCAACGAGACCAGTTACATTCCCATCACCGTGGGCATTCGTTTCTAAACTCGGCGCTCACAACCAAAGAGGCCCGCATCTGCCGGGCCTCTTTCTTTTGCAGCAAACACGTGCCGTCCTCACAGCATGCGCCGTTGCAGCACGTATCCCCCCGCTACACCGAGCACCGTGAACGCCGTAATCAGAATCTGGTGCGCCATGCCCCGCTGCCGAGCCTCCCAGCTGTTGCTCCAAAGTATCCAGATCAACGCCCCCGCCAACGCTGCCTCGGTCAGCATGGTGTGGATTCCGTTCACCACCAACGCCGCCAGGTATCCCGCGACTCCCGCACCCACCAGCCAGATTCCCTCGTGCACGAGCTTGTAGCCGTTTCGCACCAGGTTGTCAGCTTCGACAAACTTCGGCACGGCCGCGGCAACGGCAAATGTCGCCACCATCGAGATCGCCACACAGGCCGTGTACCCTACCGCCAGTGCGGCCGCCATCATCATTACGACTATGAACATCGCACCTCTCTCCAGACTCTCCCAGGCTGGTACTCAAGGGCTCGCGTCAGGGCGGAGATGCATTACCCGGCGGCGCCCACCCGGATGTCACTGAGACACGCAACCAATGCCCCGCAACTTTGGAGACATGCAGCCCCAATGCCAGATGCCCTAAAGTCTAACAGTCCCATCGCAGTGCCTTCGCCCGCAAAGCCAAACGCAGCGCCTCCCGCCTCGTCCTCAGATTCCAACAGGATAAGGCTTCTCATGCATCTCCTGCCCCGCCGTTCCGAACCGCTCGAACCTCCCCTGCAGCAGGCTCAGCAGCGCCGTATACCAGTACCCCAGAACAAACAGCAGAAGAAACGGCACCGTAAAAAAGTTCTCCGTCGAAATCGCATACCAAACCGTATACGCGAAGTAGAACCCCAGCGCCAGCTCAATCCACGGCACAATCCCCAGCCGCTTACGGTACTTCTTAGCCTGGCTCCGCTCACCCTTCTTCTCCACCCTGTACTTCGGCGTTCGCGCAAACGCGCTCTGGACCCCGAACAGCGCCTCCATCACCGCCTTCGTATTCGTGATCGTCAGACCCACCCCCAATGCCATCAGAAAAGGCACGTACAGGATCGTCTTCCACCACGTCTTCGGATGCAGCTCCTTCTGGCTCACCAGGTAGAAGCTCGACACCGACATTGTGCTGGCCATGAAAAGGGGTAGATCGATCAGCACCATCTGGATGTAGCCCTGCCAGCTGCGGATAATCATCGCCGGCATCAGCAACGTGCTCAGAACGATCATCAGCGGGTAGCTGATATTCGCCGTCAGGTGATACCACGCCTCAAGCTTCGTGTGCCACGGCGCGTCACTCGCCAACACCCTTGGCAAGATCTTTTTCGCCGTCTGGATCAGGCCCTTCGCCCATCGCGCCTGCTGCGTTTTGAACGCGGTCATCTCGATCGGCAGCTCTGCCGGGCACTCCACATCCTGCAGGTATTTGAACCTCCAGCCGATCAGCTGCGCCCTGTAGCTCAGGTCCGTGTCCTCGGTGAGTGTGTCGTGCTGCCACCCGCCCGCCTCCCCGATCACCCGCGTCCGCCACATCCCCGCCGTCCCGTTAAAGTTGAAGAACACCCCCGCCCGGCTCCGTCCGCCGTGCTCCAGCACGAAATGCCCGTCCAGAAGGATCGCCTCCACCTGCGTCAGGAAACTGTAGTTGCGATTGAGGTGTGTCCACCGCGTCTGCACCATGCCTATCCCGGGCTCGGCAAAGTGGTCAATCACCTGCATCAGCCACTCCGGCGGCGGAACGAAGTCCGCATCGAAGATCGCCACAAACTCGCCTCGAGCCGTGTCCAGCCCCGCATCAAGCGCCCCCGCCTTATATCCGTGCCGATTGGTGCGATGGATATAAAAGATTGGCTGCGGCTCCAGGCCCGCAAAACCCGCCGCATAGCGATCCACAATCTCGCGTGCCACCACTCGCGTCTCGTCCGTCGAATCATCCAGTACCTGGATCTCAAACCGGTCCCGCGGGTAGTCCAGCCGGCAGCACGCATCCACCAGCCGGTCGACCACATACTGCTCGTTGAAGATTGGCAGCTGAATGGTTACAAATGGCAGCGCGCCTTCGGCAAACCGCGCCGGCGGCTCCGACCACCGCTCTTCCTTGTTCCTGTTCCTGTAATACAGCCACACCAGCTGGTACCGGTGAATCCCGTAAAACGCCAGGATCACCATCACGATGAAGTACGGAATCAGCAGCGCCGTATCAAACCCATTCCACCGGTAAAGGTGCTCAAACGTCTTATCCGCGTAATGGGTCTTCCAGTAATGTCCAATCCCGTGAGGCGCCGCGAGCACCCACATCACCACCATGTTCGTCACCACCCGCAACCCTTCACCTCTCGCGCTTAGGCCGATTCTACGCGACTGGCGTACTACGAGGAAGCAGAAGTAGCTGATCGAGATGGTAGGGTGGTCTGTGAGCTAGGGAGGTGTACAGGTAATGCAGTACGGCAAGCTATTTGAACGGGCGCTCGTTGGTGAACTTCTTCAACAAGGTTTTGTTATTCCTAGGAATACTGCTGAGCTGGACTACGATGCGAAACTGGACTTTGTGATAACGAGATTCCCAGGCAATTTGATACACCACTCTGTCGGAGTGCAGATTACCGTTGGTGAATTCAACAACGTGCCCAAGATGCAAACATTCTTGTCCGTACACTCGGGCAAATACAAGGAAGGCGTACAGCGATGCCTATTCATTCAGGCTGACAAGGATCTTGACTTAGCGGGTGGAGGTGCCGCGGTTATCGGTGCTGCATTAACACAATTTCAGTTCTCTCGGGATATGGCGAAGACGCGTTTGATGGGTCTTGATGTAAGTATTGATCTTTCCTATGAGTTCTTTCTGATCGATGAACGGATCACTGAATTCGCTAAGCAGAAGGAAGAGGCTACTCACGCGCGAATGGAGAGTGTGGCCATGTCTACAGCCATCCAGCCCTCCCCTGCCCACGTCAAAATAGATAATGCCAACGCAGCCGTTCGCAATATCCTCGAAGGTGAGCTTACATTCTGGGATCCCGTTGGTGGTTTCGGATACATCGCAGGGCAGGACAACGCGACGTACTACCTGCACGTGAACAGCATATCCAGTGACCAATTACGTGGGTTGCTGCAGGCAGTCAGCGAAAAGACCAGATACCCAATCAAGGAGACCGTCGAGTTTGAATCCGGCGAGAAGGTGAAGTCGACGTACAGCCACAAGCCGGCCAAGAATGTCAGGATCGCTTCGGTAACATAGAAGCTACGGAGTGCCTGACTACGCGCCTGCGAACCTAATTCAAAAACATCGTCCGATACAACGTATCCCTCTGCACCGGCCGGAACCCGGCATCCCGAATCACCCGCCGCAGCTCCTCCTCCGTCGTGCAGTTCGCCGTCCCCGCCGCCCGCACCACGTTCTCCTCCAGCATCACCGAGCCCACATCGTTGCCGCCAAACCGCAGCCCCATCTGCAGCACCTTCAAGCCCTGCGTCACCCAGCTCGACTGCACGTTCTCAATGTTGTCCAGGTACATCCGGCTGATCGCCAGCGTCTTCAGATACTCCACGCTCGTCGCCTCGTCCCACCCACGCCCGCCCAGCGCCGTGTTCCCCGGCTGAAACGACCACGGAATAAACGCCGTAAACCCGCCCATCTCCTCTTGCAGGCGACGAACCACCTCAAAGTGATTCACCCTGTGCTCCATCGTCTCGCCCACACCAAACATCATCGTCGCCGTCGTCCGCATTCCGAGCTCGTGCGCCGTCCGGTGCACACTCACCCAGTCCTCAGTCCGGCACTTCAGCCGCGCAATCTTGAACCGCACCTCGTCGTCCAGAATCTCCGCCCCGCCCCCCGGAATCGAGTCGAGCCCCGCATCCCGCAGCCGCATGATCGTATCCAGCAGGCTCAACTCCGAGTACTCCGCAATCGCCAGGATCTCGCTCGCACTTAAGCAATGCAGCCAGATCGACGGGTACCTATCCTTAATCCCGCGAAACAGCCCCTCAAACCAGTCAATCTTTAGGTCCGGGTGAATACCCCCCTGCATCAGTACGCCCGTCCCGCCCATCTCCAGCGTCTCCGCAATCTTTGCGTAGATTGTCTCGAAGTCAAGAATGTAACCCTCCGCCGCCAACTTCCCCTTCAGCGGCCGGTAGAACGCGCAGAACGTGCAGTACTCCGTGCAGAAGTTCGTGTAGTTAATGTTGCGGTCGATGATGTAGCTCACCACACCCTCGGGGTGCATCCGCCTCCGCACCGCATCCGCCTCCATGCCAATCCCGATCAGATCGTCGCTCGCAAAGCAGTCCAGAGCCTGTTCCCGGCTTATTCCCATACCCAAAAGTCTACGCCTCCCGGAGTCCTGCCACCCGCGCCCGCAGCCGCCTCCGCAGCTCCGCCGTAGCCTCGCGATGACACGGCACACACAAGGTGCGTAGGTTATCGAGATCGCACAGCCCACCCCCCTCCGCCACCGGCCGGATGTGGTCCGCGTCCCACAGCGATCGACGGCTCGCTATGGTCCTCATCTCGTACACGGACAGCCCCGCGCTTCGTGCCGCGCCCCTCGCCCGCTTCAAAGCGCCATAGATCGCCACCATATCCGCGTCGCACACCGCGCACACGCCCCGGTCCCGCGCAAATACCTGGTCACGCAGGTACCCCGTATCCGATCGCAGCCGCCACTGGTGCACGCAGAAGTCCGAGCAGAACGTCCGCCGCCGCTTCGCCAGGATCGCAAGCTGGCACCAGCGGCAAAGCGCTCGCCCATCCGGCCCCGTGCACAGGCCCGCCAAGCTCGCCCGCCGGCTCACTCGGCCAGCCTCTTCGAGAATGCGCGGTGGAAGTTGTCGTGTCCCGGACATACGATCTGCTCAGCTTAGGTGACGCCGAACGTTCCCGAAAGTACCGAGCCAGCTTCCCCTCCGTGGCGGCCATCGCGCCAATCCTTGCTCCTCGCGCGCACTAGCCCTTAAGCTTCAAAGACGTTCGTCTCCAGAAATGCATTGAGGAACTTCCCCCCAGGGTCGCTCTTCTTCAGCAATGCCTGGAACTCCGCCATCCTGGGATGCAGAGAGCGCAGCCGCGCAGGCGCAACGGTGAACAGCTTCGCCCAGTGCGGCCGCGCGTCAAACGGAGCAAGCTTCGCCTCGATCAGCGGCAGCAGCCGCTTTACCGCCTCCCACTCCGGCTTCCACGTGAAGTGGATTGCCATCGACTCGCGCCTGTACGCCATGCTCATCCACAGGTCGTCCGCGGCAATCGTCCGCAGCTCCGAGATGAACAGGTGCGGCTGCATCTGCGCGCGAAGCTCTTCGACCGCCAGTATCGCCTTGTACCCCATCTCCCGCGGAACGAAGTACTCCGTTTGCAGCTCCGCCCCGCTCGATGGCGTGAAGTTCATACGGAAGTGTGGCATCCGCTCATACCAAGGCCCCGGTATCCCCATCTGCTCCGTGCAGTTCTCCGCCGAGTGCCCCGCCAGCGGATGCAGCTTCCTTGTGGCCAGCTTCGCCCCAAAGAACTCCGCCTTCGCCTGCAAAGGTTCCTTTGGATCGTAACGCCTCTTGATCCATACCTGCGTCACACGATGGTTCTGCCAGTCCGTAAACAGGCTCACGCTGTACCCGCTTGAAAAGATCTCCTCCAGGTGATGTTCCAGTTCAGACATCGACAGGTTCTCGTAGACCACCTGCGTCATTTGAAACGTCGGCTGGACGTCGATCGTCAGCCGCGTCACTACGCCTAATCCGCCTAGTCCCACCACCGATCCCAGGAACTCCGCCCCGCCTTTCCTTCGCGAAAGCGACACCACCTCGCCGTTCGCAGTCACCATCTCTATTCCCGACACCGCCGTCGCCAGATTCCCATTCCTGCTCCCTGATCCATGCGTCGCCGTCGCGCACGCGCCCGCCACCGAAATGTGCGGCAGCGACGCCAGGTTGTGCAGCGCAAATCCCTCCTTGTCGAGGTACGGCGCAAGCTGCCCGTACTTCACGCCCGCACCAACCGTCACCGTCCGGGCCTCGCGATTAAGGGTCATCTGGTTCAACTTCATAACCGAGACCTGCTCGCCCGTGGTGTCCGCGATCCCGTTGAACGAGTGGCGCGCGCCCAGCGCTTTTATCCTCGTCCCATGTCGGACCACCTCCCGCACCTCCTCCATCGTCCCCGCGTCGTCAACCCTGTCCGTGCTGTAGGTGTAGTTGCCGGACCAGTTCGTGCGCGGCGTTCCATGCTGCTCTGCGGATGAGGCGAAGCGAGACAGCATACCGCCCCCGATCAAAGCACCCGAAGCCTTCAGAAACTCTCTCTTGTCCATCGTTCGATCTCTCTCATCCGGCGCTGCTGCCAGCTCTCGTCTGCCATGGAAGAAGGCCCTCATCTGCGGCACAGATGCCCGTCCGCCAAACAACGTCTTCCTCTGCCGTACTAGGTATAAGGCCGCCACGCACTTGGTGCAACCCGCCCTCGTCCCACACTCGCAAGACCCGCACCACCAACCTCGCTATGATATGGAGGAGCAACCCCCCGCGGAGGAGCAATGGCAAGAACCGAGTCAACGATGGTCCACCTGGGCACGGCAGCCCCCGCCTTTGAACTGGTAGACGTCCTCAGCAGCCGAGCCATGGGCCGGGACGACGTCTTCGCTCTGGCCAGCGACGACCTTCCGCCCGGGAAAACCGCCACAGGTCGCCACGGCCTGCTCGTCCTCTTCCTGTGCGCCCATTGCCCCTTCGTCAAGCACGTCGAAGAGGAGATCGCCCGCATCGACCGCGACTACTTCAACGCCGGCCGCGGCCCCATCGCCATCGCCGCCATCCAGTCCAACGACACGGCACAGTATCCGGACGACGGCCCTGAAGGCATGCGCGCTCAGGCCAGGCGTCTCGGCTGGACCTTTCCCTACCTCCTTGACGACACGCAGGAGGTCGCACGCTCCTACGCCGCCGCATGCACCCCCGATGTCTTCCTCTTCGACGCCCAAATGAAGCTCGTCTACCGCGGCCAGATCGATAGCAGCCGGCCGCAGAAGGACGGTGTTGGAGAGGTCGTCCCCGTCACTGGCCGGGACGTCCGGGCGGCTCTCGATGCCGTCATCGCCGGCCGCCCGCCGGACCCCGACCAGCGTCAAAGCCTTGGCTGCAACATAAAGTGGCGACAGTAAAACCAGCCGGCCGACCGCCGGCTCTCACACGATCGCTAAAACTGTTCACGAAGAGGCCAGCAGATGGGCGATGTTCTGGAACGATTGAAGGCGGGAGCTCGGCGATTTCAGGACGAGGTCCATGCCGAGCGCGCCGAAGAATACGAACGCGCGGAGTCCGAGCCGCAGCGGCCCCACACCCTTTTTATCGCTTGCGCCGACTCGCGCGTCGACGTCGAGTCCATCACCAGCGCGCGTCCCGGCGAGATCTTCGTAAGTCGAAATATCGGCAACATGGTTCCAGCCTATGGAGAGATGCTGGGGGGCGTCAGCGCCGTCATCGAATACGCCGTCATGGCCCTCAAGGTCCGCCATGTGGTGGTGTGCGGACACTCGGACTGCGGCGCCATGAAGGCTCTGCTGAATCCTTCGTCGACGGCCTCCATGCCCACTGTAACCAGCTGGCTTACCAACGGAAAGGCCGCCCTGACCGTCGCCGAAAGCATGGGCAGCAAGGACGATCGGCCCAGCGAACGTATGCGCCGGCTTACTGAAGAGAACGTCCTCATGCAGCTCGCTCATCTCAAGACTCACCCGTCCATTGCCGGTGCCCTGGCGCGCCAAGAACTCACTGTGTCTGGCTGGGTCTATGAGATCGGATCGGGAGAGGTCCGCATCGCTGTCGATGGCGATCGCAGCTTTCACCAGGTCAGCGGGGAAGAGGCGGAACGGGATCTGGTCGGCGACCCAACACCCGACCAAGAGAAATAGGAACGACCGCCAGAGATCCACACCCCTGGCGGCCGTTTCCCCCTGAACTAAGGCTTTCGCCTCGCTGATTACGAGAAGTTCTTGCTCGCAGCGTCTGACCCATGCTGCTTCACCAGCTTGTTGTAGATGCCGAGCAGAAGAAAGGGCGCGACCCACTGTCCAACGAACAGCGCTTCGTGCTTCTTACCCGCGATGTTGAAGCTCACAGACCCGAGAATGGATGTGAAGGCAAGCGCCAGGTAAATGCTCGATGGCACCTGGGAGGTGACCTTCTCAATAGCTGCCGTAACTTGGTCTTCGGTTGCTTCGCCTGGGGCGACGCGATAGTCGGTCATAGTCTGATCTCCTTGGGGCAAGATGCCCATTGTGTGGTGGGATGCGGTTTTTCCATTGCAACCGGAAGAAGTTTGTAGAATTTCTCTGTCCCTTTCACCCCGCGAATCTTCGGCGGCCCTTTCTCGCACCCGGAAGGGAGGGCAGAGGACATTTCGGTTATCTCCACTGAATCGGGCTAGAGCCACCGCATGCGACGCAAAAACAGCAGCAGAGCCGCTGTCGACGCCAGCGTCAGTCCACCTACCACCGGAGCGCCATAGGGAGACTCCTGAAATGGCAGTCCCTTCAGGTTCATCCCATACACCCCCGAGATCGCAATCACCGGCAGGGCAATTGTTCCCAGCACCGTCAGCACCTTCATCACCTCGTTCGTCCGGTTCGCCACCGACGACAGGTAAATGTCGAGCGCGTTGTTCACTAGGTCGCGCTGCGTCTCGACCGAATCCAGCAGCCGCACCACGTGGTCGTAAATGTCGCGCACAAACGGCTGGTGCTCCGCGTCAATGATCGACTGCGGGTCGCGCTGCAGATGCAAGGTCGCATCCCGCGTTCCCACCAGGATCCGGCGCAGATCAATTAGTTGCCGCTTCATCTCGAACACCTGCTGCAGAACCACTGGCTCCGGCTGTGCGACCACGCGGTCCTCCAGCTCGTCGATCCGGTCGTCATAATGGTCGATGGCCGGGAAGTATAGGTCCACAATGCTGTCGAGAATGAGGTACAGCAGGCGCGCGGGCCGGTCGTCCTGGCCGTCCCTCCTCGCACGAGTCAGCGCCTCCTGCGAAGCCGGGCAGCCCGGGTCGGCAATGCTGATGAAAAACGTCTCGTCCCCCTTTCGTCCCGCGAAGATGTCGATCGTCGAGAAGGAGATCACCGGCAGCCCGGCCTTGTCCTCCGCGGTCCCGGGCCCGGGACCGTCGATCCGCACCGGCTTCAGCACGGCGAACGTGTAACTCGCCGTCTGATCCACCTTGATCCGTTCGTCGGGGCTGCGCGCATCCTCAAGGTGCAGCGGGTGCAGGCCGTAACGCTCGGCCAATTCATTCAACTTGGGGTCATCGGCGGAGCTGAGTTCGAACCACGGCATCTCTGGATTCTCTCAGACAAGCGGACGTTTTCTCCATCCGGACCTCGCTCGACCCCGACTACAACTCCACCGGCTCGAGCGGGATCTGCTGATGGGCCAGTAGAATCCGGTTGCCCAGCAAAGTCATCCGGTCGCCGATCGCCCGCTCCGCCGAGATCCGCGCCAGCTCGGGCGCGTTGTTCGACTCCGACAGGTGCCCCAGGATCACCGTGTGCGCTCCGCCATCATACTGGCGCTCGAGAAACTCCGCCGCCGCCAGGTTCGAGAGGTGGCCCACCCGCGACATCACTCTCTGCTTAACCGACCACGGATACGGGCCATCCTTCAGCATCTCGAGATCGTGGTTGCTCTCGAGCAGCAGCACGTCTACATTGCGTAGCGCGGACGTCACGTTCGGCGGCATGTACCCAAGGTCCGTCGCAATCGCCATTCGAATCCCCGCCGCCGCAAACACAAATCCGCAGGGGTCCGCGGCGTCGTGTGGAATCGTGAACGGGCAAATGTCGATCTCGCCAATGCTGAACTTCGTCCCCGAATGGAAGTACTCGACCGCCGGAAGGTATGTCGGATCCGCCTTCGCCACCGCCCTTGTCTCACCCGCCTCGCACGACTCGTCCGGCCCTTCCACCTGTCCCGGCCCCTCCGCATCTACATCCGTGTCGACCGATGCGCTGGCCCCAGTATTCAGCGTCTGGTCGAGGGTCGCCGCCTCTGCCGACAACTTCGCGATCGCCTCCATCCGCGATCCCTCGTAGGTCGGAACATTGGCCATCGCGGCCGCCTTCGCCTCGCGTTCCGTCGCCAGCTTATCCAGCCACTGCGCGTACGTCATCGTCGTTCGCGGCGTCATCATTCGCACCCACGCCCGATGCGTCGGCTCCGTGAAGAACACCGGGATATTCAGCCGCCGCGCCAGCACGGCGAGGCCCGCAACATGATCCTGATGCTCATGCGTGACCAGAATGGCGGAGATCCGCTCCGGGTCCTCCCCCGCCAGCGCCATCCGGCGCAGAAGCTCCCGGCAAGAGAGCCCGGCGTCCACGAGGATGCGCGTCTCGCCCGAGGCAATCACGGCACAGTTGCCCTTCGAGCCAGAGGCCAGTACCGTCATGCGCATTTGATTAACATACGCCCGCCACCCTCGGAAAAGGCGGAACAAAAGCGAACAACCAGCCACATGTCCCGATCCGGTAACATCTCCCCCCGGCACCCGTTCTCGCCCCCCGCTAAAATGAAAATCCCCGCCGGTACCGGCGGGGATTTCAACAACCGACGACCACGTTAGTAGCGGTTCGTCGTTCCCGTCCCGGTAATACCACCCGTGCCAGGAGTCGTAACGTCATCTGTTGTCGTGCCTGTCGTCCCCCTCCTCAGATCGTCGGTCATTGTTCCAGAGGTCGTTCCGGAGGTGGTTTCAGAAGTACGCAGCGTATCTCCATCCGAGATGTTGCCAAACGTGCCCCGGCCGCCGCTGGTGTTATTGGACCCCTCCTCGTTCGCCGACGCGATATCCTTCGCGCCCGTCTCGCGCAGGCCCTCCTTCGCCATCGTTACCTGCTCGGACGTGTCGCAGTGAACCGAAAGTAAAGTTCCGCCGTCCTTCACTGCGCCCTCAAACCGCTTCGCCTCATACTCCGGAATGCCCATGCCGACCAGCGCTCCGACAACGCCTCCAACCGTTCCCCCTACTCCGAGGCCTGCCAGCGCGCCCATAATCGGACCCGCCGCAATCAGCGGACCTACGCCCGGAATCGCCAGCGCTCCAATACCGGCTAGCAGACCCAGCGTTCCCCCGATCGCCCCGCCCGTAGCGACACCGGTCGTCGTCCCCTCGGGAGCTTTCGTATTCTTCTCATGCGCAAATGCCCTCGTGCTCTCGTCGTCGGGTAGAAGTACCGAGATAGCCGCGTTGGTGAAGCCCTTTGCAAGCAGGTGGTCGACAGCACTCTCCGCGGTCGCGGCGGTGGCATAAATTCCAAAAACTGCGGTGTTCTTAGACATGGTGCATCTCCTTAGGAACGGGTCTGACATTGGTCGTGTGCGGGAATGGAGGGAACGGAGTGGCGGAGTACGCTACTGCTTGACGGTAAGCTGGTCGACCACCTTGTCCTGGCTCACCACACTCGCTGCATCCGCTGCTACTTTTTGCTTTTCGTCATCCGATTTCACCGGGCCCTTCAGCGTTACAGTCCCGTTCTCGGTGATGATCTTCACGTTATGCGCGTACGTGGATAGGCCCTTATCCGCCACGACCGCCCTGCGGACCTTCTGTGTTGTCAGCCGGTCGTCCTTAGCGTTGGTTTGATTGTCCGCCGTCTTCGCGTGATGCTTATTATGGCCGGAGTTGTCGGGCGGCGTACACGTCTGCGCCTGGCCGGGGAACGGCGACGCGTTCGTAAGCGCGGGCAGACCCGCCAGCACCAGCGAAACAGTGCAGATCTGAAACATGCGGTTTGCTTTCATCAATGCCTTCTTCGGAAAGACCAGGCTCTCCAGGGCTGCCGGGCCATACCCCCTAAACATGCGGTATGGTCCCGTTCTGCAGTCAATAGCTCAGATGAGCCAGACCCAACCCGCGTTGTGCTCCTAACGCCGATCAGGTGAAGATCGCAGATCTCAAAATCTAGTCATTCTGAAGCGGACCGCAGACTGCGCTTGCCCGCATCAAAGCCCACAAACCGTACCTCATCTAGGAGCTTGTTGAAATAGATACCGATCCACAGGCTCTGAGCACGTGGAGGTCGTCTTACGGGTATGCGTGGAGACGAGCGGTTTCAGGATGGGATGTTCAGCTATGTGTCGTTGGAGCAGCGGG
>JAABUW010002832.1_pt1 | contig 25692 bp, 2 predicted proteins | sample 5560081 | NCBI WGS metagenome assembly JAABUW01 (sample SAMN10711882, study PRJNA513363) | rock metagenome | isolation source: Antarctica rocks | place: Antarctica: Victoria Land, Knobhead sud | reverse complement strand
AAATCAATTGTATTTAGAAACAAATACAAATTCTTAATAAATATAAATTGTTTCTTAAGATAAACTTTAAATTGTTATTTAAATTTCAAAAGATACAATATGCAAAGTCTTTTATAATTGCGTTATTATTATTTATTAAATTATTTATTAAATTTTATTTTTTATTATTTTGCAAATATTGTTAATTTTAAGATTTTTAAAAACTTATATTAAGATATTTAGTATTTTGTTAATTTTCGTATTTTTAATTGCGATTGCTAGCAATACTAAAGAAGCAAAAGTTATTTTTAATATAATTTTTTTTTACAAGATCTTATTTCTTGTTTATTATATTTATTAATTTACTTATATTAATATTTGTAACTCGCTAAGTAGTTTAATTGCTATTAATGCTTATTTTTTATATAGTTGTTTTATTTTCGATTAATTTTATAATTGTTTTATATAATAATTTAAATATTATAACAATTGTATTATTTAAATTAATTTTATGTTTTTATATTATCTTAGTGCAAATATTGCGAAAAAGATTCTTTAAATATTACGAAAATCTAGTGTATTTATTAACTTAATCAAATTTAATAAACTTTAAGAAAATAACTCTAAATTGTTAATTGTATTTACAAATATTATTCGACTTTGCTTTTAATATATTTTTCAAAAACTTTAAAAAAATACAAGAATTAATTTTTTAATTTAATTTTAAATTTTTATATATTTTTTTAACTTATTTATTATTTTAAATTACTTTTTATTTGCTTAAACAACAAAATATTTAATAAAGTTCTTTATAAACTTGTCGCAATATCGAGACAACTTAATAATTTTATATTAAAAAATAACTTTATACTTATTACAAAGATTCAAAAATTAATTTAAAGAATTAATAATATTAAATTTATTAAAGTACAATACTCTTAACGTTTTTAAGAAAGATATAAAGATTATATAGTAATAAAACTTTACAATTTTAATAAAATTATTAAGTAAACTTGTTATTAATAAAAATATATTAAAAGAAAGTTTTGCAATCTTTTTATTGTTTTAAAATATTATTTTTAAAAGAATAGCTTAATAACAAATAGTAAAAGTAACAACTATTAAATTAAAAAAATTAATAATAATAATTAATTCAAAGAATAATATTTTTAATTTGCAAATTTTTTTCTTTTCTTTACAAAAATATTGTAGCTAGATAACTAGATAATATTAGACTATAGACTTAGGAATGTTTGTTATTAATACTAGCAATCTATTTGCAATATATATGCAATCTCTTCTATTTAAATCTTAGAATCTTAGCTACTTAATATACTATTAAATTGTATAGTGCAATTTATATATATATTTCGATAAGTCTTTGTTGTTATAGTTGTCTACTATTAGGGTTAGAGCTTTAATAGCTAGTATGTAGTTGATTGACGAGAATACTAGCTATGCAAAACTAACTATATACAAGAAATAGATATAAATACTATAAATATTAAGGCGCTAGACATTACTTATAATATACTCGAGACTAAAGAGCAAAAACTTAAAGAATAATCGAAGAACAAAATCTATTTAGTCTAAAATTGTAATATTATTTCTTTCTTTTACTTGTAAGCTTCAACAAAGCAATATCAAGTCTTTTAGTTAACGTTTCTAGTTAACTTTAATTAATTTTAAGTGCTTGTCAAATACAAGCTTCGATTAATATCAAGTATATATTAAGTATTACTTAACAATCAAAACTAAAGTTTTCAATATATATCGAACAAAAGAATAAATTTGTTAAATAAAAAAAAAAATCGAAAATTTTGAAACAAAATATATAAAAAACAATAATATGCAAAGCAAAGAGCGTATATATTGCGAATAACGTTCTAGTTAACTTTTAATTATCTTTTGTTAGTATTAAGTATGTCTATCGAATACAATCTAATACTTAAAATAAAATATCGAACTATTGTTAAGCAACAAAAATCGAATGTTGAACAATTGTTAAGTAGTAGAAATCGAGTTTTAAGCAATTTGTCGAACGACGACAAAATCGAGAAAGAGAGAAGAAATAAATAAATTTTAAGAAAACATTAAATATAAAAAAATTAAAGAAAATACAAAAGATTACTAATTTTAACTCTAAAAAAGAAATTTGAGTTACGTAACGCAAAAACTAAGAAATCGATTATATTTAAAAGAGTTTAAAAGATCGATTAATTATGTAATCTAAAAAGAGAATTAACAACAACAAAAGAAATAACAATAACAAAAAGTCGAAATTTGTTGAATTTTAACTATATTTAAACACGTTTGTCTAAATCTACAATACAAAGAGAGAAAATAATATAAAAGTGTCTTGACAACAATTTATACGCAATTGTGCGTATATTTAGAAATGCTAAGTTAATTTTAATTTGAAGAATCTTTAGAAAAGACGATTATAAAGTATCTAACAAAAATACTATAAAAACAATAACAAAAATCTCGAATATATATCGACTAACTTTTAACAATAGTAATATATTAATAATGCGTTTTTAGAGTTCTTGTTAAGTGTAGCAAAAGACAAAATAATATATTAAATTTAATTTTAATTGCAAATATATAACAAGTAACTCTTAATAATAGTAATATATTAACAATGTATTTTTAAGATCGATTCTAGATACAATAACAAGAATTATAGATACATATTAAGGAACGTTTTGGCAACAATAATAGTAGAACGCAAGAATATATAAATGCAAACTATCTTACTTATTAGATTTTTAATCAAGAGATATCTTAAATATCTAGTAAGATTTTGTTGCGTTTAAATATTTGTAATAAAAGTTAACAACAAAGTTAGAGCAATTGTCAACTATAAAGTAGTTTAATTATTTAAATCTATTGTTATAGTTTATGTAGTCTATAAAGAGAATTTAATATTGTAGCATTTTGCGTCTATAATTAGTAACAATTAGACTTAAATCTATATTATTGTTATTTTTGCATATATTGTATTGTAATATCTCGATGTCTTTAATATAGTATTTGAAATTGTTGTTAATATTGTTGACAATATTGACAAACAATAAGAACTTAATTTATTAATTTAATAAAAGCTTGTTTTTGTTAAAATACAAAAGTTATAACTAAAATACTAGATAAATTTTTATTAACTTGAGCAATTCTAATTTGTAGATATAATTGTTAATTGCTCAAATAATTTTATAGAGATTTGCATTTTTATACTTTAAGAACTTGTATAATTAAGTTGTTTTAATATTTCGAATATCGAATATAACTTAATTATTAATTTCGAATTTCGAAATTGCAACGCGTCTACAATTAGCAAATTCTATTTGTTTAACTTAAGTTTAAATAAGCTTTTGTTAAAGAAAGTCTCGCAAAATCTTGATTTTTTTGATAATCTTATTAACTTTTTTTATGTTGCGACAAGCTTCGAACATAATATTGTTAAAAAAGACTATAAGTAACTTTAGACTTAATTGTAACAAATAGTCTTTAATTGCAAAGAAAAATAATAAATTAGTAGACTTGTTAATATAATTGTTTGCAACAAATTTAACAATAGCAAAATAATTAACTTAATTATTCTAATTGTATTGCACGTATGTTCGAAGATATTGCTTAAAAACAATATTAATATTTTCGATTTAATTGTTAATTTCTAAATAAAACGCAATTAACAATTTAGATTTAATTCTTAATTTTTTGCAAAAACGTTGTTAGAAATAAGCAATAAATTAAGTATCTCTATTAAAAACAATAGTAACTAAAAAGTTCTTAATATATTAAACAAAGTTAATAAAGATCTAAACAACAATCTTAACTTTTAAAGAATTATAAATATAAACTTCTTATTTTTGAATAATCTATCAATTATTACTAAGATATGCTAGAAGATTTTTTCTTTATAACAATATAACAACAAAGAGATAATAAAGTTGCAAAATATATCTTGTTAATAACAATTTAAAATAGACAAAGACTTTAATAAATTATACTTATATTTGTAATATAATTTGATATACTTGCAAATTAAATAGTTTTTAACGTATTTTTTAACATTTAAATACAATATAGATTAATAGTAGTAATACTATATTTTCTTAAAAATAATTGTTCGATTTAGATATTTAATGCTTAATAATTTATATTAAGATCTAATTGCTTTAACTTGAAAAATATTATTTGTACTTTAAAATATATATATTTTGTTTCGAACAAATAAATACTTAATATTAATTGTTAAATATTTGATTACAATATAGTTTCGAATTCTAATTTAATTGTTTTATAAAAACTAGTTAAAATCTTTTGTTTATTAACTTCTTTAGTATAAATAATTTGTTTTATCTTTTTATTATATAAATATGTCTTCGATATTTGTTAAACAAAAACTTCGAAATTAAGTTTTGTTTTAGATTTCTTCTTTTTTATTAAATTAATTGCGACAACAAACAAAAGCTAAATTATAAAAAAAATTGTAAATATAAATAAATAAGTTGTAAACAAAGCAAATATATTAAGAGAAAAAACAAAATTAATAGTTAAAAATAACAAAACTATAGATTAAGAAATTGTAAATGCAACAATAGTAAGCGACAAAACTAAGAAAAGAGATTTAGTAAAACAAAGTTTATTTTATTAAAGTAATACAAATACTATAAACAATAAAAATATAAATAATTTTATATCTTTGTTAGTTGTTAACAAGATTTAAGTAAATTTCTTGCAAGCTTTTGCGATTCTCTTGTTAGTAATTAGTTTAAACTTAATAAAGTCTTGAAACAAATAAATTAACTTTGTTATTAAATTGTAGATAATACTTAATAGTAGCAAAATTAATATAATAGTTTTAATTATGCTCGATTTTAAATTATATTGTTTAAGAATTGTTTGTTGTTAAAACTAATTGCAAGAATTATTGTTATTAAAGAGCAAATTTTGCAATTTTTTAGTTAGATTGTTTAACTTCGCGTCTAGTATATCTAATTAATAGATAATCTTAAAGTTAAATTTAAACAAGAACTTAATTTAACGAACTTAACAACAATTAAGTTGCTTAATAGTTATAAAATACTTTAAATTGCAATAATTAATAATAATTTTAATAAATTATTTAACAAATATATTAATATACTTTAGATATTATTTTTTAAAAGCGCAAACAATAATTAATAGTTTCTTGTTATAGATCTTGTAGTTGCACTTTACAAACAACATAATTTTAAATATATAAACTATTAAATAAAGCAATTTATTTAAATTTATCTATAATAGTACGACAATAATTACAAAGTTAAAGATATTGCTTTTAATTTAAATCTCTAGATCGAGATCGAAATAATACAAAATAAACTAATTAATAAAGACTTTTTTAAGAACTTGAAATACAAAATTTTTAAAATTGTTAAGTTGTTATAAAAAATTAAGATTTTTGTTCTTAAATTTACTAAGCGCTAACAAAGATTTAACTAGACTCAAATAGTTATAAATAAATTGTTAATAAAAGTTAATAAAATTTAGAAAGACTTGTATATTGCGTACGTAAATAAAAGCTTTTTACTTAAAAATATATTTAACTTTTTTGAAATTTATTTAAATCTCTTTAATAATAATAATTAGATCTAGATATTTGATTTGCTTAACAAAGAAAATATATTTGTTAATATTTAAATAAAGACTTGCGTTATAAAGCTTAGCAAGAACTTTGTTTATATAATTTTTATATTTTGTCTTAATATTATTGTAGATTAAAATATTATTTATATAGATAATACAAAAATTGTTTAGATAAAAATTAAGAGTTTTATTAATAAAAGATTAAAATATAATTAAGATATTATATAGCTTAAAAAACATTACAATATACTTAAACAAATTGTAACAAATAATAAAGATTGTTTTGTATTTGTTATTAAAATATATTTAAATCTTATTAAAAATAACAATAATATCAAACTTGCTATAGTACTTAATTTTGCATAATTGTTGCAAAATCTCTTAAATCAACAATAAAGTATTGCAATTCTTAATTGTTAAAGTATTAAAATCTTTATAATCTACGCAAATACGCAAACTTTTATTAGACTTCTTAACTATAAAAGTAAAAGCAATATATTGTAAAATATTGTTGCGAATTTGATTTTTGCTTTTTATATTATTTAGATAGATTCGAATAATCTTTTTTTTTAATAAAAGATATTATAGACTTTTTTAATTGAAGAAGTTGCTTTTAGAATTAAATTAATAGTATAATTAATACTTTTATTTAGTAACAACTTGTTAGCTTTTTATAGATTAAAGAATTTAATTTAATGTTTAAACTTTAAGTAAATTTGCTTTTTTAATTGCTTTAAACTAAAAGAATTTTGCTTAAACTTTATATAAAATTTATTGTAATTATTAAGAATTATAGTTGCAATATTTATTGTAATATTGTTGTTTATAATGTAAGCTAAATATCTATTGTTTTTCTTTAATTAATCTAGTATAGCAAAATGCTTAAATAGCATAATAATTGTTTTGTAACTTTCTTTATTAACAAACTTTAAGAATGCAAAGATATTTATTTAATAGATATTAAGTTTATTAAAAGACTTTAAAGACAAACGTTCTAGTTGCTTGCGTTAATTGTTAAAGATCTCTAATAATTGTTAATTTAACAAGTAGTACTCTATATAGTAATTAAAATTAAACTTAAGAAATTGTATATTATCTTTAATTTGTACGTTATGCTTCTTAATCTAAAATATATCAAAAACAATTACAAATTATTTTAATTTAATTATTAAATATTATAAGATATTAATATGTTTGCTAAGATTAACAATAATTTAACCGATATAAATAATATTAGAGACAAATTTGTTATTAACTAAATATAATTTAATAGAATTTCGAAACAATATAATAAAAAACTTATAAAATTTAACAAACTTTTTATTTACAAAGACTCTATTAAAGACTTTAATATTAATAAATAGTATTATCTTAATATAATATTTATTAAAAAGCAAGTAAACTTAATTTGAACAAATCTTAATATAAAAATTTAATTGCTAATTATTAAGCAACTTGTTATTAATAACGCTAGAACTAAGTTCGACTTTAATAAACAAAATTTTATCTTATAAATTAAATATAATTTTAAGCTTTTTTATTGTTTCTTATATAAATGCTAGTTTCTATTTTGAATTGCAATTATTATTAAGAACATTTAGTTTTTTAACTTGTTAAAATTATTTAAATTGTTATTTAAAATATTAAAGAAACTATTTTCTCTAAGTATTGCTAGTTCGAAGTTGCTAATATTATAAGTTTTAAGCTTAACAAAAGCTTTATTTTTGATTTTAGTTAATTTGTTTTTACAAAAAGCGTTCTTATAGTACAATTTATATTTTAATTTAAGATATTTTTAACAAAGATTAAGAGACTTAATTTTGTTTTTAAGAATTTAAAATTATATTTTTATATTTTGTTTCTAGTTGCGAGTAAAAATATATATACTAAAGTTATTAGTATTGCGAGTATTCGTATTAATATATTTAGAAAGTTTAAAGATATTGATACAATTATTGCGTTTATTAATACTATTAATAGCTTATATATAAATAGAAGTTTAAGTAATAATTAAATAAGATCTCTTTATTTGCTAAAGTTTTAAATCGATTTTACAAATTAATCTAATAAGTTAATTTAAAATAATATAACTTGTTAAAGTAATATAGCAATTTTAAAATTTATAACTTAAATTTTTGTCGAATCAATATATTTTATTAACTTCTAATATAGGAATTTTAATTGTTGTAGATATAAAGCAATTAATATATTAATTAAAGATTTCGATATTTTTTATAACAAATTTGAACAATGTAATTTTAACAAAGTTACGTTGTTTTTTGTTTAAATTATTTTATTAAATACTTAAATCTTTAAGCAAATTATTTATTATTAAATAAGAATTAATAGATTTACTAAACAAACAATACTTAATTTCTCTAAAAATATTGTTAATAATTTTGATAACAACAAAACTAAATTTAACTTTCTTAAAGACAAAATATTAAAAAGTATTGCTAAACTTAAAAATTAATACAATAATTTATTGTTTAAACTTTTTAAAATTCTTAATAAAGACAAAGAAATTAAAAAAGTATCTATTGTTCTTTATATTTTGTAGCTTCGATTTAAGATTACAAACAAAATAGATATTGTTAAGTCGATTTTTTGTTTATAAGTTAAATTTATAAGAGTAGTTATATTTGTTGTTGTTGTTAAAGTTGTAAGCTATATAAGTAGACTTAATAAATATAGTTTTTTTATTTTAAGAAAAAGAAAGCTTTTGTTCTAGTTAATATATAATAGCTTTAAACAAATTGTATTAAACTAAAACGTTGTTGCGCTTTTGTTAAAAACAATATATTGTTTTGTTGCAAATACTTATTGTTAACTTCGCTTAACTTAAATAAGTTTGCAAAAAATCAATTTAAATTTTTAGCTAATAAATAGAGTCGAAATTGATTTTTTTATTAATTTAAAATTTAACAATAGTAGCACTATTTTTATAAAGTAGTTAAAGCTATTTTTTTATATTATTTTTAATTGCTTTCTAGAGAAGTTAAGACGTTTTTTATTAATTTTTGTTAAAATTGTTGAGTTAATTAACTAGAGTACAATATTAACTTAACTTATTTTTGTTTTCTTTCTTAGTATGTTTGTTACAAAATTAAGCAAAGCTATTATTTAACAACTAATATATTAACAATTGAATTAATGTATTTAATAGATTTATATTGTTAAACAAATTTGATCTAGTTAGTTTGTCGATTATAATTTTGTAAAAATTGAATTAAATAAGCAACAAGAATTCGAATATATTGTGCTTAAGTAAGTTAGAGTACTCTTCGAGCTCTAAATTGTTTTTAAGATTATTTTAATTTAATAAAGAATTTACAAAATAGTAATTATAACAAAAAACAATATTAATATTTGATTAATCTTTATTTATTAAGAGTTTTTTAAATAATTTGCAATTTTTGCTAAAGCTAGACTTAACTTTGCTTTTTGAAGCTAATTTTTTGTTAATTATATTGCAAATATAGATAAAATGCAAATAATATAAATATTTGTAAACAAAAATAAAAGCTTAAGATTAAATATATTTAGAATTATATAAGTATTAAAGAACTTATATTACTTATAAGACAAAATTTTTAATATCGAAAATAGATATTGTTTGAAGTATTGTTTTATTGCGTAGCAAATCTTTTAATATATAAAGACAAAAGTATTGCTTAAAGACAATAACAAAATTGTATTATAATTGTTGTTCTAACAAGTTTGCTAATCTTATTCTAGCAAATTTATTAATTCTATTTTAGTAGATTTATTAATTCTATTTTAGCAAGCTTACTAAGTTAAAGTTAGAACAATTTGTCGTCTCTCTATTTTAGCAAATTTATTAATTTTATTCTAGCAAATTTATTAGATTGTAGTTAGAACAATTTGTTGTTTATTTCTTTTAACAAAATTACTAAAGAATTAACAAAATTAAATATTGTTAAGTTATATATCGATTAAAAGATATTTATTGTCGCAACTTAATTATGCTTTGCAAAGCGCTTGTTTTAGTAACTCTATATTTAGAATTGCTTTAATAACTCTATATTTAAAGTTGTTTTAATAACTCTATATTTAAAGTACGTTTTAAAGAAAAAAAGTTAGCAAATATAAGTATCTTTAGAGTACAATTTGCAAAGTTGTGTCTAAAGAAATAGCTAGTATTATATTAGAATTAGAGCTTTGATAACTAGTATATAGTTAATTAACAAAAATACTAGCTATATAGAACTAACTATATATAGAAAATAAGTATAAGTACTATAAGTGCCAAGACGCTAGGCGTTACTTGTAGTATACCCAAGACTAGAGGACGAAGACCCGAAGAGTAACCGAAGAGCGAAGCCTGCCTAGCCTGGAACCGTAATATCTACTAACTAAAATTTTATTTTTATTTCGTTTTATTAAAGCTTAACGCAAGAATCTAATTACAACAACAAACATTAAGACAACAAGCTATCGACGTATCTCTAAAAACAATCTTAAGAATTCAAAAATTTAAAAACTTAAAAACACAAGAAAAAGAGTGTGAAAAACAAGTTAACTTTAACGAATTACTAGAATCAAAAATTTCAAAAATCAAAAACACGAGATTAACAATTTAGAAATTAAAGTATTATTAAGTTAAAAAGCAAAAAAAGAAAAGACAAAGTCGAAGTATTAAAAATAGCAATAAAAGTTGTAGATTTAAAGATTAAGACGTTTTATTAAAATTGCAATTAATATCTACTATTAAAACAATAAATTGTTTGTTAACTATAATAATGTTATTAAAAGAAGCTTCTTAGTAATATAATTAATCTATTTGCTTAAAAGCAAAAACGCTATTTAAACTCTTTTTTTAATAGAGATTGAAACAAGTCTTTAACGCGAAGTTATTCGTTAATAATAAATCGACAACTAACTAGAAAAAGCAATAAATCAAGAATATCTACTTATAAACAATCAAAAAGATAAAAAAACAATAAACGAGAAAACAACGCAAAGTTAAGAAAAAAAAAGAAAATCTCTTTTCAATATTTTTGCAAAGAAAAGAAAAAAATTTGCAAATTAAAAGCATTATTTTTTAAATTAATTATTATTACTAGTTTTTTTGATTTAGTAGTTGTTACTTTTACTACTTGTTATTAAGTTATTCTTTTAAAAATAATATTTTAAAACAATAAAAAGATTGCAAGACTTTCTTTTAATATATCTATATTAACAATAAACTTACTTAATAATTTTATAAAAATTGTAGAATTTTATTACTACGTAATCTTTATGTCTTTTTTAAAAACGTTAAAAGTATCGCACTTTAATAAATTTAATATTATTAATTTTTTAAATTAATTCTTGAATCTTTGTAATAAATATAAAGTTATTTTTTAATATAAAATTATTAAATTGTCTTAATATTGCGACAAACTTATAAAGAATTTTATTAAATTTATTGTTATCTAAACAAATAAAAAGTAATTTAAAATAATAAATAAGTTAAAAAAGAAATATAAAAATAAAAATTTAAATTAAAAAATTAACTCTTATACTTTTTTAAAGTTTTTAAAAAATATATTAAAAGCAAAGTTGTATAACATTTATAAATATAATTAATAATTTAAAGTTATTTTTTCGAAGCTTATTAAACTTGATTAAGTTAATAAATATATTAAGTTTTTGTAATATTTAAAGAGTCTTTTTTGTAATATTTGTATTAAAATAATGCGAAAATATAAAATTAATTTAAACAACATAATTATTATAATATTTAAATTGTTATACAAGACAATTATAAAATTAATTAAAAATAAGATAATTATACAAGAAATAAATATTAATAGCGATTAAGCTACTTAATAAGTTGCGAATATTAATATAAATAAATTAATAAATATAATAAACAAGAAGCAAGATTTAGTAAAAAAGAAAATTACATTAAAGATAGTTTTTGCTTTTTTAATATTGTTAGCAATCGCAATTAAAAATACGAAAATTAACAAAATACTAAATATCTTAATATAAACTTTTAAAGATCTTAAGATTAACAATGTTTGCAAAATAATAAAGAACAAAATTTATTAAATAATTTAACAAACAATAACAACATAATTACAAAAAACTTTACATATTATATTTTCTTAAATTTAAATAATAGTTTAAAGTTTATCTTAAAAAACAATTTATATTTATTAAGAATTTGTATTTGTTTTTAAATACAATTAATTTTAATTTTAATTAAATAAATGTTTATTTTGTTACAATTTGCATAGATAATAAATTTGTTTAAAATTAACAATTTTAATAATAAATAAAAAGATTTATATAAATAAAAGCAATAAAATTTGTTATAAATTTAACAATTTTAAAGATAAAAAAATAAAGTTGCCTCTTAATAATACAAAGATCAAAAAAAAGATTATAAAAATTTGTTTTTAATAAAAAACACAAAATTATGTTTAAAATTTTGTAATTACAATAATAGCAATAAAATTAAATACTAGTTTTTTGTCAAAAAACGAAAAAAATAATAAATCGAATTAAGCGATAATAAAAATTTAAGAAGTTTAATCAAAATAAAATTCTTTTAAGCGATAAACGCTTTAGAAGTTTCTAATAAAACAATTGATCAAAATAATTAAAAAAAAAATTAAAAAAAAAGAGAGATTCTTAAAGATTAAAAACGTTAAATCTAGAAATTATTTAAAGATAGCAAAAGTTTTAGACGAAAAAATATATATAAAAGAAAAAGTAATAAAAACAAAAGTAAAAAATATTACAATAAAAAACGTTTTTGCAATAATTAATTTTAATTTAAGAGCTATTAAGTATTAAAAGAGCAAATTTAAAAAGAAGCAAAAAACTTTTGCAAACTATATATAACAAACAAAACGTTTAAAGAGAATACTACAAATTGTAAAAAATTAAATTAATTTTAAAACTTTAACTTAAAATATTTTTATCTCGAAAATAAAAATAGAATTAATAAATCTTTTAGATTTTTGTCTTAATTTAAGTTGCTCTTTTTTTTGTTCTCTTTTTAATAAAAAGTTTGATGCTATAGTAACAAAAAAAAAATCTTAAAAGCTTACAAAAAAAGAAAAGAAAACAATTGTTATTATAAAATTAATTAGCGTTAAATTTATTAAAATCGTTTATTTTAAAAACATTATTGCAAGAGTAAAATCTCTTAGAATTTTATATTTTGTCGTTTGTTTAATTGTATAAATATAATTAAAAGATATAAAAGTTAAAGCAATATTCGATAATAATACGAAAATTAACTATATTAGCAAGAGTTTTGCAAACAAAGTTAGTCTAGCTATTTAACAAAATGTTTCTATTTTATTAATAAAGATTACAAGAACACGTATTTGTTTCGAAAAAATAATAAAAGATACAAAGATATTAATTAAAAAAATAATAATTTTTATTTTTATTTTTGTTGTTTCTTATCTTAATTACGAAATTCTATTAAATCGATTTTTTCAACAAAGTGCTCAAATAAGCTTTGTAAATATAAACAACAACTCTTTAAAATTAACAATTTATTTTAGAAACAAAGCAAAGCGTATTAATATTTTAGAAATGTCTATTAATTACTTTAGCAACAAGAATAAAAACGTTATATTCTTAAAGAAATTTTTAAATCTTTAAATAATTGTTTAATTAATATAATTATCTAATTTTGCGAATTTAATTACAAGAAATCTTCGAAGATAAAGATTAAAATTATTAGAGTAATAACATCGCAAAATAAAATTAAAGAAAAAAATTAACAAAATTCTAATTAATTAAAGTAGATGAACAATATTAGCGTTTGTTTGTTTGTTAATATAACTAATTAAAATTAAACAAATATTTAAATTAATACTATGTTTTAAATATCTTTAAAATTATTAATAATTCGAATCTTTTAATTATACATTATAAAAAAAACTTTTACTATTTAATTGTCTAAAAAGTTTAATATTTTTTATTAATTTTTTATTGCGTTGCGCTTATTTGTTCGAATAAATACAATATATAAACGAAAAATTTAAAAAACGAATTTAATAAATATAAACGATTTAAATAATTTTATTCTAAACAAGTATTTAAACTAAAAAGAAATGTTAAAGTTACTAATTACAAAAGATTTTTAAAAGAAACTTAACGAAAAATACAATCTCTTTTTAATGTCTAAGTTTTTAAGTATTAAATGCGACTCTTATTTTATTAAAAAACGCATTTAGAAGTTAATTATAAAGTTTAAACTCTTTTCGCAAAAACGAAAACTCTTAATTATAATGCTCTTCAATTGTAAAATCGCTTTAACATAAAACTTTATTAAAATAAACAAAATTAAGTTAAAGATTGTATCTAATTAAGAAATTCGCATTATAAAGCACAAAACATAATAAATTTTTAAATTTTTAATTTCTTAAACATTAAATTTTATTGTAATCAAAATGTTAAAGAAACGTTTTTAAACAAGTTTGCTAAAATATTGTTATAATCTCTATTAAAATTCTTAATTTTTAATAAATAAAAAGAAGAAAAACAAGTATCGCATAATTAATGCGATTATAAAGATAAACAAAATAATTGTTCGAAATGCTAATATATCTTTTAATGTCAAAGAGTTTGCGAAAGAGTTTGTCAAAATAATAATTGCGTTATTGATTAATTTTTTTTCAAAATACAATTAAATAAATTTTGCGTTAAAGAATTGCGATCTTATTGCTTTTATAACTTCTTTTAAATTTTATAACTTCTTTTAAATTATTTAAAATAATTTGTTTATTGTAAGATACAATTAATTCGATTGCTTAATTTGTAAAAATTATAATACGCATTCTTAAAAAATTTCTTAATAAATGCTATTTATTTGTGAACAACATAGATGTGAAAAAATTTAAATTAAATTATAACAACAAGAAAGCAATTCTAGAGATTAAAGTGTTTGTTTTAAAATATACTTAATAATTAAATGCAATATTAATAAATGTAAAATTATTTAAATGTATTATATTTGACAAAAAATCTTAATTTTGCAAGTTAAAAATCAAAATTATCGATTTTGTATATAATTTTAATAAACGATTCTTTAATAATATTAAAATTATTAAGATTATTAAGTAATTATTGTGCAAAAACGTTTCTAAAGCTAGAGTCTTTATAAAAGTATATATCTATTATTAAATTTAAGTGCTAAAGTTTATAATTGTTGCAAAGCTAATTTATTGTTTGTTTAAAACAAAATATATCTTTGTTTAAAACTTCGAACAACAAAACGTTATAAATAAATTAAAGATTGCTTTAACAAATATATCAATAATACGCATTTTAAATTACTTTATTCTAGTTGACGAAATTATTTTAACTATAGATTTTAGTTTAAAAAGTTAAAAAGTTATATTAATACAAATTGATGCAATAACGAAAAGAAAATATTCTTTACAATATAAAAATAAGCTTTAAAGCAAACAAGAATTTTAATACAATGTTAAAAAACAAAAATGTCAAAAACTTATAAAGATCTTAAAGAAAGTACAATTTTAATTATATAAAATTCAATTTATAATTAAGATTAATGCAAATATTTTAATAATTTAACTTAATTGTTTTGCGACAAATTTGTTCGACACTTTAGTAATTTGCTAATTAATTTAAATTTGTCTCTTTAACTTTAATATACAATATATATTTAATTAAAAACATATAATAACTAACAAATTTTTAAAAAAATTAAAAGAGTTGTTTAACAATATTGACAAAATTAATAAGAAAAATATTGATAATTTTATTAACAATTAATTAAATTATGTTTGCGTTTGTCTTGTACAAATAACAATATTAAAAAAGAACAAAAACATTTTCGAAAACAAATATTTTAATAAATTCGAATAAATTGTTTGATATTTAATTTTGTTGCAAAAATCAAATATAAATTAAAAGAATTTTCGCAAGTTTAAGAATAATACTCTTTATTTTTTAGTAAAAGAAGAGCGTTTATTTTAAAAAATAAATAAAAATATATTTCTACATAAAGTAGTAAATCGAACAAAAGACAAAAATCGAATCGTAGAAAGCTTATATAACAAAAGTAATTATAAAGAGAAAAAGAGCATTTATTAACGCGTTGCAAACTAGTATTAATAACAAAATTTATTTAATTTTTACAAAAAGTATATTGCAAATTGCGATAAATGCTAGCAAAAAATTTCTAACAAACAAAAGAAAATTATGTATTGAATTTATATTTTTAATTTGTAAAAAAAGATTGTCGTAAATTATATTTATATGTTAATTGTAAAAACGTTTATTAAAGTAAATCTAGTAATTGTTTAAAATAATCTAACAAAATAAGTAAAAGTTAAGACAATTTTAGATTTTAAAACATTTGTTATAATAAAGTTCTTATAAAAGAACATTTTTTGCTAATATAAATATATTAAGAAGATAATTATAAACAACAAATTCAAAAATAAAGTCGATATAACAACTAAACTTCTAAAGAAATATAACGTCAAAAAAGTAACAACGTCGACTTATTACTTATAAGCAAATAAAATAATAAAAAGAGAATACAAGCTTATTGTTGATATTTTGTTTAAACTAATTAAAAAAGTTTTTACAAATTAATTACGATATTTGTACGCAATATTGTAAATCAATAGAACAACAATTTAAAAATTTATTAAAAAAATGTTGTTTTATTTTAAGTTTAAATACAAAGTTATATTGTCAATTAAAATAAAGTATTTAATCTAGCATATTATAAATTGAGAGAAAGTTTATTTAACAACAAATTTATTAATATTGCGAACAAAACAACTAGAAAGAAAAGATAAAAATATTTAAAAAGTAGTTTTGCGTCTTCGTTGTTTTAAAGAAACGAACAAAAATATTTTTAATAATAATTATTAATTGTTAACGCGTTTATTTCAAATTAAAGATTTGATTTTATTATATAATATCAAACTTAATAAAAAATACAATATAAAATTATTCTTTTAATAATTAAATCTCTTTAAAATAAAAAAATAAAACAAAATTAAAGACTTTTATATTTTAAAAAAAGTTAATAATACAAAACTTAAAAGTATCTATTTAGAAAATCGATTAAAAAGATATGTAATAAAAAATTAAATTTTTTAAGTCTTCGCGAAGTTAAAAGACAAAAATAAAAAAATAAGAAATAGTTTTATATAAAAGACAAAAAATTAATTTAATTAAAGCAACAAAAGATTGTTTGCAATTATTATATTATTGCTATCTTATTACGATTATTTAAATTACACAAGAGTATAAGATTTTTTTTTAAAAAAGAGAAAAATTGCGATCTTTATATTTGTTTTATTTGCAAGAACTTTAATATAGAGTTTACTAATTTATAAGTATTAAGAAGTAATTTAATTACGCAAAATAATTCACAAAACATTATAATTTCGAACATTCGAAAAAAACAAATAAAAAGATAAAAAAATTAAAAAGTCGAAATATTAACAATTTCGATCAATTAAGAGCAAGCGAGTAGCACTAGCGTTTGTTCGTCTACTCTAATTGATTAAAATTAACAACTAGAAAGCAATTTAAAAGCATTAATAGCAAATTTTGATTCGAAATTCTAGAATTTTAAAATTTTTTTCAAATTATAAAGAACGAATTTTAATTATCTTTTACGCAATATTTCTTAACAATAAAGATAGCAAGATTATACGTTAATTATATTAGTTTTATACTTATTTACAAGTTAATATACGAATAAATATTAACACAATTTTTTTGCGTAATTAATAATATAAATGTTGCAAACGACAATTAAGTCTATAAGTAAAAATTCTTTACATTTGAAGCTTTATGTTTGTTAGATATTTAAAACAAGTTATTGCTTTATTTATAAAAATATAGCAATTTAATAATTTAATTCTTTGTTTGCAAAATTCTTTTTTTTAATTTATTATTTTTGCATAAATTTTTTTTTATTAAGCTTGTGTTATAACAAATTTAAAACAACAATTATAAAATATTAAATATAAACAATCTTTTACGAAAGAAACTTCTTAATTTTTATCAAAAAATTAAAATCAAAAACAAGAGTTATTATTTACGTCAACAAAAAAAAATTGTAAAAAGCGACAACTTGCATTTGCTAAACAAGACATAAGTTAAAATTCAATAACATTAACATATTTTCTTCGTAGTTAAAAATCGACTTTCTTAATTAAATTATTTTAAACACAAAATTAGCAAATATTATCGCAACAATTACAAACATCGTAGCGTCAAACTTCTTAAACTTAAATTTAAATTAAATTGCAAAAAATAATTATTTGATCTATAAAAGACAATTTAACTATTAAAAATCGCATCTATATTTAAGTAATCGACATTTTACTTTAATATAATAAAACTATTAACAATAAGAGAAAAGAACGTTTAAAAAATCTTTGAAACATAGTTTTAAATATCTTAAAATTAATCAAAAATTAAACGCAAAATTTGTAACAAACAATTAATAAAGACGCTCAAGTACTAATAAGTAATTTATTATAACAAAAATTAAAAAACGCAACACAAGAAATTAATTAAAACAAGAAACTACAAATTCAAAATAATTAAATTTAATTTTACAAATTATAATTATCAAAAATTGCAAATATGTTGTCTAAAAATATAAATCAATTAATTATCGAAACAATATTGTAAATAGCAAAGAAATATTAAAATTTACAAAAAATTTTGAAGAAATTAAATCGAATTGTATGCGATCGACTTAAATATCGCATTATAAAATCAAAATGCGTTGCTAACTATACAATCGACAACTACAATAAAATAAATATTAAAAAGTTCAAAAATATAATAGCTTTTATTAAACAAAAGCTTTTAAAAATTAAAAAAAAATTTATTTTTAAAAATATAATTTAATAAGAATCTTAAACGCGAAGCTAAAGAAAATTCGTCGAACAAAAATTTAAACAATTTTGTTTTTTCTTGTAAAAAATGCAAAGAAAGCGCGAATTTAAGACGACAAATAAAAAGAATTTAAATTATTAAATTTTTAATTAAAATTAAAGTCGAAATTTAAAAATAACAAGATTTACAAAAAACAAAGCAAAAAAAAAATCTAAATCTAGATTTTTTTAAAGAAGCTTTTTTTTGTTATTACAATTGCGAGATTCGATATTAAGATTGTCTTTATTAAATTTTAAATTATTTAAAGTTGTTAATACGACAAAATTACGTACTTTAATTATTAAAATTACAAAAATCTTTTTAGAGATAATAGTTATTTTTATTTTAACAAACAAGAAGAACGATACAAAGAATTGTTTATATATAAAAGTAAACATAAATTTGCAATATCGAATCAACTATTATTTAGCAATACTAATTAAAATCTTTTAATTAGTTGAACTAGCTATATTAACAAAGAAGCAAGAAGAAAATCTAATTATAATTATATTAAAATTGATTGTTTACATAACTTATTAAAGAAAGCTAGATTTTCTATTAAAAATAAATCAAGTTTTTAATAATTAAATTAAGAGACAAATAATTTAGTGTTACAAGAAACGAAACGATTTCTTAACATTTATAAGACAAAATAAATTAAACTTTAAGTCTAACGTTCGTTTATTTGTTTCTAAAGATTCTTTAAAACAATACGCTTATAAGAGAAAAAAGCTAATCTTTTTATTTAACGATTTTTAATAAATTGATGTTTAACTTCAAATAATAGACAATATTAATCTAACAAATAAAATTGGCATAAAATAATTGTTTGTCAAAATTAATTTGTTTATTTGATTGTTAATTCGAAGTAATAAATATAGTCGCAACTTCAAAGCGAATTACAAATAATATTACATTATTAATAAAAAAACAACAATTAACAAAAAAAGTAATTTCTTAATTGTTTGTTTTCTATATTACAAATAATAATACAAATAAATTTAGATTCTTATATAATATATATGCTTCTACAAGACGATTACAAACATAAATTGTTAACAATATCTTATTTATTAGTCTTTAAAAAGCATAAGAATTAAATGTCGAAACGTTATTTTAATCTCGATGTAAATTAAAACGTTTATCAAAAGTTTTAGCAATTGTAGTCAACTATTTTTTTTGTTGCATAAAATAATTTGTCTTGCGAAAAATATTTACTAAATAATTTTTATAATTAGATCGACATATAATTGCAAAAAGCAATAATAAAAAATAACAAAACAAAAAAATACTAGAAACTAAATTGACGAAGAAAAATTTATTAAAATAAGAATTGTATTGAGCGAATGTGTTTTATTAATTTAGAGACATGCGAATTGCGCAATTTTAAATCTTTTATTGCAAGTTAAAAATCAAAATTAATACAAAAATTAAGATATTTTTTGTCTACGTAACTTTATTAAAAGATAAAGAAACTTTAAAGAATTTTTAAATAAATACAAGAAACAATATTGTTGCAATTTATTAAAACTTAACTTTGTTAAATCTATTTTTAATTAACATATCTTATTGTTTTAAAATTGCTATTAATTTCTCTTTTACATCTAATATTAGAAATATTATTATAGAATATGCGCTTTAAAATTCGACAAAAGTAATAAAGAAATTAAGAACATTGTTCGAAAATGCAAAGAAATTTAATCGTCTAATAAAGCAAACTCGAGAATATACAATACGTTACGTAAAATTAATATAAAGAAAGATTCAAAAAATAAAAAGTAAAGTATTTAAATTTTATTCGTAAATGCAATTTATAACGCTTAAGAGCTTTAAAATATTTAATGTTTATTAACTTAATATTTAGAACAATTTAAATTCTTATTTAATTAACTATAAAAAGAAAACAAGATTTAAATCTTCGATTGTTTGTTTTAGCAAAAAAGAGAAAATTTTATTATTTTAATTCGAAATTAGAAAGAAACGTTATAAATCAAAATTAAATTAGCAATCTAGATTAAATATCTCGAAACTAGAAATAACTTTTAGAATTATACGTTTATCTTTTGTCTTAAAAAGTTCAATCTAAGCACAACAACAACAATTTACTCTATTATTGTTACTTTTCTTTTAAATTAATCTTTCAAATTTATATTAAAAAAGCTTATTATTATTGTTATTGTCTTTAAAAAATAGACAAAACTTACAATAATTAATTTTATCAAATACTTAATTTCGATCAAATAATTTTTTCGATCTTGAAGAAAACTTTATGCAAATTAATTTATTACGTTCTTTACGCAATCGATTCGAGTAACAAAAGAAATAAAGAATCTAGTTTAACAATCTTAAAAAAATAAGAACAATTTTTTTATTTTTTTATTACAACTTTTGTACAAACAAAAACAAAAGTTTCTTAATTTAATAATCAAAGAACAATTACTAAAAGAGAGAAAATTATATATAGTCAAATAACTAAATAATATTAAACTATAAATTTAAGAATATTTGTTATTAATATTAGCGATCTATTTGCAATATATATGCGATCTCTCTTACTTAGATCTTAGAATCTTAGTTACTTAATATATTATTAAATTGTATAGTGCGATTTATACATGCATTTCGATAAGTCTCTATTGTTATAGTTGTCTACTAACTAGGATTCTATCTCTATCTCGTTACAATATTAAAAAGAGATTTTTTTTTAACTTTGCGTTGTTTTTTCGTTTATTGCTTTTTTATTTTTTAATCGTTTATAAGTAAACGTTTTTGATCTATTGTTTCTCTTAATTAGTTGTTAATTTATTATTAACAAATATCTTTGCAGTAAAGATTTGTTTCAATCTTTATTAAGAAAAGAGTTTAAATAGCGTTTTCGCTTTTAAGCAAATAAATTAATTATGTTGCTAAGAAGTTTCTTTCAATAATATTATTATAGTTAGCAAACAATTTATTGTTTTAACAATAAATACTAGTCGCAATTTTAATAAAACATTTTGATCTTTAAATTTACAACTTTTATTGCTATTTTTAATACTTTAATTTTGTCTTTTCTTTTTTTGCTTTTTAATCTAATAATATTTTGATTTCTAAATTTTTAATTTTGTGTTTTTAATTTTTAAAATTTTTAATTCTAGTAATTTGTTAAGATTAATTTGTTTTTTATACTCTTTTTTTTGTGTTTTTGAGTTTCTAAATTCTTAAATTTCTAAAATTGTTTTTAAAAATATGTTGATAGCTTGTTGTTTTAATATTTGTTGTTATAATTAACTTTTTGCATTAAGCTTTAATATAACAAAATAAAAATAAAAATTTAATTAATAGACAACTATAATAATAGAGACTTATCGCGATATATATATAAATTGCACTATACAATTTAATAGTATATTTTATAGCTAAGATTCTAAGATTTAAGTAAGATAAATCGCATATATATTGCAAATAGATTGCTAATATTGATAACAAATATTCCTAAGTTTATAGTCTAATATTATCTAGTTATTCGACTACAATATATTGTCTTATTATAGAAGTTTCTTGCATTAATTTAATTGCATATTAATTTTGTTGTAAGTTAGACGCTTGTTTGCTAAATATCTTAAAATAATCTTGTTGCGCAAACGCAAACAAATTAACTTTTAAGAACAAATCGAATAAAGACAACACAAATAATAGTGTTGTATTAAATAAAAAATTTGCAAAAGTTTAAGATTGCTTTCGAAAAAATAAAAAACACAAAAATTGTTTACTATAGCAACAATAAATATTTTGTAAACTAGAAAAAAAAAAATTTGAACGCAAAGTTGCTTAATAGAAATAAATTAACAATAGTAATAAAGTTTAACGCATACAATTAATTAAACAATAACAAGACTTGTCGATCAAATAATAATAATTATATATTTATTTCTTCTATTTTAATTACGTAATTTAAATATCTTTAATATATTTAAAATTGAAACTTAATACAAAAGTAGCGTTAATTGCTACTTAATTTTATAAAAGTTGCATAATTACTAGTTGTATTTTACGCATATTAAAAAAGAGAGACTTAAGATCTATTACTAGTATTTATTGTTAACAATTATCTATTTAGACTAAGATAAAGATGCGACAAAGTCGATAAAACAAAATTGCGCAAATACAATTTTGTCTCTTTTAATTACTTCTTTTTACTTTTTGAACTAAATAAATTGTTGTTAAAATTAATTTTCTTCTTGTTATATTTTGCATTCGAATCGAATTTTTTTTGTTATTTTTATTTATATTGTTTGTTAATTCAAATTTCTTATTTAAATCTCTCTTATTATAATTGTTAATTTCTTTTTTATTTGTTTCGCTCTTAGTTGATCGAACAACAAATTTTTTCAATTTTTTCTTTATTTTAATATAAGTTTCGATCGACTTTAAGTTGTTCAATTTATAAACAAAAATATCGCAAAATCGAATCTTAAAGATAGAAAAAAAAAAATTTTAACAATATCGACAAAACAAATAGTTTAATTGCTTGTTTTCGACTTTTCTTTTTTAAATTTGAAGATAGTAATTAAGTTACTTTGTTCAAATACGTTTTTGTCTAATTGTATAATTTCTTTTGTAAAATTACAAAAATAATTAATTAACAATTGAACAATAGTTTTAAGCACTTTTCTCTAAAGTAGTTTGTTCTTACTAGTTATTTAATCTTTATATAAGAGATAAATATAGTATAGATTTTTGTTATATTTTTTCTTTCTTATTAGACAATAAATGTCTTTGACTTAATTGTAGTAATATCTTGCTTAATTTTAATAAATAATACAATTTTTGCAATTTCTTTTGTTTATATAATAGAAGTCTTTCGAAATATAATCGAACAATATATATATTGTTTTCGAAAAGTTGTTGCTATTAAAGTTAACAAATTATATCTTTTTTTGTATATTAATACTAAATATTTTAACCGCATTGTTTATAAAATAATTATTAAGACAAACTTTAATTTAAAATATAGCGCTTAACTTTTATTTTTTTAAAAGTATTAATTTTTAATTTTATAACAAGTTGATATTTCTTAAATACTTTATATTTGCGTTTCGATATAGTTTTTAACTTTTTGCACAAATTTGATTTCTTAATATTAAATATACAATAGATTTCGATATATTATAACTTCTTTAATTTAGAAAATTTACAACTCTTTTTAATATTAATATAATATTTGTTTTTTTTTTATTTTTTTCGAAAAAATACTTAATTTCTCTTTAATCTTAATACTTTTTTTTTTGCGTTAAATAATTATTTGAACAATTAATTTTTCTTAATTATTTCTTTTTTTGACAATAGATTAGCGTATAAGTTTGCATATTTTTGATTTAGTTTATACAAATTTTATTTTTATATTAATATTATTATTCTTTATTAAAATTTTACTATTTATAATCTCTTCTTCTTTATTTATTTTATCGTTAACATTTATATATTTAGTCTTATTCTTAATTATATTGTTCTAATTAATATATAAGTTTTTGCTAGACAAGTTTATAATAGTAACATCTAATCTCTTAATTAACAATATTGTCGAAAGTAATAAAAATATTGTTATTTACATCAATATTGTTTGTTATTTTTGCGCTAGAGACAACAAAATTAAAGATTAAAAACAAAAAGCAAAAGCAAAAGCAAAAGAAGCAATTAAATAAATAAAGAGAAAAACTATGCTTAATTGTTATTTCTAAAATAAATTAATCTATAGCTAAATTTCAAATATCCAAAAATTATATTAATAGAAATTAAATATTGTTTTGTTTACTTAATAAATAAACTAATATTAACGCGTTTATAAATCTTGTCTTATACTTTTGTTACAATATATAAAAGTAGAAAGATAAACAATTTGATACATCTAATTGTAGTCTAAATTTATAGCAAATTAAACTTAAAAAAACAACAATTTTAGTAAATCGAATTTTATTCGATATCTATATTGTATAAAGTTAAAAAATTGTTTATAAATACTTAGTCGAATCTAATTTTCTAATAATTTTAACTTAATTTTAAATAATATTTTTTTTAGCATTAAATAAAAATAGCATTAAATAAATTAAAATATTCGAATTTATTTTCTTTTTTAATTGTGCAAAAATATATTAATATCTATCTATTTAATTCTATACACTATAGTTTATTGTTATATAAATGCGATAATTTACAATACAATTAGACTTAATATATTATATAATTTCTTTCTTGTTATATATTATTAAATATTAAAAGAAAGAAAGAAGTTTAATTGTTTTAACAATTGTTAGCAATAATATTGCAATTAAATTTAATACGTTCGACAAAACTATTTTTAAGCAACTTATTGCTATAAATTAATTTTTTTTTGACAACAACTTTTACGAATTGATTTTGTTTCTTTTTTGCAACGCTTTTTGATTATTTTAATTGTTTTTACATTATATTGAACGCAAATTAAACAAGTCGTAATTTATATAAATTATCTTAGCTTTAATTTTCGATTAATTTTGTTAAAATTAACAATACAATTAGTAATTTAATAAACGCTTAAATTCTATATAGTTTAGTTTTATTGCTAATATAAATCTCTAAAAACAACAAGATATATATATCTTTAACGCGCTAATTCTAGAACGCAATTGAACTTTTAAAGAGACAATTTTGTATTGCGCATATTTGTCTATAATATATATTAATTATTATTATTTTTGTATATATTTTTGATTGCATTAATTTTTGTTTGTCTTATATTTGTTAATTGTTTAAATATAGATTTTAATTAAGATTTTAATTTGCAAAAATCGAATTGCTATATTTGTTGTTTAAATACAAATTTGAATTAAGATTTTTATTTGCGAAAGTTAAGTTGCTATATTTGTTGTTTAAATACAAGTTTAAATTGGAATTTTTATTTGCAAAAATTAAATTGCTATATTTGTTGTCTAAATATAAGTAAATTCTAAAACAATTAAAGTTGCAATCTATTCTTATATTTCTTTTGTTTGTTAACAAGATTTATTAATTTTCTCTTAATTTGCAAAACGCATTAATATTGAATGTTTATAATTGATTTTATTTCGAATATATATATTATAAACAATCTTATTTTTCTTTTAATATATCTTTTTTTTATTTTTTGTTGTTTATATATATAGA
>JAABUW010002828.1_pt1 | contig 25707 bp, 24 predicted proteins | sample 5560081 | NCBI WGS metagenome assembly JAABUW01 (sample SAMN10711882, study PRJNA513363) | rock metagenome | isolation source: Antarctica rocks | place: Antarctica: Victoria Land, Knobhead sud | reverse complement strand
GGGCGTACGACCATGCGTGAAAGACTGTCGATCAGCCCAGAACGTCAAGACGAGCTGGTTGTGTGAGCAAAAAGACATCGGTGACACGGGTGACCTACCTGTAGTACAAGAATTACCGCTTGTCGAAATACTAACATGGATCATCGGTCTGTCTTCGGACCCAGGCCCGAGTAATGGTTGATACGTCAAGCGATTCATGTGCAGGGAGGCGAGGCGAGGACGAGGAGGTGAGGTCGCCTCATCGTCGAGTCATGATGGATGTCCTCTGACACGTTCGAACCTCGTGTCAGAACCATCACTCGCACATCCTGCATGACATTGGTATGACAGGTGCGACGGTACTCCCTGCGGTCTGAGCTGGCGGCGGATTCATGGTCCTTGTGGCATGCGGCGTCGCTAGGCTTGTACTGCCGTGAAGCCGTGGGGAGCATGTCCAGTATTACCTCCCAACTATTTGGCGATGGTGCACCATCAAGAGAGCAGATCATGCAGGGAGTAGTCAGAGGAGATCCGGACTGTACGTTAGCTGTCACACTGCTCGCATGGGTTCGAGGTCGCATCGCTTGATCTGAAGATATGGCAGACCTTTCATCGAGGATTTGTGCAGTAGCGGTGTCTTTGTTAAATGTATGCTTGAATCCGAGATCCTTCAGCCGTCGCACTGCGTGAAGGCTGCCACGTGGACCCAAACACCGTATGCAGGGTACGTGTAGTTTCCAATGCGGTGTGAATCCTTCAATTCTCAGTGTCATATTTAGAAGTTGCGCCGGAGGCAAATTGACCTGGCTGCCTGACAATGATGCTGGTATGTTTAACGACAAGGTGATCGACAGAGTCACAAACAATAGCGGCCAATGGTTTCCGGACAACGATAGCCTATAGCAATGCCGAATGCAGTAATTCCGGACGCTCCACTGTCTATCAGATGGTCGCCCTTGCTGTCCGTACTCTCGCGTTTGGAGAATGCAACAGCAACGATGCGACCTCATGCCCCTACCTCCATATCTCTGGCGTGGTCGAGAATAACCTAGATCGATCCTCAGCAGGCACCCTTCACCACGGGCACTTGCAAGGGCCATATCCGATCAGGCTGGTGTACGGAGGTAACTTTTACAGATAGGTAGTTGCTCTCCGAGCTGGGGAGCGTAAACGACCGCTCTTGGTAGATGAAGCCTGACGAGCTGTGGCCACACACGTCATGTGAAGCAATATCTCATTTTATTACCTATTACCAATCCACATCGTATCTTCATCTCCAAGTGTTTATCGTGTCTTAGGGCTGGCTTGGTTCGCGGCTCTAGTTCGACCGGTGCATGCCGCAAGGGCTTATTTCCATCCCGGGCTATGTCCCGATTGTGGGATCGCCTTTGCTGCTTCGAGAAGGTCCCGAGGCCGTCTATACTTCACGCTAGAAGCTCACTTTACGAGAGTTCGAGTCATGCAGATTGGTGGCTTGTGGCCACGTGCGGCAGCTTCGGCACACTTTAGATCTAGGGAGGCGCTTGCGTTTGAGCTTGGGTATACACGTGGCGAGGAGCGGCTCGGTGGCGGCGATGATGAGATAAGAGCTGCTGATGACGAATCGCGAAGTCCGCTCGCAAAGCAGACAGAGAACGACAAAGACAGGAAGTCGTGAAGGTTGACTCTCGGGTCGTCGCATCGCGGGCCGAGTCTCTGCTGATCGCCCGTTGCTGATCGTTTACTAGAGAAGAAACATTCCCGAGACGCTCCCGAAATTGTAACCGGTGGATGACCTTGATCGAATCGAGAAATGCTATATGTAGATCTTGCGGGGCATGCAGGAAGCTTGGACGTTGGTAAAAAGTGCGGTCTGAGTCTGAGTGCCACTCTCGTGACGAGCGACCTCTCATGTTTCAGATCCTGCTCAAGCTTGTCAAGGCACTGAGACCGCACTCGGATAAGATGGGCTAGGCTGAACCGATACATGGAAAGAACAGCTGGGCACGCAGAACTAACACCGAAGACAGCGTGTCGTTCCGAAGCATGAGTGTGGCGACGATAACATCTGCCTCTTATCATCACTACATTATCCATCCTATTAGCTTCGAGAAGCCTCGGTATCGCCTCTCCAGTCTGTCAATGCGCCGGTCATTTCTTTCGTGTTCGTGGTTTACTTTTTGGGGTACCGGTAAGGCAAGGGCGGGCTCCATTGCTTCGACAAGGCAAGAAGGCTCTATCGATCGCAAAGCCCCATGCAAGCTATGCAAGGGGCACAGGATATCTTTTTCCGGAGATGAAATGTATCCCTACATGCGTCAGACGTCGCACAAAGAGCCGCGTCTGCCGCCACGAATTCGAGAGCAGATGATACGTCTAGCCGCGAGAAAGGCGGCGAGCGCGGCAACTCGCAGATAGACCTATGCCGGCAGTGTAGAGTGGGTGGCGGCGGTGTCAATCTCGATCTCACCCACGTTCCACGAGCACGGAGCCGAATTCGGATCTCGGCGTGAGGCGTGCGAAGCCAGCCAGCAGCCGCCGCACATGGCATCGAGGGGTATCCACAGACTACAAAAAGCCAGGTGCGATATGGAACCATGGCCAGCCCAAGTTGTTTGGAGCTGCATTAGCTTGGAGCCACCTTCAGGATGAGGGCCGTGCGCCTGCTGCCAAGCTCTGCCGTCGAGGAGAAGTCATATGTACCGCGGGTGTTGTGTTGAGGATGTGATGTGGTTGGTGGCACCGCGCCTGCGGTACTCGCTTTCTCTCCACTCTGTGCGACTCGAACTGCCAGCAACCCGCCTTCCACCCCATCTGTGCGTCCAGCTGCGAAAACTTTGCATCAGCGGCGGTGAGCGATGACCTTGTGAGCGTAATCTCGCGACTCGTTGCTATCGCTAGTCGTCCTGTTCCTGGCCTTAAACTGCCGCGAACTAGCTTTAAGTGGCACCCCTGGTTGTCCGCTAGATCTCGGAGGCTGGCGCGATCAACGCTGACATTGGACAGCGTACTCGCTTGTTACCAGGGCCCACAGCGCCGGGATCGGAGTTTCCAGATGCTCGTTCGCAGCAGACTTCCGGCGCGGTTGGTCCATCCCGACTACTCGCTCCCAGCTCTCCCTCGCCCTTCTTCGATCGCATCTGTCATGCGCCTGCACGACCGCTGAAGCAATCCTTGCACCTGCTGACGGCCACTCCTCGCCAAGCGGTCCATGTCGCCTTGCTGAAGCGTGTCCCGCGGGTGAGGAAGTTGCCATCCGGGCCTGTTCTGCTTGACATAGCCCCGAGTCCCGACAGCAGCCCTGACCGCATGGCTTGCCTGTCTGCACTATGGACTCCAGACGGCCAGCCTACGCTGCCCACCCTCCGTATCATCAACCTCCCCCCCAACACGCCTACCCTCCCCATACTCCCGTGGAACAACGACCCCCGCCGCAGCACTACCCGCAGTCGCACCCGAACAACAGCACGCCTCAGGCGCACCAGCCATACCCGTTTGCGCATCCACCGCAGCATCATCCACCTCCACCGCAACCACAACACATTCCCGGCCCACCTGGACCCCAAGGACCGAACCTACCTCCGATATACTCCGGTGTGCCACAGATAGGGCATAGCCTACCGCCTATACCCTATACTTCACAGCAACAGCCTCCACCACCGCACGAGCCGCGAGATGTTCCAGAGTACCATACGTACAACACCCACAATCAGTCAGGCCATGCCACGCCAGCGCCCGTGAATCGATCCTACTCCCACGACTCCACACATCAACGCACACCAACCACACCTGCGCATCCTGGTCCAGGCACATATCCACCTTTGTCTGCGCCGGACGGGGCGCAACAAGGGCCGCCACCTTCTTCACAACCCATGGACCACGGCGGTCATCATGGCTATCCACCGCCCAACGGAGTGCCGCATGGTCTACCACCACCCCTGCCTCCACCTCAAGGACCGCCACAGCATCACGCCCCTCCGCCTTCTCACTACACGACTCCCGTTATGGAGCATCACTCATATCCACCCGGACCTCAACCACCAGACGGTTATTATGGGCAAAATTACGGGCCAGCATCGAACAGCCAGTATAACATACAGAAAAAGAAGCAAATGCGCGCCACTCAAGTAGGTTGATAACGACGCTCAAGACTCGACTATGCTAACGAGACTCAGGCATGTGAACAATGTCGATCAAGGAAGCAGAAATGCGACGAAGGTAATCCGTGTTCGTTCTGCAAAGAAAATAGGTTGAGCTGTCAATACAGGGATACGCCACCTGCCAAGTACGTCTGAATCTGTCTTCACCGTCAAAAGGTTTAGCTGACAGTCAATTCAGAGTCGACAAGAACATGGAGCGAGTTCTGGGTTATCTAGAGAGCCAGAGTTCAGGACTATTGGATATAAGGACGACGATGGATGATCTCAATCGTCGCATACGAAGCCTTGAACGAAATGGTACGTTACCTCAGGGTGCTGAGCCTGAGCCTGGGCCAGCGAATCAGCCGACGCAACAAATACCACAGTCTGAGCTGGCGAAACAAATGCCGGAGATTGAGCCGGCAAAGCAAATGCCAGAGCTGGAGGATCACCGTACAGCACCACACAAACTCATCCTTCTGTGGCCGAGTGTGAAACCTCTTTTCAAGGACGCTCACGTGGAAGTCAACGACAGCTATGTCATGGAAGCTGAGGACCGTGGTATTCTCCGAATCTGGACTTGCGGCGAAGGCATTGATGAGTACGACGGTACGCAACCTGGTGGTCCTGCGAGCCCTGCGGCAAGCGAGGACAGCGGCGAAGTCAATATGAACACGCCTAGTCCTGGTCCTCCTCATAATAATCTTTGGGGAACAGGGTTTGGTTACACCCCTTCCAGCGAGATATCACGATCCGAACCGAACTTGGCAGGTGGGCTGAAACCAGATGGCACGCTTGACCTCGATGTCAGTACCCTCAACACCCTCTACGATAGCTATATGAGGCACATTCACATCATGCATCCGTTGCTGGACAAGCAGAAGGTGCGGAAGATCCTTGATACTTTCATAAAACGATACAGTACCGGGCCGCCTGCCCTCCGCCCGAAGTTCGCCGTTGGAAATCACTCGGACTCGGAACGACCGCTCAAGCGACAGAGGTCGAATGGTTCATCGGCTACGGGAGTTATGCAACAGGATACCAACATCTGGCGTCGAGAGCCGACTGAGAGATCACCCATGAACGCTATCGTCTGGCTGATCCTTGCACTCGGGAAGATCTGTCTGCACAAAGAACCTTTGCCACCACTCGCCCCAGACAAGGGGGCTAGGGCGAACGCTGCGGTGCTGCACACTCTAACCGGCAATTCCGGGCTGACGAGCAGCTCACCCATATCAACCACGATCAAGCAGAATGAAAATTCCCCTAACTCGACGCCAATGGCGCAGCCCACCCCGCCTGGCATGGATGGCCTAGTGCGAATGGGAGTGTACAGCAGGAGACCGTCGCTGGAAGGTGCCTCGACGACTCGACCAAGGAACTTGGATGTCGTACCTGGCCTTGCATATTATGCCAAGGCCGCAGAGATATTGGGTGATCAGGGTGACGGCAACGATCTGATCCATGCGCAGATGTTCCTTCTGGCTGGACTTTACAAAGGCCAGCTAGCGCGCGTTAAAGAAAGCATGAGCTGGTTCAATATGGCGGGACGCGCGATCCGGATGCTTTTGGATCGATACAAGCTGTACAATGATCACTACTGGGATGCACATGGAGACATTCACATGGTACACCAACGAGGGCAGAAGCGAATCAAAGACAAGCGATCGAATTTGATCGTTGTGGCCTCCTGGACTTGTCTGCAACTCGAGAGCGACATCTTAGCCGAAATGCGACTTCCCTCCAGCGGAATCGGAGGATTGGAACATATGTTACTGATGCCCCATGATATGCCAGACAACGATGGCGACAACTACGATGGTCTCCACTCCCAGGACATCCATACTCCGGGGAGCGATGCAAACAATCTCATTTACTATGTCGCACAGATGTTCCTGCGGAAACGACTAAACAAGGTCCACAAGGAGATGTACGGCGATCAATGTCTAGACCAAACAGTCGAAGAGGTCAAGGGCATGCTCAGCGGGCACGAGGAATTCATTGAGAAATGGCGTGCCTTTCTTCCCGCACCCCTGCAATGGAAGGACGACGATCCACCCGCGACCGACATCCTGACGGCCCGGTTGCGGGCGAAGTACTACGGTGCGCGTTACATCATCAACCGGCCGTTCCTGGACTACGCTCTCCATATTATGGGAAGGGTGGACGAGCCAGTTCCGGAAAGCCACCACAGCATTGAGTCGGTTGCGAAGGACCGGAACGGCAACTCTCGCGACAAGGCGGAAATTCACTTATTCACAGCAATCAGGGCGATGGGACGAACGGAGATCTGGGCGGCCGTGGAGCGTTGCGTTGAGGCGGCTATGCAGAGCACGGTTGCGTTTGATAATGTTCCGGAGCGTCTCATCGTTACCAACATTCACGGCACCGCACATGCGTAAGTCCTGATCCTAAGCAGCTGCCGGTTGTCACTCCTGACATGCTAACTTCTATAGGCAATTCGGCAACATGCTCGTACTCGCTGCGTCGTACCACACCACGTGGTGTAAAGGCTTCGTGGACGCCGCGCGGTTTAGCACTCTTCTCCTCCGCACGATCAAGTTCCTGAGACAGTACGCCCCGATATCGCCAACCTGCGCCATCGACTGTGGCATTCTCGAGAAGATCAGTCGTCTCCTCTTCGGCGTGCCGCACGAGGAGAGGCACGTGTACAAGAACGAGATGGAACCGCCTAGCGCGACGACCTCTTTCAGTCATAATTCCTGATCGTCTAACGCTACCTGAAAGAGCATCCCTTCGGCGTTCCCTTGGGCATATTCATAAGCATACCGTATGGATTTCGGATTCACGGCGGCTATCTGCACTATTCGGCAAGCATGGGAGGGAGGCATCGCGCTCTTCTGTTTTCAGTTTCAGCATTGTTTTGCGTGAGATACCTGGTCTATAGATGGCCACCGTGGGCGGCTGGCTGAGCAATCTTAAGCGATTTCGGACTGATCTTGGGGGCAGTTGGATATATGGTACACGGCCGCCTAGACGGCCGTATTGTACGAAGGAGGCATGTTGTATAGTAGCTACGGCACACAAAGGAAATCAATGTTTAAGCGATACCCCGGCTATCGTCTGCATGACCTTTTCCTTGCACGTATTCTCGTTGTCTTGATTGAGGTCGCTAGTGTGGTGTTGGTGCTGGGTTGGCGAGTGTGCAGGGTACGTTTCATTTATACAGCTGAACAGGCACCGGGGCTATACACGAGTCGTGAGCGGCATAAGCAGCTGATGTTACACGCATACCGTCGCGGTCATGTGACGAGTGTGCCATGCGAGTGTGCCAATTCCAATGCGGAGCCAGCCCAGATGTGCACGGTTCATGGTATGCTGAAACTGGTTGGAAGTATTCTGCCATGATTACAAATATTGTGGTCCAGCATCAGACCACCATCACCACCACCACACTCATCCGAACCACATCCCGCCTAGGTACATCCAACAGTATCAGAACATCATCATCGCCTCGGCAACCACACCCCAACCCCCTGATCAAAGATCAAACTCAACGCCTTATTCTTCCTCTTGGTCTTGTCCACTGCGAGTGCCGGCACAGCAGGTGCCTCACACAACCTCACATCCGCCCTCATCTCCACAGGACTATCGCTCCCCATCTCCGGATTCTCAGGCTCATTGTGTGCGTACCCGGTGTAGTGCTTCGAATACTCCATATCGACTTCCTTTCGCATCAGCGAGATCCGGTGCTCGTAGCGAGATTTTCGACCCCAGTTCTTCGCGGCTTTGGTTTGTCGGCGTCGCGCCCATTCGCGGTAGATGAGTAGAGTGGCTGCGAGGAGGGAGAGGCAAGTGAAGAGGACGCAGAGGGCGGCAGCGATGATGAGTGTGCGTTTGGAGATGACCATGTTGCCGCCGGAGAGCTCGACGCAGAGGTTGGAGGTGTTTGCGGATGAGGAGGATTGAGGTTGAGATGTTTGAGAGGCGGAGGCAGATGTTGCGGTTTGTGATGAAGACATTATGGTAGATGCTGAGCGCCGGGCTCGTGGTGGTTGTTCTGATTAACGAAAGATGCTTGAAGCAAAGATGTAGCGAGAGTAAAGAGCAACGAAACCAACTCCGGACGCGATATTGAGACCACGATGAGGCAAAACAGACTTACATGTCTACCAGGAACAGCAGTATACTTCATATACGCCTACTCGCGCCAATGTGGCACAGTTCTGCCAAAACAGTTCCTGCGCAACTTGAAACACGAAGACAGCAGAAATACTCACATCTCGTCTGGCCGGTCGCGATCGCGCCAGAGGATAAATTGTCACTGGATGCCTTGTGCATGGTGTTTGAGGCGATCAGGAAGGCGCATACTGATATAGAAGTCGGCTGCATGAAGTCGGCGCTTAGAGCCAGCTGATTGGTCGAGAGCACTCTGAGGGTTGGTTGAGCGCTTCTTGATCTTGACAACCAGCATTCTCATCTCTTGCCTCGGAATGTAGGACGTTTCATCGTCGTGGCTCATGGAAAGTCGTGTAGGTTGGTAACAGACCAAAGTCACGTGCGATCGTAGCCGAGTTGATGCTCACTTCTTGCTCTCACCCTCACCCTTCCTCCCGTCGATCACGCGCAAAATATCGGACATGTTGTTCGCGTCGCCTTTCCTCTTCTTGGGCTTTCTTTTCTTCTTCTCGCCCTTTTCTTTCTCTTCCCAACCATCATCACCACCTTTCCACTCAGACAAACGTATCTTCTGACCATCGCCTTCTTCCTCGCCATCATCACCTCTACTTCCGCCGAAGCCCATATCCATGTCGTCGAGATCACGATCGCTCTGTCGAAGCATCTCTTCGCGCCTCTTCGCACGAGCTTTCTGTTCTTCGTTACCGTTAGCATCTTCTCCATCAGCCTCTCCGGAGCGGGTAGAGTCCATCCTGGCAGCTTTCTTCAGCAAGTCTTGTACACCAGCCAGACGGTCCTGCGTTGGTTCGTCCGTGGTTGACAGCGTGTCTTTGAAGTAGTTTCGCGGAGCGGTAGTTGGTATGCGCGTCGCTGTCTCCGTAGCGGACGCGTCTTGTTCCATGGGTGCAGGTGTTTCAGAAGCTTCGTCTGGAGACTCCCCGCTGAGTTCCTTCTCATCCTCGTCTGGCTCAGACACCTCTCCACTGTCCGCATCCGAAAGTTGCTCGGCCTGCTTAGACTTATCTTTGATGCCATCGGTTTCAGCCTCCTCATCACTGTCGGCCTTTTCACTATCTTCGTCGCCGAGCGGGTTGTATTCGGCTCCCACACCCTCGAAGATATCGTCATCATCATCCTCTTGCTCCACGACGACTTGCTCTGCCGCCGGAAGCAGAGCATCGGCACCGAGCACAGGCTTGCTGGCCTCCGGCATGTCCAAAGCGCTTTCGCTATCTGGCACAGTTGCCTTCCGTACTTTCCTCTTGACAATCCCATCCTCGTCGACAGTGATTAGGACTTCTCGTCCCTTGTGGTCAACCTCTATCCTACTCTTTTTCTCGCCCACCTTCCTCCACTTGTTGCTATCGAGAGATGGCGCAGCTCTCGCATCAGTAGCAGCCTTACGCTGTGCCTTGAGCTCTGCCATGATCTCATTCCGTGACCGCTTTACGCCTGCGATTGGAGGTGGTGCCATGTTGCCTTTCTTCTGTGCTTTCTCCTTCTTCACCACGTCGATTTCCCGTTCCTCAAGCTTGTCCAGTTCTTCGTCAATGTCGGGACCAGACTCTTCGCCAGCTTCACCTCCTCCAGTACCCAGGACATCCTCACCGCGCCGTACCCGCTCCAATAGCTGCCTGTCTAGGCCTTTCACCAGATGCGTGCTTCCAGCATCACCACCCGTGATCTGGTCACGCAGTGAGTAGAACAGCTCCTCGGAAATCTGCCCAAGCTTCATCTGCTCCTCGAGTGCCTCGATCCTCTCAGCCTTGTCGTCGTCCTCACCATCTGCCTCTGCTCGCGCTTTCGCGCGATCGGTGTAGCCAGCAGCATACTTCACACCTTTCGGCGCCACCGTCTTGAACTTCTTTGTGGGCCGAAGCGAGGCATTACGCTCTCGTACTTGATGGGCGAAGTCGACGTCTATGCCACCTTTCACCACATTCCGAGGTGTCGTAGGCATGAAGCTCGACCTCTTCCCACCGAGATTCGTATGCGCAACACCACTTTGTCCTGATGGCGTCTTGCCATTTTCGTCTGTAGGCGACGTCGCCAGAAGCCGCCGGAACTGTTGGTTGTTCATCGTTTGGTCCGCAGTGAAGAGAGGAAAGTCGTTAAAATGTAGATTGACGTTGGAGCAAAGTTGTAGGTAGATACCTGAGGCAAGATCTCGGCCCGTCTTCGCTCCGGAAAAGTCTAAAATATAACATGTGAAAGTTCAACCGCGATCTTTTCAACATCACGACTTGCAATACAAATCTGCCACAAACATGGCCAAACCAGCACGCAAAAACTCGCATGGTGTCTCTAAGGCTGATCCATACGCCGGCGCGGCAGCGCGAAAGGGCAAGATGTCGAACAACATCTTCAAGATGAACACAGATATCGGCCAACATATCCTCAAAAATCCTGGTGTAGCACAAGCAATCGTCGACAAGGCCGATCTCAAGCAATCCGATATCGTCCTCGAAGTCGGCCCCGGTACGGGCAATCTGACTACCCGGATTCTCGAAAAGGCGAAGAAAGTGATCGCAGTCGAGCAAGATCCTCGCATGGCTGCAGAACTCACCAAGCGCTTCCAAGGGACACCGGCCGCCAAACGATTGGAGCTCAACCTTGGAGATGTCATCAAGATGCCTCAGCTTCCATACTTCGATGTCTGTATCTCGAACACGCCGTACCAGATTTCGTCGCCACTCACGTTCAAACTGCTGGCTACCTCGCCTTCACCACGAACTTGCGTATTGATGTTTCAGCGTGAATTCGCTATGCGGCTCTTCGCTAAGCCGGGTGATAAGCTGTACTCACGCCTCAGTGTCAACGCGCAGATGTGGGCGAAGGTAGATCATGTTATGAAGGTGGGCAAGAACAACTTCAATCCGCCTCCGCAGGTCGAGTCGAATGTCGTGCGTCTCACGCCCAAGAACCCACGACCTCAGATCAGCTACGATGAGTGGGATGGACTGCTACGGATTGCTTTTGTGCGAAAGAACAGAGTGCTGCGGGCTGCTTTCATCGGCACGAACAGCGTGATGGATATGCTGGAGGCCAACTACAGGACTTTCTGTGCGCAGAACGACATACAGGTCGACGATGGTCCGCTAGACGATGCCACAGCTGAGACTATGGATGTGGACGATGATGTGGCGAACGAAGACGAGTGGGACGGAATTATCGATGAGGATGATCTACCCGACTTCTTCAAGGAGGAGCAAGCGAAGCAGGCGGCGAAGCGACAGGGCAACCCCAACCGAAAGAAGAAGGGCAAGGTTGCCGAGCTGGTGCGGTCGAAGGTACTGAAAGTACTAGAGGAGACGGAGCTGATCGAGAAGCGTGCGAGGCTTTGCGACGAAGGAGACTTCCTGAAGCTGCTGTATGCTTTCAATACGGAGGGCTTGCACTTCGCATAATACTACATTCATGAGCATGTGGCGTAAGGGTATCGAACGACGGCGGCCTGAGGCCTTCGATGTGCATAGGCAAAACGAGAGCAACGACAGAACGATGGAAGTAGGCTCTACTGTCTGCTAAATATCGCTACAATTTTGCTGCAGGTCTACTCCATTCCATTTCCTTCAGCTTCTTCCTTTGGATCTTCCCGCTGATTGTCTTAGGCAGAAACGGTGGCTCAACGAATTGCATCTTCCGAGGATACTTGTAGGGAGCCGCATGCTCTTTGCAGAAGTCCTGCAGCTCTGTCACCAGCTTCCCTTCATCCTTTCTGGCTGCTTCTGGAGTCACAACGATGAATGCTTTAACGACCTCGCCACGAGATTGGTCAGGCGAAGACACCACAGCCGACTCGACAACCCCAGGATGCTGTTTTAGCGTCGATTCCACCTCGAATGGCCCAATGCGATAGCCGGCAGAGTTGATCACATCGTCCAGTCGGCCCACGAACCAGAAATAGCCATCTTTGTCTCGCATCGCACGATCTCCAGTTAAGTACCAGCTTGCGCCCTTTGGATAGGATCGCAGTCGTCGATCGAGCTTGTTGTCCTCCCCGATGTACCCATCGAAGACGCCAAAGAAGTTCGAGGACTCTGACGGGTCGACTTTGAGAGCAATGTCGCCTTCGGTATCAGGACCTGTCTCCTGGCCATCATCATTGATCACATGTAGTGGCACACCTGGGGAAGGCTGGCCCATGGATCCTGGCCGGATTGGCGCGCCCTCGAAATTGCCGCAGACAAGGATAGTCTCGGTCTGACCGAAACCGTCGCATATCTCCAAATCGGTCAGTTCTTTCCACAACCGGATGACCTGAAAGGCGCTCAAATCAGCACACCTCCCCTCCAACGAGCTGCCGCGGAGATCTTACCTCAGGGTTCAAAGGTTCTCCCGCGCCTGTACAGTGCACCAACGATTTCGGCGGGTACTGCTGCAAGTACTTCCTCATCTCATCGAGCACCAGCTGCCGATATGCCGTGGGCGGAGCACAGAAAGTGGTGATCGGATACCGATGCAGGATATCGAGTGTTCGCTTTGCGTTGAACGCGCCGCGGTCGTCGTGTATGAACAGCCCAGCTCCGCAGTTCCAGGTCCCGAAGAACGCCCAGGCAGCTTTTGCCCACCCTGCATAGCACATACGAAGTCAGCAAACGGATCCTCAGGTGTGTCTGAACGATGCAAAACTTGGTCTACCTACCCTGCTCGGTCAACACCCAGTTGAGTTGGCCGGGCTTCAGGCGATGGAAGTGCTTGCCGGTGATTGTATGGGCCAATGGATAGGATATGTGATTATGGCTGACCATCTTGGGATTCCCAGTTGTACCACTCGTGCTGTGGAGACATCAGCGAACCTGGTCTTCGTGTGCGAGGATCACAGTACGCACAAGTATACCATGGAAGTGTCCTTGACGTTCGGTCTAGGTGCATCGTACTTCGCGTCTTCTGGGACTGATCCAAGGAGCCGATCTAATGACTGGACACCATCTGGTACTGGAGCATCACCAATCTGAAGCACTTGCTCGATCTTTGGGCAGTTCTTCTTGACCCTGAGCAACTTCTGCACACTCGACTCGTCTCCCACGAAGACGCTTGCTCCTGATCGATTCGCGCGGTACTCGATATCCTTATCGACAAGCAGCGTGGTCGCTGGACAGACGACAATGCCACATCTGATGCACGCTGTCGCAATTTCCCACCATACCGGCACTCTGGGCGTGATGATCAGGAGCTTTACGCCTGCCTCAAGTCCGAGATGTTGACGGAGCAGAACCGCCAATCGATGCGATTGTTGGCTGAAGTGCTGAAAGGTCAATTGTCTTTCCTGTCGAAGGTCGCCGGAGATCCAGTGCATCGCACAGTTCGCTTCTGTCGACTTTGCCCAGTAGTCCACCACGTCGGTAGCGAAGTTGAACGACTGCGGACGCTGGAGCTCGCTGTCGTAGTAGTGCGCCATTTTGGTGGAACTCAGACAGTGTCCGAGGAAAAGATGGGTTATCTCGACTACACAATTTGTCGAAGAAACCAGACGAACTTGACGATCGGGACGATGTCGCCCAAGGACAGAGAATAGAGTTTCATCTGCAGGTTCCGGTGGGCCGTACCTTCGGGTTAGGGTTGTGTCAGTGTCAGTGGTATTCTATCTCGACACATCTCGTGCTCACGACTGTCGCGATCACATCCATCACAGATGGACACACGAAATCCGACCATGTACTATTGTACCGTCGACACTGCTCTTCCCAGAGGCTGCTTCACTTCATCAGGTCTGCGCTCGAGCGTTTGATAGCTCCGATTTGACTTTACGAACACGTCGAGGCATGTAGGTGTACGGCACAGCTGTGCGATCAAGACGGAAGCGCTTCCCTCCGTCTACAGAATTCTGGTGGTTGCTCGCTACGCGAAGAGATATGATTCCGTCGTTCTATTTTCATTATATGTCGGTATAGACTATCTATTGTCCGCACCAACAACCTTTTCCGTTGCGTCCTCAACGGCAAAATGACCTCTTTTCACGCCCCCAGCGACTCACCGAGTTCTGCCCCCGCCATGGTCACAAGCTCGCCTTCGACATTGACAGTCAGACAGAGGTACTGGAGCTGGTTCAAGCGTACCGGACGGGGGTTCACCGTTACGAAGGCTGACGGCTCCATCCTATTTGTTGTGGGGAGCAAAGACATGGGAAAGCACCGGACGATCGAAGATGGTTGCGGAAAGCCGCTTCTCAGCCTGGATCGCAACTGGACGTCGAAGAAACGAGCTTGGCTCCTGGAGTCGAGCGGCCTGAAGTCAAACGCCGAAACCATCCTCACAGTCGAGTATAGCTGGGTGCGGTGGAAGATATCCGTGAAGGCTTCTCGTGCGGAGGCTCCTATCGCGTATGTGCAGGCCAGCGATAACGCTGGAGGACACTTGCGTATCACGTCTGGAGAGGCTACTTTAGCCACGATGCAATACCAGAACATGACTGCAGGCATCCTTAGTTCGTTCATGGCCACGCCTCCTACTTGGTCAATAAAACATCGCTACCGGGGTTGACCTCTGCCTCGTAAGTTGTCGATTCGATCCGTACGACTCTCCCGGACTGCTGACCGATCAATAGGTTACTGTGCTTGCCATCTGTGTCTCAGATGTGTTCTCGGAAAATCGATTCTTGATGTTGTGAACCAAACCCACGGCCCAGAAAGGTCGTTGTGACACTTGCTACTGATGAGCCGGTGCTTCTACTTGGAGTTGGACACAGTCTGCCTCCTGCACGCTGCTTTAAAGCACCTTGATGGCAAAAATTTACGACGGCTATATACAATGCTGTCATCTACAAAGCTTAAGCTCCAACCTTCAGAACTGCCCTGCCTACAAGTTTCCCGGACTGCATCATATCGATGAACTTGTCAACATCGCTCAATGAACCCTTTGTGAGGATAGGTTTGACCAGGCCCCTGGCTGTAAATTCGAGAGCCTCTTCCACATCCTGTGGTGGCTCTGTTATTAGTATCGTTGAAAGTGGAGCAGATGGGTCAAAAGGAAACTGACCTTCAGTGTTCCCGTAACACTACCGACGATGTTCAGCCTCTTCAGAGCCAGCTGCACCGGTGGCGCTCCTGCAACAACGCTCGTGTCTGCAGGCAGACCTACGGCAACGACAGTACCTCCTGGACGAACAACGTTCGGTGCGGCAGCGTAAGATGCAGCGACTGCAGAGAAGACAATCGCTCCATGTGCACCATACTAACGTTTGAATCAGCTCTCCGCTGCTCAAAGAACACCCCGATTGTCTTACCTTGAATACTGACAATGGCCAAGACCTCCTCCGGCACCGAACACGACCAGCCATTGCCCAGGCTTCACCGTGGATCGTTTGCAAGCAGTGTATGCTGTCACTCCACCACACATGATGGGGCCGGCCTCTTCATCGGAGACGCCTTCTGGTATCCTGTAAAATCTATCAGATGTGTCCCGTGTCTGGCTACGATACCACTGACCTTGTGCAGTACCGTCCATCTGTAACGACGTATTGCTGGAACGTCCCGGCCACGCTGAAGCCGGAGTTCTTCTGGTTTGGACAATGCAGCTCATCTGTACCATTCGTGCAGAATTCGCATGACCGGCAGATCGAGACCTACACAACGGCAGCCAGAGTCAGCCCAGTGCTCATAGGGTCAGAGAGGAACTTGGAAGGATGAAGTTACGTACCACCCACTTGACTCCAGCACGATCGCCAACTTTCCAGATATCAGCAACATCGTCGGCTGCCTTCACGACCTCGCCCGCTCCTTCGTGGCCAGCGATGCCCTTAGTGGCATCTTGCATCTTGATACCGAACCCGGCCCATTCGTCGTGGAGGAGAGACTTATCGGACGCGCCTGATAAGACGATCAGCTGTGGTGGATCCGTTCGTAAGGAAGAACTTACACAAGCCAGTCCAGTTGATCTTGACCTACTGATCAGTCAGTACCGGGAACCACAATGCTACCACAAACACTGCATCTTACCAAGATCTGTCCTGGTGCCAGGTCCTGCTGGACTTCGATCTTCTTCACCGGAGCTTTGGCATCGTGCCCTGAGCCTTCACGCACCGCAGCGTCCTGCTCTTTTGGAACGTTGACCATGATGATGCTCACAACACAGAACTACTACTTGATACAAAACACTTTGATCTGCTGGAAGTTTGAAGGCATCTTGTGATATGATACCTAGAGCTTTATACGTCCATCAAAACATCAACCCCGCAAAAAAAGCTGGTGGCTACGGACGACCGGTCTATTGTGCACTACAGCTCCATCTCGTGCCGGCCATAGGTCTGCAGCTACTCCTTGCTCGGATTGTCGCGTGGCCCCAGTGCCCGAAACTTATCCGGCATGCACTCCACAACTTTGCTGGCGGGGTCGTGTAGCTGGAGCTCTCGATATCCGGACCAACACAGGCCCTTTCCTGGAGCATTCAGGAACGCGCTCGACCTGTCGCGAGAGAAGTACGCTTCCGTGGTCATCCTCCAGGCGAATTCTTTGCGAGCGGCGTGGATGAAAGCCAGACGAAACGCACCGAAGACCAATCTAACTTCATAGAAATTTCCAGATTGTGCGCTCTGGTTCCAGCCTATCGTGATTCTGAACGGGCGACGTGATTCGCGACTCTGCAGACGAAGGACTTCGTTGAGACGGGAAATTTGAACGTTGGAGCCTTGTACTCCGTTCCTTGTATCGCTCTTCCCGGAGTGGTGTCATTGCCGCTACGAAGTTGTACAATCCGTAGTCCTCAGCATTAGCTTTTCCACGACCAATGATTGGAACCGATCAAAACTCTCGTCTCCAATAGCCGAGGAGCGTGAGATACGAGTCGTTGGTGACAGCGCGAGCCTGGTCGGTATCGAGAGACCTTTAACACCGTTAGCAGTCACTTGTTCTGGCATGCCGCTTGTCTCTTGTGCAGCTCATGGTGTTGAGGATCGACACTAGCCGAGCGTTTCTCCGTTTCTCCTCGAGATATGTATCTGACCACTTGATCATCAGAGGTACATTTCTTTCATACATGCGAGCTGGCAGTCGCATAAGGCCTCGTTGGTAATGCCGTCATGCGTTCATTTTCCGGTCTTCTGCAACAAACGTCAAGAGGAGGCGAGAGCAAAACAAGCTCTAGGCCAATCTTACCTCGTAAAACATGTCTCGCTCACGTCTGACCTGGTCCCAGTCGCTCGAGGCACTGCTCTGTGTGCTATGATTGTTTTGTACCGGCGATATGCTCGGTGGTCCGTCGTGTGTGGGACTGCGGACACTAAAGTTGCGAACCTGTTGGCCTTGTGGTCGACTCCTCTCACTCCTGGTGCTTTTATATCATTGCAATCGCTTCAAATTGTACGACTCGTAGTCTTCGGCGTTCGCGATCGGCAGTACTGTATCGCTGCTCCTGCGTGACCAAAGGTCGTCTGTTGCTGTTATCCTTCCCTCGGGCGACTTGACGAGTACCCTCTCGTCGATATCGCTGAGCCGACCTACAGGAGACTCTTTGATGGTTATGCTGTTCCGCATCGCTGAACCGCTGTGACTGATTGAGCCTTTCGTCCAATTGGCACCTCTGCTCTCGGCTCCTGAGCGGAACGTCCTGTATGGATCTTGCAGATAGCGTCTGACGAATGCTCGTAATGATGGTGCGCACGCAAAGATGATCGCGAGGGGGCATTCCAGCAGAGACCACACAAAGAGATCATAACCCGTCCAACTAGTATCATAACTGTTGTTGATCTTCCATAGATAGTAAAGTCTTCCGCCGCCGCAGCCTGCAACAATCAGCGACAAGCTGAAGATGATGTTCAGAGCAATCTTCTGCTTTCGCGGAACGTCCAGATTGTACTTGTAGAGCATACACCACGGTAGTATTGTCGCGTAAAGGTCGCTCGTGATGCTGAGAGTTCCAGTCAACGGAGTTAGTGCATTGCCGTTTAAACATTTGTATTCTTTGGTGTAGGAGAAATCGTAGCTGAGCCAGTACGAGTCCAATGGCCGACATATCAGGCAGTATGAGATGAGCAGCGCCGCAACGAAGCCAAATGTAAAGGCGAGGGCTGCCCAGATAGCGTACCTCCATCGTACGTTGTATGTGCCTTGCGTCATCCTCCTGTAGAACATAAGGATGGACACTTTCGTCGCGCCGGAGCTGATTATGAACAGCATCTGAGCGATCCAGCCATTCTTCGCGGCTGGCACGTACGCATCCATAGGTACGTCCCAAGTATGCCGGTCGAGGTAGTATTGTTCGCTACCGAGGACTGCGCATGTCGCGAACCCAATCGATACTACATATTCTATGAAGATGAAGAGGTCGTCCCAGCCGAAGGATCCAGCCATGCGTCGGCCGCGTAGGTAGAAGCGTCCAGCTATGAGTATTGTTTGGATAGCTACGAGAACGTACACCAGGATCGGAAGCCATGTTCTCCGGATCGGGTCTTGTTAAGATCAATGTTCAATTAGCTCACGATCAACGTTTCCGAACATGCGCACGGCTGTGTCCTTGACATACCACATAGTTTGGCGCAGGCCAACTGGCGATGACGGATGCCGGTACTGAATGGAAGTTACCTGGCCTAAGAACCGAAGGGTAAAAGGGTCAGCAGTGTCTTAGACAAGAGTCACCTTCAGACATATGTCAATGGTTACCCTTCTTCCCATCAGAAACTTACATGGTGTGTCGTCACGCGATTGCACATTGGTCGTGATGAACGACTCCTAGTCGTAGCTGTCAACCCGTCCAGTGTGAACGAGAAGTCACGTAACCGACGGTGGCACGACCTGAAGTGTTGTCTTCTCGAAGCGATCGATGTGAATCACTAAATCGAAAGAGTTGGATCGACATTGCCTCGGCCAGTGCGAGGCGAGATCAATCTGAATAAAACAGTAGAGTACTCCCCGCTTATCCGTGCCTGGACGTTGGGCGAGTTTCGCATGATCGGCAAGGTTTGCCAATAGCCTCATTGTAAGCGTGATCGGGCCGGCACTCTGAAATGCAGCCATCCGGATCGCCTAGGAGGTACGAAGCCGCCCGAGAGACCCTTGATCTGCCTATTTCGCGCAATTCGGTGAGCATCTAGCATTGATGAAACAATCCAAGCGAAGACGCGGCCTCCTGGAAGTGTTGCAGGTTGGAAATCTTCTGCGGCGGTCATACGGAGTCCGTCAGGCTGGAGGACTTCGAGTCTAACTAAACTCTATCTTTGGGTTGGTCCAGGAACACGAATATTAGAGTTTGACGTCACGTTGTGGGGTCGTCCATAAAAATGGTTCTTGTGTCAAGTAGGTCTCGTGATGTGATAGAACGCTGACGCCGCAAAGAGCTCGTTTATGAGCCCCTTCGTTCCCTCGCTTCCTCGTCCCGATCTGGCAGTCACTAAATATCCATGATTGCAAAAGCGCACGAGCAGATTTCTGTCTGGCTCGCAAGGCTGAAAGGTGAATGCAGGGGTCCCCGCATTCGCCATTAGGCAAAACACGGTACTGGGACCACTGCATGAAGGGCATGCCGATATCTACCGAAGCGCTCCCAATGGTGTGTGGCCCCAACATCGACAGCCAGGAAGACTTCTCCAGGTCCTGCAATCACTATCCTCGTGACTTCGACTTCGCGAACACGGAGGAGATTCAGGAGAGTCGTCAGCTGCCGATGGGCGTAAGCATGCAGGGGTAAAACTATGAATCCACTTACCGCGCCCAAGTCCGGAGCCGTTCAGGCTTCACATGATAAAGTCTGCAGGAAGAAACGAAGAAACGATGAGATGACACAGGAACGACTGCCCTTACACTGTCACCATCCAGCCCATGGAACTCAAACCTGAACACCATTTGTTCTGGAGAATGACTTCGCTTGAGCAACGAGATTGCGCGAGAAGAACACGACTCGATCCGTTTGCAGCCCCGAGAACCGAGGCAAGCTGTACAGGTCGTCTCGAGATGAGTTGCTTGGTTGCATGTGCATCGGGATCAAGACCTCTGCTCAGGTCGCCGAGCCTTCAAGTCCAGCCAAGCTACGACTCACCAACACTCAACCCCCGCATAGCCTCAGAGCTTTTCCCGACACTGACCTCGTCCGCCCCAGGACCCTCGACGTGCCCGTCCTCCTTCGCTTCTACGCCCTCGTTTGAAGCGTCCGCTTTCTCCGCCCCTTTGCCACCAGGAAACCTACTACCAAGGTTCTTCACCTTCTTCTGCTTCTTCTCTGGTGCAGGGGGTGGTGGGTAGGCCTTTTTCTCGACCTCTTGCCATTCCTTGTTTTCCTCAAACTGCTTCAATATGGGTCCCAGAATCTCGAGCAACGCATCTGTGACCGCCGGCTTCAGTGACTGCGGTTGCAATACATCGTCCAGGTAGTCTTTGTGCATATCTGCAATTGAGGTGTACGTGATCGGCTCTGCGTCTCGTCTCTGTACAACGAATTTGGGTGTGCCGTTGTTCTTGAGTGCTGATGCTGGGAGAAGCACATACTGCACGAATGATAGCACACCATTGCCTTCCACTTGCTTTGGCGGGCAGAAAGCTTTCTTCAGCTTCTTCCTGACGACGTCTGGGTGGTCGATGAGATCGATCTTCGAGTCCGGATCGCTGCTGCTCATCTTGCCACCTTCTTGCAGGCCTGGGATCAGGGGGTTCATCAGATGTGCGCGTTTCTCGAATCCGACCCTTGGAAGTGCTTCCACCGCTAATGTGAAAATCTTTCTTTGGTCTACACCACCGAACTGTGCGTCCACTCCCAGGTACTCTTCGTCCAGAGCTTGCATGAGTGGGTAGATTTGTGATGAAAGTGGTGGTGCCTCGACCTGCTTGACGACTTCGGACCCCGCCTTCGAAGCATCGTGACCAGAAACACTCGTCGACAGCCGTAATAGGTCCATGAAGTATTTGGCACCAGTGTCGCCCTTGGTCTGGTAGTCCGAGCCAGTAATGAAGACGAGCCTGCTCGTGTCCACGTTGACCGCCTTCATTGCCTCGGTGATCGCGAACCGGTAGTACTTGACTCTCTCCTGTACAAGCTCGATCGGTGCTTTCAGGTTGTCGAGGAATCCATGGACATCTGCGAGGAGAATCTTGACTTCACATCCAGCTGCCAGAAACTCGGCAATTTTCAGCATAGGTACAAAGTAGCCGCAGTGTGGTTTGCCGGTCGTCGCGGTGCCCCAGTAGATTCGAAGTGGTCGTTCGTTTGCGTTCACAACTTTGTCTATGATCTCGGGATTGAGCACTTCTTGGAGGTTGCTTTTGATGAGGTTGAGTTTCTCCGCTGGTGTCAGAGCCAGAGGCGTGCTGCTGCCATTTGTTGTCGCCATGTTCGTCAAGCCCTTGACAATGGAGCACATGGGCCTGGGGACACTTAGAGGTGGGCGAACGTCTTATATGATGAGTCAATGGGCAGTAGAAAAACGTCAAACCATGTTTCAGACTAAAGATCCGATGCCAAGGAGTGGCTGCAACTTAACCCTTGTTCGTATGCACGATTGCTGACAACGTACGTGTATCGGAAGTTGTATACTGTCGCAGTATGGCCGTGTATCGTACGCTCCTTGAACGCTCTGGACAATGATCACGGTCGCGAGGCTGCGGGATAATGGATGAAACAAACCCTGAACCTCCGGCACCCTCGGACGATGTGGATGGCCTGCCTGTGGAAGCCGTGAAGGAGGAGCCAGTGTCTACAATCAACGAGACGGATGGAAAGTCGGATAGGGAGAAATATGTCTTCACGGCACCGTCTTCGCTCTCGTCGACCCTCCAGAGCTTGACGGACAGCACACTCCACTTTCTAGCCCATGCCAGCAACGAGACCCTGGGCGCGTGTCTTGCTGGGGTGGGCGCCGCGACCTACTTGGTCCTCGGGAGAGTCGGACTTGTGATTATTGGTGTTGCGGGTGGGGTGGTGCTGCATGCCACATGGCAAGACGTAAGAAGAGATGACAGGAGCGAGGCGACACGGCGCGCAGAGCAAGATACTAGGCGCGAGGCTGGTGTCGAAGTCGCGAGACGACTGCTGGACTTAGCTGCAACTAGAGATGGCACCCCTCGAGACGAAGTCAAGGTGTTTGCCCACCAGCAACTGGACTACTCTGCCTTCGATCCCGAGACCGCAACAGCTCTCAATACTTTCACCGAAGCTGTGATCAAAGACTACGTATACTACTGGTATCAGCCTCAGATACCGGAAGAGGAGAGCTTTCCAGCTTCTTGCAAGCGAACTTTCACAGCTTTCGTTCTATCCTTGTCCGGGCATCTCCAGCGCAAGCGACCAGCGGATGCATTCTTGGACTTCGTCACCAACGCTAGCAGTATCATCATTGTCTTCCTGAACGAGCTTGCGGCTGCGATCAATGCTTCGCCGAATTCTTCGCCTGCCGAGGCGGTCAGCACATACCTGGAACTGAAGCCGGATAGCTCTCTCTCATACGTGCTGGATGACAGAGCGCAGACTGCGAAATTGGCGCTCATAGCAGAAGACATACTTCAGGCCTATCTTGACCCGAAGGCGTACAACTGTGAACCAGTACGTATGTTTCTGAAGCCGGTGCTTGCACAGCTAGTGCTGGGTTACACGGTAACGCTATGTTCGAAGCCAGAATGGATCAACGAGTGGATCGTGTACGGCCTCGAGGAAAGCGAGACCACTCGGGAAGTGATGGACATCGTGGACGCGGGTGTGGAAGGGCGAACAAATAAGCAGAAAGCTGCGAAGCCTGCAGATCAGGCTCCTCAACGCAACGAGGTTATGAGCAGAAAAGAAGTCGCGACAGATGCTGTGAGACCTGTTGAGCAGCACAAACGCCAGACGAGCAAAGCCGAAGAGGCAATGGACGAAGCCATGCAAGAAGCAAGAAGACTCACGCAGCTGATGATTGAGGAAGATGAAAAGCGAGCGCGAGAGGAACAGGAGAAGCAAACCGCTGTCAGTAGCTCAGAGGATGTTTCAGAAGGTACTACGACTCAAGGCGCAGCAACGCCGACGTCTAGCCAGAGCGAACATGACAGACAGGAGGATGAGACGTCGTCCTTTACAAGCCATAGTCAGACGCCCTCGATCGCTGAAAGTCCAACCTCTGCCCATGAGCACCAGCAGTTTACTTCGTTCGATCAATTGATACCGGCTAGTCAACCGACAGCTCTTTCGGACAGTGGCTCTGAGAATGTAGCTGCGGCAGGTCGTGCTACTCAACCACCTCTGACACTACACAAGGCTACGATGTCCATCTTCGATGACTCGCAGCCAGGCGAGAAGACCTCGATCAAAGCAAAGCCAACCACAGATTACCTAATCCAGATAGAGCCAGCTTCGTCGATCTACTCAGGTTGGATGATTGCGAGAAAGTACGCCGACTTCGAAGCACTGCACGAGGTCTTGAGAAGGATCTGCGTCATAACAGGCGTTGTCGGCTTCATGGAGACCCATGCCGATCTGCCGAAATGGAAGGCACATACTAAGTCGTCGCTACGAGCAGAACTGGAGCGCTACTTGACGGGTGCCGTTCGCTACCAGCAGTTAGCGGAGAGCGAAGGGATGAAGCGCTTTCTGGAGAAGGACCAAGGGCTGAACAAAAGTCCCAGCAGCAGCAAAGGTGGCTTTGGATGGCCTACACCAGACGCCTTTGGCAAGATCGGCGGCGATATGATGAACGTACTCACAAAAGCACCGAAGCAGGTCGCTGGCGGCGGCAAGGTCATGTTTGGCGGCGTTGCTGGCGGTGGCAAAGCTGTCATTGGCGGCGTTGCTGGTCTCGTTGGTGGAGGAGGTAGGAATCGCCAGAGTCAAGCCGACCTCACTCGCACAAACACCGCAACTTCGATCGATGGCCATCGAAGTTCACCGAGTTTGTCGACCGACGGGTATGGCTCCAGCGGCGGCAGTGGGAGGATGAGCCAGGAATCGCTGCGCGCGCCGTCAACTTCCAGGCCTCCTCTTGACAGACAAGTGAGCGCAATATCAACGGCAAGCGCCGACATCAGACCGTTACCTGGGGCCTCGCCGTTGCGAACGAGTGTTGAGCTACCACGTACGAGCTCTTCAGCCGCCGTATCGTCACCCGCGACTCCCAGCTCGAGTATTGCACCGCAGATCGCTTCACCGTCCAAGAGACCCGAGGAGGAGCAGACCTTTCATCTGCCCCCGCCTCCTTCAGAAATGCCTGCGGACTATGGCTCCCCTGCGAAACCTGCTGCGGGTCGGACTAGTACTGAGACATTCCGCTCATCGAGATCTCTGGAACCACAACCATCGGAGCCAAGAGAATCAACAGATCTACCTGCTCCACCAATGCCACCAAGACCGCAGCCAATACCGCCGAAAGCCAACATCAAGCCGAAAGACCCACTCTCGGAGAGCGAGACATCAGTCGCCGTCGAACTCATGTTCGCAGTAATCACCGAGCTCTACACCCTCAGCTCCGCGTGGAACATCCGCCGCACCCTCCTCCAAGCCGCTAAAACCTTCCTCCTTCGACCTGGCAATCCACAGCTCGTGACCATCAAAGACCTACTTCAAACATCTCTCCTCGACGCCAATCTCACAGACGCTGGCATGGCTGGTCACATTTACAAGCTACGCGAGAACGCTTTACCAACGGCAGAAGAGCTTGAGGTCTGGTATCGCGACTACCCTGAGAAAAACAAGGAGCAGAAAGAAGAGCTGCGAGTGAAAGCTAGGAAGCTGTTGGTTACGAAAGGCATGCCGACGGCGTTGCAGAGTGTCATGGGTGCTGCTGCGAGTGGGGAGGCGCTTGGGAAGGTGTTTGATTGTTTACAGGTGCCTGCTGTGTCGAGGGGTTTGATATTTGGGTTGATGTTGCAGGCGCTGAGGGTGGTAACGCATTGATGCTTTTGCGAAAGGTTGGAAGCAACAGCCTCCTACCTGGATCACATACTACCACTGAGCCGCGATCTTCGATGGCTGGATATGCACTATGCGACATACGACATGACGTCCAGACGCTTCCGTCCAGAGCCGCGCTCCATAGAAGCCGTCACGGTATACAGGCACACTTTCGAGCCGACATTGGACACAACACCACGGCCGTCACCCGCAGATTCGATATCAAGCCATCTGACAAAGAAATCGTGCCTCGATAAAAGGACATTTCATCGCGGACCACCCGTGGCCAACAAAGCAAAAGCACTCCCAACAAAGAAATGTCACCACAACTTCCGCATCGCATCGAGTCGCGTGCCCTTTGATGGTAAGATGAGACTACCTTCGATATTGTGTTGAATAGAAACAGCCATCTCGCGACTACATCCTTACACTTCTCACTCGTTTGCACACCAAGAAACAGGACTGTGTCCGCTCCACGCTCGTTAGATCCGCATATTCCCATTTGCATCTTTCTACGAAGCAGGACTTCGCCCTCCGCAACAGCACCAGCATCATACAAAGCCGACTTCGCCGCTACTACCACACACACCGGCCATATCCAAAGCATCAAGCACGAACGGCAGAGTACCACACACACAACACTCGCAATGCCGCCAGCGCCTTTAACCCTAAGCAAACCCTACAAATCCTCCCA
>JAABUW010002824.1_pt1 | contig 25720 bp, 25 predicted proteins | sample 5560081 | NCBI WGS metagenome assembly JAABUW01 (sample SAMN10711882, study PRJNA513363) | rock metagenome | isolation source: Antarctica rocks | place: Antarctica: Victoria Land, Knobhead sud | reverse complement strand
TCGTTGATGCTACCATGCCGACCTCCTGGAGGAGCACTCACTGGATTGATGCCTCATTCTATCCTGCCTCACCGCCCAATGAAAGGGCGCTGCGGCGAAAACGGGACGTTATTCCTTAACGAGCCCTTAGGATATACTGAAAGTGTAGCGCTATAGTGTGAGTTGACCCCCTGATGATGAGAGGACATATGCCAGTCAATCGGAGTCTCATTCGGCGTCGCGGAGACCTGAAGCGCGCATTGCTGGCGTTCGCGCGTGAGCCCCGCTTTGAGCACGCCGTACGACAGGCAAGCGAGGAGCGCTTTGGCGCCGTTGTCGTGGGCGAGGAGGGCGAACTCGGCAACTTCCTCGACTACTTCGCGGATCTGGTCGTGCTCTCAGGGCACGCCGTGGCCGAGTGCATGCGCGCGTACGGACACTTTAGGGGATTAGGGCGTAAACCCCAGGTGCTTTAGCCCTGGGATAGCAGCCCTTCAGCCGCTTTAGCGGCTGTAGCCTCGCGGGCCCCACCTACTCGTTTCTCGCGAATAAGACGCCGGATGGTGGCCGACAACGACAAGCCCCACATAGCCGCTATCATCTCTAATTTGGCCCGTTCCGCGTCATCTAACCGCAAGGGCATTTGCTGCGTACGTGATCTACTTTGGGTATCTTTCATGCCCGAAGTATAGTATAGTAGAGGTATGAACACAATTACTGTTAAGCGGGCGTTTCAGTACAGGCTGTACCCGACCAAGGGGCAGGCCGACAAGCTGACGTGGACGCTCGACCGCTGTCGAGAACTCTACAATGCCGCACTGGAAGAACGGCGCGAGGCGTACCGCATGTGCGGCGTCAGCGTGAGTTACCATGACCAGAAACATCAACTGCCCGCCATTAAGAGAGGTGCGCCCCGATCGCACGCGCGTTGTAGCTGAACGTTTCGAGCATGACGTTGTGCAGGCCCAGCGCGTTAAAAGCGTAGCCCAGCACGCGTATTGTCGTTTCCGTGCCGTACCCTTTGCCCCAGCAGTCCCGCGCGCCGATCTTGATGTGATAGGTGGCCGTGCGGTTCGTCGTGTCGATTTCGATGAGACCGGTCCACCCAATCAGCCGGAGGGTTCCTGTCTCGTAGATGAGGAAATGGGCCGCGTCGCGCTGATCATCCTTGGCCCAGCGCTCATAGAAAGACTCAGCCCGCTCGACCGTCATTGGGCGTAGAAAAGAACCTGAGAGGAGAGTGAGGGGAAGATCATTCTCCCACTGTACGATCAAAGGTATAACCTCACGCTGCCACGGCCCCAACGCGATCTTGTCGCCCCTGATCGTGATAGCAGGCTGGCTCTGGACGTCCATTCTCAGTCCCTTAACTACCAGATGAAACCGTCTTTAGTCTATTAGCCGATAGTCGGCAAGCACAGCTGGTGGCGTAATGGCGCATAGCAGGCAAGAACTTTCGACCTTACCGAACAACATAGCGCCCCGAATCTACTTCCGCCTATCGACTATCGACTTCCGACTAATCTAGCGTCCGTCCCGCCCCGCGCGGTCGAGGCGGCGCTGCACCTGGACGCGCGTCTGCTCGACGACGGATGCGAACTCGATCAGTTCCTGGTAGTCGAAGCGCATCACCAGACCACGCTCGACGAAGGCCACGTTGACCATCTGCTCGTCGGGGTCGTCCGTGACCACGAAAAAGTCATCCTCGTAAATCTCGTCATCCATGCGCGGCATCTCGGCCATGGCATACCTCTGCGATGAGTCGGAAGTCGAAAGTCGAAAGTAAGGTACGAGGCGAACCCATGCCCGCCAATTACATCATTACCGGCGACCGTCCCTTCGACAATAACTTTCGACTTTCACTTTCGACTTTCGACTAATTCTTTCACCCGTTGCGCGGCATCCTGCACGTTGTCGACGGGGATGAAGTGGCTGCCTTCGAGTAACTTGCGGCCAGCTTCCTCCTGCGTCCCGAAGAGGCGCACCACGACCGGGACCGGGATGGTCATCTGCTCCTGAACGGACAGCATACCGCGCGCTACCTCGTCGGCGCGCGTGATGCCGCCGAAGATGTTGAAGATGACGGCCTTGACCTCGGGGTCGCTCAGCACCATGTTGAGCGCCTTGGAGACCTGCGCGGCCTGCGCGCCGCCGCCGATGTCCAGGAAGTTGGCCGGCTTGAGCCCGTTGGCATTGACCACGTCGAGCGTCTGCATCACCAACCCCGCGCCGTTGCCGATGATGCCCACGCTCCCACCGAGGTGCACGTAGGTCAGGCCCTGCTCGGCCGCCTGACGGTCCATGTCGTTGTCGAACGACTCTTCGCGGTAGCCGGCCAACTCGGGGTGACGGTACAGCGCGCTGTCGTCGATGCTGACCTTGGCGTCGGCCACGATGACCTTGCCGTCGCCGGTGACCACGAGCGGATTGATCTCCACCAGCATAGCGTCGTTGGCCTGCGAGGCGGCGTAGAGTTGCCGCAGCACCGGGATGATCGCCTTGTGGGAGGCGGGGTCGTAGCCCGCGTCGTAGACGGCCTGGCGCAGCAGGTAGTCGGGCGCGCCGAAGGCAGGGTCGAGGGCGATCTTGACGATCTTGTCGGGGTCGGTGACTGCGACCTCCTCGATGTCGACGCCGCCCATCGCCGAGAGCATCAGCACGAAGCGCTTGCTCTTGCGGTCGTTGACGATGCCGGCGTAGTACTCTGTCTTTATGTCAAGCGCCGGCTCGACGAGGACCTTCTCCACGGTCAGGCCCTTGATCTGCATACCCAGGATGCGCGAGCCGACCTCGCGCGCCTCTTCGGGCGTGCCGGCGAGCTTGACGCCGCCGGCCTTGCCGCGGCCGCCAGCCTGCACCTGCGCCTTGACCACTACGCGGCCCCCGATCGTACGCGCGGCGGCCTCGACCTCCTCGGGCGTCGTCGCCACGATCCCCTGCGGGACCGGCATGCCCTGCTTGGCGAAAAGCTCTTTACCTTGATATTCAAGTAGGTTCATCCTTATCCTCCACATGGGCCTGCGACTGCGGTCGCATGGCAAACAATTCCGACCGCGGTCGGATGTAGACACTCGTAGGGGCATATGGCTATACCCCCTGTTCGCGCCCAACCGACCGCGGTCGGCGTAACGCTGCCATCGGGGTCCCCACCGCAGTGGGGAGGCAGTCGCAGGCTTACTCCTCTAGAATAACGCTAACTGCTGTGCCATCGCATGACTATGCCATGCGGCGCTGGGCTCGTCGCGCCGCGCCACGTCGATCTCCAGGCCGCGCATGGCCCCCGCCATGTCCAAGCGCAGGCCCACTTGCTCACGCGCTTTGCGCGGCGTATTGTTCTCCTCACTTAAGTGTGCCAGCCACAGCCACCGTTTGCGCTGTGGTACGCGACGGAAGGCGCGCTCAAGCAAGCGCGCCGTCTGATCGTTGGAGAGGTGACCGCCATTGCCCAGGATGCGGTTCTTGAGCGACCATGGGTAGGGACCCGAGCGCAGCGTCTCCGTGTCGTGGTTGGCCTCAAGCACCACAAGATCGGCCGCGGCGATGTGCGGCTCGATGTCGGGGCAATCGTAGCCCACGTCGGTAGCCATACACATGCGCCAGCCTTCGTAGGCGAGCGCGTAGCCGACGGGCTCGCGCGCGTCATGCGGCACCGCGAAACTGCTGACTGCTACGGAGCCGACGACGCGCGTTTCGCCGGTGGGCAGCACGATCGTAGCGTCACGCGGCGCGTCAATGGCCGCCAACGTACTTTTATTGGCGATGATCGGCGCGCCGTACAGGCGGGCCAACGCCGCGGCGCCGGAGATGTGGTCGGAGTGCTCGTGCGTAATGAGGATACCAGCGAGTTGGCCGGGCCACACACCATGGTCGCGCAGGTGCCTGGCGAGGGTGCGGGCCGGTCGCCCGGCGTCGATCAGCAGCGCGGTCTCGCCCGCCCGCACCAGCACGGCATTACCCGAACTGCCGCTCGACAGTGCCCTGACGATGATCGCCATCAACGCATACCTATGGCGTGGCAGGGGCAGGGAGGTTGGGTGGAAGAGTAGAGGCGCACACTCGCATGGTAGCGACGGGCCGGGGGCGTGTCAAGGGCAACGTCCCCGATCGATCACCAACCCACGGGTTTGGTGATGGTACCGTGCGCATCAGTGAGCGTCAGCGGGAGTTGGCTGTCTCTGAGGACGCCGGTGCGGATCGCGCGATACGACGAAGCGGCCTGCCGCATTGGCCACGACGTCTTGGGGTGCGGGTTGAGAACGACGACGGGCAGTTGAAAGCGTTCGCGTACGATGGTCATTGGCAGGATGAGGTCGGTATCGTTGCTGACCACTGCCGTAGCCTCACAGTCTCCGTCAAAGACATCGACGAGCAGGTGCGTCGCCAAGTTGACATCAGAGCCCTTCTCCTCGGTCTTGTGGACCTTGATGTACGTCGGCGGCGGCTCGACGACCCGCGCCATCACTTTGGAGTTCAGGAACTTGCCCTCGTGAATGGATAAATGTGGCGTGCTGGCGCGCAGTGCTCTCATATATGTGAGTTGCTGCTGCGCCTGATCGGGATTGTCCGGCCGTGGCTCGACCAGGGCCGTGAAGTAGCGGATGCGATTGATGGTCGATTTCGGGAGGAGTTTGGCGCATAGCGCGTCGAGGTCGAGCCAGCGGTACGGCGCGCCCTTCAGGCAGCCGTAATAGAGGTTGAAACCGTCAATATAGACGTTCGTTTTCTTGGGGCGTTGGCTCATACTACTCCATAAATAAAGCAGGGGCTGCCCGAAGGCAGCCCCGCGGTCCGCCACCGAGGCAACGGACATGATCACTACAATTATACCGCCTGCGATGACTCAGCGCTCTAGCGTGGCAACGTTCGACGAGATCATCGAGGACGTGGCGCAGCACGGGCTGGCGGGGCCGGTCTCGGCCCCGCACGCCTTGCGCTTTCTCCTTGAGCGTACAAAAGCGCTCGCCCCGCTTGGCGGTGACGTCTATGCGCTACCACAATCGGGCATCTCAAGCACTCTTTTGGAGACAGTTCGGCAAGCCGTGATAGCGCGGTTGGAAGGCGAAGTAACCTCCATCGAGTTTGCCGAGCTAATCGGCGACGCTGGAGTGCGACGTACGTTAGCCGAGTACTCCGACGCCGTCATCGATCGCCTTATCACGGTGGCTATTCGGAGCGACGCTCGAGTCGTGTGCGAAGGTAGCCGTCTCGACCTGCGCCGGCGTGAGCGGCATTGGACCGATGAGTTGGTCCGCGCCCTTCGCGAATTAAAGCGGCCATCTCACTTTACCCGCATTGCTGAAGCTACCAATGCGTTGCTGCCTCCCGATCGCCAGGTACATGTGCGCAACGTACATGCGATGATGCAGCGGCGTGATGATCTTTTCGTGCGAACAGGAATGGGTGTCTATGGATTGGCCGAGTGGGGAATCGCCAAGGAGCGGACGATCGCCGATACGGCGTATCGCATCCTGTCGGAGGGCGGACAACCGTTGCCGATGCGCGAACTGACCGCGCGTGTACTCGAATATCGCCATGTCAAGCCGACGTCCGTAGGCGCTATGGTCGGCGCCGACAAACGTTTCTGTCGGGTTGGTCCGAAAATCGGCCTGTGCGAGTGGCAGTCCGGCAGCCTCAATCGTGATCTTTAAGAAACAGCGGCGCCATAGGCATGCTACATGAGACCTGGCCCCATCCATGCTACGTATCCGTGCAAGAGGCACGTAGCCCGCGGCATAGTATGAGCTTTCACCGCGTTGTCCGCGCCTCTGAGATGACGCTTTGAAGGGCAATCAGGCATGAGTACAATCAACTGGGTTCACGATTTCGACGCGGCGCTCACGCGGGCGCAAAGTGAGGGCAAGCTCGTGTTGCTCGATTTCTTCTCGCCCGTCTGAGGCGGCTGCAAAGCCCTGGATACCGTGACGTATCCGACGCAGGCGGTCGCCGACACGATCAACGACAACTTTGTGCCCGTCCAGGTCAACACACAGGACGGCTCGGGCGCCGCGCTCGTGGAGCGCTACCGGCAGGCCTGGACGCCCGACATCCGCGTCCTCGACACCGACGGCTTCGAGCTGTACCGCTGGAACGGCTACCTGCCACCCTTCGAGTACCTGCCCCAACTCCTGGTCGGGCTCGGACAGGCCTATCTTCGCAAGCATGACGAGCCGAGAGCGGCCGCCACATTCGAGCGCGTAATCCGCGAATTCCCCACCAGCGCCGCCGCGCCCGAGGCGGAGTACTATTACGCCGTGTCCACGTACAAGCACAGCCACGAACCCAGCGACCTGATGGGCAACTGGGATCGCCTGCGCCGCGACCATCCCGAGAGCACCTGGCGCGTGCGTCAATCGTTCAGCGAGAACCAATCGTAGCGGATTGTTCCGCATCAAGATCATAGTATACGCCGGTCCGCGACAGCGCGGACCGGCGTATACTGGCGTGGGAGTTATGTGTTCAAATGTTCACGGGGGGGATAATGGAGCAGAAGCTGTCGCTTGAGGATGTCGCGCGCTACCCGCGACCGGGCATGACCGTGCCGCGCCACGTAGAGTTCACGCCCGATAGCCGGGCGGTGGCCTATCTCTTTAGCGCCAAGGGGTCGCTCACCCAGGGACTGTGGCTCTACGACATCGCCACGGGTGAGCGTCGCCAGGTGGTCGGGGAGCCCACCGGGTCCGCGACGCCCATGCAAGCACGCTCGCTCGAAGAGGACCTGCGCCGCGAGCGCGCCCGCACGCGCGAGGTGGGCGTCACGGACTTCCAGTTCGTCCAAGAGGGAACGGACGGCCCCATGGTCCTGCTCGTCCCCCTCGACGGCGGCCTGCACGTCGCGCGCGGCGACGCGCCCCTAACCCGCCTCGACGATAGCGAGGGCGCGCTCGACGCGCGGTTGAGCCCCGATGGTTCACGCGTGGCCTTCGTCCGTGGTGCTGAACTCTACGTCGCGCCTACCGACGGCTCCACGCCGCCACGCCGCCTGAGCAGCGGGGCGGGCGACGGCGTGACCAACGGGTTAGCTGAGTACATCGCGCAGGAGGAGATGGGCCGCGCCGAGGGCTACTGGTGGAGCCCCGACGGTACGCGCCTGGCCTACGTGCAGGCCGACAGCAGCCATATCCCTCAGTACCCCATCGTGCATCAGGGCGCCGATACACTCACCGTCGAAGAGCACCGCTACCCCTTCGCCGGTTCGCGCAACGCGACGGTGCGACTGGGCGTCGTCGTCGCGGAGGGGAACGAAGACGAGCCCGCGGCCGCTGCCGTGACGACGTGGATGGACCTGGGGCCGGACGACGATATCTACCTGGCGCGCGTGGCCTGGCGCCCCGACGGCGTCTTGACCGTCCAGATTGAGTCGCGCGACCAGCAACAGCTGCGTTTGGCCGCTTTCGATGAGCGCACGGGGACGGCGACGACGCTGATCGAGGAGCGCGGCGAGCCTTGGCTCAACCTGAACGACGACACGCGCTTCCTAAAGTCGGGCGACTTCATGTGGTCGAGTGAACGTAGCGGCTTCCGTCACCTCTATCTGTACGACGCCGAGGGCCACGAGGCGCGCGCCCTGACCGAGGGACCATGGATGGTAACGCGCCTCGTGGCCGTCGACGAAGAGCGGCGGACCATCTACTTTGAGGGCACACGCGACGACGTGCGTGAGCGGCGCCTCTACGCCGTGTCGCTCGACGGGGGACCACTACGCTGCATCACAGACGCGGCGGGCTGGCACGACACGGTTATTTCACCCGACTTCCGCTACGTCATCGACACCTGGAGCGCCGTCGACCGCGCGCCCACGGTGATGCTACACCGGTTGCCCGATGGAGCCGAGGAGGCCGTACTTCACGGCAACAACGGGGTGGACGCCGCCGGGTTGGGGCTGCTCGTCCCCGAACTCACCAGCTTCCGCAACCGCGACGGGGTCGAGCTCTACGCGGCGGTGTACGCGACGGAGGCAACGCGCGCGTCTACACAACGCGCGCCCCTAATCGTGTCGGTGTACGGCGGCCCGCACGCGCAGACCGTGACCAACCGCTGGGACCTGACGGTCGACCTGCGCGCGCAATATCTGGCCCAGCAGGGGTTTGTCGTGCTGAAGGTCGATAACCGCGGCAGCGCTAACCGCGGCCTGGCCTTCGAGGCGGCGCTCACGCGCGACCTGGGCCACGTCGAGGTCGACGACCAGGTGGACGGCGTGCGCTTCCTGGGCGCGCGCCCCTACGTCGACGGCGCGCGCGTCGGTGTCTATGGCTGGAGCTACGGCGGCTACATGACCCTCATGACGCTGCTGCGCGCGCCGGATGTGTTCACGGTCGGCGTCGCTGGCGCGCCGGTCACCTTCTGGGAAGGCTACGACACGCACTACACCGAGCGCTACATGGGACTGCCCGATTCGAACGCGGACGGCTACCGCGCGAGCGCGGTCTTGGGCCACGTCGCGGCGCTACGCGGACGGCTACTACTTATTCACGGCCTGGTAGACGAAAACGTGCACTTCCGGCACACCGCGCGGCTCATCGCGGCGCTCACGGCGGCGGGCCAGCCCTACGACGCGGCGCTGTTCCCCGAAGAGCGCCACATGCCGCGCGACGCCAAGGGCCTGGAGTATCTGGAGCGACGCCTGAACGGGTATTTTCAGGATCACCTCCGCTAGGGCCGTGTGTCCCGTCGTCCTCGGTGGTAGGTTTAGAAGGACGCTGCGACATTCCGCAGCGCCTCGTAGTTCAGCACGTCGACCACCGTCATGCGCCGATGATCGCCGGAGACCGGGCGCAGCACGACTTCGACATCGGGCGCCGCCTTCAAGCGGAGGCCGTAGTAGGCTCCACGCTGGTCACGCAGCGTGACGACGGACAGCAGCGAGGGCGCGTTCAGGTCCCAACCGTCGTGAGCGAGCGTGAGGAGCGCATCCCGAATGGCCTGCTGCTCGGACATTGGCAATTGACCCAAAGACGCGCGGGCGCGATAATCGTAGTCGTACACCATCGGTGATTCGCCAGCTTCATCGTTCGCCGCGCGTGTCTCTGTTACGTCCATCGTCACCGCTTACCCTTCGTCTTCGACACATATCCCGCGCGTGCTTCGTGCTTCTAGTATAGCCGATGCCAGCTTGGCTTACGGTGAACCACCCCGAGACGCGCCGTGACATGTGCTTGGGTAACGTCGATACATTCGCCGACCGCCTACATACATCAGCTTGGGTCGCCGAATCGCGGCAGCCAGGCCGCCTCCGCGGCGAAGAGGTCGTCGGTCATGCGGCGAATGTCGGCCAGAGTGCAGATGGCGGCGGTAAGCGGGTCTAGCATGACCGCGTGGTGGACCGCCTCGCGGTCGCCGTGGACGCCGCCGTACGTCGCCAACTCCTGCACGTTGATCATCGTGCGGTTGAGCGCGGCGAGCTGCGGCGGCAGATCACCGACGACCGCCGGCTGCACGCCCATCGCATCGACCAGGCACGGGACCTCGACGCACGCTCCCTGCGGCACGTTGGTGATCAGACCGGTGTTGGGCACATTGCCGTTGAACCGGAAGGGCTCGTTCGTCTCCATGGCATTGATAATGCCCGCGCCGTACTCGTCACTACGCCCCATGGGCAGCGGCTTTGTCCCCGCCGCCTGCGCCCGTACATCGTCCAGGTAGGTCGGCAGGCGTTCGCGGCACTCCTTGAGGTATCCGCCCGTGCGGCCCCAGTCGAACCACGCGTCGTGCGGCGAGGTGAACCGCGCGACGAGGTCGTCGATCATGGCGGGCGACGTGCGGAAGTAGGGCGCGTACTCGGAAGCGTGCCCGCTGCTCTCGGTGACGAAGTACCCGAACTGCTCCATCAACTCGATCCGCACCGGTTCCTGTCCTACGATCGCGGCGTCCCGAACGCGCTCACGCAGCCGCGGGTAGGCGTCCTCGCCGCGGTGGCGGAACTCCAGGAACCAGGCTTGGTGGTTGATCCCCGCCACGCGGTACGACACCTCGTCGTAGGGAGCGTCGATCCAGCGGGCCAGCATGCGCGAGGTACCCTGCACGCTGTGGCACAGACCCACATGGGGCCGTCCCGTGGTGGCGACGGCCCAGCAGTTAATGGCCATGGGATTGGAGTAGTTGAGCAACAGCGCCTCGGGCCGGCACAGCGCGTCCATCTCGCGGCACAGGTCGAGCAGCAGCGGGATCGTGCGCAGCCCCCGGAACACGCCGCCGGGACCGAGGGTGTCACCGACGCACTGGCCGACGCCATAGCGCTCCGGGATCGCGATGTCGTGCGCATACGCGTCCAGCCCGCCGACCTGCACAGTCACGATCACATAGTCGGCGCCGCGGACCGCCTCGGCCCGATTGAGCGTGGCCTCGACGCGCGCGGGCAGGTCGCGCGCCGCGATCATCGACCGTACGAGGTCGCGCGCTAGCTCCAGGCGCGTGGCATCGATGTCCATCAGGCTGATCGTGCTCCCTTGCAGCGCCGGGAACGATAGGAGGTCATTGATCAAGTTGCGCGTGAACACGACGCTGCCCGCGCCGATCAGTGCGATTTTAGGCATCTACGTAATCCTCTTTCCTTATTTCCTTCCCCCTCCGCCCATGGCTAACTGGCCCCTCGGACCCTAGCCGCGGGTCCGGCGGTCCAGCGAGCCTCCGGGGGAACCTGGGGGGATGGCTCCCCCAGACCCCCGCCAACCATGGCGCGTGGGGATAGATAGGAGCGGCCATGGTTAACAATTCACGATCTATTCAAAAGCCTGAAGGTAGGGGCGCTCGGCCGCCCACATCTCGTCGAACAGGGCGCTCAACTCGGCCGGCGAGCAGACCGCCGCGCTGAGCGGGTCGAGCTGCAGCGCATAGCGCGCCGCCTCCTTGTCGCGGTGCAGGAGCGCGTTGACCATCAGCGTATGCACGGCCATGTGGGCGCGGTTGAGCGCGGCGAGTTGCTCGGGCAGCGCCCCGAAGTGGCACGGCTGCACGCCGTTGCGGTCGACCAGGCAGGCCACCTCGACGCAGCCGTCGGGCAGGTTGTCGATCAGCCCCGCGTTGCGCACGTTGCCGTAGATCACCTTGGGCCGCTGCAGGGCGACGGCCTCCACGATGTCGGCGCCGTACTCGTGGCTGCGCCGCAGCGGAACCTCGCGCGCTCCCTCCAGCATCTCGTGGATCTGTTGGTCTTTCTCCTCACGCCAGCGCGGCCAGTTGTTAGCGTAGAAGCCGCTCTCGCCGAGGTAGCCGGCGCGGCAGTAGCGCTTGATCAGCTCGGGCCGACTGCGGAAGTAGGGCACATACTCCGAGAAGTGGCCGCTGCTCTCGGTCACAAAGGCGCCGAAATGCAGCATCATCTCGAAGCGCACCGGGTCGCGCTCATAGACGTCCGTGACAGCGGCGCGCTCACGCAGGCGCGGGTACATGTTCCGGCCGTCGTGACGCAGTTCGGTGAACCACGCGTTATGGTTAATACCGGCGCAGCGCCACTCCAGCGCGTCGTAGGGGATCTCCAGGTATTCGGCCAGTAGACGGGACGTATGTTGCACGCTGTGACATAGGCCGACGGTGCGCATGGCCGTCCCCGTGAGCGCGGCCATGGTCAGGATCGACATGGGGTTGGTGTAGTTGAGCACCCAGGCGTCGGGGCACAGCCGCTCGCAGTCGCGCAGAATGTCGAGCCAGGCGGGTCCGGTGCGCAGCGCCTTGAAGATGCCGCCGGGGCCGATCGTATCGCCGATGCACTGGTCGATGCCATATTTGAGTGGGATATCGTAGTCGTGGCGCACGTTGGCGAGGCCGGCAACCTCGATCGAATTCACGATGGCATCGCTGCCAGGCAGCAGGTCGCGGCGTTCGGTAGAGGCGCTCACGCTCCAGCGCTTGCCCGTGAGCTTGACGATGCGCTCGGCGATGTGGCGCGCCAATTCCAGGCGCGCGGGGTCGAGATCGATCAGGGCGAACTGCCCCTCGTCGAGCCCGTCGATGGCGAGGATGTCCGTGATGATCTGGCGCGCGAACACGGCGCTCCCCGCGCCGATGATGGTCACCTTAAACATGCCGATTGGGCTCCTTCTCTGGTTCTCTGGGTAACTACTCGCCACTCGCCTGCATTATTCATGAACACCCGTTGCACCACGGAGACACGGAGACACGGAAATTTTGTAGGACAGCCTGGTGTCCTGCCTGGCGACCTACCAGGGACGTTGACCCCTTTTCCGCCCTCTCCGTGCCTCCGTGTCTCCGTGGTGCATAATCCAGACTAGCCCTTGAGCGCCCCGGCCATGAGGCCCTCGACGATCTGCTTCTGAAAGGCCATCGCCAGAATAAAGACCGGCGCGATCACGATCAGCCCCATGGCCGCCTCGTTGCCCCAGGCCACCGATTGATACTGTGGATTCACGGCCGCCTGCGTGATCCCCAACGTCAGCGTCGCCGTGGCGTTGGAGCGGCTGAAGATGAGCGGCAGGAAGAATTCGTCCCAGGCCGTGATCAAGTTGATCAGGAACAGCGTGGCGAGCGCGGGGCGCAGCACGGGGATGATGATGCGCCACAGGATGGTCGGGAAATTGGCCCCATCGACCTGCGCCGCCTCCTCCATCTCAAGCGGGATCTGCCGGATGAACGAGGTCAGGAGCCAGACACTCGTCGGCAGCAACAAGCCCACCAACAGGATGACCAAGCCCTGCAACGAGTCGACCAGGTTGAGGCTCTGGAAGGTCTGAAACAGGGGGATGATCGTGGCGATTCCTGGCAGGAAACCCGAGAGGAGTAAGCCGACGAACAGGAGGCTACTTCCAGGGAAGCGGATACGGGCGAACGCGTAGGCCGCCAGGATGCAGAGGACGACCGATATGGCGGCCGACAGGACGGCGAGCACCGCGCTGTTCAGGAACTGACGCCCGAGGTCCACGACCTGCGCCACGGTCTGGAAGTTGACGAACGACGGGTGCAGGGGAATATAGCGCAGCGGCGACCTGAAGAGCTCCTGGATCGGCGTGAAAGCCGACAGGATGATCCAGTAGATGGGGGCGAAGGTGACCAGGAGAAACAGGATGATCGGCCCATAGAAAAGCACCGGGCGCAGCAGTGCGCGCGCCGAACGACGCCGGACGCGCATGGTCGTCCGCGCCCGTGTGCGTGTCAATTCCATGCTAGATTCCTCCCATACTTCTGTTGCTGCGCCGCAGGAAGGCGTAGCACACCAGGCTGATCACCAAGACGATCAGGAAGGTGAACACGGCGACCGCCGAGGCGTAGCCGTAGTAGAGCCCGGAGAACGCGAGCTTGTAGACCTGATAGGAGAGCAGCGACGTCGAACTACCCGGCCCACCCTGTGTGAAGCCATAGACGATGTCGAAAGTGAGGACGCGCGCCGTCGCGATGAAGATGGTCAGCGTGATCAACAGGGGGGCGAGGAGCGGGACGACGACCGAGCGGAACGTGCGCCAGGGCGAGGCGCCGTCCACCTTGGCCGCTTCGTAGAGCTCGCCGGGGATGTTCTGGAGGCCGGCCAGGAGGATGATGGCCGCCCAGGGGGCGTTCTTCCATGTATCGAGCAGGATGACCGCGATGCGGGCCAGCGTGGTGTCGGCCAGCCAGATCGGGCGCGCCGGCAGGACGCGGGCGATGAGGTCGTCGATCATGCCGTACTGGCTGTTGAAGAGCCACTGCGACGCGGTCGCGATCACGATAGCGGGCATGGCCCACGGCAGCAAATTAACCGCACGCACTAGCATACGCCCTGGGAACACGCGATTGAGCAGGCTGGCGATGCCGAGCGCATAGACCAGCTGCAGCGCTGTCGAGGCGATGGTGAAGATGGCGGTGAATGTCAAGCTCTCCGTAATCGCCGGGTCGGCGAACATGTTGTGGAAGTTGCGCAAGCCGACCCAGCGCGTCGTCTGGTTCAAGGGACTCTCATTGGTGAAGCTCTGCACGACGGTGTGCAGGAACGGGTAGACGGCCACGGCCGCGCGCCACAGCACCACTGGGGCGACCAGAACGTACGCGAGGAGAATACGGTTGGAGCGCCGCCGTCGCCGCGTCATCACGGCCGCCAGCGGCAGAGAAGTCGTCGCCATGGATATACCACTCCCTCATCCCCATCTCGCACGCAACGGTCGCCGGCGCCGCCTCTCGCCCCGGCGGCGGCGCCGGCCGGCGCCGTGGGGCTACTCCCTAGCTGTTCTGTAGGACCTGATCAATGCGTTGCTGGCCTTCAGTGATGGCGGCGTCGAGTGTGATTTTCTTGTTGAGGTATTGGTTGATCACGGTCTCGAAGGCGTCGGAGACGCGCTGCGCCTGCCCCGTGATGGGGCGGCTGTTGGTCAGGTTCTGCTTGGCGTAGAGCGACAGGTACGGAGCCTGGTGGAGCGTCTTCTCGACGCCGGGGATGGAGAGCACCGAGGTGCGCGCCGGCGCCGAGCCGGTCCGCACCAGCAGTTCCTCGGGGGCTGATCCCGCCGCGTACTCAATGAACTTGGCGGCCATGTCCTTGTTCTTGGAATACTTGCTGATGGCCCACCCCCACGAGGCCGTGATCGTCTTGTTGCTTACAGGGCCACGCGGCGGGACACTGATCGCCAGCCGCCCCGGCGCGGAGAGCCTGGGGTCGGCCTGGAAGGCGCCGTAGAAGCCGTCCCACACCGGCCACATGGCGAACCGTGAGTCGAGGAAGCCGGCCTGGAGCGAGGTATAGTCGGCGGTGACGGTATCGGGCGGCATGATCTTGTGCGTGTTCAGCATGTCGTACACGAATTGCAGCGCGGTGCGCGCCCCCGCTGTCTTGAGGTGCAGCGGATCGGCCCCGGCCTGCCCCATCCAGTAGCACATCTCGTTGAACAGTTCGGTGTTGCCATTCTTGCCCGCGAAGCCGATGCCGTAGCGGCCGCCCTTGGTAAGCGCCTGCCCGGCCTTCACGATGTCCGCCCAGGTGCGGGGCACGCTCAACCCCGCCTTGTCGAAGAGATCTTTGCGGTAGAAAAAGATGACATCGCCGGCGTTGCCGGGCATGCGATACAGATGCCCATTGTACGTGCTCAACTTGATCGTCGCCGGCGGGACCGATTGCTGGAGTTCGCGCGGGATGATGCCCTCCAGCGGGTCGAGCCAGCCCGCGTTGCTGAAGGTGCCGGTCATGAAATCGTCGAGCCAGAGCACGTCGTAGCCGGTGTATCCCGACGAGAGCGCCGTGGTCAGTTTCTGGACATCGTCGCCGAAGACCGCCGGCAGCGCGTTGTACGTGATGGCGATATTATTCTTCTTCGCGAAGCCGTCGAACATAGCCAGAAGATACTTTTTGGGGACGACGTTCGTCCAGTAGGTGACGTTCAGGCTGCCCGGCGCGAAAGAAAGTGCCGCATGCGCGCCCGTGGGGTTGAGCAGGCCCGGCAGGGCGCCGCCCAATGCCAGGCCAGCAGCCCCTAATCCCGCTTGCCGCAGGAAGTGGCCGCGGCTTGGCGAGGTTGGTACAGACTCGGCGTCATCGTGTGTCTTGTCCGCGCGTGTCATATCAAGCGTCTCCTTCGATGGATGATAGATGAGTGATGGGGGGGGGACTCACGGGTGCGGCGGCGCACCCGCTGGCTGTCGCCCGCATGACAGCCGGAAATGAGGCGGCGAAGCGCTCCTTATCTCGATCTCTATGCCGGGCGCACCTCCTTCCTTTTCACGACACAGGGCCTCGCGGAGACCCACAAGAGGCGCGTACCACGAGCGTGGTCGGCACTATCTGGATAACGGGTGCAAGGCCAAGGTGATCGATACGCTCGACGAGCTTGCGCACCGCCAACACACCTAGCTGTTCTTTCGGCACGCGTACCGTCGTCAAGGGCGGATCGAGGTCGCGCGCGAACGGGATATCGTCGAAACCAGTGATGGCCAGGTCGCCCGGCAGGCGCAGGCCGCATTCCTTCGCCGCGCGCATCGCGCCGATAGCGATCGTATCGCAGGCGCAGACGAGCGCGTCGATCCGCCCCCCGTGACGCGCGAGGAGCGCTTTCGCAACGGGATACGCGTCTTCGGTGGACCAGGACGCGTCGACAAGCAGGGTCGGGTCGACGGGGAGATCGCGACGCGCCATCGCCTGCACGAACGCTTCGGCGCGCTCGTCGCCGCCCCCGGTTGGCCCCAGGAACCCGATGCGGCGTCGCCCAAGCGCCGCCAGATGATCGACCACCGCGTAGATCGCGCGACGTTTTTCGATGGCGATAACGTCCGCCTTCAAGGGCAACTTCCAGCGCGTTTTATCATCCTCGATGACGACGGTGCGCGCGGGTCCGATCGCCTCGCCGAAGGGGCGCACACCCGCGACCAGGATCAGGCCATCGATACACGCGCGGTTGATGAGGCGACGCTGCCGGCGGTGCAAGAGTTCGTCGACGGTGAAGGCGAAGCGGAGGTGGTAGTCCTGCCGCGTGAGCTCCTCGTCGACACTATCCAGGACCGGCGACCAGAAGGGATCGGAGAACTTATAGGAGACGTTGCCCAGGATCAGGCCGATGTTGTCGGTGCGCCGCTCCTCGGCGTCAACGCCGCGCACCAGTCGCCGCGCGGCGTCGTTGGGCTGGTAGTCGAGGACACGGACCGCCTCCCACACCCGCTCCTGCGTCCCGAGGGCGACGGGGCGCGACCGGTCACCGCTGAGGGTGCGTGAGGCCGTGGAAATCGAGACCCCGGCTATCTTGGCCACGTCGCGCAGTGTCGACAACATCCAATCGCTCCAAATCTTGCAGAAACGTTTGGTTAATGCGCCTATCATACTCCTTTATCTGTCGTCCGTCAATAGAGCGCATCACCCCGTTTCCTAAACCCCAGGAGGCAATGGGTGGGGCGGGGACAGTGCGCGCAGGGTCGCGCGATACTCGCGGGGCACCTGCCCGCACACGCGACGGAAGGCGACGTAGAAGCGGCTGGACGACCCGAACCCGGATTCCAGGGCCACGTCGAGCACGTTGAGGTCGGTCGTGGCCAGGAGGCGCTGGGCATCCGCGACGCGGTAGTGCGTGAGGTAGTCGACGACGCTCATGCCGAAGGTCTGGCGGAAGAGGCGCATGGCATAGTTGGGGTGGAGGCCGGCGGCGCGCGCGACGTCCCCAACGGTGAGGTCCTCGGCGTAATGTCCGGCGATGTAACGAGCCATCCTCTCAGCCCGGGCGCTCCTCCCCAGGCCCGCTGGCGCCATGATGTCTGGGGTGTCCACCGTGAGGGAGAGCGCGAGGCGGCGCAGCCGCGCTTCTATCTCCAGGAGTGCGATCCTCCGGCGCTCCACCCCCGTATCGCGCACGTCGTCGAGCCACTGCCGCGCCAGGATCGCATCGAGAGTCCCCTGCGCCGGTCCCCGGTCCACCTCCACCACGGGGCGTCCGTATAGGATACGGCTCGTCAACGCCTCGGGCAGACGCCATTGCAGAACCAGGGCCAGCGGGATGGTCAACCAGCACAATGTCGTCGCTGGAGCGAGCGCGACGATGCGATGGGGCACAGCGGCCCAGAAAAACGCTAACCGCCCTGCCGTCAGCGTCACCGGTGTCCCCCCGAATAGGTAGCTGACGGCCCCCTCCTCGATGACGTTGAGTTCCACCTCATTGTGCCGGTGTGGACGGCCCATCAGACCGGGCTGTCCGCGCCAGCCGGTTAGGCCAAGGGTAACACTGTCCCGTGCGATGTCTACGGCGTTCGGATGGGTCATAACCTTATGATGCAGGATAGTTTGACCACAAAACAAGAGGACACTCCTCAATCCCCATGATATCGTTACAACTATGGGGTCCATATGGATCCCGTCGATGCCTCTCACGGCATAGTCGTAGGGCTGACTGACAGTGCCGAACGCCGCGCCACGCGCCGGGAATGTCCAGGCCGTCGGCCGACGTACGCATGCCGTCGTTTGTCTGGCGGCTTCTGCTGTGGGAGACGACAGGGAAAAAGGAGTGACCAGTGGTAACCGCGACAACAGACACAGCGTCCGTACAAGCGGGGCGCTCACCGCATCATCTGTCCCCGGAACAAGTACAATTCTTCGACGACAACGGGTATCTGATCCTGCGTGACTGGATCCCGCAGGATCTGCTGCATGCGTTGCAAGAGGCGGGCACGGCGTGGATCGAGCGGGGCCTGACCATGGGCGAGGACGACCCGCGGCACAAGGATTTCGTGTTCGCCCAGCGGCCGCACGGTCGCGCCCTGTTCCGCGTCAACTATCTCCATGACCAGGGGCAGCTGAGTTCACTCGCGCTCCTCGGCAGCCCGCAGGCGCTAGGCGTCGCTGAAAGTTTGTGCGGCCCCAACTTTGTCCCCACCTACGAGTCGATGGTCTTCAAACAGAAGGGCGACGGCGCGGCCATCCCCTGGCATCAGGATGCGGTCCACCCGCACCGCCACCATCGCATCTTCAATTTCGACCTCTACCTCGACCCCTCGCATGTCGGCGGGGGCGCCTTACGCGTCATCCCCAAGACGCAGCGGGAGAAGCAGGATATCTGCGCCTTGACCGAGGAGCATGGGTGGGACGCGCCCGGCATGGTACACGTCGAGATGGAACCGGGCGATGTCCTCCTTCACGACGTGATGGTCGTCCACGGCTCGGAGCAGGTAGAAGGGAAAGCGCTGCGGCGCACGATCTACTACGAGTTCCGGCCGGCCGAGGAGATCCTGGAGGACGGGCCGTGGGATCGCGACTGGATCGACCGGCGCCTGCGCCTGATTCCGTTGGGCTTACGGCGCTACCAACAGGCCTACCCCGAGAGCCCGCGATTCGCATGGCGCGTCTCCGACGAGTTCCGCCCGCGGATGTCGGAGGACGAACAGGTGGAGCTGAAGGTGGCCCATGTGGTCCATTCGGGCGGGTCCTATTGCAGCGCGGGCGACGCCGGCGCGAAAAGCGTGTAGCGTCCCCTAACGGCACCGTTACCCCTGGCGCTCCAGCAGGGATAACGGCGCTTGGGATACGCCGCACGACGCGCGCACCACCAAGCGACAGGGCAACCGGATGACGCCGCTCTCTCGCTCCCCCTTCATCAAGCTCAGCATGCGGCTACCGGCCCGCCGCCCTAACTCGTAGATTTGCATGTCGACCGTCGTGAGTGGGGGCCGCGTTTCTTCCGCGAACACCTCCCAATTATCGAACCCGACGACGGCCACATCATCGGGAACGCGCCGCCCGCGCGCGCGCAGGGCCTCAATCGCGCCACTGGCGAGCTGATCGTTGCCGCAAAAGAGCCCATCGATCCGGGGATCCACGTCGAGTAGCTGGCCTGTCGCCTCGTAGCCCCAGCGCTGGCGCCATGCTCCCGCGCGCACATGGTCGTCCAGGAGCGTCAGGCCGTGTTCAACGAGCACATCACGCATGGCGTCGCGGCGCAGTCGTACCGCCCCCCAATCCTCCGGTCCCGTGATGTGGGCCAGGCGGCGCCGGCCGGCGTGGAGCAACTGCATGGTCGCGAGACGTCCACCCTGTGCATCGTCCGGCAGTAGGCATAACGTATCAGGCCGATCCACGGATGTATACACGTAGAGGATAGGCGTCCGTGCGCGGCCGATATCGATGGGCGGCCGGGGATCGATCTTCCACCCCAGCACGATGATGCCCTCGACGTGCTTCGCGAGCAGCGAATCGATGTGTTGCCGTTCGCGCGCCGGCGCGCCAGGAGAGTGATGGGGGGCGGGGCACAGGAACACGGACATATGCTCCGCGGCCAGCGCGTCCTCGACGCCCAAGAGGAGTGGCATGCTGAAACGCCCATCGTCGGTCGTGATAAGACCAACGGTGTGGGTGCGCCCCCGCAGCAGGCTCTGTATCAGATTGTTGGGCCGATACTCCAGGCGTACGGCTGTGGTCTGCACGCGCTCGACCGTTTCCGCACGCAGCTTGCCCTGGCCGTTGAGCGCCTTGGACGCGGTACCCACCGACACACCGGCGACGCGGGCGACATCCTGGATCGTCGCCGCGCGGCCAAGGTCCGGCTCGAGCGACCGCTCATCCATGGGGCCGCCCATAGCCCATACCTCCGCCGCGCCTTTGATCGCCTATCACCACGCCACGATACCCTCCCACCCCTGATTGATCGTGCCGGGTACGCTCGCTCACATCGGCGCTGTACGCCCGTGCCCGCTCACCGGCCTCGCGCGCGCATCACACTGCGCGCTAGCTCTTGCAAAGTGTAGCACGTCATACGACGTTAAGCAATTAGTTTTCTTAACGGGAGCCCTTCAACGCGATGTAGAGGGCAATCAGAGCGTGGCCGGATCGCAAACAGCCCGCATCCGGCCTCATCTTTCAACCTTGACAGTAGTGGGCGTCATGGTGTACTATCGTGATCAGTTAAGGAAAACAGTTTTCCACTTATGCGGTAGCGCTCGGCAACGTCTGACCTTGTGGACATCAATGAGTCACAGGTGTGCGCCGCGATGTGGAGGAGGTGAGGCAGCGCGCCACAGGACAGAGCAGGACGTTCATCGGGGGCGGATCGCGGGACAACCACGCACGCATGATCACGGCCTGCCCCGCCTGGAAGCCATTTTCGCGTAGCACTGTCATAGTTGTCATAGTAGAGTGTAGCAATACCGTAGTAGAGTGAGGACGTTCGATGAAAAGACGACAGTTCTTGGGGCAATCGGCGGCGCTCGGCGCCGGCCTGGCGCTCGCGTCGCGCCCGCCATTAGCGCTGGTCGAGGCGAGCGCGTCGCGCGCATCCGTTCCCGCGACCTTCACGTTTTCCACCTGGGGCGACTACCGCTTGTACCAGGACGCTTTCCAGCGCCTCCAAAAAGCTAATCCACACTACGCCTCGGTCCAGTTCACGAACCAGGAAGCAGCCGCCCAGGGGTCGACGGCCGGCGCCGACGTTCTGACGCAGCGCCTGCTCGCCGGCTACGTCGCCAAGGCCTATGCCACCATGCCGGACGTGTGCGAGCTCTCGAACGGCGCCCTGCCGGAGCTCGCGGCCGCCGGCCTGCTGGTCGACCTGACGGACCGCTTCCGGCCCTATCTCAAAGGCTTGGCGCCCGCGGTCATCCAGGCCGTCAGCTACAAGGGACGGATGTACGCCTGCCCGTGGCGGGCCAACACCTCCCAGCTCTACTACCGCGAGGACATCTGGAGCCAGGCCGGGGTCAGGGCCGATAATATCAAGACCTGGAACGATTATATCGCGGCGGGCAAGGCGATCAAAGCCCACAAGTTCTCCGACGGCGTGCAGCGCTACATCACCAACAGCGGCGCCACGCCGACCTTCAACACCAATCTCTTGACGCAGCAGGGCGGCCAGATCTTCGACCAAAACGGCAAGCTGCTGATCGACACCGACCCACGGTTCCTCCGCGCCTTCCAGACGCAGGTCTCGCTCATCCAGGCCAACGTCACCTCGCAGGTGACCTCGTTTACCCCTGCCTGGTTCCAGGGCTTCAAAGACGGCTCCGTGTCGTCCGTCTACCTGGAGGTGTGGATGGACCAGATCCTCCAGGAGAACGCGCCGGACACGGCGGGCAAGTGGCGGGTGATGCGCTACCCTGCCTTCTCCGCGGGCGGCGGGCGTGACGTGGTCGACGGCGCGGCGATCGTGGTTGCGATCAACAAGCCGGGCCTGGACAAGGACCTGGCGTGGAGCTTCATGCAGCACAGCTTCCTCAACCCCGCCGTAACCGTTGCCCTATGCAACAAGTGGTTCTTCCCGCCGGCCTATTTGCCCGCGACATCGAGTATGTCGTTGATCTACAATCACCCATCCGCCTTCTATGGTGGGCAGGTGCTCGAGACGCTCGACCGCACGGTGCAGCAGCACGCCTATTCGCCCATCTATAATAAGAACTACCCGACGGCGCTGCAGGACATCAACCAGGCGTTTGCCGATGCCGTCGCGGGGAAGCAATCCGTGAGCGCGGCGATCAAGAAGGCGGCGAATAATATCCGGAACGCCACGGCATAGATCGCCTGTTCCGGCATGTCGCGGGGTATCTCATGCGCCGCATGAGGGATGCCGGCGTCCAGCCGGCATCCCTCACGCGGGCCGTGCGGTCCGACAACCGGGCGAGCCTAGCCACAGGACACGGCGCTGTATGACGATCGTGAGGGGGAAAGCGTATGCAAGCAAGAGGCGTGAGGGCGGGAGCAACCCCCACGACGCATCGACATGGGTGGCGCGCGCGCATGTGGCGCGCGCGCCACGCCTATCTGTTCATCGCCCCGTTCTACGTGGCGTTCCTGATTTTCGGTCTGGGGCCTATCCTGTTCAGCTTCTACTTGAGCCTGGTGACGTGGTCGGGCTTCGATCAGATACGCTTCGTGGGCCTGCATAACTTTCAACTCCTCTTCAGCGACGACCTGTTCTGGACGGCCCTGGGCAATACGATGTACCTCTGGCTGGGCCACATCTTCATCATGCTGGCCCTGGCGCTGGTGCTGGCGCTCCTGTTGAACGCGCGCTGGCTGAAGTTCCGCGGCGTGTTTCGGGCCCTTGTCTATCTGCCCAACGTGGGCGCCACCGCGGCCGTCGCCCTGGTGTTCGCCATGATCTTCGACACCAACTACGGCATCCTCAACCGCCTGCTCCACCTGGTCGGCCTGCCGGCGGTCAACTGGCTCGGCAGCGCGGGCTGGTCCAAGCCGTCCATCATCATCCTCAATATCTGGAATATCACCGGCTGGTTCATGCTGATCCTGCTTGCCGGTCTGCAGACCGTCGATCCCGTGCTCTACGAGGCCGCGGCGATCGACGGCGCCAACGGCTTCCGCAAGCTGCTGCACGTCACCTTGCCCGGCTTGCGCAAGATCCTGCTCTTCTGCTTCATCATCGAGACGATCGGCTCGCTGCAGGTCTTCGCCGAGCCGCTCGTCCTGACGCAAGGCGGCCCCGATAACTCGTCGCTCTCGCTGGCGTTGTACCTGTACCAGACCGGCATCACCAACCTGCGCCTGGGCTACGCGGGGGCGATCTCCCTGGCGCTCTTCGTGCTCACCGTCGCCTTCTCGCTCGTGCAGGCGTGGTTCTTCCGTGGAGAGGCAGGCGCGGAATGAACAGTATGACCCGACGCATCGACCGCACGGCCGCGCGGCGACAGGTACGACGCGGAGCCAGGGGGACCACCTGGCGCACGGTCGCCGGTCGCGGCGCCGCCTACGTCGTCCTCAGCGCCCTCGCCATCGTCTTCGCCTTCCCGCTCGTCTGGATGATCTCGACGGCGTTCAAACCGGCGGGTGAGATCTTCAATCCCGGCATCAACCTCATCCCCACCCACCTCACGCTGGACAACTATCGCTTCGCGTTCAGCGCGGCCCCGCTGTTGCGCAACTTCGTCAACTCGGTGTTCATCGCCGCGACGACAACCGCGCTCAGCCTGTTCGTCAGCTCACTGGCCGGCTTCGCCTTCGCGAAGCTGGAGTTCCCGGGCAAGCGTGGCCTCTTCCTAATTATGATCGGCACGCTCATGGTCCCGAGTTTGGTCGGCATTCTGCCCCTGTTCGTCATCATCAGCAAGCTCGGCTGGGTGGACACCTACCAGGCGGTGATCGTACCGAGCATCGCGAGCGCCTTCGGCATCTTCTTCATGCGCCAGTACATCCACTCCATCCCCAACGAGTTACTCGACGCCGCGCGCATCGACGGCCTGCGGGATTACAGTTTCGGCCTCTACTGGCGCATCGTCGTCCCGCTCATCAAGCCCGCGCTAGCGACACTGAGCATTATGGGCTTCATGGGATCGTGGAACAACTTCATGTGACCGCTCATGGTGCTGCGCAGCAGCTCGATGTATACCATCGTGGTGGCCGTGGCCGCCCTGCCGTCCGCGCAGTTCAACACGCCCTACGGCCCGATCATGGCCGGCACGACAATCGCCGTGGTTCCGCTTATCATCCTGTTCCTGGTCTTCCAGCGTCAGTTTGTGGCGGGCGTGATGCGTACGGGACTGAAGGGGTAGCTGACCGGAGCGATGTGACCTATCGCTCTCTCCGGACGTAGGCGTCGAGGGCCGCGCGAGACAGGCCAAGCGTCACATATAGCGTGGACGGATGGAAAAGGAGGAGAGGCAGACACTCATGACCACGTCTAATACGACCGGCACGGCCCAAGATACAGCGGCGGTGAGCGCACCGGCGTTCCATGCTTTGCCCCTCGGCAGCGTAATGCCCAGGGGCTGGTTACGGGATCAGTTGAGGTTACAGGGTGAGGGGTTAACCGGTCATCTGGACGAGATCTGGCCTGATGTCGGGCCGGCGAGCGCCTGGCTTGGCGGCCACGGAGAGGACTGGGAACGCGGTCCCTACTACTGCGATGGCCTCGTGCCCCTGGCTTATCTGCTCGGGGACGTGCCGCTGATCGCCAAAGCGCGGCGCTGGATGGACGCCGTGCTCTCCAGCCAACGGGTGGACGGGCAGTTCGGGCCACACATAAACGATGACTGGTGGCCGCGCATGGTCATGCTCAAAGCGCTGGCTCAGTACCAGGAAGCGACGGGAGACGCGCGCGTGATCCCGTTCATGACGCGCTATTTCTACTACCAACAGGCGACGCTGCCGCGCCGCCCACTCCAGGATTGGGGACAGGCGCGCGGGGCCGATAACGCGCTGGTTGTGTTGTGGCTCTACGAGCGGACCCGCGCCGCCTTCCTCCTTGATCTCGCCGACCACCTCCTGACCCAGACGACCGATTGGGGCGCGTATCTCACGGACTTCCCGTGTACGGAGCGTCAAACGACGTTCAGCCACCTCACGCACGTCGTCAACGTGGCCATGGGCCTCAAAACCCCAGCCGTCCACTACATGCGCGACGGTCGTGTCGATCATCTGCGGGAGACCGATACGGCTATCGAGAATCTGATGCGCTACCACGGGCAGGCGCAAGGCATGTTCTCGGGCGACGAATGGCTCGCCGGCCCACGTCCAACACAGGGCGTTGAACTGTGCGCCGTCGTGGAATGTATGTTCAGCCTCGAGCAGAGCGTGCGGGCCTTCGGTGAGGGGCGTTTCGCCGACCGCCTGGAGAGTCTGGCCTACAATGCGCTGGCCACGACCATCACAGCCGACTTGCGGGCGCATCAATACGATCAGCAGCCCAATCAAGTCCTGTGCACGGTCGCGCCACGCGACTGGACGCAAAACGACGAGACCGCCAACACCTTCGGGCTGGAGCCCCACTTCGGGTGTTGCACCGCCAACATGCATCAGGGATGGCCAAAGCTCGTCCAGTCCCTGTGGATGGGCGGCACGGATGGCGGGCTCGTCGCCGTTGTCTACGCGCCCTGTGTCGTGCACATGCGGGTGAGGGGGGACGTCGTCGTGACCATCGAAGAGACGACCGAGTATCCCTTCGGGGACACCGTACGCCTCACCATCCACGCGGACCGCCCGGCCACGTTTCCCCTGCTCTTACGCATCCCCGCATGGTGCGCCACCCCTACCCTGCATGTGAACGGCCAGGAGAGCGCCGTCGACGTCTCGGAGCAGGGTTTCGTCACCGTCCAGTGCGCCTGGACCGAAGGTGACACGATTGACCTCGCGCTCCCGATGCAGGTGCGCGTGATTGAACGACCGCGCGGCACCATCGGCGTGGCACGGGGACCGCTCGTCTTCGGTCTCGCGATCAACGAGGAATGGACGCGCATCGCGGGCTCGCGCGGCTTCGGCGACTGGGAGGTACGTCCGCGGACGCCGTGGAACTATGCCCTAGTGGGTCACGCCGCAATTGATGCGGGATATGGAACCGTCGCCCCTGACCCGGCAAGGCGGCGGGCGCGGGCACGGACACGGCGCTCGTGCCGCTTGCCGCCCCAAGTGAAGGGCGTCGGG
>JAABUW010002822.1_pt1 | contig 25743 bp, 3 predicted proteins | sample 5560081 | NCBI WGS metagenome assembly JAABUW01 (sample SAMN10711882, study PRJNA513363) | rock metagenome | isolation source: Antarctica rocks | place: Antarctica: Victoria Land, Knobhead sud | reverse complement strand
AGCAGCAATGGGGCGATTTGGGGGGGCATGCCATGGGGCAGTAATGGCCATTTGGGGGTATACTATTGGCCAGAATTTGGGAAATGAGATCACGTGAGGAACCATCTTGGCGACATATCATAGCCAACCATTCCTAGCGGCTGGGCGGAAAGCTTAAGATGTTCCAATACAATATAGAAAGATTTTTCAGCGAAATTCGCAATGCTTACATACGAGTAGTGTTCTCTTCCTACGATGAGCACAATGATACTCCTTCTTCTAATTACTAGATAGTCTATTCTCTTATAAGAGTTCCCCGGATATTCCACCTCTTGACCTCAGTTGAGTGCCAATGCCAAGGCTCTTGGCCTACACTGCCAAGACATCCTCGCACCAATGAGAAGCGGCCTAAACCGCACGGTGACGAGGTCTGCATCAACTCTCAATCTTCATCGATGCATCTCTGTGATGGCTTGTAGTCCCAAACGAAGACCTCCACGAGTCTCTTGCTCTTCTACCTGCGATGCGCTTTCCCAAAAGCCTCCAGCCCTTTCGGCTCCTCCGTCAGGACTTGTGCAATCTTCGCAATCGCTACATGTCCGATTGGACTGTCTTTAACCAACTCATCGTGGCTTCTGCTGTATATGTGTTTTTCACAAACCTCCTGCCTGGCATCACTTTCGCCAGCGATTTGTATGAACTGACAGGGAAGTCATGGGGCACGATTGAGGTAGTCTTCAGTACTGGACTGTGCGGTGTCATTTTCAGCTTGTAGGTCAAACCACTGTGTCTCTACAATCGTATGGATGCGCAGAGTTGTTGTGATTTTGCGGTCTAAGATCCGTTGACCATGTAGATTTTCTATTCAACCATTGACTATCCTCGGCGTGACCGGACCCTTTTCCGTTCTGGCCGAGAACATCTATTCGCTATGTATCGGATCTTTTAACGTGAGGCCAATGAAATTGTCTACAATCTAGACCCTATCTGACCCAGCGAATTTCCAGATACCGTTTCTCCCGTTTATGGCGTGGTCACTCATTCACGCTGGGTGGATGCACTACCTGCTTGCTATATTCAACGCTCATGATTGGACTATGAGATATGTAACTACTTTCTCCACGGAGATCTTCTCGCTCCTGAACAGTATCATCTATTTTCACAAAGCAGTCCAAGAGCTCCAGCGTGCCCACGCCGCTCTGTCTTTCGCGGCTTTTCTCTACGCCATCATTGGGGCTATTGGGACCATGTTGGTAGCCATCTTCCTCTCGACTGCCGACAATTGGAAGCCATTATTCCACAGGTATATTCGAATGGGCCTTGCGGAGTATGCAGCAGCTATCAGCATCATCATCTTCATCGGTATGCCACACGTCGGCGAGCTTGCTTCGCTTGACAAGCAGACATTACAAGTCAGCAGCCATGCCTTCAGACCTAGTAATCCTGATCGATCAGTCTTCTTTGTTCAATTTTGGCATTTGCCACTCACCTGGATATTTGCTGCCATCATCCCGGGTTTTATCATCACCATTCTGTTCTTCTTCGATCATGAGGTCAGCAGCATAATCTGTACAATAGACCGCTACGGGACTAAAAAACCTGGTGGCTTTGCCTGGGACATCGTTTTGCTCGGGACAACCACTGCACTGTGTGGCATTCTGGGCATACCTCCAGCAAATGGACTCCTTCCTCAAGCGCCTTTGCACTCCGAGAGTCTTCTGCATATCGAGAAAGAGGAGGTTCAAATGTCTGCTGCTGGTGAAGAGAAGACGGAAATGCAAGACGTGAGACAAGTGTATGAGCAGAGGTGGAGCGCTTTCTTGCATGCTGCAGCAATCTTGGTCTTTATCAGCCCACCCTTACAGCTGGTATTGGGCCTGACACCCACCAGTGTGCTGGCAGGGCTGTTCATGTTCATGGGGGAGCAAAGCCTTGCTGTCAAGTATGTATGCTTCGCTCGACTATGCTTATCAATCCTGATAGCCTTTCTAGCCCGATTCTGCACCGCTTCTTCTATCTCCTTACGCCTCCCTCCGAGCTGCCCGAGTTGCCAAAAGCGGTCAAGAGCTACTGGGGCACACATGTATACACCATCGTGCAGATTGTGGTGACTGTCGTCATCTTCATCGTTACACTCACAAAAGGTGCTCCAGCATTCCCAGTCATCATCATTGCGCTGGTTCCGATAAGGCTACTATTGATGAACAGAATGTGGCACAAGGAGACCTTGAGATTCGTTGATTCGTGGGCTTGTAGAGATGGAACCCCCGAAGACGATGACGATAGAATTGCTGCCGCTTCGAAAGCTTCTGAAATGGTTGGAGATGCGAAGCCAAAGGCACCGGAGCAAACGGTGTGACACTTTGGTATCATTTGGCTAAAGGTAAAAAGCAATTTATAAATGGTTTGAAGGCACCGAATCTGTCGCTGCAGAGCTTTGCGAAGCCATAAAAGATATAGCGTACGATTGTCATAGACTTGAGATGAAAGCTCTGCAAAACACAGTCTATTTGGAGGACGAGTGTAATTTATAGCTTGCATAGAGAAATATCACTGTCCTCAATCATGACACCGAGGAATGGCTAGTCGTAAAGCTCTGGAGTATACGAGTCGGCGACAGAGTAGATTGGAGAGGAAGTGTTGTCGATAATGACAGTGCAGGTGAAATAGAAGCTAGACATGAGCCAAACAATCGGTAAACATCCCTCAAAATGGCTAAAAATGAGACTCGTCCACATCAGACCATGCTGTTCCTACTGCATTACAGGCGTGCAATAATCTGTCATTGCTGTTCCCCATACTGATTATCATGTACTTCTGCCGCTCCTGGTACTTGGTCAATGCTTCGCTCTTGGTCAGCCGCAAGACGGACAAGAGTGCAATGTTCAGCCGGCTGCTGATACGGATGTGTAGTTATTCAAATGAACGTGTGAAATACCAACACAGACGGACGAATGAGTTGAAAGATAGTCTCAGATCCCACATTGGATAGTGAATTACTGCTCTTGTAGCCTATTACTGTCTAACGTGCGTTCAATTTACCTTCTCAAGCACCGACGGACTAATCCTTTTCTCAAATCAATATTCCAATCTCTGGTATACCTTCCGCGACCTCCTCCGACCATTTTTCTCAACCACTTTCCCGACTGTCTCAATTTTAATCCGTATCTCATAGTGTTGGATGGATTCTCCAAAACTCATAGTACCTACACACTAATTGCACCTTGATCAGCATAGCCATGTCATCCAATAGGACCAGTGCTTTGGTATAGTGCTTCTTGATCTGCCCAAAGCGAAAAAACTTACAACCAGCGGTGTTCGAGGACTAGATTTCCCGGTATCTTTCAAGGCGTATAGCCTGCAGCAAATACGAGATTGGTAGGACTCGGATGTCTAGATGCATATATATCAAGCGGGTCGGAGGGGTGCTGCATCTGGATTGCCTTGTTACCGTGATGCAAATCTGTGATCAAGAGGGTGTGTCGGTCGAGAGAAGATGGAGAGCGGCCACATTGACAGGTCTTCGACTTGAGAACGTTATGGTAATCACTCAAGCATATTGGCTATGTATTGGAGTCAAGGTGGGTATGGAGAAATTTCCTCTGATAGGGCATAGAAGAGGTTCACCTATCGCAGACCCCCCAGTGGGACACTCGTAGGGCTAAAGCCCCGCCCATGGGTCCCCGAGGGTGATAATGGTGTACGGAGACATACACCAAAAGTCTTGATTTGCGCTAAGGATTATAGTGGCTTAGCAAGTACCTGGCCCCTATAAGGGCTGCATGGACAATTACCACGGCCTGGCCCCTGAGAGGACCCCTGGAAGGCCGCTCTAGTATTAGCTTCTATGGAGTGGCTCCCTGGAACCACCTAAAGCTACTCGCTAGAGCTTCACGGTTCGGCCCTACTTCTCGGATAGTCCAAGCCCGAAGGGTATTACACGCTCTGGGGGCTGACTAGGTCTTAGGGTTAGGGCTACTCTTAGCGTAAGTTAGTACCTCGGGCGCCGGTCTCCGGTGTCGGCTAATTTTGGGTCGTGATATAGAGATACCCTCTTTTCTTAGAAAGATACCCTTTATTTCCTTAAATAGATACCCCCCCTATATCCGGTTAATACCCGCAGTTACCGTAGTATTTAGTATATCTACTGTAGGCTAGTAGTAAATATCGCGACCCTCGCGTCGCTACTTTTTATACTCAAAATAAATACTTCCCTAATTTAATTTACCCTATCGTAACGATAGTTATAAACTTATTATTATTATAGAATAGTTTATTAAATAGCTCCCTCAGCCTCCTTATTAAAACTATATAAAAATATACGAAGAAATAGAGCTATATAATTATTTAACGAAGATCGAAAATAAATAAAAAAGAGGTAAAACGTAAAGCCTAGTTAATATATAATAAAGATAGAAAAGAAACTCCTTTTAAAGGTAAGAAATATATATATATAATCTCTTATTATACCGGTTATTCGTTTCTTTACGCCGTTACGAAGGATTCTTTAAACGACTAGTATTTAGAAATATTAAATAATTTTTATAATTATAGCTTAACTCTCCTAATCTTATACTCTTTTTATCGAGTTATAACGATAACGATAACGGTTAAATAAACTATTAAAGAACGGACGAAGATATATATTATATTAATATAGATTTAATACGGTTATATCGATTTATTTATTTATAGTTAGTTCCTTAGTGCCGAAGTCTATTTATATTAATAATTCGCTCTTAGCGAACTAGAATTAATTAATTATTACTATTTTATAGAATATAACTTTATTAATTAATAGTAACGGTATTTATATATTTTATTAAATACTATATACTACCTAATAAATATTTCGATCTATTAACTACTATAGTAATACTAGTAGTCGAATTATATATTTCGATAATATCCTTCTTCCGCTCTATCTTCTTTATTAATTCGTTTCGTTAAAATAGAATACTATTTTCTTCTTCTCTACCGAAGTAGCTAGCTCTACTATATTAGGGTTTATTATAATAATACTTTCTTTAAACTAGGAATATTATACTTCGGTATATTATATTTAGTTAATTAATATAATTATAGAAACCTTCCGTTACAACGTATTTAAGTTACGAAAGCGGCTATTATAACTATATTTATAATTTAATAGAATCTTACTTTTAATTTTAAATTCTTTATATTATTATTAATTCTTTACTTTACTATTCTTACTAGAGCCGGTATATTAATTATTTTATTATTATCTATAAAAGTATTAAAAAGAATTATTAATTTTACTTCCGTAAAATTATTACCGTAGCGTCTACTAATATTACTAATTATAAAATTATAATTTTAGTATTCTAACTCGACGAGTTCGTTAACTCTAGTTATACCTTTATTAATATTAATAATATCGACGATATTACTCGTTATATTATTATTTATTTAATTCGTTATAATTTCCGGCCTACCTAGCCTCTACGTATTTTTAATTCGAGAGAATAACGAGTACGGTCCCGTTTTATCGAAATAGTATAAAACTAGTTAAACGATTAGGCTATTAACGTTACCGCTTTTTAAATAATCGTAATACGATTTCGGGTAAATACTCGGGCTATATATTTATTATTTAAAGTTTTAATATCGGTTAGAAATATACTTTCTTCGTTATTTCCGAATTCGATATCCTCGCTATTAGGTTATTCTATTAGATAAATTTTAATAAAAGAAACTATCTTTAGGAGCCCTATCGGATTAAAGGAATAACTATTAAAGTAGTCTTTTATTATAAACGAAGCCGTAATCTAGTAAATAATCGATAATATTATCGAAATAATAGTTACTAGATTCGCCGTTATTATAATAAGATAATAATAACTTTAAAATCTATTAGGTTTATTAGGCCTACTAAATCCTCCTAGATTTAAAGATTTAAATTTAACGAATAAATATTTAAATTACTAGAATACCGGCGATATAGGATTTTTTAATTTTATATATAAAGATAAATTAGTCTCTTCCGGGGCCGCTCCTATAGAATATACTTTTAAAAAAACGTATTTTAAGGACGTTTATTTATTCCTAGAGTATATATAAAATATTTCTAGTACTAAAGATAATGAGCTAGTTTATATTAATTTATAAATATATTTAAAAGGCTCTACCCTAAACTAGTAGTTAACCGAATTTATTAAGAATAATAAAAGATTTACTAAACTAGGTAATAGACTTAATAAATAAAAATATATATTAATTAAACGATTTAAGTAACTAACTAACGTCGTTATAAATTTAATTCTTCGGGAAAGATATACCCTCCGCGATACTATCAATTATCGCGAATTAAGAGAATATATTTAGAAAATTCTTCGAGTAGCTAAGAATACTTAGTTTACGAATATTAAAAATTAATTTAACATGATCTATAATGGCCTAGATATTAAGTTTAGACGTGATATATATCGATTAAAAAATATAACTATATTATATAAATTCTTAATAGATCTCGATAAATTTAAATATAATTAGTAAACCTATACTAGTAGAACGAACCGTGGAAGGGATAATTAAATAATTAATTATTTATCTAAAGCGCCTAAACGACCTACTAATATAAATATTAATTAATATAGTTAATATTAGAATTTCCGTTAACTTTTTATCCTTATTATCTAGCGGAAGGCTTTAGACCTTTTTATAATAATACTCTTATTTATAAAAGTAATAATACTTCTTATAGGAGTATTAATACTTTTTACGGAAGTAATTTATATAAGTTTTTTCCTCCGTCTCACTCTTAGCCCTAGTAGAATAATATTAATTAATAATAATAATACTAGAACCGTATACTACCTCCTAGAAAGTAGTTATAAATAATAAACGGAAGTTTAAATCCGTCATTTAAATAGAAGATATTCTCTTTTAAATATTAAGATTAAGACTTTAGAGTAGGAAGAAGTTTTAATAAAAACTTTTTTAAGAAACTCTTTTCGACCTAAAGGGCCTATTATATTAAAGATTAAGAAACTATTAAAGACGTTAATTACGACGAAGAATAATTTATAAAAGTCTTCCGCTAGACTAAAAGTCTTTATAACGAAAGTTAAAATAATTATTATAATAATTAAGAAGATACTTTCTACTAAAGTACGACGTAGGTTAATAAATATATTAACGACGCCGTCGATTTAAAGAAACCTTATAAGGAGATAATTAATAATCTTTTCATCGAATAATTTCTTATTATTAAAGTAATATATCGGTTATATAAATTCTTATTTTCTTCTAATAATAAATTATATATTTATATCTAATAATACCGATCTTCTACTTTACTAGATAATTCTATATTAACGAATTCTACTATAGTTTCTATATTAATAAATATTAAAGTAAATAATTATTCTACTTTAGCGATTAATAAAGTTACTTCGTAAAAAGTTATTAAATCGACCTCTATTAATAAACCTACCCGCGGTTACGTATTTAGAGGTTACTGTTACGTAATAATTAAAATATCTTTTAGTATAAATAGCCTTCTATATAACTTCTATTTTAATACAAGATATATTATAAATCTAATTAATCGATTATTCCTATAGAAGTTTATAGAGTTTAGTTTATATATTAAAATCTATAAAATATTTACTACTATAAAGGTTCGCGGGCTAGGATCTAGTAAATACGATATTATTAAATATATTATCGTATTTATATATATCCCGGGTAAAGGCGGTATTACTTTAATAACTAGAAAATTATATATTATTAATAATCTTTTAATAAAGATATTAATAGGTATTAATATTATAAAGCCTAAAAATATTATAATTAATATAAGTAAAAATATAGCGCTTATTACTTTATATAATTTACTAGAAGTTCTAGTTATAATAAAGGCTAAAGATACTAGGACTAATACTTTAATCGTTAATAAAATACATTAAATTATATTACTTTATTTAGATATAATTATCGGAGTAAAATTTATAACTATAAAGTTTCCTAGAGACCGAGATCTCTTATTCGAATTATCTAAATATAATACTTTAATAGTCTCTATATATATCGTTAACTACGATATAAATAGAATTATAATACGGAATAATAACGATCTATTTATTATTATTAATAAATATACTAAACTCGGGAGAGTAGTCGAATATAAAATAATAAATTACTTTTAAATCGACTTATCCTCTATTAACTTAACTATAAGACTACCGAAATCTTTAATTTCGAAGTTTTTTATTAAATCGTATTTTAAGGCCGGCCTAGTATTTCTAGTAGTTTTTAATACTACTATTAAATCTAGTATATCTTTAAGCGTATCGACTTTTATTACTCCAAATACTATTACTTTAAATATTTCGATATAATAGACTTTAGTAGAGCCGAAGTAAATTTTATAAAAACCTTCGGTAGATTTTTAAAGTCTAGAGACCCTCTACCCTTTTAGTATTATTATTTATAGGGACGAAACTTCTACCGCTTATATTATTAACATTATCGATTTATTTCTAGATTTATAAAAAGATACTAGGAATATTATAAATATCCTAGAATTAAAATAAATAGATATTCTACTCGTCGATAATTAAAAAGAGATTTATAAAATAGGCTAAACTCGTATATATCCGCTAGGAAAACGAGATAAGAACGTAATTAACGAAATATTTAATATATTATAAAAGTAAGATTATATAAAGTAGATTATAATAATAATACTCTTTTCTTTCCTTTACTTTATCGTCTAGAAAGATATTAACTCTAGTTTTAAAGAACGTATAATCGTCGATATTAAGGTATTTAATAAAATTATAATATTTAATATCTATCTAATACCAATTTAAGCTGAGATCCTAATACTTTTTATATATATTATATATATTTCAACTATCGACGCTACCGCTTTCTTTTATTAATAGTAGGTAAAATGATATTATTATTACTATCTTATAGTAGTTACTTATAGGGGGTAGGAAACCTTTAATATTTTTATTATAAAATACCGGAACTCGCCCGTTTATATTTAATATATAATAGACTATATCCTACGACCCTACCGAAGATTCTATTATATATATATCGACGATATCGTTATTTTTTCTACCTCTTTATCCGAATATATCGAATATCTTACCCAAGTATTCTAGGTTTTATCCGAAATAAATATTTATTTTTTTATTAAAAAGTTATTCCTAGGTACGCTGCGGAATAGGGAAGGGAATCGGTCTTTTTAATTCTATTCCCTTCCCTTCTTTAGGGAAGGGAATTTTTTTTATATTAATATTTATCCTAATTTTTTGAATTCCCTTCCTCGATTTTCGAAAAAGTCAAAATTCCCTTCCTTATTCCGTAGCGTATTCCTAGGATACCTATTAGCGTAATTATTTAAATAATATATCGATATATTAAATCTTATTACGGTAGAAGATAAATTTATTATTATAAGGAATTTTAAATTCTTAAGGAATTTATAAACTTTAGAATAATACCTAAATATAACGGGTTATTTAAAATAATATATATTGTATTATACTATTATCGTGAAGCCTCTTTAGGATCAGAAGATATTATTAAATTAAAATTATAAACTAGATAAAAAAGATATTTAGAGGAATATTTATAAATCTATAATAAATAAATCGTTAATTAATATATTTACTTCTTCGGAATTTAATATATATAAGTACCTATAAGAGTTCTTTGTTAGTTTTACGATACTATACTACGCCGACCCAAAACGGCCGCTATTTATTAATTTGGATACTAGTAAGGAATGGGGCTTCGGTATATATATATACTATATTAAAGATAACGTCATCGATACTACGGTAGTACCGAAGTAGAAATCGCTCTAGTCTATCCTCTTTTTATCGAGATAACTAACTTCGATTAAAACTAAATACTAGCCTACCGAACTAGAAATAATCGGTATTATATAAATAATTAAGAAAGTCCGTTATATTATCGAAGTATTAATTAGTATTATAATTATTTATACTAATTATATTTCTATAATAGGGATTATGAGGTAAATATTTATAAATATTATATTTATAAAAAAGTTAAATCTACGCTTTATCCGAGTTTTAGAATATTTATAACGTTTTAATCTTAAAGTTAAGTATAAACTAAATAAAACGAATATTATATTAAATACTTTATCTCGTCTCGCTAGTTAATTATATCGTCCTAAAATAAACGAAGTAATTCTTAATACACTCTTAACTTTTCTAGTTAATATTATTATAATAAATAACGAATTTAAAATAAGGATTCGTAACACTTATATAAAACTACATTAGGTTAGAATTATTAATACCGTCGAAAAGAATACTACCCTAGAAGAAGAAAATAACGCAGCGAAGTTCCTTTATAAATTTATCAATAACCTACTCTACTTTAATAATATTAAATACGGATTATATTTATATTTACCGACTACTCTTAAATATAAAGTTTTTTAGAAAATTTATAATTAAAATAGGGCACCCCGGCTATACTAGGACGTATAAGAAATTTATAAAAAATATTTATATATTTAATATATCGATTAAGTTTTATAAATACCTTCGGTATTACCTTTACTATTAATTATATTAAATATTAAAATATTAGTTATATAAGTCTCTATAGCCGATCTACTCACTATTTAAATCTTTCGAGACTATTATTATCGATTTTATCCTTAGGTTACTAAAGGTTTCTATAAATAAAAATTATATAATATTCGTTATATATAAATTTAATAAGATTATAATATTTATCGCCGGCGAGGTAGCTTAAAATAGTTTTTAATAAATAACTCGGTTATTAAATAAATTAATATTACTCGGCTAGGGCCTACCTTCTATTATTATTAATAATCGAGACTACTAGTTCATTAGTTAATTATAAAAGAAGATTATAATTAAACTTAAAGTAGATATATTCTATTTAACTATATATTACCTATAAACTAACGGGTAGTCGGAAAAGTTAAACGAGGTCGTCGAAATTACTCTATACTACTTCTTATTTACCGTCGATACTTCTATTTAGCCGAAGGTTTTACTATAGTTATCTATAGTATTAAATAATTTAATTAAATATAGTAGTACGCGTCTAGCCTTTATAGAGGTATTATATGGATTTAAAATTAAAGAGTTACTAGATTTACTATATATTAATTATCTTAATATATCCGATTTTAACGTAACGGACGTTTACGCCGAAACTTTCCGCGACGCCGAACTTCCTACTACCGAAATAAATATTAATATTAAACTTCCTACTATAGAAGTATAGTACGGTAATACTATAAAAACCTTCCGCGAGTTTAATTACTTTAATATAAATACTTTTCTAGTAGTTTATCGACCTAAATATATAAATACGTAAGATATTATTACATTTATATCGCTATATATAAAAGAGTAGTACGACGTTAATTATAAATTTATATTTTTTAAAGTTAGTAATATAGTATACCTACGGTTTTACTACGGTTATTAAATAACCTAGTATCTTATCTAAAAAGACTAGTTAATAATTTAACGACCTTTTTTAAATTATAAAATATATAAATAGACTAGCGTATCGTCTAAAACTTCCGACTACTATAATTATTTATAATATAATTTCGGTTATTTACCTTAAACCGGTACCGGGCCTAGATTTATATAAGAGAGAGTCCGTTATTCTACTACTTATCGTCGTCGATAACGAGGATAAATAGGAGGTAAATAGGTTACTATAAAAGCGCTAGCGCCGGTTCGGAAGAGTAAAGAATATAATTATATAATACTTTATTCGATAGAAGGGATATAAACCTAAAGATAATAAATAAATATTTATTAAATAACTATAATATACTTTAGAACTAATAGACGACTTTAAGTAAATTTATAATTATTTCGCTAGGATATCCTACTAACCTTTCGGTTTTATAGAAATAATTTATTATAACGCTTTTAATTTAATAAAAATACCCCTTTATTATTATATTAAACTTGACGGAATTACTCTTATTATATTTTAAATATTTAGTCTATTTATAGAATCGTTATAGGTTTATATTATCGAGGCGATAATTTTATTTATAAAATAGTAATTAATATAATTATACCGATTTATTTATTTATAATTAGTTCCTTAGCGCCGAAGCCTACCTATATTAATAATTCGCTCTTAACGAACTAGAATCAATTAACTATTACTACTTTATAGAATATAATCTTATTAAGATTATTAACGGGCTCGAAATTAAAGTAGGTAATTTATTTAATCCGATATTTCTAATAAAAGATATTTATAACGCGAAGTTTGAAATAAAGCGAAAGGCCTTAAGAAATCTTACTCCTATATAAATATTAATAGAAGATTTATATATAGGCGATTAATAGGTTAGGTATTTTAAAGATTATTAAAATCGGGTATCTTATCTCTTCTTTTTAAAAACGTTATATTATACTATTCTAAAATAGAATTTAATAATCGTTATTATAAATTATATTTATAAAACGAATAAATATAAATTTCCTCTATTTATTATTACCGGGACGACTATTTTAAATATATTATTCTATATTACTTTCTATTTCCTAATATAGGAAGAGATTAAAGACTACGTCTAGGCCCTTTAATAATACCGCGATATAATTCTAGAACTCGATATTCTAGATCCGCTCGTTAATATTACCGACCGCGAGAAGGCTCTAATAGTAATTTATTTTCGTATCTTCTTAAAAGTCCCTAATTTACTATATACATAATATATTAATAAAGACGTTATTACTAATTATAAAAGTAAATTTAAAACGAAAGAGGATTAAGAAAAATTCTATACCGCCTAGTTTACTATTATTTATATTTATATAAAGAAAGATTTCGAAAATAAATAATAATAACTATATAAAGACTATCTCTTTAAAGACGCCTTTGTTTACTAGTATTTAATAAAGACGTAGATTAACCCTTATAAAAGGAAGTTTATTAAAGTCTTTACTAATTAAATTCTTTATTTCTAGAATAATATTAATTCTAAAAGTAAAAGCGGCTATTAGGGTTTAAAAAGAGAGTTGAAATTTTCGATAAATAAAACGCGTTATTATTTTTCTATAGATATACCGGCTAATTTATATAAGGGACTTTAAAACGGTAATCGATAAAATTAATAACCTCCTAATTCGTTAATTTAGAATATATATTAATGAGCTAGAAATAAGTAAAATACGCCTTCTTTATAAATATCGGGTTCCTCCGTTTAGGGATATAAAAACTCTAGTAATATTATTTATATTTAGAAAAATAATCGCGTAGTTAACTAAAATAGATAATAATCTTAAAGTTTATACCGACACGTATACTAGATATTCTAGACTATCGTATATTTATAAGGTAAAAGTAAAGATAGAAAGTAATATTAATATTCTTAAAATCGAAGATATTTATCTTTACTAGCTATATATTAAACTAGTTTTTTCGTTAACGCGAGAGTTAATTATTAAAATAGAGGATAACTAGAATATCCCCTCTTTAATAAGGGTATAAAAGTTAGTAATTATATACCTTAAAGGTAGACCTACTAGCCTATAAAAACTTCCGACGAGAATTGAGTTTACGGTTAAATAAATTACTCGACGATACTCTTTTTATTTCGAATAAGTAGATAAATATCTTTTATAATATAATACCCTATCCTCCCGAATTTTTATACCGAGATCGCCCGTATCTATACCCTAAATAAAAGGAGGAGTTATATTAAAAGGGGGAGTTATATTAAAAGAGAGAGTTATACCGAGACGGAGTTAAATAATTATAACGAGCTAGGTCGAGTATAAAGAGACCGACCTTACTATTAATATTTATTTTATAATAATTAATTTAGATTTAAGAGTTTAATATAGAAGATTTCTCTCTTAACTAGTATACCGACTAGGGGCTAGGTTAATTACCTTTATTATATCGGCGTTAACTCTAGCTCTAGTTCTATATCGGCAAGTCCAGAAAAACAATTCTGTAAAATCGCTACTTAATCGGTGCAAAATGCGCATTTTGCAGCCTTGGCAAATCTTGGCGCCAAGATTTTTAAGATAGAGTTAAGGTCTGCGCGGGAGCGCTAAACTTAATCCTAAAAGTAGCTTTATAGCCCTATAGGGCAACGCTAGTAAAAATCTAATTAAAAATTCGGAATCTAGGCTAAAAATAAATTTAGTAAAATTTTTATATTCCTATATAGGGGCCCTAGTCTAGATACTATAAAAAGTCAAAGTTCAAAAAAAAAAAAAAAAAGTTACAAAATCGGTGTAATATCGCTACTTAATCGGTGCATAATTGTTAGGCCACAGTGCCTAGGGTGTTTATAGTAATGTGAAAGCAAGTATAAAGCCTTAGTGGGAAAAATAATCTTTATATTTAAATAATAGAATTAATCTCTAAAGAATTAGAGCGAGGGCTCCGAGCCTCCTATTTCTAAAGGGGCTCCGGAGTACCGGAAACTATAATATAATATTATAATATAAATAGCGTAACCACGCCGTATACTCCCTATATAGGATTTATATATTATACTTAATAGTTATTATAAAGCTAGTCTTAGTATAGTATAATAATTACCTCCTCTTCTAGGGGTTTCGCCCTCGAAACTAATAGGTATTAATTTAATATTTCTATACTCCGACGAAGGAGTATAATATAGGAGAATCTAAATTAAATAGGGCGTACGCGTAACGCCTACGTCTCTTATTTAATTTTATTAATTCTCCTATCTTTATAATAATAATATATTAAGAAAAACCTTTAAACCTAGTAGGAAAAAGGGAGGGAAATAAATTATATCTTAAAGTTTAATAATACGTCGCGTATAGTTCGTAATCGGCGTAGTTATATAGTTATAGATTATATTAGGTATTTAATAAAAACCTCTAAACTTAAAGGGAAAAGTAAAGGAAAGAATATTATAATTACTATCGAAAACTATAAACCTTTATTACTAGTAGGGCTTTAGCGATATCGGCGGTAGAGTAAATTATTCTACTTTATTATTTAGGAAGGACTCTAGTTATAGGAGTGAATATATACGGGTAACGGTTTTAGTATAGGTACGAAGCCTTCGCCGATCTTTTAACTTTTCTTCTTCTATAATATCCTACTATCTTTTATATATATAAACTCCTATATACTACTATCGATAGCTATATTATATTTAGACTTTTATTAATTTATAATAATCTCGGCCGTATTTTTAAGCTCTTTCTTTAAGGTTATAAATATTATATATATATTCCGTAGGTAAGACTAGAGTTAATATATTATAGTTTAAATAAGTCTTTCTTTTCTTCTTTTAAATTCTTTCTTTAAACTTATAATTATTAAAGTAAATAAATAACTTATTCTATCTTTAAATAAGGTATTTATTCATATTTTAAAAGAATTAATATTATCGTAATATTTGTTTTATTTTTAAATTATTAGTTTTATACTTTACTTTATCAGCGATACGTATATAACTAGATTACTTTAATACTTAATATATTAGTTTAATCTCTACGGTATACGATATTAATAATAATATTTAAATATTTAATATATCCCCGACCCTCGCTCCCCGTAAAATAACCGCCCGCTTTACTCCTACCCCGCTTTTATCCGTACTTTTATACCTCCGTTACTTTAAGTAAATAAACCTAGATAACTACGTCCTATATAATAAAGTATTATATATAAAGTATATTTATTACGTAAAGAATAAGTACTTATATAATTTTATATATCGTTTATATTCTAAAACCGAATTATATTAACGTATCTAGATTCCGTCTAAATTTTATACCTTTATAAATTTTCTTTTTAATTATTTAAAACGTCGAGGCCTTAATAAACGTCTTCGCGAGTAGGTCGCTAGGTATACGAAAGATATCGTAATCTTTCTTCGGGAGATTAAATTTAAAAACGGCGACGTTAAAAAAGGGAAGGATATATTATAATTAATATCTCGGTTTATTATAAACGTCGAGGGTATAAATAATATCTTTTATACTCTAATAAGTTAATATAGTTTAAATATAATTCGTATATTAATAACTCTTTAGGGAGGGATTATTACCTAGGATACGGGTACGCCTTAAAGTAGGATTATATAATATTAACTTAATAATTTTCTCGAATCGACGGACGAAGATAAAACCGATAATAAAGACGAGGACGATACTCGTATACGGTATATACGAAACGCCTCCGAATATAACTTTTCTCCCGGCCTTAATCCCGCTACCGATTAATTTAATATATTTATTATTAACGATCTCGATATTATCGATCTTATTTTATTCTTTAATAATATATAAAAAATTATAACGTCTAGTTATAAAGCTCTTTTAATTAAGGATAATATAAAGCCTCGCCTTTAATACGGCGGTATAGAGGATACGAGTCGTTATATTTTAAATAAATTAATATCTTCTCGCGAGGTTTTTAAGGAAGAAGTTAAAGATAAGGAAAAAAATCTTAATCTTAATTTTATTTTTACCCTTTATTTTTTAATTCGAGTTCCCGGCCTTAGCCCTACTCGTAAATAACCGAGTCTTAATATTAAGAAAGCTGGCCGCCCTAGATATAAATATACCCGCGAGCGCCCTACTAGTCGTAAAGATATATCTCGCTCGAAGTCGACTGGTAAAAAGTAATTAATAGTAATTAATAATTAATAACGCTTCCTCTTCCTATTCTTTATTTTCTATACTTTTTTTATTTTCGTATTCTCTTCGAATACTTCTCGTAGTTCTAGCGCGTTATCTAAAGTATTTATATTAACCTATTTATTAAAGGTTTTTAATTATCCTAGTTATTTTATAAAATAAAGTACCTCGCTTTTTATCTTCTTCTTTTTTAGTACCTTTTCTACTTTTTATTCGTTCGTATTATTTATTAATTTTAATAGAGGTATATTAAGGATCGAAATATCGCTTTATTATTAATAATACGGCTCTAAAAACGATATATAAAAAATATTATAAATACGATAACTAGTTAATAATCTTAGGCGGTACACTTATATTCCGACGGTATCCAAAATCTTAAATAATCTAATTACTTTATAAGAGAGCTTTTTATTTAGTCGTTTTTACATTAAGTTTTTAATTAATAATAATATAAGGTTATTTATATTAAATGATTTCGGCTTATACCTTTTATTATAACTATATTTCTACGCCTCGACCGCGATAACCTATACTCTTATTAGGTACTCTCTTAAAGTATTTAATTTTTTAATCCTTTTTTATACCGACGGTACTTCTCCCTCGTACGTCTCGCCCTCGAGACGCGGTTTAAGAGATAGATTATAACTATATATAGCTATAAATAGTATCTATTTTATTATCGTATACTGCGCGTTATAGTATACCTATTCTATTATAAGTAAAAGTATTATTTAATTATTTTACTCGCTTAAATAGAAGGTTCTTAAATAGTATTCTAGGGTTTAGTTCTAGTATTTTATCTAGTTATCCGTCTACGGATAAAATACGGTATTTAGGCGCTTTTTAATTTTTATTAAATAATATACCTTTAACTAAAACGTACTCGTAAAGATAGAATCTTTATTAGAAATAATTTTATTAGGAACTCTAAACTTTAAGATAACTTTTTCGAATATTAATTTTATTAACCCCGTAGAGTCGATCGTTTTAGTAGTTAGGATATATTATAATATTTTTATATACCTATTTATAACTATAAAGACCGTATTATAAACGCGTTTATATTGTTTATTTAGGGGTAAACTAGTAATAAAATTTATTATAATTTCCTTTTACGGTCCCGTAGGATATAATAAAGAACCGATCTCGTTATAGAGGCGGTATCGATATACCTTAACTCGCTAGTATATATTATATATATCGATATATTCTCGTACGTCGGCCTTAAGAGTACTCTAGAAATATTTTTTAATAAATAACTCCGTTATCTTCTTAACGTTAAAGTACCCCGTTAATATATCGTTATAATATCGTTTTAATAACTCTTCGCGGATTAATCCTTTTTTAAATATATAAATCTTATTATTATATCTAAGAATTAATATAGAATTTAAAATCTATACTCCGGCGGAACGCTAATGATCCGTTTATATAATTTCGGCGATTTTTATTTACGAGAAGGAATTATTCTTTTATAAAACGCGAATTATTTTAATTATTAATAAGCTTTTAACGTTATAAACTATTTCGTAAAGTATTATTAACTTAATAATAATACGTAGAATAAATAGTCTATAGTCTATAGTTCTAGCGATAAGGTTAAATAGTTCCTTTACTACGTTGTAATTAATTTAAGTAAATATCTTATTTAAACTCTTTAGAATTTCCCGTCTAGGTATTAACTCTTTAGGCCTAGATAAATATATTATTAAAGAATATATCTTTTTTACGGTAAACTTTAAAGACCCTAGTAATATAAGTTTTACGTATACTAGGTTTTACGCGACGTCTACGGATATATTACTTAACGCCGGCGAAGTACTATTTACCTTTAGATCTTTTATATTTATAAATATATCTCGTATTATAACGAAAATAGGGCTTTAATTAATACCTTTTAAATTTAATAACTTTTATTATAATATAAGTAATATATTATTTAAAAAATTATCTTGGCCTTTATAATTAAGACGATACGAGGGGTTATCGGCTAGGTTACTCTTCCTAGAATAATACGAAATTAAGAAATTAAAAGATAAAAGTCTTATTACCTAGCGCGTTTAATAATTATTTAGTTACTTAACGTTTATAAAACCCCTTAAATTATTATAATCGATTAAGACTTCTACTTTATATAAACTACCCTCGAGGTAATATTATTATTATTTAAATATTATAACGATTACGAGGAGCTCTTTATTATAAATCTCGTATCGAACTTTTAAACCCTATATTTTACGGGACTAGAAAACGATAGGATATTATTCGTTATTATCTTATAACTATATTAAAATCGTAGTTATGGTAAAATTAAAAGTGTTTATCTTAATCCGAATTTTTAATTCTAGATTAAAGTATATTAAAATAAATAATATACGAGAATAAATCGCGAAGTAGGTAAAATACTTACTCTACCTCTTTAGATTATTTAAATAAACTAAATTTTTTATTATCTTAACTATTTTTTAATAGACCCGTTAATAGCCCTATTATCTATAAATAACGATAGATAAATTAATAATAAAAATTAATAAAGCCTAAAAATACTTATATATTATAAAAGGACTTTAGTTTTAGTTAAAATTAAATCATATTAATCCTACGTTCGTTTATCGAGATACCTTCGGTATTTATAATAAACCCTAGAAACTTAATTAACCGAGTAAAGAACTCGTATTTCTTAAGACTCGCGAATAAAGAATATTTTTATAGGCGTTCGAGTATTTATCGTACGTAGTTAATATACTCCTCTTTTAAATTTAAATAAATTAGGATATTATTTAGATAAATGATATAAAATATATTTATTAAGCCCGCTAACGATTTATTAATATAAATTTAAAAAGTAGTAGATATATTCGTTAAATTAAATAGTATTATTATATATTCGAAAAGATTATACTATATACGAAATATTATCTTTTATTTATCGCCTTCCTTAATTCTTATTCGATAATAAATATCTTTTAAATTAAACTTCGTGAATTATATAGCGTTATTTAGGCGGTTTAGCGTTTTATTAATTAAGGGTAACGGGTAGCGATTCTTAATAATAATCTTATTAAGACCTCGGTAGTCGATATATAGTCGTAGTTTATTATCCTTCTTTAGAATAAAAAGGATAGGAGTCTTAACGGGGTTTATAAAGTACCTAATTTAACCCTTCGTTAAGGCGTCGTTTAGGTATCTCCTTAACTTTATTAATTCTAAGTTTAATAAATTATAGAGAGGCCCGTATAGCGGGTTACCCTTTATATTAATTATATAATCGCCGCCCTTATACGACGGTAATCGACCTACTTCTTTATTTAAAAAGATATCGTTAAAATCTATAAGTTTATTAGGAAGCGTAGGCGGTACGATAATAAAATTATTAAAAGATATTATATTAACGGTGGTATCGCTTTTCCTAGCCTTATTCTTATTAATAGGATTTTAATTAAAGGGACTAGCCTTAGTATAAATTAATATATATATAACTGGCTACGTCCTTAATAATTTCGTAAAATCCTTAAATAATTCTAATATATACGTATTCGGCGCGATATCGAACCGCTAGGTATATATACTATAGTCGGTTTAGATCTTCTTCTTTTTTATAACCGGTATATTTATAATAATAGGCGAGCCTTTCTTATTAATAAAGTAAAAGATATTATTATACTCCCTAGTTTATCCCTATAAATCGGTTAACCGGTAAACGATATTATAAATATTATAATAATAAATAAATTGCCCGTTTATTTACTTTAAAGTCGGTAACGGCTCGCTCTTAAGACGCTCTAAGTTATACTACTATATAAATATCTCGTTAATAATATTTATCTCCGCTCCTAGATCTTTATCTATTTTAATACGAATAATTTTTATATCGATATTAATTAGGTTCGTAATAACTTCGTTATTAATATTTATACTCGGTCGGGTTTTTATTTCTTTTTATTCCCTCGGGATAAAGACTTCCTTAAGGGTTTATTATTTTTTAACTCGGCGGTATAATCGCCGATATAATTAATAATCTTTATTTTCTTCTCCGGATATTTATTAAAGTAATAACCGAGTTTATAATAATTAAAGTATTTAATATCCTTAAGATTCTTATCGCTCGCGTAAATCGTATACGTTTTATTTATATTTCTACGATTACCCTTATTAAAACCTTATCCTTTTATATTAAATTTATCTTTATTATCTCCGCTTTTTAACCCCTTTTTATACCTCTTCCGAGATTTTAATTAATTATTTTAATTATTATTTTATATTTTAAAATCTCGATTAAGATTATATTCGTAACGCGCCGTAAATAATATAAATTCGGTTCGTTTAGTAGGAATACTTTAGGCCCGGTTAATTTCTTTTAAAATATTAAGTCTTAAACGGGTTATTAGATAAATTATCTATTACTCTTTATTATAGGGAGGTAATTCGGTTTCTAGGGTATTAAGGTAAATATCGAAATCTCGTATTAATTAATTATTCCTTTAACGTATATATTAATATTTAAGATTCGTATTTATAACTCGGTTTAAAGGGTCTTTAATTACGTTAAGTAAATAGTTTATAAAGAACTTTTACGTTAATATATCTACTAGATAAAGTTTCTTATATTTATTTTATAACTTCTTAATTTACCCCTTTAAGTAAGGTATCGTATATAAAATCTTCTTTTCGTTTATTTAAAAGTTTATAAATATTAAACGGAACGCGGTCTCCGCGTCGTAGATTTATTCTTAATAATTTTACGGATTCTTCGTATAAAAATCCCGTAGTTTCGATAACCGTAAATTACCTTAATTTATATTAAAACCGATTTAACTACGACCTACCGTCGGGCCGCTTTCGTCTTCTATGTTTAATTCTTAAGGATTATCTTCGATTTCCTTATCTCCTTTACCTACGATAATACGTCGTAAGTTTTCGATATTCTTCTAAATTATAATAATAGAGGCCTCTTTCTCGAGGGCTTTCTATTTACGTTTTAATTTTATGAATTATTAATCTACCGTAAGATTAATATTCTTTAATAAATCTCCCGTATTCTCGTTTAGAGTATTAATCCTATATATCTCGCCTTCGGGACGATTATTTTTAAAAAGATCTTTTATACTTTTAACGGATTATTACCTAAAAAGGTTAAAAGAGATTAAAATTATTAAGTTATAATATTTAAGGTATTTATAATAATATAAAAGTAAATATAAAGCCTTAGTAGGAAAAATAATCTTTATATTTAAATAATAGAATTAATTTTTAAAGAGTTAGAGCGAGGGCTCCGAGCCTCCTATTTCTAAAGGGGCTCCGGAGTACCGGAAATTATAATATAATATTATAATATAAATAACGTAACTACGCCGTATACTCCCTATATAAGATCTATATACTATATTTAATAGTTACTATGAAGCTGGTCTTGGTATAGTATGATAATAATATATTTAGAATGCGGGACATAAGTAAATACGTATTTCTAGTATTTTATATAATTTCGGTATAAAATATATAAAAATCGGGGTTTCTGGACTTACCGATATAGTTAAAATAATAACGTTACTAGGCTCTTAAGACCGTGGATATAATATATTAATATCGAGGATAAATTTTAATAAATTAGTTTAATAATTAAATTAACTTAACGACGTTAAAATAATTTTATTTTTTTTAAAAAAACGTCGGATTTAAACGATTTAAAGTCTTTCTACTATAAGCGCGTTTTTCGGCGAGGATAAAAGTAAAAATAACGAAAACCTTATTTATATTTATTTTATAACGATTTTATTATTAAACGCTAGTTATATTACCTAGTTATATATTATATTTAAAGATCTACTTATTTAGAATCTAAATAAATATAACGTCGTCGTCGTTAACGGTATTAGGGATAAAGTAGTAGTTTTACTATTATATACCCGCGTCGCCCGAATAATACGCGGTCGTAGTACTATAGTAACTACGGGTACTAACTAGATATAGGGGGGGTATCTATTTAAAGAATTAAAAAGTATCTTTTTAAGAAAAAGAGGTATCTCTATATTAGGACCTCTAATTTTCTCTAAATAAATTAATTTTATTACTATTCTACGCTAAAGTAGACTAAATAGCGGAAAATTTTCTTAATAAAAGATTATAACTTCGCTATAATAGTTAATAAATATAATATTAACTCGGAACGAGAGAGTTAATATTATATAACGATATTAAACTCGTATAATTCTAGAAGTATCGGCTTCGTTTTTCTACGCCCACGCGTTCAATATTTTAGAAACACGTAATAAGAAAAAAAGAAAATATAACGAAGGATTTTTGATTTACTTTGAAATCTACCGAAAAAGTAGAATTTTGAGGTAAGAAATAGAGTTATATAATAACTAAGAGATATAAGAAGTCCTAGGAGTGTATATTTAAAAAGAATATATAATTCGGTTAAATAAAAGTGTACGTTTCGGTATTTAGATTTATATAAAGTTTATATTAAGATTTAAATAGTTATTTATACTTTATTATTATCGCTACTTACCACTATCTACCCTATATATATACTCGTTTTTAACTTCCTATCTTTATCCTTCCTATATTTTATTATCGCTTTATTATCGTCTTATTATCGCTTTATTATCGTTCTATTATCGCTTTTACTATCGCCTTTATTATCGCCCTTTTAGATACCTTGTTATCGTTAATTATATTTTTATAGTCCCCTTATCCTAACCTAGATCCAGTAATTATATTAAATATTTAAAAAGTAATAAATAATATATTTTAATAATACCTCTCGCCCCCTATAAAGAATAAGACGTTCGATAATCTAGATTAAATATAGGACCGCCTATAGGATTAGGTTTTTAATTAGGGTTTTACTATTTCTATAAATTATTATAATATTAATAGAAAGAGCTATAATTATATTTATTATAAAAAGAATATTATAAATAGGAGGAAGCTCCCTATATATACTAGTAAAATTAATCTAGAAAATAATAAAACTAGGAAGTAAAAGATAATAAAGATTAAGGTAAAGGGTTATAAATAGTAATACTTTATTATATAGAAACCCGTTATCCGTAGTAGTAAGGATAAAATATAAGTTTTGGGCGTTAGTAAATAGAAATATATATACGATTTAATAATAAATCTACTTTTCTACTATATATACTTTAATTGGAATAAAGACTACGTTAAAACTTTAGAGTTTTTTAAAATAAACTATTTAATAAAGTTTTTATATAATTAATCCGAACGAGTATTAAAGTATACTCCGAAGGAGCTTAACTAGGTATTTATTATCCCGAAAAAGAAATACTATAATTTTATATTATTAATAACTCGCTCGCGGGAGGATATATTAAACGGGTTTTTATAAACTTTAAATAATAAATAGTTTAAGGCTGAATACCGATATAGTTATTTTAAAAATAGTACTACTAGTACTTTTATAAAAAGAATTCTTTAATAAATTATTATTATTAATAATTATTAACGCCGCCTAGTAAAACGCTTCTATAGCGATTTTATAATTTAGAGCGATATTACTTTTAATATTAATACTATTAAACTACTACTCTTTATAGCGGTTAGAATTACGAATATAAATATAACTTTCTTAGCTATATTATTATTCGCTATTTAAGAATCCGAAGAAATATATAATTTTTTCTTTTACGTTTTAAATTATAAATTTTAGAATAACTATCTACCTCCTCGTCTTATTCTCGCGGATTAAAGTAAAGACTTTATCGCCGTACTCTTATTATAATTTCTTAACTACTAACTCTAACTATATAATTAGTATATAATTTAGAATATTAGGGCTAGGGTTAACTATTTTAAAAAAAGTTATTCGAAAAATAAAAAAGATAAAATTTACGATACTATTTAGTCCTAGATAAAAAGTAACTTTATTTTATTTAACGAGAACCGGGAGGTACTATTGACCCTATTATAATTTAATAAAAAGATTTATTTCTTGAAAAACTAGGTCCCGAAAGAGCTACTAGTTCTATAATATTTAATATAGGATTATCGTAATCTTAAAATAAATTCTATATAAAGGAATAAAGGGATTTATCTTATCCTTTATATTATTATAAATTTTTAAATCTCTATCGAAAACGCCGTTAAAGTTATAATAGTAGAGCTACGATTATTCTACCGTGAATTACATTTAGAAGAAGATCGGTCGCGTATTAATATCCTAAAAGTAATTGATTATAAGGCGTTTAATATCGTTATCGGGAAAGTATTAATTTATACTATCGAGAGGACGAATTCTAAATAGATAACCGTAAAAGTCTTTATTACTAAAATTGAGTAAAAGAACGAGGATAAAATTAAAGATTCTTCCCCTAATCTAGAATTATTATACGACTATAAACTATATATCTAGTTCGCGTTATTATATCGTTACTATTTTCTACGAGTTTATATTAAGGGATTTTTAATCCCGTTATCTCTTTTCTACTTCTATTAATAACTAGAAGATACTCCGGTACTTTAAAAGTAGAAACCGCGATATTATAATTAAATACTTCTACCGGATAAAAAGGATACGGCTAGATTTCGCGAATTTAGTAAAAATAAATTCTTTATAGTAGTAGCGTATCTTTAGTAACTATATAAAACTCTTTTTAAATAATTAATTAATAAATTAATTATTTAATTTAAAAACTTTTCTATTAACGTGACTAGGACTTATAAGGTATATAAAGAACGGATATATAATATCTCGATTAAACTTCCTACGCCGCCGTTTATTAAAAAAGTATAATAGGCGGCTTTATAAAAGAAGAAGAAACATCGGCAAGTCCGGAAAAACAGTTCTATAAAATCGCTGCTTAATCGGTATAAAATGCGTATTTTGCAGCCTTGGTAAATCTTAGCGCCAAGATTTTTAAGTTAGAGTTAAGGTCTGCGCGGGAGCGCTAAACTTAATCCTAAAAGTAGCTTTATAGCCCTATAAGGCAACGCTAGTAGAAATCTAATTAAAAATTCGGAATCTAGGCTAAAAATAGATTTAGTAAGATATTTATATTCCTATATGGGGGCCCTAGTCTAGATACTATAAAAAGTTAAAGTTCAAAAAAAAAAAAAAAAAAAGTTG
>JAABUW010002814.1_pt1 | contig 25779 bp, 3 predicted proteins | sample 5560081 | NCBI WGS metagenome assembly JAABUW01 (sample SAMN10711882, study PRJNA513363) | rock metagenome | isolation source: Antarctica rocks | place: Antarctica: Victoria Land, Knobhead sud | reverse complement strand
TCATAGAGTCGAGGTCGACAGCTGTAGGGGAAAAGGTCGTGCTGGGTCAGAAAGAATGAGAATGCGCGGTCCACCGTATTCTACAGCTGCTGGTGTATCACAGCAAGCCCCTGCCCTGCTGACAAGACCATGCATGACAAAGCGAGAACCTGTCCTGGAAGACAGCAACGAAGAGACTGAGGAACGCTGTGTCGAGAGAGCGGATGTTGCAATGAAGGTCGAAGCTACACATCGCGAAGTTTCCGAACGGTAAACGCAGCAACGAAAGCTAGTTCAGAAGGCCACGGCAGCGATCTGCGAGACCATGGTGTAGCGAAGAATTAGATGGTGTAAGATGACTAGAATCAGCTTGGAGTTGCCGAAGCTGATATACCGTTGTCCAATTGGCTTCGGGTTTGACCACATCGGGCTGGACCATGCTCGACGCATTGGCTTCGAGTGGATCTGTGGGGCCCTACCGTCGTTGTCTTTGACGTCAAATCTACGACGACGCCTGCAACTACGATGAAGAGATCATCTCGGTCCTCGCCGTCAGTCGCCGGCTTCAAGTCGAAAAACAGCCCACCCCTAATGTGAGGACATCTTCTCCCTGAAAGACACTGCAGCGCTTCAGGCATTTTGTGCCGATGTGTGATTTGAGAAAGAAAGGGAAGACACCCAAGAATAGACCAGGGCAAGAGATGGAAGCTAGAAAGACCCACGGTGGCCAACTATCCCCTGCTATAAGTGCGAACTTACGCAATAACTTGAAAAAGCTCAACCGGTGTCTCCGAGCTTGATCGAACGATCGGAGAGCCAGGCAGGCTCCGAGGTAGCACAAAATCGTCAAGCAATTGGCGCTTAACAGTCGATATCATAAGCGGCACTGGACTGGGTAAAAGGTGACTGCAGGCTTGCCGCAAGGTCATTGTGGGCCACGCCGAGTGTACAATCTGGTGTAAGCGCCAGGCGCGCTGAGTTCAGCATAGAGGGAGAAGTGCAATTGCACCGAGCACTACTACCACCGCCTCAATCGTCGCAGCTGATGCTGGTAACCCCATTGTTGACTACTTCGATGCCGACGGAGATAGAAGTCTCAATGATGACTCTGCTTGATTCCTTAGTCGGGACGGCGGTGTCACTGCTGTCTTCTTCAAGCTTTTGTGGGTGAGATAATTATCAGGCGGAAACCTGGTGCTTAGATAACTGTTTTGTGAAGCCTTGTGAGCTTACTATACTGATATTAGCCATGCGAATTCAAGAGTGAGGCAGGCTGCCCTGTTGCTTCAATGCCGCTGAAGATGGTAGTGACGTTGTACTCTACGTCTTTTTGGATGGTATCTATCTCATTGGCAGCAGGTCCGGTGACTTCGATGTTATGTGGGACTGGCTTGTTGCCCGCATGACTTTCATCATTGCGGGTCATCGCTTGCCAGTTCCCTGATTCAGCGGCTCCATAGAGCCCGACATGGCATCGTTGTGCTCCTGTCGTTTCCATTCCAAATTCGTTGTTCTCTTGGGCGGTCATGTTACCGCACCGCCTACGCAGAGGTTGATGTACCTCTGCTCCCCTTCCCATCACCGATCCACCACTGGAGTTATTCTCGTTCTTTCAAGTTCATGGGATATCCTAATCCATCGCGTCGAGCGCTACAGGTTCCGTAGATCGAATAATACGTCCCTCAACCGCCGAGCTGGTAATTTCTAATCAACCACGAAGGCAACCATTGTTCTCTCAATCTATCGATTCTGCTAGGATTTGCTGAGGTCGCCCTATCTCGCGAAATTGGCCGGCCGCCTGAGCGAGTTCAGTAACTTTGCTTTGGGTGGTGATCAAAGCGTATCAATTGCTATAGGATATTTGCATCAATTAATTTAGTTGATTTTCTCGTATGCGACTACCAGCTGAGATCAATCGAGATCAGCTCGAGAGGTAAGAGAGAAAGAATAAATATAGGAACTGAGACTTATTTTGTTAGTCGTTTATTGATTACAAGATCTGACGTCAGACTGCCAAGACGCCACCCAAGAAAGAAACACCTTTGTCGTTTTGTGTCGAAAAACATTGATTGATTGAGCTTGCATCTACTTAAGCACTACTATCTACTTCTATCTACGCAAGCAAACAAGGAAAAGCCAATGTAGTTCAAAGACAACTCCAAGCCAATTTGGAATCTTATTACATTTTGTTAGTACGTAGAGATTATCTCTATATTCTTCGGGTGTCTTGAAATTAAGTTCAAAAAGCTAGATAGAACCAATTTGTCAATCTATACTTTGCCTGATTTTGCGCGATTGCCTAAGAATAGATCCTGTAAATTTGAATATCTCGAAGTTATGTTATGCTCGAACATTTCTTGATCGATTACATATAGCTAATTATAACTCTCGTAAGAAGATTGAGAATCTGCAAGCTATATTTATAAATTATTACAACTCTTAACCAAATATTTCGATACTTAAAATCGTAGATCGTAGTTACTCTCTTTGTATTAAGATCAATATTATATATTAGAATCTAGAGTTAGAGAAGAATAAAGAGTAATTCGACTTATACAGTATTCTTTGCTCGAATAGCTTGTTGTTTCAGCTATATCTAGACAACAATAAACATTTGAATTTTCTTGATTGTATAGATTCGAACATCAATCTTTCAAAGAGAGATCGAAAATCTTTAGATTTACTTTTATCGATCTTTCTGTCTTTAGAATCGATAATCGAGAAGACTTGAAGCTTGAACAACAAATTCGAGTATTGCTATATTACAAACTTCAAGTCTAGACTAACCGTTTTTTGGTTTTCGGTTCCAACTTTTGGAACCAACCCGAAACATCAAGGAACCGATCTAGCTCTTGGCGCCAAGAATTCGGGTTTCGGTTCCAAAAACAGTTAGTCAAGTTTAAGTTGTTGTAAAATCTATCTACACAATCGACTAGTCTATAGATTATATATAACTACTACAATCTAAGCAACTATAATACGTAAGAGTAGAACAAATTGAACAAGATAAAATATAATTAGATTATCTTGTAGGAGAAAAGAGATATATTTTATTTTAACAGTATGCGATAGAGAGAGTTTCGAGCTCTCGATAACAAAAGTCGATTTAACAAGAATCTAAGCTAGTTCAAAGCAAGAGATATATAGAATTCTTATGTCGAAGAGGTTTGCGAGATTGTAGTTAAGAAGAAGACAATTAAGATTAACAACTACAATCAAGTTAATATTGTCAAATCTTCTTAGATCTTCAATTATAAATCGAGCTCGACAAATAAATCTAAGGATTGAGATTATCTCTTTAGACTGTCGAAGAGTATCTTTTCTACGTCGATAAAATATCGACTATTAAATCTATTCCAAACCTTATTTATTAATCTCTTTGTTAAATCTCGCATATTCGATATATCGAAGTTATTCGATCTAGCTATAATATGTTCTGATATCAATAAATAATGTTGTTACAAATCTCTAGACATTCTTAATGTTTAAAGATATATCAAGAGTATATATTATCTACTTGGAGATAATTTGAGAGCTGCTCAATCTTAGAGAAAATAGATAGAAGAGATTGATCGAAAGTTTGATTCTAATTTATATAAGTTTATATGCAAAGAATTGTAAGAAAGCGAAGCTTTAAGAAGTATTCAAGAGAAAGAATGCAAATACGAAAGAGGAAAGATTTGACAAGAAGTATTGAGTGTTTGTAATATCTTGTATCTATTCGAAACATCAATCGAGTGCACTAAGAGAAGGTAGTCTTACTCCATTCAGGCTATTGAGCGTCGAGTTTCTTCGAAGCGTAGACGAAGCGCGCGTTGCTCTCAATTAGCTCTCAAGAAAACTATTATAGCTTCTGTGAAGTTACTAGCAATCACGAAATAAGTCAAGACCATTGATATAATTGAGAAACCATCTTTCCAGCTATGCTATTACGGGCTTAGCACCAGTCCTCCGATACTATACAATCGACGATGTTTCAATATCTAGCGCGACATTCCCTCGAGATTTCTTACCAACAACTACTTGTACTACCATTCTCCATGCAACATGTTTTGTTTGTTAAGAAACACTCTACCAACGCAACTTTTCGCAATTAGAAAGGACATCCTAACGCTACAAGATAGAAGCTGAAGGAAATGCAAAGAAATTAGATTCAGGCAGGCAATGTTTGTTATAGTTGTTCTTGCCAAGAAATTCTGTCCCACTGGGGATTAGTCTACTTTTCCTATATACCCTTTGGGTAAATTTCGTTAATTAGTTAGTTTTGCACTCTAATCTTACCTAGCCTATCTATAGCGACCTATTAATCAAGCGTCCTCTTGAATCTTCTTATAGATCTGGTTGTATCTTCTTATATTCTCTGTTTCATTCTCTATTATAGCTTGATCAAAAAAAGTAAAGCATTATATTTAGATAAACATTTTGTGTATTTCCATTTTCGATAAATGCACTCCTATTTCTCCCAATAGGAATAATCAACTTTCTTGATATATTTGCATCAATTTTCTCAAGTCTTCTTATTCAACTAAATTATAGATCTATTAGATAGTTAATTAGACAATCTACTAATCTAAAATATTGTTTAAGAAAGCATCGATTTCTAATCTAAAAGTATACAAATTCTCTATATTTCTTAATCTCTTTATAATCTCTAACTAAATTATATCTTTTCTAAAGCTTTAAATAGAACTTATTTAAACATTTTTTTGAGAGATTAAATTAATTTCTTAATATATATATTTTCTTTCGAGATTGTATCTATTTTAGATAGTAAATAAAAAAGTTCTCTTATTTTTCTAAAAAATCTTAATTATATATTTAATTGTTACTAGAATCTAGATTATTGCTATTGTTTATATTTAAGTTATTGTTATTACTAACTTATATAATTTTCTTAATAATTGTTTTAAATAATTGCAAAAATTGCAAAGATTGCAATTATTTTCTTTGTCTCTATTTTTATTATTTATCTAATAATTATATGTATATTTTTAATTAAAAACTACTTTAATTTTTTAAAGAAATAATTTCCGAAATCAAAGTCTAAGTCTTTAGTCTTAAGTAGCAATAATTTATATTATATAATAGATATATTAATATATATTGTTTGTTATACTATCTTTTATTATATTATAAGTTTGCAAAAATTGTTTTTAGATAAAATATTATTAAATATTATATTGTTACTAAGAGCAAGTATAAAATATTATCCTAGTACTTTTTACAAAGATATTAGAGATAGTTATATTATTAAAGAGATTTGTAGATGTCTTTAGACAATATTAGCAATTACTTAATAATAAGAGTTTGCAACTTAAGTAGTTGTAATAGTAAGTTAAGACTTAAGATAAATTAAACACAATGTATAAGAAAATTATATTTAAGTTTCTATATACTAAAAGAATATTAATTGTTTATTTTGTTTGTTTATCGAATATAGTAAATATAATTGTTTATAATATTTAGAATACTTGCTTCTTAAATATATTAAATATAATAATAGATTTATCTTAAAAATATAAAACTTAGATTATTAATATAACTTAAATAAACTTGTAATACTATTTCTTTTCTTTAGAATTTTTGTTTTAAAATTTAAAATTTTCTTATTATATTTTCTAGAAAATTTAATACTAGAAATTTCTTTTATTAAAAAAAAGATTTTTTTAATACTTTAAGTCTAATATTTTTAGCAATATATTCTTGTTATAATTATACAATATCTAGTAAAATCTATTGTATAAATAATAATTTTAAAAAATATATAAAGTATATATAATCTAATTGTAATTATAATTTAATAATTTTTTCAACTTTAATTAAACAAATTTATAAAGAACAAATATATTTAAAGAAAGAAGTACGCAAAACGTATACTAAGCTAAATTAACTAAAAAAATAAGTTAATTTTTTAAAAGATAAAAAGAAAAAAATAATTATAATAAAATAATAAAATATTAACAACTTAGAAATAAATAAAATATATTTTATTAAGTTTGTTGCAAAGATTTTTAAGTTATTATTTAATATATTATTCGAATAATTTTAACTTTTAATTAATTAAAATTAAAATACTATTTTTATATCTTATTTTAATAAAATTTTCTTAAAAAATTTTAACAATAATTAAAAAATTTCTCTAATTTTTATATATTCTTTAAAATAAAATATTTTTTTTACTTAATAAAATACTTTTAATTTTTTTGTCTTACAATTTTCTTAATTTTAAATTGTTTCTCTTTTTGCAAATAGAAATAAAAAATATTCTATAAAAATATAATTAAATTTATTAATTTTAATAATAAAATATAAAATACTAGAAATATTTTAATATTTTTAAATAATTTAAGTTTATAATTAATTAATTTTTTAACTTTCTTAACAAAAAATAATTTAACTCTAATATAATTTAATTCTTTGTTTAATTTTTTTGTTTTAAGATTTTTTGTAAAAAGATATACTTTATTTTTTTTCTTAAATTAAAATATTATTTTTTGTTTTTTATTTTAATATTTAATTAATCTTTTTTCTATCTTTAAAATATTATTATATATCTTTTTTAATATTGTTACTCTTTTAATAATTAATTATATTAATAGATATATATATTCTTTTTTAAAAAGATTAAATTCTTTGTTATAGTTAATAAAGAATAAAGTTATTTTAGTAATATTTAAAATCTTTGTATTATATATTAATTATACTATAGATAAAAGTAATACTTAATTATTATAAATATTGTTAATATAGTATCTTAGATATTGCTTAAAACTTTAATTTATTTGTTCTATTTAATTATTTATAATTAAGTAATAGACAATAGATATTTAAAATCTTGTATCTAATATTAAGAGAAGTATCTTCTAATAATTAGATATAAAGAGCTTTACTTTATTACTAGTTAATCTTTTAAACATATTGTAATATTATATAAATTAATTTAATATTATAACTAGATAATAAGATAATATTAGACTATAGATTTAAGAATATCTATTATTTGTACTAGCAATCTATCTACAATATATATACAATCTTTTCTACTTAAATCTTAGAATCTTAGCTACTTAATATACTATTAAACTATATAGTGCAATTTATATATATATTACAATAAGTCTCTATTGTTATAGTTAGCTACTAACTAAGATTCTATTTCTATTTTATTATATTAAAGCTTAATACAAGAATTTAGTTACAATAACAAATATTAGAATAACAAATTATCAATATATCTTTAAAAATAATCTTAGAAATTCAAAAATTTAGAAACTTAAAAATATAAGAAAAAAAATATAAAAAATAGATTAATTCTAACAAACTATTAGAATTAGAAATTTCAAAAATCAAAAATCAAAAATCAAAAATTAATAATTTAGAAATTATTAAATTAAAGAATAAGAAAACAAAAATATTAAAATATTAAAAATAGCAATAAAATTTATAAATTAAAATATTAAAATATTTTATCGAAATTGCAACTAGTATCTATTGTTAAAACAATAGATTGTTATTTAACAATAGTAATATTATTTAAAAAAACTTCTTAGCAATATAATTAATCTATTTGTTTAGAAGCAAGAATACTATTTAAAATTTCTTTTTAATAGAAACTAAAATAGATATTTAATGCAAAAATATTTGTTAATAGTAAATTAACAACTAACTAAGAGAAACAATAAATTAAGAATATTTGTTTATAAATAATTAAAAAGATAGAAAAGTAATAAATAAAAAAACAACGCAAAGTTAAAAAGAAAAAACAAAATCTTTTTTCAATATTTTTACAAAAAAAAGAAAGAGACTTGCAAATTAAAAGTATTATTATTTGAATTAATTATTACTATTAGTCTTTTTAATCTAGTAGTTGTTATTTTTATTATTTGTTATTAAATTATTCTCTTAGAAACGATAGTTTAGAACAATAAAAAAATTGTAAGATTTTTTCTCAAAATATCTATATTAACAACAAGCTTATTTAATAATTTTATAGAAATTGTAGAATCTTATTACTATATAATTTCTATATTTTTCTTAGAGATATTAGAAGTATTGTATTTTAATAAACTTAATATTATTAATTTTCTAAATTGATTTTCGAATCTTTATAATAAGTATAAAGTTATTTTTTAGTATAAGATTATTAAGTTGTTTTAATATTGCAATAAGTTTATAAAGAACTTTATTAGATTTACTGCTGTTTAAACAGATAAATAATCGTTTAAAATAATAAATAAATTAAAAAAAAAATAGAAATAGAAATAGAAATTAGAAAATTAATTCTTATATTTTTTTAGAGTTTTTAAAAGATATATTAAAAGCAAAATTAAATAATATTTGTAAATATAATCGACAATTTAAAGTTATTCTCTTAAAGCTTATTAGACTTAATTAAATTAATAAATATATTAGATTCTTATAATATATAAAGAATTTTTCTTATAGTATTTGTACTAAAATTGTCAGGATTAGAGCTTTAATAGCTAGTATATAGTTGATTGACAAGAATACTAGCTATGCAGAACTAACTATGTACAGGAAATGGGTATAAGTACTATGGGTGCCAAGGCGCTAGACATTACCCGTAGTATACCCGAGACTAGAGGGCGGAGACCCGGAGAACAAAGCCTGTCTAGCCTGAAACCGTGACAAAAATATTAATAATACAAAAGTATAAAGTTAATGTAAACAATACAATTATTATAATATTTAAACTATTATACAAGACAATTATAAAATTAATCGAAAATAAAACAACTATATAAGAAATAAATATTAATAGCAATTAGATTGCTTAGCAAGTTACAGACATTAATATAAGTAAATTAATAAATATAATAAGCAAGAACCAAGATCTTATAAAGAAAAAAATTATATTAAAAATAAGTTTTGCTCTTTTAGTATTATTAGTAGTTGCAATTAAAAATACAAAAATTAACAAAATACTAAATATCTTAATACAAGCTTTTAAAATTTTTAAGATTAATAGTACTTACAAAATAATAGAAAACAAAATTTATTAAATAATTTAACAAGCAATAACAATACAACTATAAGAGACTTGATATATTGTATTTTTTTAAATTTAGATAATAGTTTAGAGTCTATTTTAAGAAACAATTTATATCTATTAAGAATCTGTTTTTGTTTCTGAATACAATCGATTTTAATCAAAATTAAATAAATATTTATTTTATTATAATTTGTATAGATAATAGATTTGTTCAGAATTAATAGTCTTAATAGTAAATAGAAAAATTTATATAAATTAAAGCAACAGAATTTGCTATAGATCTAACAATTCTAAAAACAAAAAAATTAAATTATCTCTTAATAGTATAAAGATTAAAAAAAAGACTATAAAAATTTGTTTTTAATAAAGAACGCAAGATTGTACTCGAAATTCTCTAATTATAATAATAGCAGTAAAATTAAATACTAATTTCTTATTAAAAAATAAGAAGAATAGTAAATTAAATCAAACAATAGTAAAAATTCGAAAGACTTAATTAGAATAAAATTCTTTTAAGCAATAGATATTCTAAAAATCTCTAATAAAGCAATTAATTAAAAAAAAAAAAAAAAGAATTTTCGAAGATTAAAAATATCAGATCTAAAAATTATTTAGAAATAGCAAAAATCTTAGACAAAAAAATATATATAAAAAAAAGTAATAAAGATAAAAGTAGAGAATATTATAATAAAGAATATTTCTGCAATAATTAATTCTAATTCGAGAGTTATTAAATATTAGAAAAACAAATCTAGAAAAAAGCAAAAAATTTCTGCAGACTATATACAGTAAATAGAATATTCAAAAAAATACTATAGACTGTAAAAAATTTAATCGATTTTAAAACTTTAATTTAAAATTTTTTTATTTTAAAAATAGAAATAAAATTAATAGATTTTCTAGATTTTTGTTCTAATTTAAATTGTTCTTTTTTTTGTTCTTTTTTTAATAAAAAGTTTAATACTATAGTAGCAAAAAGAAAATCTTAGAAACTTATAAAAAAAAGAAAAACATAGTTGTTATTACAAAATTAATTAGTGCTAAATCTATTAAAATCGTTTATTTCAAAAATATTATTGCAAGAGTAGAATTTCTTAGAACTTTATATTTTGTTGTTTATTTAACTATATAAATATATTTAAAAGATATGAAAGTTAAAACAATATTTAATAGTAGTACAAAAATTAATTGTATTAGCAAAAGCTTTGCAAACAAAACTAATCTAGTTATTTAATAAAATATTTTAATTTTATTAATAAAAATTACAAAAATATATATTTGTTTTAAAGAACTAATAAAAAATGCAAAAATATTAATTAAAAAAGTAATAATTTATATTTCTATCTTTGTTGTTTTTTAATTCGATTACAAAATTCGATTAATATTGCGCAATATAACAACAATATATCTGAAGCTTGCAGATCGAGATAGTATTAGATAGATAGTTCGAAGAGCTATCTATCTAATTTTGATTAATTTGTTCAGCAAGCTAACTTAGATCTAGACTAATCGTTGGATCGGATTTCGATTCCAACTATTGAAATCGATTCGACTCGACAATTTCAACATTAGAAATCGAATCAAAATTCAAATTGATTTTTATTTTTTTAAAATTAACTTAACTTAACTTAAGTCGATTTTCGATTTCAATATTAGAAATCGAATCGAATTGTTAAGAAATCGAAAATTATATTATTATATTAAGAATTACTATTTTAAAATTTGTGTAATTATAATATATTATCGAGATTATAGTTTGCTATATTATTATATTATAATTACTTGTTAATATAAAATTTTGTTTGATTTATTTTATATTTGCATTATTCTTTTGCATTATTGTTTTACTTCAGAAAATTTTTCTTTAAACTACTTAAAAATATTGTTTATACTATTTTCGATTACAAAATATTTGATTCTTTAAGAATTTTTAATTAATAGTTGTTTTTATTCGAAAATAATTCTAGTAAATCTATTTATTATAACTTGCTATCTAGTACTTTATATCTTAATTAATTTGCGAATTAATTCGATTAAAATTTTAATTGTACATTTAATACTAAAAAAAAAGAGTTTCAAAAAGTATTAAATAAAATTTTAAATAATTTTTTATTACTTAAATTAAGAGACAAAAACAAATATATTAAATAAAATGCAAATACTAAGATTTAGTTTAAAAAATAATAATTATATATTACAATTAATAAAAGTATTTTGCACAAAATTTAAAATAGATTTGTTTATTTATATTAAATTAAAAAAATTAATACTAAAGTATAATCTAAGTTTTGAAACAAATATATTTAAATAGTCTTAACTATTGATAGCTTGTCAAAAATTGTTTGCAAAAGTTGTTAAAAAATATTAAATTATTTTATTATATACAATTATTTAAATATATCGAATATAAAAAAATATTTTTAATTTGCGTTTTGTTTAAAACAAAACAAAATTCGATTATAATTAGTAATTGATCTAGTCTTTATTCGTATAAATTATTGTTAATAATACAAATAAATAATGCAAAATTAATATATTAATAGAAGAAAAGTTATATTAATCTATTAGTTTTTAGTTAAAATAATTGAAAGATAAATTATACAAAATATTTGTTAATTTAAATTTATTTTTTCGAATTATTAATAATTCGAACTTTCGAAAATTACTAAAAATACTTCGATTAAATCTAGTACTTCTAAATTGTATTAAATTATTAAAATTGATTTTTACAAATTTTGATTAAATTTGTAACAAAATTAAATCAAATTTAAAAGAATTTTAATATATTTTTATTGCTTTAGATACATAATTTAGTTCTTAAAAAGTTATTTATTTCAAAATATTAATATATTGAATCGATATTGTATTTTAATATCGCAAATATTTTATTAAATTTACTTCTCTTAATATCGAATATATAAATCGACAATTAATATTAAAGTTTATAAAAATATTAGAATTCTTTAAAATTAAAAACAAATTTTTTGAAGTTGTTATTAATAATACAAGCAATAATAGTACTTATAAAGACAAACCTAATAGAGTCTTAAATTAACAAGAATTACAATAGAACAAACAACAAAATTCTATTTTTTGTTTAATTTATATTATTAATTTAATAGCTTAAAACTTTATTGCAACTCTTAAATCAAAAACAATTATTAACAATATTGTTTTTTAATTAGAGAATAAATAAGTTTAGAATATTGTTAAAAGTACAAACTTGTTTATATACGAATTTATTTTGCATTATTTATATATATTATTATTAAAACTAATTAAAAGAATAAACTTTTTAAAATTGAATTTCTTCTTATTTAGAAATTCGAATATTGCTAAATAGTTAATACTATACTATTAAGTAAAAGACTTATTTTATATTATTTATATATATTATTTTTAAAACTAATTCAAAGCGCAAAATATTTATTTTATTAACTTTTTTGTAGATTATTGTTAGTAAAAATTGTATTGCAATATAGATCGAAAATAAAAAGCTATTTTACAAAAAACAAAATATTAATTGTATAGCGCTTTACAAATATTTAATTAAATTGCGAGCAACAACTATTTTTAAGAAAGTCTTTAAATAAATTCAAATTAATATAGAAAAAAACTTTAAAAATATAGTAGCTAATAAAAAAGTAGAAAAAAAATTGTATAATAATATATTTAAGTAATATATGTGTATTCAGAGAGCTTATTATATTGTAGCGCAATATTTTGAGATCAAACTAATAAAGAAAATTAAAGACAAAAATATTGCAAAATAAACTAAAGTTAATACAATTGCTATACAAATAATTTTAAAGAATAAAGACGTAGATACAATACAATCTCTTAATATTTAAATATATATAAAGTCTAATATAAATAAAATAACTAATCTACGTATTAGTCTAATTTTAATTAGTTTAAATTAAGCAAAAATGTAATTAAATATATAATATTAATTATTGAAAAAATTTAACAACGCATTCTACATTATAAAGAATTTAATAAGTTAAAAAAAACGCACAATTTAAATGCAATTAACAAATTTAAAAAATTTAAAAGTACTTTTACAAACAATAAAAACGTTGCAGATTGCAAAATATTTAATTTTTTAAAATCGACAAATAACAATATTGAAAACTTAATTAAAATTAATAATAATAAAGTAAAGATAAAATAAAAGAAGACAAAAAATAATGCAAAAATAATAAATAACAAGTATAAAGATACAAAGTACAAAGACAATAATAATAATAACAAAAGTAAAAACAATAATAATAATACTAAAAATAAAGTTGATTACAAGATTGTAGAAATCTTGAACTATTTAATAGTATTAATAAGTTTAAGTATATTATCTAAATATATTATTATACACTTTTTGATAAAATATAAAATCGAAGTTTATCGAAAGACTATAATAGTTGTAATCTATTTATTATATAAATATCAAATAATTTATATGCATTACTTTACTACATTATTATAGAATATTTAAATTAAAAAATTAAAAAATTTAAAATCTAATTTTTGTTTATTAAATTTGTTACTAAATAATTTTATTTCTTAACAATTCGAGTCGATTTTTTCGAATTAATTTTTGATTTTAATTCTAGAAATCGATTCGATTCGACTCGATTTTCGATTTCAACTTTAGAAATCGACTTGCCAAGACTTTCGAATTGAATTGACTCGAATCGCTAAAATTTGAATCGATTAATTAATTCGAACTCGATTAATCGATTCGACGCAATCAATCTACTTAGATCTAAATTAATTTGATTCAAATAAACTAAATTCAATTAAAACTAGCTTAAAGATTGCAATATATTTTGCAATTTTTGCTTTTTGTATATAATTATCTTTTAGAGTATTAATAATTTACTATATTATTAGTTATATTTTTTAATAGATTACAAGTTCAAATTTGCGAAAATTTTTAATTTAATAGCTTCTAATACTATTATTGCGACAATTTCAATTGCGTTCTATAAAGAACAACGTTAAGTTATCTATTGTATATTATCTTAAGACTAACAATTAAATCGAACAAGTTAACACTATTATAAAATATTATCTTTGTATTTTTGTCAACTATATATAGAACAACTAGATTAAATAGTTTTTAAATATTAAGTTTGTTATTAATAACATTCTTTTGTTTACAACTTTTGTTTTGCTTTTTTTGATTAATTTAAGTTAAAATCTATGTTTAGACTTTAAGTTTTTAGAATTTTTGTTGTTCGATTTTACAATTTAGACTCAAATTTAATTGATTAATATTGAAAGTTTTATTCAAAAAATAAAGAAACTTATTTAGTATTTACGCGATAAGATGTTTGTCGCTTAAGCTATTTATAAATTTAATATTAATTGTTTTTGTTGTTTTTGTTCTAAATATTTTGTAGATAACAAAATTTAATTTAATATTAAAAATCTTAATATTGTTTGTTTTGCAATTAAACTAGACAATTGTTATATTAATTTTTTTAAAATAAAGCACATCTTTAAAAAAAATTCTTTAGTTATTAAGTTCGAGTTATTTATATTTATAAAAGTTTATTTTGTTTTTTATGCTACTTTTGTTAGTTATACTATTATCGATTCTTTGTTTAAACAACGTCAAAAATCTCGTAAATCTATTGTTGTTAAAAATAACAAAAGATTTTAATATATTAATAGCATTTTAAACTTCAAACATAATAGATATTTTAATTTTGTTTTGCTTAAATACTATGTTAACTAAAAAAGTTATTTTTTTATCTAGAAATCTTTCAATTTTTTAAACAACTGTTAACAAACTTTTGATAAATATTATTTGGTTAACTTTATTGTCAAGAAATTATATATAATATTTTGCGTTGTTTCTAATTATTAATGTTAAGAAAAATAGACAATATCTTTAATTTTGCTCAAATCTCGTCTTAATCTTGTCCAAATAGTAGAGATCTTTCTATTTTGTCTCGAAAGTGTTTTGTTATTTTAAACGCATTTAGTTCTAACTAAAATAATCTAATCTTGTTCAAATCTTGTTTAAATAACAAAGATCTTCTCGCTTTATTTTATCTAATTTAATAAATTTAGATATCAAGTCTTGTTTAAATCTTGTTTAGATAGCAAAGATCTTTCTATTTTGTCTTAATAGTATCTTGTTACTTCAAACGCGTCTAGTCTTAACTTAATTAATCTAATTTTGTTTAGTCTTGCTCAAATCTTGTCTAAATAACAAAGATTTTCTCTCTTTATTTTGTCTAGTTTATTAAATCTAAATATTTTGTTTTGTCTTTGTCGTTTTTTGTTTTAACTTGATTTAATAAACTCGAATATCTTGTCTCTCTCTTGTTTTGTTTTGTTTCTATTTAATTCAATAAATCTAGTTATTCTACTTTATTCTACTTTGTTTTTCGAAATTTTCTCGATTTTCGATTCTTTAATTCTTTAACAATTCGCTATATTGTTTTGATTGTCTCGCAAAAGCTCTATCTTATAGAGAGAAACTACTATTATAGTGTTAAATTAGTAGTTTGTCAATTACGTTTGTCAATTAAACAATTCTTTGTTTTAATTTTGTTTAATTTTTTAAACTTAATCTTAATTAAATTTGGACTAGACTAGATTAGATTTAAATTAACTTTTGCTAGACATAAAGTTTGCAATCTTATATAATTAGCGTTGTTTTATTTTTCTCTTTTCTCTTTTGTCTTTTGTTTTGTATATTAAGTCTAGTATAGATCTAAGTTTTATCTAGTTATTAATCTAGATATCTCTTTGATAGAGGTTTCGAGCCTAGTCCCTAACATTTTAAGAATGTTTGCTAATTATTCTAGCAACAAAATAAAAATATTGTATTCTTAGAAAAATCTTTAAATCTCTAGATAATTGTTTAGTTAATATAGTTGCCCGACTTTGCAAATCTAACTGTAGAAAATCGTCGAGAATAAAGATTAAAACTATTAGAGTAACAATATTACAAAATAAAATAAAATAAAAGAATTAATAAAATTTTAATTAATTAGAGCAAACAAATAGTACTAGTATTTGTTTGTCTATTAATATAGCTAATTAAAATTAAACAAATATTAAAATTAATACTATATTTTAAATATCTCTAAAATTATTAATAATTCAAACTTTTCGACTATATATTAAAAAAAAGACTTCTACTATTTAATTATTTAGAAAGTTCGATATTCTTTATTAATTTTGTACTATATTATATTTTTCTATTTAAGTAAATACAATATATAAGCAAAAGATTTAGAAAATAAATTTAATAAATACAAACAATTTACATAATTCTATTTTAGATAGATATCTAAATTGAAAAAAAATATTAGAGTTATTAATTACTAAGAATTTCTAAAAGAAATTTAACAAAAAATAATTTTTTTTTCTAATATTTAAATTCTTAAATATTAAATATAACTCTTGTTTTATTAAGAAATATATTTAGAAACTAATTGTAGAATTTAAATTCTTTTTGCAAAAATAAAAGCTCTTAATTACAATACTTTTTAATTGTAAAATTATCTTAATATAAAATTTTGCTACAATAGACAAAATTAGATTAGAGATTATATTTGATCAAAAAATTTATATTATAAAATACAAAATATAGTAAGTTCTAAGATGTTTAATTCTTTAAATATAAAATTTTATTATAATTAAAATATTAAAAAAGTATCTTTAGATAACTTTGCTAAAATACTATTATAGTTTTTATCGAAATTCTTAATTTCTAATAAGTAAAAAGAAGAAAAATAAGTATTGTATAATTAATACTATTATAAAAATAAACAAAATAACTATTTAAAATACTATTATATTTTTTAACATTAAAAAGTTTGCAGAAAAGTTTGTTAAAATAGTAATTGTATTGTTAATTTTTTTTTTTAATATAATTAAATAAATCTTGTATTAAAGAGTTGCAATCTTATTGTCTTTATAACTTCTCTTAAATTATTTAGAATAATTTATCTATTATAGAATACAACTAACTTTTTTATCTAATTTATAAGAGTTGTAGTATATATTCTTAAAAATCTTTTTAAAAAATACTGTTTATTTATAAATAATATAGATATAAAAGAAGCTAAATCGAATTACAATAACAAGAAAACAATTTTAGAAATTAAACTTTTTGTTTTAATATATATTTAGTAGTTAAATATAGTATTAATAAATATAGAATTGTTTAAATATATTATATTTGATAAAAAATTCTAATTCTACAAGTTAGAAATTAAAATAGTCGATTTTATATATAATTTTAATAGATATTTCTCGAATAGTATTAAAATTATTAAGATTGTTAGATAGTTATTGTATAAAAATATTTCTAAAGTTAAAGTTTTTATAGAAATAAATATATATCTACTATTAAATTTAAATACTAGAATTTGTAATTGTTGCAAAATTAATTTATTATCTGTTTAAAATTAAATATATCTTAATTAAAAACTTTAAGCAGCAAAATATTATAGACAAACTAAAAATTGCTCTAATAAATATATCGATAATATATATCTTAAATTACTCTATTCTAATTAACAAAATTATTTTAATTGTAAATTCTAGTTTAAAGAATTAAGAAATTGTATTAATACAAATTAATATAATAATCAAAAAAAGATATTTTTTACAATATAAAAGTAGTCTCCAAAACAAACAAGAATTTCGATACAATATTAAAAAACAAAAATATTAAAGATTTATAAAAATCTTAAAAAAAAAAAAATCTAATTATATAAATTTTGATTTATAGTTAAAATTAATACACATATTTTAACAATTTAACTTAATTGTTTTGCAATAGATCTATCTAATATTTTAATAACTTGCTAATTAATTTAAATTTGTTTTTTCGACTTTAATATACAATATATATTTAATCGAAAATATATAATAGCTAACAAACTTTTAAAAAGATTAAGAGAATTGTTTAACAATATTAATAGAATTGGAAAAAAAAATATTAATAATTTTATTAATAGTTAATTAAATTGTATTTGCGTTTGACTTATATTAAGATAATTACTACAGAAACATTATCTAACATTGCTAGCATATTACTCTCTACATTGCTAGCATATCATCCTCCCCCACTAAGTCTAATCGGGTAATTTTCGGGATCCAACAATCCCGTAAACAAACAACATCAACAAGATTAAAGAGAGATTCTAGAAGATATATAGATTTGCGTTTGTTTACTATCAAATTTAATATATTTTCTCGTCGATCTTCTAGTGCAAATTTGATGCAAATTCAAATCTAAAATACATCTTTGATATACTTAGAATCAATCTCTATTTGTATCTCTAATTTACATCTAGAAATTATCTATATAGAAAATCGAAACATTTGCAATTTGATTTTCGACAACAACTCTTTAGATATTTTTTCGTCTATCTTGTTTGTTTTGTTGTCGATCTTCTTGTTGACGCTGCGATTGACTGTTAGACACTTGGCTAGAGAGATAGAGAGCAACATTTGTATAGATATGTTGAGATAAATACAAATATAGAAGATAAGAGAGAGAGAAGAATGATAGCGACGACGACGACGACAATATAAACAAACAACGCGTTAGATTCTGAAAATTACCCGATTAGACTTAGTGAAGGGGGGTAATGTGCTAGCAATGTAGGGAGTGGTGTGCCAGCAGTGTTAGATAATATTTCTGTAGTAATTACCTATATTAATAATAATATTAGAAAAGAACAAAAATATTTTAAAAGATATATATTTCGATAAATTTAAGCAAATTGTTTAATATCTAATTTTGCTACAAAGATCGAATATAAATTAGAAGAATTTTTGCAAATTTAAAAACTATACTCTTTATTTTTTGATAAAAAAAGAATATTTGTTTTAAAAGATAGACAAAAATATATCTCTATATAAAATAGTAGATTAGACAAAAATCAAAAATCAAATTGTAAAAAGCTTATATAACAAAAATAACTATAAAAAAAGAAAAAATATCTATTAAAATATTGCAAATTAATATTAATAACAAAATCTATTTAATTTTTGCAAAAAATATATTGCAAATTATAATAAATATTAGCAAAAAACTTCTAATAGACAAAAGAAAACTATATATTCAATTTATATTTTTAACTTATAAGAAAAGATTGTTATAAACTATATTTGTATATTAATTGCCAAAATATTTGTTAAAATAGATCTAATAGTTGTTTAAAACAATTTAACAAAATAAATAAAAATTAAAATAATTTCGAATTTTAAATTACTTGTTATAGTAAAGTTTCTATAAAAGAATATTTTCTATTAATATAAATATATTAAAAAGATAATTATAAACAACAAATTCGAAAATAAAATTAAAATAACGATTGAACTTTTAAAGAGATATAATATTAAAAAATTAATATTAATTTATTATTTATAAGCAAAAAAAAAAAAAAAAAAAAAAATAGACTTATTGTTAATACTTTATTTAAACTAATAAAGAGAATTTCTACAAATTAATTATAATATTTGTATACAATCTTATAAATAGATAGAACAACAATTTGAAAATCTATTAAAGAAATATTGTTTTATTTTAAACTTAAATACAAAACTATACTATTAATTAAGATAGAATATTTAATCTAATATATTATAGACTAAAAGAAAACTTGTTTAATAACAAATTTACTAATACTAGAAACAAAATAACTAAAAAAAAGAAATAAAAATATTTAAAAAACAGTTTTGTATCTTTGTTATCTTAGAAAAAAAAACAAGAATTTCTTTAATAATAATTATTAATTGCAAATATATTTATTTTAAACTAAAGATTTAATTTTATTGTATAATATTAAACTCGATAAAAAATACAATATAAAATTATTCTTTTAATAATTAGATTTTTTTAAAATAAAAAAAGAAAACAAAATTAAATTAAATTAAAGATTTTTATATTCTGAAAAAAGTTAATAATACAAAACTTAGAAATATCTATTTAGAAAATCGATTAAAAAGATATATAGAAAAAATTTAAAATCTTTAGATTTTTGTTAGATTAGAAAACAAGAATAAAAAAATAAAAAATAATCTTATATAAAAGATAGAAAATTAGTTTAGTTAAAGTAACAAAAAATTGTTTGCAATTATTATATTATTGTTATCTTATTATAATTATTTAGATTATACAGAAGTATAAGATTTTTTTAAGAAAAAGAAAAGTTGCAATCTTTATATTTGTTTTATTTGCAAGAATTTTAATATAAAGTTTATCAATTAATAAGTATTAGAAAGAAATTTAATTATATAGAGTAATTTACAAAATATTATAATTTCGAGCGCTTAAAAAAACAGATAAAAAGACAAGAAAATTAAAAAATTAAAAAATTAACAATTTTAATTAATTAAAAGCAGACAAATAGTACTAGTATCTATTTGTCTACTCTAATTAATTGAAATTAACAATGAAAAAACAATCTAAAAATATTAATAGCAAATTTTAACTTTAAATTCTAGAATTTTAAGAATTTTTTCAAATTATAGAAAATAAGTTTTAATTATTTTTTACAAAGCATTTCTTAATAATAAAGATAACAATATTATATATTAGTTATATTAGCTTTATACTTGTCTGCAAATTAATATATAAATAAATATCTATATAGTTTCTTTGCGTAATTAATAATATAAATACTACAAACAACAATTAAGTTTATAAATAATAATTTTCTATATCTAAAACTCTATATTTGTTAGATATTTAGAATAAATTATTGCTTTATTTATTAAGATATAACAACTTAATAATCTAATTTTTTGTCTATAGAATTCTCTTTTTTGATCTATTATTTTTGTATAATTTTTTTTATTAAGCTTGTATTATAACAGATTTAGAACAACAGTTACAAAATACTAAATATAGACAATTTTCTACAAAAAGAACTTCTCAATCTCTATTAGAAAATAAAAATTAAAAACAAGAGTTATTATTTATATTAATAGAAAGATTTTATTAAGAACAATAGCTTTTATTTGCTAAACAAAACACAAATTAAATTTCGATAATTTTTTTTTTTTTTTGTAGTTAAAAATTAATTTTTTCGACTAAATTATTTTAAGCGCAAGATTAGCAAATATTATTGCAACAACTATAAATATTGTAGTATAAAATTTCTTAGACTTAAACTTAAATTAAGCTGCAAAAAACAATTATTTAATTTGTAAAAAAAAATCTAATTATCAAAAATTGTACCTATACTTAAGTAATCGATATTTTTCTTTAATATAATAAAACTACTAACAATAAGAAGAAAAAATATTTAGAAAATTTTCGAAATATAGTTTTAAATATCTTAAAAATAGTCGAGAATTAAATACAAAATCTGTAACAAACAATTAATAAAAATACTTAAATACTAATAAGTAATTTATTATAGCAAGAATTAAAGAATACAATATAAGAAATTAATTAGAACAAGAAGTTATAAATTTAAAATAATTAAGTTTAATTTTGCAAACTATAATTATTAGAAACTGCAAATATATTGTCTAAAAATATAGATTAGTTAACTATTAAAACAATATTATAAATAGCAAAGAAATATTAGAATTTGCAGAGAATTTTAGAGAAATTAAATTGAGCTGTATAAAATCGACTTAAATTTTGTACTATAGAATTAAAATATATTGCTAATTATATAATTAATAACTACAACAAAGTAAATATAAAAATATTCAAAAATATAATAGCGTCTATCGAACAAAAGCTTTTGAAAATTAAAATAAAAGATTATTTTTAAAGATTTAATTTTATTAGAATTTTAGATACAAAGCTAAAGAAAACTTGTCGAGCAAAAATTTAAATCTTTTGTTTTTTTCTGCAGAAAATATAGAGAAAGTATAGATTTAAAACAACAAATAGAAAGAATTTAAATTGTTAGCTTTAAAATTAAAATTAAAGTTAAAATCGAAGTTTAAAAATAACAAAACTTATAAAAAATAGAACAAAAAAAAGAAATTTAGAATTTAGACTTTTCTGAAAAAAATTCTTCTCTGCTATTACAATTGCGAAATTCGATATTAAGATTATCTTTATTAAATTTTAGATTATCTAAAATTATTAATACAATCAGATTATATATATTAACTACTGAAATCGCAGAAATTCTTTCAGAAATAATAGCTATTTTTATTTTAACAAACAAGAAGAACAATATGAAGAACTATCTATATATAGAGATAAATATAAATTTGCAATATTAAATTAATTACTATTTTGCAGTATTAATTAAAGTCTTTTAGCTAATTGAACTAATTATATCGATAGAAAAACAAAAAGAAAATCTAATTATAATTATACTAAAATCGATTGTTTGCATAACTTATTAAAGAAAGCTAGAATTTCTTTTAAAAATAAATTGAGTTTCTAATAATTAAATTAAGAGATAAGTAATTTAGTATTATAAAAAACAAAACAATTTCTTAGTATTTATAAAAGAGATTAAATTAAATTTTAAATTTAGTAACTATCTATTTATTCTCGAAGATTTCTTAAAACAGTATACTTATTAAAAAAAAAGAGCTAATATTTTTATTTAATAATTTTTAGTAAATTAATATTTAACTTTAAATAATAGATAGCATTAATATAACAAAACAGAATTAATATAAAATTACTATTTGTTTAAATTAATTTACTTATCTGATTGTAGACTCGAAATATTAGATATAATTGCAACTTTAGAACAAATTGCAAATAAAATTATATTATTAGCAAAAAAACAATAATCGACAAAAAGAATAACTTCTTAATTGTTTATTCTCTATATTGCAAATAATAGTACAAATAAATCTAGATTCTTATATAGTATATATACTTCTATAAGACAATTACAAGTATTGATTATTAACAATATTGTATTTGTTAGTCTTTAAAAAATATAGAAATTAAATATCGAAATATTATTTCGATCTTAATATAAATTAGAATATTTATTAAGAGTTTTAGCAATTGTAGTTAACTATATTTTTTTGTTATATAAAATAATCTGTTTTGCAAAAAGTATTTAATAGATAAATTTTATATATAGATTAATATATAATTACAGAAAACAATAAGAAAAGAATAGCAAAACAAAGAAATACTAAAAACTAAATTAACAAAGAAAAATTTGCTAGAATAAGAATTATATTAAATAAATATATTTTGTTAATTTAAAGATATACGAATTGCGCAATTTTAAATTTTTTATTGCAAATTAAGAATTGAAATTAATACAAAAATTAAAATATTTTCTATCTATATAACTCTATTAAACAATAAAGAAACTCTGAAGAATTCTTGAATAAATATAAAAAATAGTATTGTTGCAACTTATTAAAACTTAATTTTGTTAAATCTATTTTTAACTAATATATCTTATTGTTTTAAAGTAGCTATTAATTTTTTTTCTATATCTGATATTAAGAGTATTATTATAGAATATATGTTCTAAAATTTAATAAAAATAATAAAGAAATTAAGAATACTGTTTAAAGATATAAAGAGATTAATTTTTTTAATAAAGCAAACTCGAAAATATACAATATATTATATAAAATTAATATAAAAAAAGATTTAGAAGATAAAAAATAAAGTATTTAAACTATATTTGTAAATACAGTTTATAAAGTCTAAGAATTCTAAAATACTTAATATATATTAATCTAATATTAAAAATAATTTAGATTCTTATTTTACTAATTATAAAGAAATAATAAAATTGAAAATTTTCGACTGTTTATTTTGACAAAGAAAAAAATATTTTGCTATCTTAATTTAAAATCGAAAAGAAATATTATAAATTCGAGCTAAATTAGCAATCCAAATCGAGTATTTTAAAACTAGAAATTATATCTGAAAATATATATTTATTTTTTGTCTTAAAAAATTTAATATAAATATAATAGCAACAACTTATTCTATTATTGCTACTAGTATTTCAAACTAATCTTTTAGATTTATATTGAAAAAGTTTATTACTATTATTATTACTTTTAGAAAGTAAACAAGATTTATAATAATTAATTTTTTTTAGTATTTAATTTTAATTCAATAATCTTTTTAACTTTAAGAAAAGTTCTATATAAACTAATTTATTATATTTTTTATACAATTAATATAAATAACAAAAGAAACAAAAAAGCTAGTCTAACAATCTAAGAAAAATAGAAGCAATTTTCTTATTTTCTTACTATAACTTTTGTACAAGCAGAAACAAAAATTTCTTAATTTAGTAATTAAGAAACAACTACTAAAAGAAAAAGAATTATATATAGTCGAGTAATTAGATAATATTAGACTATAGATTTAAAAATATCTATTATTAGTATTAGCAATTTATCTGCAATATATATGCAATTTCTTTTACTTAGATTTTAGAATCTTAGCTACTTAATATACTATTAGATTGTATAGTGCAATTTATATATATATTGCAATAAGTCTCTATTGTTATAGTTGTCTACAAACCGGAATCCTATTTCTATCTTATTACAATATAATATATTTTAGTTATTTTATATTAAATTTCTCTTTGTATACAATAATATATAAGTACTTAATAAGTTTATTAATTATTATTAGTATTAAATTATATTTATCTCTAATTGCTCGATTTGTCGATTTAGATAGTTTAATAATAAAGTTTATTGTAATTTTATCTTATAACAACTTAGATAATTTCTAATATTAAATTTTGTTATAGTTTGTATATATATTATATTTGTTTTGCTAATAGTTAAGATATTATTTAATATATATTTCGACAACTTATTTTATTTGTAAAAACTAATAATATTAATATAAAAGTTGTAGAGTTTTAGTTACTTTTAGATAATTTTGCAATAATTTGTTATAATATTTTTTTATATATTTGTCGATTTTATTAGTAAATATTTAAAAAAAATCTTTTTTTATTAAAAATTTCTTTGTATTATTTTAAAGTATTTGTAGTATAATATTTAGCTTATATTTGTTTGTTAATAATAATTTGTTTCTATTAATCTTAAATATATTATAATTAGATTATTCTTTTGTTTCTATATAATTATTTCTTTTGCTAAGTATATTTGTTTTATTATTATTTTTATTTAAAATATATAATATTTTAAACTTATATGATTTAAGTTTTTCTAATTATTATATTTATCTTTTGTTTAGTTGTTTTGTAGTAGTAAAGTGTACAAAATTCTTGTAATTTGTAAAAATTGTAAATTTTAATAATTTTTTTGTATATACTTTTTATAATTTTAAGAAAATTACAATGGCAAGTAACTTCTTATTATAAATATTATAATTTTATTTAATTAATAAGAGTTTTTTCAAAAAATATATTATTAAGTATTATATATCTTTATACTTTTAATTAAAGTATATATTAATAACTTAATTTAATATATTAATTTAATTTTGTCTAACAATTGCAAATTATATATCTTTAATATTAGTTTCTTTAAATATTTTAGCTTAAAACTTTAAAATAATTTCTCTTTTATAAATTCTTATTTTTATAATATATTTTTTTTTGTAAAATTTATTAGTAGTATTGTATTTATTAAGTAGTTTCTAATAAACTTTTTATTATAACTTATAAAATTTAGAAAAAATTATATTTTTTTAATATTTGTTAATAATTTTTATTTTTTAATTGTTTGTAGTTTCTAAAAATCTATATATACTTTATATTGTTTAACAACAAATTCTAAAAAGTTAATTTTCTTTTAATAAAATTTATATTTCTTTAATTTAAAATATAAGTTTTTTATATTAGAATATTTTA
>JAABUW010002813.1_pt1 | contig 25782 bp, 44 predicted proteins | sample 5560081 | NCBI WGS metagenome assembly JAABUW01 (sample SAMN10711882, study PRJNA513363) | rock metagenome | isolation source: Antarctica rocks | place: Antarctica: Victoria Land, Knobhead sud | reverse complement strand
GACACGGCCGACAATGGTTTGCTTTCGCGTGCGTTGCACTTGCTTTCAGGTTTCTCTGCGCTACAGGGTGGGGCAGTCGATAATGCATTGCAGCATGCTAGTTGGGCACTCTGTGGCGATGTGAACTGTCTCAGATGCCTTTGATGTATGAATCAGGAGCCCTGCTGGGCGGGGTGGTCGCAAGTTGCAACGATGTTGCATGGGCTGCGATGGCTGTGCAACATGGTTCCGACACAGCGCGTTTCCGAGTGCGGTGTACATATCAAGAGCTTACAGAACCTATTGTAGGGCCTCCATCCGCTGCCCGCATGCCAGGTCGCACCCTGCAGGGCGTGATCGCCACTTCCTTACCAGCGCAGTCGTCGACGTGGCACGCTGAGCGGGCCGGATTTGTGGACGGGTTTAAGCGGAAACGAACGATCAACCACGGGGGCCCCGGCTCGGGGCAAAAACCAGCGGAAACGACGAAACTGTCAAAGTCGAAACTCTGACTCTGCTACCCCGAGGGCACTGACGACACCTGCTGAAGCCGCGAGGCTGCGAGGGCCAGCTAATGCTGAAGCGTGTGACTTGGAGCAGTTGCATTTGTCGTGGTTGCTTGACAGCACGGGGTGGGCGAGGCCCCTTCCTGCTCTTTGCACCTTTCACACACTCGTCGTGGACCTTGACTGGGATAACCAAAGCCTGCAGCGTACAGACTTGGGCCGGGGTGCTGTGTTCGCAGCTTACTGGTTGGGGCGTGCAAATGGAAGACTCAAGAAGTCAGCTCAGTTGCTAAGTGCTTCATGTGCATAGCATAGTAGAAAGAGTTCACTGGGAGTTCAGGAGGCAGGAAAGAAGGCAGCATGCGGATGGGCGTATGCAGGGCTGCGGGAATATCGGCGGCGGATTTTGCCAGCATGGCCCTTCAAACACCGCTGCTTGTCATGGGGCAGTCTGTGGTTGGAGAAGAGAGGGCGACATGGCCGTGTCCGAAATGATGTACACGCGACGGTGTGTATCACAGCATCATAGTACCGACAGTTGTGTATCAGTGATGCCCGGACCGCCGGGTACACGGTAGGCCGATTCATCATCAATCCAATGCTTTGTTTAAGCGCCAACGTAATACCGCTGCTGCGGCATGAAGAGCTACTAGGTACCACGTTGCCCTGACGACAGACCCCCTGGCGACCACATAATCCGGCAGAAAAGCGACCTCCTCTCTGCAAGCCGCTGCCCTCGAAGCCCTCGACGGCTGCGCTGCTCAGTAGCACAGCAGCTTCTTCCTCCTGCATGCCACACCAACTTCTGTCAGCGCAGGGTGAATGCCAGGGTCCTCTGTTCCAGAAACGAAATTGGTGGATAGAACGAGCTGCAGATGTGAGCAGCCGCTCATGGCACTGACTGTAGGGTTGGCATCCAGCACTGCATGTGCACTGACCCACTGCGACGGCAGGGCAGCAGCAAGGGCGCGCAACGGCAACTGGCTTATGGAAATACGCGACATGTCATGTTGAAAATCCAAAGGTCAGGAAGCGCACCTGAAGTACAGGATGATGGCCACGAAGACGAGCACCGAGCCGACGCATGACACCACCGCGACCTGCATAATGACAGAAAGACAGTCCGGCATCTGCTGCAGTATTCCAGCGGGGTGCTAGGGCTGTTACAGGTCAGGGTGGGTGCGCAGCACCGGTAGCGCCGCCAAGTGGAGCGCCGTGCTTCGGATGCAGGAGCCAACAATGCGGCTGAACTCCACAAAGCCATGCTCCGCGTGGTTGCAACGCGGTTGATGCCGCATGCAGCTCGGAGACTTGGCAGCCAAAAAAACCCCGGGAGCGCAGGACGTCGGAGGCAGAGTAGGACTCCTCATGCGTGTTGCTCAGGTTCAGCATTAAACTGAGCTTCCTTATCATATGCTTCCTGTTCATATATACAGCGGAAAGTAAGAAGAGGATGGAGGGCGCACGATGATGAAGGCCGAGTAGGACTCCTCGTGCGTGTTGTTCAGGTTCATGCCGAACAGCCCTGCGATGAGCGTCATGAGCGCCATCGCAAACATGCCCGCCGTCAGCAGCAGCTCCAGCTGGATGAGCTGGTTCCGGTGCGAGTCCAGCTCGATGTTGAGGTAGTCCTGCACAGTTGGGCCACCATGTGTTTCAGATCCTTCCTTTCCGAATGACTTGGCGAAGACATGCCCGCCGTCAGCAGCAGCTCCAGCTGTTTTGCGGTGGGAATCCAGCTCTATATTGAGATAGGCCTGCACAGTGGGAGGCTGCCTTCAGCACAAGCATTCGCTCCGACAGAGCATGCATGGCCTCTGTGTTTGATGCTTCTGCACATGCCTGCACGGCATTTCAAGGCCCGAATGCTTCTCAGCTTGCCCGAAACGTCATGCCTAGTGAGCCTCAGCTCGCACATCCTTTGCCAAAAGGCGACAACAAGTTTCGAACAATGGGAAAGGCTAAGGCCAGACCGGTAACCTTACCTCAGTGTCATCGATGTACTCGTGCTTTGAAGCCGAAACATCACGTTTGGAAGACTGCCGTCTTTAGGGTTCTGTTATCAGGTGTATTGCATGTAGCGCACCTCGGTGTCATCGATGTACTCGTGCAGCGTCTGCAGCTTGTTGCAGGTGTTGTCCACCTGCATGAAGTACGCCTCCAGAAGCATCTCCACCTGCGCGCGTGACACGAAAAACTGAATTTAGAAACACAGGGGAGGAGGCTGCGCCTGACCTGCGGGTTGGAACAGCATGCATGAAAGAACGTGCACGAGTTGGCGTTTTCTGGGAGAGCTCATCCACCCATGCAGGGAAAGGGTGCGGCGCTCGCCCGACGTCACTAGCGAAACCTGCGAGGAGGCGCACTCAATCCCTGGTAAACCCTGGTGAAGCAGTGGCAGATGCAGCAGGCTTGCCTCGTTGACATCATCATCGTCGCTGTTGCTGTCGCATTCCTGGTGCCGCGGCAAACATGCATGCCCTTTCAACTTCAATTTTCCCGAATCTCTGTACGGAGGCCAAATGCGGACAGCTCACCTCGTTGACGTCATCATCGTCGCTGTCGCTGTCGTACTCCTGCTGCCGCGGCGTGCCGCCGCCGCCGCCGCCGCTGGCCGCCCCGGGGCCGGCCTTGAACCCTTGGAAGGTGGGCGTGCCGCCGTCGCGGCTGTAGCCGTAGGAGGCGCCGGCGCTGCCAAAATCCAGGGACCGCCGCTGCAGCGACGCCGTGCGCTGCATTGCCTCCTCAGCCCTATGCATCAATCGATGTTATCCAGGTTATGGGTGAGCAGCGTTGTGCGGCTGCAACGATGCCGTGCGCTGCGTCGCCTCCTTGGCCCTGCAGCGCGGAGGAGGGTGTGACGGGACTGGCTCCACCGGCAGCAATGGGAGTAGGGGCTGACGTATGTCTGATGCATTGGCATATCTGAAATTCAACATTGAGCCACGATCAGGCACTCGCGCTCGGTCAGTGCTTGATGTCCTTCACGGTGTAGTCATCGTTGAGGCGCTTCGCCAGCACCTCCCGGATTGAGAAGTTGCTCCAGATAGCTTTGAAAAAGTACGAGATCATGCCCCAAACCCGCACTTGGCGGTCAGAATATGGCCTTCCGAGTCAGAGTCGTCGTCCAGGTACTGTTCCAACCACCTTCCAGGTTGAAATCGGAGCTGACATTGGAGACATCACGACAAAGGGAAGGAAACGCGCACTTGGCCGTCAGGTTCATGTCCTTCATGTCCGAGTCGTCGTCCAGGTACTTTTCCAGCACCTCCCGGATCGTCTCGCCGCGCGTTTTGAGGCGCACCATGCGGCTCTTGATGCGGCGCACCCGCTCCAAATTGTGCGTCGTAACCTGCAGGCATAAGTGTATGCTTAAGTTCATATTAGCCTTCAGTTTATGGTGGCGGCGTCTACAGGAAGCCTGTGCGGCTCTTGCTGCGGCGCACCCGCTCCAGATTGTGCGTCGTTACCTGCGGAGAGTGGAATTGGTGTCCAAGCTTCATCCTTTTCATCTGGATATGGTGGCGAAGTAAATGCGTGCGATGGCGGGGTGCGCGTTGTCAGCGCCTGGAATGGCGAATTGCTGCCCGCTAGGGCAATCATTAGCCTGTTGGCAATTCATGACGGACACACTCGAGATTGTTCTCGGCCCTCGGGACGAAAACACCTCGCAGGTGCCATTGGGAAACTGCCTTAAGTAAGCAACGTAGAAATCTGGAGGCCGTAAACGTGCGCAGCGCGTTGAACAAATTGACCGGGTTGAAGGTGCGTGCCCCATGCTTGCCTGAAGACATGTCCTTCCAAGGGCGCCTTTCTGTCTGCTGTAGAGCAAGCATGTGGCATGTCTTTGCACTTTGAGCTCTTGGACAGGGAGATCTATTGCATGCCAGAAGCCGATGCATTAGACAGGCGAGTCAGCGCCGGTTGATTCCCCACCTTGCGTGTGCCCTTTCCTACCATGGCAAAGGGTTCCAGTGCATGAACCAAGTTTGATAATGACCGATGCTTGTCCACACCTTGCGGGTGAGGGCGTCAAGGGCGGAGTGCGCCGCTGCTTGTCCATATCAAACACCCGCTGTGTATCGAATTAGCCATGCAGGCTCACCTTGCGGGTGAGGGCGTCGAGGGCGGTGTGCGCCTCCGTTTGTCATGTGAACAAAGCGAGTACAACACTCCAATCTGTGCTTGCCCGCACCTTGCGGGTGAGAGCGTCCAGGGCGGGATGCGCCGCCGCCTCCAGGTCCACGGACAGCCGCTCCAGATGGCCGCACACCTGCAGTGGAAGCGCATTCAACCGCTTTCAATATGGGCATCGAAAAACGACAGATCTGCAGATGTTTGAGTGCCCTCCAGGTCCACCGACAGCGCTCCAGGCAGCCGGACACCTGTGGCAACGTCAGGAAATGGGAAATGGTCCGCGGTGAGAAGGGGCGATGCATTTGACCGTGCATGGGTGCCTGGCCGCATTTCTGAAGATACTGCAGATGCTCAAGTGCGACGCCGCGCAGAATCAGCTTGGCCAAATCAGGCTTCGTTGCTGTTGAAAGCTTGCGGTTGAAGGGCACCTGCCATGTTGACATAAAACGTCAAAATCATTTCCAGCGCTTGAGGGGCACACAGAGACAAAAATGGAGTCGCACCACATCCAGGGCGATTTCCAGGGCGCGAAGCTCGAACGGCGCGTCCACTGCGTCAAAGCCCTCCTGGCTGTCACCGCGGCTGCCGTCCAGTCCGCTGCTGTCAGACTGCAGAGCAGATTGAAAAAATCATTGTTGTTGTTGTTATTCTTGTTGTTGGTGTTGGTAATCCAGGCGACGTGCTTTGCATCCTGGCTGTTGCCGCGCAGCTGCTGTCCAGGCTGCTGCTGCTGCACGAGGACTGCACGCGGAGACGATACGTCACATGGTCGGCCGCAGACGGACCCTGCTGCGTGTCCCGACGCCCCTTTCATTGCTGCTCACAGGGCTGCCGTCGAAGCTGCTGCTGTGCAACTGCGGGACGGATATGCAGTTGCATCGTCGGCAAGGCTGCTATACATCCACCCACATCCGCCAAAATTCACTTCTGAGGGCCTCAAAGCAGCAGCCTTCAATTGCCAAAAGCAGCCTCGAAGGCTAACCTCAGCTATTGTGGCCATGTTGGACGGAGCCTTCTGCACGCGCGCAGGCTTATGCAGCAGACCGCGGTGCAGCCAACTAGGCTGAGGCATGTGCGCACGTGGTGAAGGTCGGGCAGGGAGGTCGCAGGGGATACCTGACAGGGGATACCTGACAGAGTTCAGCTGTTGTGGCATCTCCTGGAGGTCAAGCCATGCAGCCTGCCATGCAGCCGGACAGCGGCGGCTCGGAGTATCGATTTTCAGAACCCCATGTGTCCGACAGGTAGAAAGAAGTAGGCGTGCGCACGTGGTGGAGATCGGGCAGCGATGCAGTACCCATGAGGCCCGCCATGCGGCCGGACAGCGGCTGCTTGGGCGCCAGCCGCCGCTGCAGCTCCTCCACAAAGCCCATGACCGCGTCCTCCTCCGCATTCAGCACCAGCACATAGTCCTGCGTGATCAGCGCCTGCAGGACGAGGATGTCGGTGCTCATGAACCAACTGCCGCGTCAATTCACAGGACTGTCAGCATGACAGAGCCCATCGCCGCGTCCGCCTCTTCGTTGTGCACCAGTACATAGGCCCGCTTGATCAGCGCCTGGACAGCCATGAAAGGAACTGCATTGACAGCATATGAAGGCTAATGTTAAAAAAAAGGCATCAGAAGCGACCGCTGCTGCAGCTCCGCTACGATAACATTTGCCGTGTTGATCCAGACAGCCGCCGGTGTGCTTGTGACAAAGCCCATGACTGCATCCTCTCCGCGTTCAGCACCAGTACATGATCCACGTGATTAACGTACATGATCCACTTGATTGCTAGTAGACCCAACGGCGTCTGTGCATGTCATCAAGTATTCAGCCAGACTTCGCCAATTATGTCTTTGCCCCCTCCTCCACATGACCAGGACTCGGGTTTCAGCGCTGCAAATGCGTCCAGAATGCGGCTGGTGCTCGAGTCGACAGCAAAGTATCATCACCTTGATGAACTCCAGGTTGAGCACCAGAGCGGAGTCGCGGGCCAGGATGGCGGAGGGGTACGATGTCGACAGCTGCGGGTCCAGCAGCCTCAGGTCCCGCAGCTGCGCGGAGTGGAGGTCATGACGACTTGCAATGCGGGCATTCATTATGCAGCTGGACATCGGTTCGAGAGCCATGCCCCCTCCCCAGCAACCGCAGGTCCCGCAGCTGCACAGCCAGCACACTTGAATGTTGCGCTGAGGATTATGCAGAATGAGCTCTTGCTCTCGTGTCTTGCATCCTGCTTGACCCTGCCGCGCAGTCGGACGCCAACCCTGGCAGTTGCTGAGCAGCGAGGCGTGGCAATGCAAGCGAGATGATGCAATATGATATCGGCTGCATGTTCATCGACAAGCGATGTGCCATGCTCGCCTGCACGCCGGTCTGCTGCGCGATGGCGTGCTTGTCGGCAGAGACCATGGTTGAGGCGCCGCTCTTGTCGAAGCGCAGCCAGCGGCGCATGCCGGGCGCCAGCGCCGCGCGCTTCGTGACGCGCTCCATGCGATCGACGCCCACCGGCGGCTTAAAGGTGGCCACCTGAGATATTCAGAGACGCTGGCATCGTGACATAAAGTGAGGTCTTTAATTCAAGAGCCGTGCCTGCCGGGTTGACGGATCTATGGGACCGCAATCGAGTACGGTTCTGTGGCGTTGACCACATTGGCAGGCTATCGAAGCATTCATCTCGATGTGCATCGTCTCGATGCTGGACAGCATGCCACAGATCAGCAAGGGATTCACCTGGGTAGCAGTTCCCAGCTGCTCAGTGGATGCAGCGCGCGTCAGGGTGGCCTTGCCGCCGCCTCACTGCTGCACCGCCTGACCTTGACAGGATTTTAAAAGACGACAAAAATATCTCTCTAAAGATCTCACCTGGGCGGCGGGGTACCGGGCTCTGTAGTGGGAGCGGTGCGCGTCGGGGCGGCCTTGCCGCCGCCGCACTGCTGCATTGCCGGACACTGATAGGATGCCGACAGATGACAAATCCTACACGGCAAACTCACCTGGGCGGTGGTGCCAAGCTGCTCAGTGGATGCGGCGCGCGTCGTGATAGCATTGTCTCCGATTGCTCATCGTCGTGAACTTCTTGTTATGACTCTCACATATTATCTCACATATTACAACAGCTCACCTGGGCAGCGGTGCCCAGCTCCTCTGTGGAAGCGGCGCGCGTCAGGGTGGCCTTGGTGCGCGCCATGCCGGGCAGCGAGTTGGTGCGCGGCACCGTCGGCAGGCCGCCGGCGGCGCCGTTGCCGCTGGTGCCGCTCATGGCGTCTGTGGGCGGACTGCTGTGGTCGCCAGGCGCTCCCTCCGGCGCCTGCGGCGCTCGTTGCGCGGCTGGGAGCCGCCAGGGTCAGCAGGCGCGGCGGCTGCTGCTGCAGCAGCGGGCACAGCTGCGGGCTGCTCGCCGCTGCACGGCCGGCGGCCTGTGTGCACTCCCGCGGCAGCCGGCGCGCTGGTCCCGAGCCGCGGACGGCTGGGCTGACAGCGGCGGCCGGCGGCACGGCAGAAAGCCTGCTGCGCGGGGTGAAGGTGTGCAGCGTGCGGGCCCCGCCCTGTTGGCGTGCACACCGCCGCGTGAGGCGGCCTCGGGCACGCCGGAGAGTCCCGCCAGATTTGCTGTCGCTGTGAACTTGGGCGCTCAAGCTGCAGAGGCGGTTGTGGTCCAGCTGTCGACTGGTGCGCACCCAAGGCTGGAGAGTGAGTGGAAAGCTGTATGCAGCAGCTGCTCTTGCAAGTGTCAGCTCCTGGTGCTGCCAGCTGGGTTCGATGGGCCTCAGTATCCGACTGCTTACGTAGCTACCTCAGGCGCCCTGAGCAGCCACAGACTTTGAGTGCAATTCTGCGGCTGTCTCAGACGCCTGGCTGGCTTGGGAGGACTACATGGGGCCAGCGCTGAGCCGACGCGAGCAAGGTGGCACCAATTAGTCGCGAGTGTGCGTCTGGTTGGTTGTGACCAGTCCGGGTGGCGAACGCTCTGCGACGGTTGTAGATTTCTGATGACAGTAACACCTGCCAATTTGTGCAACTTTCAATCACTGCAACTGTCGGGTGTGCAAGCATTGTGATCGGCGGATGGCCTTCTGCAGCAGCGGTCACGTGGACGGGCCAAACTCGACGAGCGTCCCCGGATTCCCATGCCTTATTCGGCGGTGCAGGTGGTGCATTTGCACTTGCGAGCGCATCTGGAGTCACCTCTGACACGGGAAGACGATTTGATCAGAGCTGAGTGGATCCTGCTGAACGCTGGCGGTCTGCTGCATCCTCGTGGCAAGAGCGGCAAGAGCTGTGCAGCAGTTCAGGCGGACTTGAAGGATGACAGAAGATGTCCAGCTCAGCTTACAGAACGATGTTTACAATGGTCATTGAGGGGCAGCCACGACAGCTGCGTCCTGTCACCGTTGCTCGGCGGCCGCACTGTCACAGGCAGTAGTTACACGAGGCAACGTCGAAGAAACAGACATGAGGCGCACTTGCCGATGTGACGCAGGCCTGGTGATTTGCGTCTGCTTAGACTGAAACAGCCAGACAACCTCAAGTGATACAATAATCCCTGTCCGCACAGCATCTGTCGACACTGCCAGCAGCAAATAGGTCGACTCATGATGCTACGAGTCTCATCACCGCTGCTGCATGCTGTAGAGACTATTCTATCCGATACAGTCATGTCTCCACCCTCCTCCCAAATGAGCACCACCTGTGCCACTCTGCTGACTATTGTACAAGACAACTGGACATCACGAGCCTCGGCCGAGCACCTCAGTGCGGTCTTATGCTTTGCCGGCGGCGGCGCTGCTGGTGGCAGCGGCGCGCCACTGCGACATCAGCGCATTGCCCAACAACCCCAGATCCCGATGCGGCGGCGGCTCCGAGCCCTGTGGCCCGCTCTGCGGCCCAAAAAGCTCCTGGGCTGCCGCAGCAAAAGGCGCCACCGCCGGGTCGGCCGACCTGCCCAGAAGCGCCAGCATCTGCGCCACAGACTGCTGCATCGCCTGGTGCCGCTGCTGCTGCGGCGACGGCTGCGCTGCGGCGGCAGCAGCGGCATCGTCTGCCGGTTGCGGACTGGCTGTTCGTGGATCTGGTGTTGTTGGCGCCACACCGTTGGCGCCGTAGCGGCCGCGCGCAAGCATCTGCTGCCGCGGCTGCGGCGGCGCGGCCGCCGCCGATGACGCCGCTGGAGACGCTGCTGAAGACGCTGCGAGCTCCGGAGTCTCCGGCGATGCTTCAGTCTCCGGGGACGTGACGGACGCCGGCGATAGTGGGGAATACGGCGCGGGATTGGTGCGAGCGCTGCGGCTGGACGGTTGGGCCGGCGGCGGCCGCGGCGGCAGCGGCGATGGGCCATCAGCCGCTGCAAAGCTCTGGCTGCCGCTGGACGCGGCTCGGGACGGTGTCCGGGAGTGCGCCGGCGTGCCGCTGCGCAGCCAGCCGCTGCCGGCGGCCTGCCCGCCGGCAAAGCTGCCCACGATGCTGCCGCTGCCAGCGCTGCCGATAATAGCGCTGCCGCTGCTGCCGGCGCCGCCGCCGCCAAAGATGACGCTGCCGCCGCCGGCGCTGCTGAAGCTTCCCGCATCCTCTGGCAGCTCGTCAGACAGGCCGTTGCCCTCTGATATCCGGAAGGTGCCGAAGGCGCCTGCCAGCTGCGCCTGCTGGGCTGCGGCGGGGACGGCGATGGCGCCACCAGCGAAGACACGTCCGCCGACGTTTCTGCTGAAGATTCCTTCGGCATCGGGCGCCGCCAGCACCGCGGCGGCTTCGAAGGCGGCGGAGTCTTCCGACTGTGCAGAGTCCAGCGTCCCGATCTGGTGGCTGTGCAGGCTGCCGCGGGAATAGGCCACGCGCGGGAGCATCGCCGGCTGCTGCTGCGCCTGCGATTCCTCCTGCTGCTCGAGGGGCGACGCTGCTGACGCCGCGGCGGCCTCCGCCACTCGCTGTGGCAGCTCCGCCGGTCGCGCTGCGCCCGTCACCTGCAAAACAACAACACACGAAAGCATTCGGTTATATGATGGTGCATGCAGGGATGTGCTCGTGGCAACAGACTGTGGAACGGATGGCTTGACATGGGGTTGAACAGCGCCATTGCAAAAGCTTTCTCGTTCTTACGGGTATCACGATCTCACCAGCAGATGTGCCAGCAGGCGGCCGCCGCCCCGGGTCCAGCTGCAGGCTTTCAAGGGCTCATGGTCTAGAACGGTTCACTAGCATCGAAATGCTGATATACAATGACGTCTCACCAGCGTGCATCGCCAGCAGGCTGACGGTTCTGGGTCGCCGTCCCGGGTCCGGCTGCAGCGATTTAGATTTTCCCAAGTTTCTAGCCCTGGAAAAAACTCGTTTGGTAACATGTTGGACCTCACCAGCGGGTGCGCCAGCAGGCTGGCAGCGCCCGGCCGCCGCCCCGGATCCGGCTGCAGACACGCCGCGACAAAATCGCGCAGCTGCTCACTGTGGCCGTTGGAAGCAGGAAGCTCCGGAGGCCGACTCTTGGGTATGGTGAACAGCGCACGCATGGGGTGCATGTCCGCCAGCGGTGGACGCCCCGTCGCCAGCTGCATCCGAGTTGAATCAAGATGAGTCGAAGGTTTCAGGAATACAAAATGGCGGCCGTGGGCATGAAACTGTCCGCCAGCGGTGTCCGGCCCCTCGCCAGCTGCACTACCGACGAAAGCTTCAGACCAGGTTATCAGTGTTGTGTACAGCGCCCGCACAGGGTGCGCATCTGCCAGCGGCAGCAAAGCCAGCTGCCATGAACATCGTTGAGACACGCGGCTTACCCAGCACACTGCTCCTGCTCCCCACAGCATACGTCAGGCCTTGCATCGTCTGGGGTAGCTCTGCTGTGTGCATGGCATCGCATGGCGAAGCCGAACTGAAATGGATGTGCGCAAACAGCGGGGCCTGTGAAGTCTGTCCGAAACGGTCAACACCTCGATGGCGGTGATGCCCAGCGACCAGATGTCGGCTGGGGGCCCATAGCCGCCCTGCTCTGCCGCCTCAATCACCTGCAACCGCCACACGCCATATCACGACATGACTAGCTGACTCACAGACATCGCACCAGCTTTTAAACACTCGTTCTGCAAATCAGCACAGCACAATGCCGACAGATGCGGTGAATCCTTTGCGGACGGCCCCTCGAATGTGGGACTTCACCAGGGCTGCAGCCGAAGTTTGTCGTGATGCAACGAAGGGTATGAACTCCAGGGTTCAGCATGTTGCACCATCTCACGCACCTCGGGCGTCAAGTAGTATGGGTGCCGACGAAGGTCGCGCGCCGGAAGCTGAGCTTGCCCGACAGCGCCGCCACGACGCCAAAGTCGCTGAACTTCAAGTCAAGTTGCCACAAGAGATTCATGTACTTATGATAATGGTTTCTTGACATGAAATTCACCAACTTCTCTCCGTTCTCACCTCGGGCGCCATCCAGTAGGGGGTGCCGACGAAGGTCGCGCGCCGGAAGCCGAGCGTGCCCGACAGCGCACCCGCGACGCCAAAGTCGCTGAGCTTGACATTGCCATCCGCCGACAGCAGCACGTTTGCGGCTTTGAGGTCCCGGTGCATGCGCGCCTGCGAAATAATACATAAGAGACCAAAAAGGCATTGATACATGGACCCCTTACAATGTCAGCTTATAATACCAGCTTCATGTTTCCGTCCGCCGACAGCACCACGTTTGCCGCGTTTAGGCCGCGGTGCATGCGCGCCTGCGAATTCGCACGACAAGCTTCTGATAAAAGTCCATTAGCAGCTGAGCTCACGTCTTCTTCCTGCGGCAACACACTAGCTGTTCTTCAGGTCCCAAGTTCATCTTGTCATGACATGATCCACATTCTCCGGGGTAAATGGTCACCCGGGCGTGCAGGTAGGACAGCGCGTCCAGCAATCTGCTGGGTCCCTAAACACCCCAACAGATCGCAATCCTGGTTCTGCCTTCATGCTTCCACAGTCCCAGAAAGAAACCTTGTCCGAAAGCGGTTGTATTCACCTGGGCATGCAGGTGGGACAGCGCGCCCAGCACTCTGCTGCACCGAATTAACCAACGAATCCACCTCTTATTCTATTCATTCTAGCAAGGGGGTATAATCCACCTGGGCGTGCAGGTAGGACAGCGCGCCCAGCGTGCCGCGCAGCACCCACGCGATGGCGTCCTCATCCAGCGCTCCTGCCGCCAGCTGCGGGGCCAGACAGTCACCGATGAGTTGACATTTTGAGTCAGCTGAAAACAGAACTTTGAAAATTTCCTCGCATCCGACGGATCCACCAGGTTGGCTGCAGATGCCGTCATCAGCTCCATCGCGATCGCAAGTGCAACAAGCCGCACGGCTGCAGTATTTGCACAATCGAAGGATTGCACCTGAACATATGCAATAACCTCGCCAGGTCGACGGCGCAGGCGGCCATGAGCTCTATAGTGACCGCCGGGTGCGCCGAGGCGCGCGACAGCACTGTCCTCATCGCTACCGATATCAATGATATCAACGCTACTGATGTTCACAACATAAAGCTCACCAGGTCGGCGGCGGAGGCGGCCATGAGCTCCATCGCGATCGCGAGGTGCGCCGAGCCGCGCGGCAGCACCGACGCATAGTAGCGCACGATGTGCGGGCTGCGGCACGCCGCCAGCACCCCCACCTCCTGCATTTTGAGAACAAACACAGGGTTTGGACTCTGATTTGCAGGGTTTGGGTTCATCCAAATGCGGGAGCGCACGATGTGCACCCCCACCTGCTGCAGGGGTCCAGACGCCACGGCTTTTGAGATGTAAGTCTCAACGATGTTGACAGGGGGACAACTGTTGCGGGGACTGGCGCGATTCGGGCGTGAGATGCATTTGGGCCTGTTGTGCATGGCGATCAGCAGCTGAATGTCAAACGTCGGTATGGGTGAGCGCCAAGCAGCACCTTCTGGATGTCCTCGATGTCATCTTCCCTGCAACATGCAGGTGGTTTCATCAGCGGCGTCAGCGACATCGACCAAATGAGGTGCGAAGGTGCAGGGTGGCATGCGTAATGTCGAGGAGGCAAGATGTCCAGGAAACGTACACGTCCTCCAGGTCAATGACCTTCAGCGCCACCTCGCGGCCCTCCTGTCGGTCCCAGCTGCAGGCAGATGTGGGCAATGGCTGAGCCTAAGCGAAATGCGCACTTCCTGCACTTCGCGAGCAGCTGAAGTTGAACGCAATGCAAAGGCGTGCAATGCTGCCGGCGCCGCACCCTCGGAACACTTCGCCGAAGGAGCCGCGACCGATCTTCTCGAACCGCTCGAATCGACCACCCAGTAGCTCAGGTTCATCTGGTGTTGCATCCATGTTGCAACTGAGCCTGTTTTGTGGTCTAGTACATTGCGAGACTCGATGATCGATGTGCCGGAGGCAAATCTCAAATGCGTGCGAGACACCCAAAAGTAAGTAGGCAAGCTTCAGACAGGTAACAGCATGCAGATTGTTTTGCAAAAGCTATCTTAGCCTCAGCCGAACAAGCAGGAGGTGAAGCAAGGTGTCGTGTGAGCTTTACCAAAGTACTGGCAGGCTGCCATCAGTAATGGAAGGCAGTATGCAGCGGTAACTGCACCACAAGTGCGTTTTCATGCAACAGAGACTTACATACGTTCGTAAGCTGTGCTGAGTATCCTTCCCCGCGGTCGAATATATCGCGCGACGTGTCAATCCCTTGCTGCAAACACCTTTGGGAGCGACAAGTGCTGCTCAGGAGCACTGTCCGGAGTTCGCCTGCCTTTGAGGAGGCGTCAAATCTCTATGCCATCCACTGGCGAAGTCCTGAAGCTATACCGGGCTTTCCTGCGGGAAGGTGTGTGCATGTCCACACTGCATGCGCTGCTGAAGGTCCGTGGAGCAAGCACGGCGCTGGAACGTGCAATGTTCAATTTTGAGTACCTGAAATTCCTGCCTCGCACAGGGCAGAAGTTCCCCAACTACAACGTCCGAGAGTGAGCTGCGACGCCTGCGTGTTGCTGCGATGCGCATGCCATGGCCCTGCACTGTATGAGCTGAGCAGCTCTGTCTCCTCCATCAGCAGCATGCACGTGCTGCACGCATCGCACATGCAGCAAGCAACTGACCATGCTACTTGATGTGCCGGGAAGGTACGTGAAGCGGCGGACGAAGGAGGCGTTCCGGGAGCACTCTGGAGACGCCGATGCGGGCGCGCTGCAGAAACTGTGGGCCAAGGCGCAGTCGGACTACGACCTAGTGCGGCGGCAGGCGACGGTGTACACGCTGTTCGCGCGGAAGCACAAGAGCATCATGGTGGGCGCCTTGTGCCGCTGGGCTCAGCCGGTCCGTGACAGCTTGCGGGAGGCTGCATGGTGTGATGCGAAGATGTCGGTCCAGCTTCAGACATGCATTGCTGCTGCAACTCCCAGAGGCATGATGTCTCTGCCTTTTGTGCTCAACAGCAGCAGTGTGCTGGAATCTTTTGACGGGGTGCCGGTGGCGATGCAGGACATGCCGCTGCAGAGGGTCAAGGACGTGGTCTGATGGCAAACCGCTAATGAAACGGCGAGCTACCGCATGGGATGGACCACACGCCAGAACGCTGCAGCGGTGGAGGCTGGCGCTGCCACATAGCACTAGAAGCATCATGGCGGGTTATGACCTCTGGTGGCGTCCCGGTGTTCCGTCGAGCCATTGTTGGATGATACTCAGGATTCAGTCCGGCCTGCTGTAGGAGATGGCTTGCCTCAGAGACAATTATTTTCTGGCCTCGGAGGCAAATATATCGCATAAATGAATATGCAAGAGGTGTGCGTACAAGCCGAGCGAGCAGACCAAGTCGAATCTGCAGACTGTTCATTAATTTCCCTTTCTGCCGTCTCTCTATTTCCACTCCCTGCCCCGAGACCACAGCCTCCTAATCTGAACCCGGAACTTTGAGCTGCAAACTCTGACGCTCTCTGGTGCCATTCTGACACTGAATACTTGCTGTGAACTCACTTTACGACAACGCTGTCCTGTCCGTCCCCTTTGCACACAGCGCACCTGACACCCCTGGAGCTTGGGCCAGCAAAATCGACAGCTATTGCAGACACGTACCACTTAGACTGTACGTCCTCTCTTGTCATGCTTCGCACAGGTAGCGCCTCAGGATGATTCACAAGCCTAAGGCCGCGACGCGACCGGCAGCTTGTGCTTCAGCTCGGGCGTCATTGCGGCGGCCGCCCACGCATCCTCCTCAGCTGCCGCTGCTGCACGCTCCGCGTTCAGCTGCGATCAGAGGACATCGTTGATCAATCTATGGCTCAAGCATGAGGTCGCACGACCCTCTCGTAACAGCTGCTCTTCCCCGTGGAATCAAGTCCCAATGTGGAGGCAGCCTCCTTTCAAAGCAAAGCAGCTGCGTTCATGCGCCATGAGGAAGGCGGGCCAGTGGGCGAGCGCATCCTGCGCCGCCGAAACCCTAACGGAATCTTGGCGTTCCTTCCTTCATGTGGTAGCGCGTCTACAGGACGGCACCTCTGCCAGGAAGGCGGGCCAGTGGGCGAGCGCGTCCTGCGCTGCCAGCATGCGGGCCGCCTGCATGTGCAGCGCGCCGCGGCAGCGCCCCAGCACCCGGTCCGCCACCTGCATTCGGCAGTGCTGACGTCTTCCAGGTTTGATAACCTCAATGGACTAGCAAAAATGCGGACAGCCTGCCTATGCACCCCGCCGCGGCAGCGCCCCAGCACCCGGTCCGCCATCTGCATGCAAGACAAGTGACGCCACGGAAACAGTTGACGGCATAGATCCAATCATGTTGATCTGCATCCCAGCTCGCAGAAATGCAGGCCACCTGCTTGTGCAGCGCGCCGTGGCAGCGCCCCAGCACCCGGGGCGCCACCTGCGGGAAGTCGTCGCAGACCGCAACAGTTGAGCTGTCTGCAACTACCATGCAGAGCTGCAAGGGGCACTCGAGGTCTGATGGCGCACCTCACGATGTCCTCCTCACGCCACAAGGCGCTGACGCAATCTGAACGACATTGCCTGTCGGTCTCCTTGACATGCTTGTCGGTGCAAACCTCAAGGATGCTGTGTAGGGCGCACCTTCGCGGTGAGCAGCACGTGGCGCACTCAGCTGTGGCCCCCTTCCTACAGGTCCTCCGATGCAACACTCTGCGGGATTTATTGTTTGGGTGCACCGGCGCGTTGAGCACCAGGCGGCGATCTCGTCGAAGCATGTAAAATCGAGTTCGGGAAAGTTCATTCAGTGCTCGTTACGCACCGTCACGGTGAGCAGCACATTGCGCACAAGGCTATGGCCCTCCTCCCGCAGGTCCTCCCCCCCGCCGTGCACCGCGCCCCGTCGCTTGCGAAGCATCTGCACATACCACAACGGAATCCAGTCGATTATGGAACAGTACCGAGTTCCCGCCGCTTGAGCAGGACCTGCAGGGGCGCAGCATGCACATCAATGACTGCACAGCAATGGCCGTGCGAGTTCCAGAACTTATCAGCAGATGTTGATTGCATGCTTTTCCGTCATGTCTAAGAAACCTGCTGCACACAGCGTCTCCAATGCAGCATGGAAGGTGTCTCCTCCAATTCTCACAACCGATTCCGCGCACCTCCTCGAAGCGGTCAGTCTCCTGCATGTCCGCGCCGGCGCGTGGCGAGTGCTGCCCGCTGCCGGGGCTGCCGCTGCCAGCCTGCGCCGCTGAGCCGGCGCCGTCCTGCTGCTGCTGCTGCCCGCCTGTACCGCCGCTGCCGCCGGCCACCGCAGCGCCTTCCGCGCCTCCCGCATCTGTGCGTCCGGCGCCGATGCCGCCGCCAGCAGCACCGCCACCAGCGGCGGCGGGCAGAGAGCCGTCCATGCCGAGGTCAGGGTTTTGGGACTGGCCGTCCTCGTCGTCGTGGCGCTGCACGGTGTGGTACGTCGCATCCAGGCCCAGCTTCTGGCAGCGCTCGTTCAGCTCACGCACCTGCAGCATCCGGCAAAGACACGTATCGCAGCAGGTGCATCTAACTAGATTAACTGAGATGCAGCAGAGGGCAAGTGCAAGATCAGCCACCAGAAGTGCACTCTGTGCACGGACAGTCTTATTGGTGCAGTGGCATCGAACAGTGGCTGTTACATTGCCCGAAACTAGCACATGCAACTGTTCGAATCACAAACCCGCACGGTGTGGGCACACACACACACACAGTCGGCGAGCATGTCTTGATACGTTGCTCTTCTGGTTTTCGAGCAACGTTTTTAAACGAGGCCGCGGCGCAGCGGGCTGATGGGCACGGCGTCAGGGCACACCATCTGCAGCCGCTGACAGTATTTGGCAAAATCGTCTGCGCTCTTGCTCACACCCTCCCCTCCCTCTTGCTATCACAAGATATGTTCAGCGGGCTGTTGCGTACCGGGTGGATGGGCACGGTGTCGGGGCACACCATCGGCTGCAGCAGCGGCTCCACCACGGCCCACACCGCCTCCAGGTTCCTGCACATTTTTGATACAATGCAGTTTCTCGTCACAAGGCATGTGAGATAGGGCGATCGGCTGCAGCAGCGGCTCCACAACACCCTCACACCGAATAGAGACCCCTGCGCCTCCAGTTCTCTGCGAGCATCAGGCTGCAGGGTGCAAGATGGAGCAAACGGATGGGCGTCTCACAGATGGTGAGCACTCGGAGTCACACGTGAAACGATGGAGAATCTTTTGCGTCAGGCCGGTCTGTCTGCCAGCTGCGCAATATCACAGATGGCGTTGCGGCATACGACCACTTTCCGGCTGCTGATACACCGACAGTGACCCCACAGCAGCCAGCAGACAGACCAGCGTGATGTGAAGTGTTGACTTGTGCTTCTACGTTGGATGGCTGGTGTGCTATGACTGAATGACATGGCTATCCATTTTGCAGCAAGAAGGGTGTATGCTGCTGCTGTCACACAGTGCTGCGGCAGAACCTCGTTGGTTCACAAAGGTCGGACTGTACAACAGCGACACAGACTGTACTCACTTGCCGCAGTCGAGGAAGACTGCGCCGGTGAGGCTCTCCACGATGTCAGCCAGCACTTTTGGCGCCCCGCAGCCGGAGCGGCCGAAAGTCGCGTCCGTGGCCCAGGCAAAGGCCGCTCGCCGCGCCGCCTGCTGCCCTGCAGGGCCGGCTTGATCTGCACAGCAGGGTGTCTGAGGATGAAAAGGAGGAACCAGTACTGTTTTGAAAGCGTCATCTGCGAACGGGGCGAAAGCCGCGTCGCGCTTTGCGGGAGCACTTTCCGTCCCTGCATCTACAGTGCGGAAAAGTGACAAGATAAAAGAAAATGTGCATTTGAGGGCCATGCAAACACCTTGCGCCGCGCAGCCTATTGCGCCATGGGTGCAATGTGACCTGCACAGGTGATGTACATATCTGAAAATGTGGTGTCCATGGCCCAGGCGAATGGCAGGTTGCAGGGTTGGCGGACCAGCTTTCTGCCGCCATACTTGCCGCTTCAGCAGATTCTGGCGGCAAGCGCGGCGGCATCCAGCAGGCCGTTCAGGACAGCAAGTCTAAGGGCTGGCCTCAAACAGTACGCACCGGCCGCAGCACCGGGCGTCGCCGCTGGCGCTGGTGGCGGGTTCGCCGCAGCAGCCGCCCGCAGACCATCAAGAAAAGCGGACGTCTCTGCAAGCAGCTGCTGGCTGAAGTGGCGCAGAGGGCAGTGCAGGCGGTGCACTGCCGCGCACGCCGCCAGGCGCTCGTTGTTGACGGATGCAGAGCGCAGATCGTGCAGCCGCCCTGGCTCCAGGCCCCTGCACACAGCATTCACCGGTCGTTATGATAGGCTTCAACAGAACAACACATTCTTGGTTCGATGTCCTAGGTCTGGCACGCCGCCAGGCCGCAGGTAGTGCAGCCGCCCCGGCTCCAGGCCCCTGTTGCATGACAGAAGAAGTGCAGATTGCGTGCTTCCGACACTGATTGAAAGGAAACAAAAGAAAGGAATCGACAGCAAGTCAGTGACATGCATGTATGCCTGTGTAGCCCAGCCTGTCCCCGTCGATGTGCCCAGCGCAGCATTCCCCTGGTCGGCTGGCAGCTGACAGGCTCGGTCACGCAGGGGCACTGATGCGAATCAGCATCATGCCGTGCATGCGTATTTGTATGCATAGCACCCCATGCCAGCAACTCAACGAGATTCGAGAGGTTTGGAACTGACGCCCGTTTGGAGGATGTGGCGGTTGATCAGCAGGTTGAGCACCGCATCGCCCAGAAGTGCCTCCATTTGATAGAAAGTAACGAAGCTTTCTCTGGGAATCCTGAAGGTGTAGTTTGAAGATGTGGCGGGTGACGAGCAGGTCCAGCACTGCATCGCCCAGATGTCCCCTCTAACGAGTCCTTCAACACTTTCGACATGTTGTGGAATGACTCACGGGTAGGCACGAAAGATGTGGCGGGTGATCAGAAGGTCCAGCACCGCGTCGCCTAGAAACTCCAGGCGCTGGTAGCAGGGCACCGCCGGGTCGGGCCAGCTGCAGTGCGTCAGCGCTTCCGCCAGTAGCGCCCTGTTCATTTGAGTGCAGGAACACAGCATTTCTCAGTAGTCTGCTCAACATTGTCCGTGCCGCAATGCTAGCAGGGCACCGCCGGGTTGGGCCAGCTGCAGCTGCGCCAGCGGTGCCCTGTTGGAGAGCAGCAGAGTGTTGTGAGATTCTGCCGACATGATGTGCCCTCCCAAGCACAAAATGCACATGCAGTGCATCAGCGCCTCGATGGCAGCACCTTGCACAGGCAGAGAGCACTTGAGTTACACAGGTCTTGATCCTTCATTTCATTCTGGCTCAAGATACATTCTATCAATAGGACGAGCCGTGTTGCTGCAGCGCGTCAGCCGCCACAGCGCACTGAGAATGAGAAGCAGGAACAAACACAGAGTAAGTACAGTTTTTCCTTGCTATATGCTGTTTGCCGTCTGCTGTCCGCTTGCAAGCAATTTTCGTTGCTTTTCCACTAATCTAATGATTGTGACAAACTTCGTTGCCTGCAAACAAGTCGAGAAGAGTCCAAAGCGATACCTGTTGGCGAAGCCATAGTTGAGCACCTCCTCAACCGCCACCCGCCCCGGCGCCGACGCCTGCAGCATTGGAGAAAATGATCCGCGTCCAGTTGGCAGCGAGCGAAGCGTCAGACGCTGGCAGGTTTACCACGTGTCCAAGCACCATCTCCATGGCCACCCGCCCCGGCGCCGAAGCCAGCAGCGTCGCAGAAGAAGCGGTCTGAAATGCGAATGTTTGCACGCTGCCAGAGGCGCACCCGTTGTGCACGCTGATTTATCACACGATCACAAATGTGCCTACTCACTGGCAGGAAATTTCATGCAGTGAATCAAGAGTCAAGTCGCAATGTATCACCTCTGGCGGTGCCTGCGGCCGGTCTGGCAGCTGTGACGGCTGCGGCGGCAGCACGCTGATGTGCGTCAGCCACGCCGTCGCCGCCGGCAGCCCTGCAGTTTTGCGCGTCGGCATGTGAATTGGACCTTGATGATGTAGACACATTGCCTATGCTGCGCAATGCAAAGAGGCAGCATTGCATTTGACGCGTATCGGATTGCATGTTGCAGTGTGGCATGCAGGTGACGCGAGTGTCTTACCACCGGATAGGAAGAAGGCGCCAGTGAGCGCCTCCACCACGTCCGCCAGCACCTGTATGCAGCAGTACGATGGTAGATAAGGGTGGTGCTGGCACAATGCTTCGTTGCTTGCTCATCGATGTGCCTGCAAAGGCGCATGCGCCGTTCTGGTGCTGCACGTACACCTGAGACGGAGCTCACGCACCTCCGGAGAGATAGCAGCTGCAGCGCCCCAGAGGAAAAGAGGGCAACGCAGAAGGCCCGAGAACAGGCATTGGGTGGCGCCATTGCACCGGATTTCAGACACGCAGGTCTTTCATGAGAGCGACCGCAGTTGGCCATTGGGTGGACACGGAGCAGCTGCCTAGTTGACCTGCCCAGATTGGGGTGGGAACCTAAGTCCGAAGCCTGCCGGGGAGGAAACTGGGGTCAGCCGGGAAGGGCACCCAATGGACAAGGCAGCGCAGCGTGCGCTCGCCCACTGGCCCGCCTTCCTGGCAGAGGTACTGTGCTGAAGACGCTCTTTCACATGAAGGAAGGATCGCCAAAATTCCGTTGGATCATTCAATTTGCAGATTACATTCTGCACTGCACAGCGTATCGATGTCATCCACTATGTGCCTGATGTCCGACGCGCAAGTCGAACGCAGCAACTGCGTCGAACGCAGTTGCTGCGTTCAACATAGCAGGCGGCCTGAACCTGCACGACCCATGGTTCGGCGATGCAGGCAGCACGGAAATCGTGTGTCCCACCTACGGCATGCGCGGGGACGTTTGCATGGGACACCACGCGTCGCTGTCTCGTGGCCAGCCGGTGTTCCAGTATTTGTTGTACAAACAGTCTCAAATGATCATAAACAGTGTATGTCTGGCATGCAAGAGCCCTCTCGAGAGAGTGACTAAGTCCAAGGCCAAAAGATGTTCCAATTGTGACGTCAATTGTGACGTTGTCGACAACGTCAACCACGGAGACTTTGTAATATACGCAGATGATATGTCTGCGGCTGCCAGGCCCAGCGACAGAGCTGTCCGGCTTGCGAACTCCATTGGGCCTGCCGGTCGGGTAGGTCATATCCAAAGTTCTCGTTCCTCCGATCCACGTGAGAACTCCCGAAGACATGGAATGGTCCACGGATATCAAGAAGCTGTACGAACTGCTGGTTCACACCGTCAGAAGAAATTAGCGACGTGTGCTTGGCATATTCTAAAATGACAGGCGCACAGAGAAACGAAGGCGTAACCGGTTCAATGTCGGGAACAGGTGGAGTATTTCGCAACTTCGTGATGGGAAAGAGAGTTGAACTCGCTGTGAGGACGGTCGTAGTTGGAGACCCGCACGTCAGGGTCGTGATCGAAAGGTGGTTGTCAAGCACAGGCTCACGGTGTCTCTGTCGTTTGTCTCGCCGGTGCGAATGCCAAGAAAGTCCGACGAGACTCCTGATCGATACCGGGAAAGGTGTATCAAGAAAGTGAACGACGGTATGTCGGGTACCGTCCTTATGAACATGATATCCAGTTTCCGCCGAGGCAGGTTCCCGATGTAGGTTCCCTCAGACGGGACGATATCCAGTTTCCGCCGAGGCAGGTCCCTGATGTAGGTTCCCTGAGACGGGACGCTAAGAGCGCTTTTTTGCATCGCACGCTTGTCTACCTGGGCTTCCTTCCAAAATGTTCAATGACCGACGCAGGACTCGAACCTGCAATCTTCTGCTTCGTAGGCAGACGCCTTATCCGATTGGGCCAGCCGGCCGCTCCTTTCCGTTGCTTCCAATCGATTTCCGCATTTTCTGATGTTAGCAGTCCCGCTGGGAATTTATTCGGCGGAGCTTGGTCAGTTTCAAGCAGCCAGCTTGGCGGCGGCCGTTCGATCGGCAGGCGGCGCCTGGCAGCTGGTGTGGGTATTGGTTTTTGTTGCAGGTTGTGGTTTTGATTTGTGGTGTATTTCAGCTTTTCTTGGCATTGGCCCTACGGACTGATCACTTTTGCTTTTGTGTGCGCGCTCCCGCGGGCTCCTGACATGCACCTGTGCGATTCGCTGAGGTCACAGGGGCTCGCCCCCCCTTTGTGTGTGGCCCTGGGGCAGCTCCACCCCACCCATTGTTTCAAGGGACCACACACCCTCGCCGCACAGGCGGGCTGCAGCCGAGTGCTGGCCCGGCCCGCCGCTTGCCTCGCGGCACCGGCGGCGCTCGCTGTCAGTGATGTCCTGCCGCCCCGCCGAGCACCGCTGCCCGTGACGCCATTACTGGCCATTGCTCACGATCATTGTTCCGCATATTGCCCCTTCAGCATACAGCGATTCGGTTTGGACCCGGACCCTTGGTCTTTGGGCTGGACAGCGCCATCGTCATTTGCCGCCTTCCCTCGCTTTTCCAGCCTTATAGCTACCCCTACTAGTGTTCATGTAGCGATGAGCCTGGGATGTAATGTCGAGAAAAGCAACGCGGAGCTTGTGACTACAGCCCTTCGATGGGTGGCTGTGATCTGGCTGGTCATAGCCCCCCCGCCTGGGAGAGGCGAAGCCCGGAGACTGCCAGCGTAGCATTCGACCTCTAGAGACGCCATGGTGCCTCGGTAGTGCACCAGCGACTCAGCACGACAGCGGCAGCAGCTTCGATCGGCAGGGCTGCTTCCCAGTGCTGGGTGAACAGCTGGCTTCCGACAGCAGGACGCAGCTGTGGTAGGGCATTGCGCGTGCAACACCTAGTTGTTTGTCTGTGTGTTTTGCCTGGCCTTGTCGCCATTATTGGCCATCGCTCATATCCAGAACACAGCACATCGCCAGACAGCTAACCGTTCCGGGCCGCTCTTGCCTGGGATATGTTGTGTCCCAGTGGTCTGCTTATCGCCTTCCAGCCTTCGCTATCGCCATACAGCACAAATCGCTACCCCTACTCGTGTCCATGCATCGATGGGCCTGGGATGTAATGTCGAGAAAAGTCGAGCCACCAGATTCTATGCCAGGCCGACTTGACCCTAAGTGTGGTCGAGGAGAAACTTCCGACGTCTTCCGTTCGGTCTGTGTTTCGGTCTGCTCTCTTGGCGTGTCGGTCTTCTGTGCCCCCACAAACACTCTTTTTGTCACTCTATGCTGCGGCTGACGCCCTGCCGTGCGGCTAGTCACCCACACGACGCCCAGGCAGCAGCCGTTGTAACAAATGTTCAGTTGATGTAAAATTTTTGCGGCCCAGTCGTACGACTTTTTCACAGAACGGGGAAAATTTAACGCAGTTTTCCTTCCATGATGCGCGCGATAACGGGGGCGGTTTTGCTGCTTGTAAAAGTGCCCTCGGCCGAAGTCAACGACGACAGCAAGTCCCCTTTCATGTTTCCTTTCTGCCGCCTTCCTTCGCTTTTTCAGCCTTATAGCTGCCCCTACTAGTGTTCACGTATCGATGAGCCTGGGATGTAATAATGTCGAGAAAAGCAAGAGCCTTTTGGCCCCAAAAAATGGCGCTATAACCTTTTTGCATCACAAATGTTTCTTGGGTTTCTCATAAAAGCGTGTGATGTGGGGTCTCAGCACAGCGGGTGCAGCCGTCGCAGCTGTGTTTGTGCAGCTGCTGAGCCGCACGTTGCCGCAACCGCGGATGCCACGAGTTGCCGCTGCGGGCAACAGCGGCAGCGGCTGCGATGCTGAAGCAGCGGCAGTCGCAGCGGCAGCCGCTTTGCAGCTGTCAGCTGTAGGCTGCAGCCGCTGTAACGGATGCAGTGGCCACGGCTGCGGCTGTTGCTACAGTAGCGGCTGCGTGCGCCTGCGGCTGCAGCTATAGCGGTAGATGTGATGCAGCAGCACGCTGCAGCAGCATCGGATGCAGCGGCAGCAGTAGCTGCAGCAGCTAAGCAAGTGCGGCTGAAACCACAAGAGAGGCCACGCCAACTTTGGAAGCCTGCAGGCCATCATCATCGATGCAGCATCGGATGCAGCGGCAGCAGCAGCTGCAGCATCCAAGCAAGTATAACTGTGACCACAGGAAAGGCCACGCCAACTTTAGGAGCCTGCAGCGAACGCTGTCGATGCGAACAGCTTCAGAAGCCACTTCCGACCGCTTGATCACGGCACTAATGATTGCCGCGGCAAGGACTGGCTCTGGCAGGTGGCTATTGCAAAACAATCGCTATTTGCCGACTGTGGGACTTGAACGCACGCTGCAGAATCCAGCCGGAAAGCCTTAATATTACGCCTAAAAAAGGTCGGGGTCGGCTAAAAAAGGATTGTCGACTGTGGGATTTGAACCCACGCATGGCATGTCCGTAAACTCGATGGGAACTTGATGGGAACAGCAACAACGCTCCACACCGATATTCGACCCGATATTACGTCTGAAAAAGTTCCGGGTCGGCTAAAAATGACTTGTCGACTGTGGGATTTGAACCCACGCTCTCTCGAACTGGATCCTGATTCCAGCGCCTTAGACCGCTCGGCCAAATCGACTTTGTGGTGAACTGTTGATATTGGGCCAATTTAGCAGGTTATGATGTTACAAATGCCGTACGGCAATGCAGCAGAAGGCGCTCGACGGCTGTGGCAGGGCATCGCGCGTGCATTTGCGCTCTCTATGAACACCTGGTTGTTTGTCTGTGTGTTTTGCCTGGCCTTGACGCCATTATTGGCCTTCGCTCATATCCAGAACACAGCACATCG
>JAABUW010002812.1_pt1 | contig 25786 bp, 26 predicted proteins | sample 5560081 | NCBI WGS metagenome assembly JAABUW01 (sample SAMN10711882, study PRJNA513363) | rock metagenome | isolation source: Antarctica rocks | place: Antarctica: Victoria Land, Knobhead sud | reverse complement strand
ACATATAAGAATCGAGTTCTTTTCTGTAGATACTTTTCTTTCTTAGCATTTATCTATTAGTTAAATGACACTCATATGACTCGCTCTATGCTGATCTCTAACAGTAGATAAATGCTAATCAACTACTTTGCTATCGACGTGTAGACGATACGAAATAATCTACTTCGTTCATTCAGAAAATTCGCAAGAAATTCTTTGAATTACTTTCATCAAAACACACATTCAAATTTACTCAAATTTATCAAACCAATCACTCAATCTCATTACAATCTATCTATCTATCTTTATCTTTCTCACAATAACATGCAACTCTGAATCAGTTAAGTCACGAACAGCTCATCTGCTTAAAAGCACTGTTAGTAGATGAGTTTTTCTTATTTCTTTCGATGCTTCAACAAGATCTCAGAATGTCACTATCTCATGAAACATCAACATGAATTAACAACTTCATCAATGAGCTATTGATCAGTTAGATGAGATCATCAAGATGCTGATCAAGTTAAGAGATCAACAAAACATGACTTTGAAACTCAACGAGCAATGAATCGATCTACAAGTTGATCACATCAAGAGACTTGATGAGCTAGAGACAAATCAAATGACAATAGACACTCAAGAAGAGACTATCATTAAACTACAAGAGAAAGTATTGAGTTTCAAAAAGAAACAGCGTTCAGCTGATCAGTCTTGATCTCAACAGTTTACTGAGTCTTGATCTACTATGAATTATTTATCTCAACAAGATATTAAGTCACATGCTTCTATCAAGAATCATACTTGACGAGAGATGTTTACTGTTACGAGTGTGTCGGGATTGAATAGAGTTTCCTAGCCAATAAGCCCTAGGGGTTTTGACCCATGTTAAACCTCAGCCCCGATACTCTATTCTAGCGCTTCCGATACCCGAGCAAACCTGCTTCACCCTCTTTGTTTTGCCCTACTATAGATACAGCTCGAAACCCTCTTTGATTCCTTCTGTATTCTTAATATTCTAGTTATAGCTATCTCTATTGATCAAACATTCTATTCAGCTACGCACTATCTCGCTGCAGTGTGATTAGATTCTAGGCACGGTTTCAACATTTACTAAGTTTATCTTATTTGAAAATGAACGTCATTGATTCTACAAATTTTTGAACTCATTTATATTCATTGATGAAGATGAATTGACTTGAAAAGATTGAAGAAACAAGATGAACAATCTTCAGAATAAAATTAATAATCGCTTGCAAAACGCTTTATCAATCTATTCAGAGAACTTTACTTCGCTCACTCGCTTAAGAATCTTTCTTCAAGATGTGAATAATAAACAGTGAGTCAACTATCAGCTACTCAGCGAACATCACACTGTCATCATCAAAGTCACTGTCATATCTGACAAATGTATTACTTCATTGTCAGTAACAACTTTGATAATTGATTATGTTAAGTTGATTATTTCTTTTATCTTTAAGTCAGTAAGATCATCAATTATTTGTTACATTTGCAAGATTTTTGATCACTTGTTCAAGAATTGCTCTCAGAACAAGATTGATACTTCTGCTTCTCAAACTTTCATTCTTCATCTACATGAAATCATCATTTCAAAGAATAAAAAGAATGAGAAAATGTCTTCTTTTGAAGATAGCAAGACAAAAAACTAGAGACTTTCATTAAAGACGTAATGAAAGATGTGTTAATTTCTTCAATGATGAGCATGTCAAATGATTCTTTTGCTTCTGAATCTTTGACTACTGAATGTGTACTTTCTAGCAATGAAATTAATTACTCATTGAAATCATTGATTGACATTGAAGCTGCTGACTATTCATTTATTGATGAAGTGATTGTGCAAATTGTTTGTGATTAGTTGCAAATTGAGTCTCTGACTTTGATCAAAGCAAAGTCAATTCAAGAATTCAACAATCATTATGTTAAAAAACTTATTACTCATGTCATTTATTCAAATCTGACTGTTCAAGATCATACAATTGACATCACTTTTATGTTGATCATTTAATTAAATTAACATTAAATGATTCTTGAAAAAACATGAATGAACAAAATCAATCTAGTGATAAATATGCAAACTGATTTTCTTTGATTTTTGAATTTCATCTTTAGTTAGAAATTGATTGTTTTACTCTCAAGCAATAAAAAAATCATGAAACAGAAAAGCTTGACTTCTACTCATATATTGAAGAGATCTTTCACTTTCATTACATCTCAATTCAGTCAGAAAGCATTCTCTTTCAGTCAGTTCAATGAGAAGTCAGTTTAGACTGATCACGTTGAGTTGAGTCATTAAGATCGAGTCGAGTTTTTGACTCATCAAAACTTGATTCAAGTCAGAATTCTTGACTTGAGTATTCAAGTCAAGTCAGAAGATTCAATTCAAGTATTCAAGTTGAGTCAGAAGATTGAAATCGAGTATTGATTTGAAATTTTCGACTCGACTCGTCAAGACATCATTGATCATTTGACGAAACCAGCTAAAACTGACTACAAGCTCACCAAGCTAGCATCAGTCAAAAATATCTGTTTAGTCGAGCTTCTAGCTCACAAGCTCTAATAGTCACTCACCAACAACTAATAGCTAGCTACAAGCGCTTGTATCTTTTGATGACAGTCATTTGCTCAAAAGACATCAATTGCTCAAAAGATATAATGCGCAATACATGTTCGCTTTTCGTACGTTTCTACATTCAAGGTTCGTATGTAATCAAATAAATCATTTGATGAATTGATTATTTAAGTAGCTATTTAATCATCTATTTAAACATGAAGAATGCTTGGTAGGAAACCATGTAGAAAGTCATGAAGAGTGCTTGATAGGGAAACATGAAGAGTGCTTGGTAGGGAAACATGAAGGGCGCTTGGTAGGGAAACATGAAGGGTGCTTGGTAGAATGCTTGGTAGGGAAACATGAAGGGTGCTTGGTAGGGAAACATGAAGGGCGCTTGGTAGGAAAACATGAAGGGTGCTTGGTAGGGTGCTTGGTAGGGAAACATGAAGGGCGCTTGGTAGGGAAACATGAAGGGCGCTTGGTAGGGAAACATGAAGGGTGCTTGATAGGGAAACATGAAGGGCGCTTGGTAGAAAGTCATGTAGAGAGTCATGTAGAAAGCATTGTTTGAAGCACTGTTTGACCCGTGTTATGCGCTCGATCGACGCGTATTTTGAAGCATGTAGAATGTTTGGTAGAGTGTTTGGTAGAAAGCTCAGTAGGAAACTCACTAGTAGAAAGGTCAATAGAAAGCTCGGTCGAAAGATCAGTAGAAAGCTCACTAGAAAGGTCAATCGAAAGCTCAGTCGATAGCTCAGTAGATGACTCGGTTGAAAGCTCACTAGATGACTCGATTGAAAGCTCAGTAGAAAGGTCAGCAGAAAGCTCACTAGAAAGATTGATCGAAAGCTCAGTCGATAGCTCAGTAGAAAGATCAGTAGAAAGCATTGTTTGAAGCACTGTTTGACTCATGTTATGCGTTTGATCAACGCGTATTTTGAAGCATGTTTTGAAGCGAGTAGACTGATTAGTAGATGAACAAGTAGATAGTTGAGTTGATAGCTGAGCTGTAGCTGAGTTGATAGCTGAGTTAATAGCTAAACATGTTGATATTTTGATTGTTGTTGTTCTAGAAAGTAGAAACTACGAAGAAAGAAAGAAGATGAAAACTTCGAACTATCTAGCGTCAGCTCTATAGAGCTCGAAGTGAAGATTATTAAGTAGGTAGCTGAGCATGTAGAGTGACGAGTAGGTAGAAAGCCATGTAGAAAGTATTGTTTGAAGCACTGTTTGACGTGTTTTATGCGCTTGATCGACGCGTTTGATAGAGAGTAAAATAAAGAGTAGATAGACGAGTAGAGTGAAAAGTAGATGAGCGAGTAGATAGACGAGTAGAGTGAAGAGTAGGTGAGCGAGTAGGTAGGTGAGTAGAATGAAGAGTAGGTGAGCGAGTAGGTAGACGAGTAGAATGAAGAGTAGGTGAGCGAGTAGGTAGGCAAGTAGAGTAAAGAGTAGGTGAGCGAGTAAATAGGCAAGTAGGTGAGCGAGTAGGTAGGCGAGTAGAGTGAAGAGTAAGTGAGTGAGTAGATGAGCGAGTAGAGTGAAGAGTAGTGCTAAATCAGCTAAATCAGCTTGTAGCTGATTTATGTAGCATGTAAGCTAATCAACGATGCAAACTCAGCTGACAGCTAGCTTGTAGCAAACGTCTCATCTAGTAGCTAGCATATGCGTCTCGAATGCATTAGTATTCAATGAACTCTGCTCACTAGCTCACAAGCTATCTAAGCTCTTTGTCAAAACGTTGATAATGAAGATAAATAGATAGATATTCTATCATGACTCTTTATCATGACTCTCTATTATGACTTTCTATCATAGCTTTCTATCATAGCTTTCTATTATAGCTTTCTATCATGTTTTTCCATCATAACTTTCTATCATAACTTTCTATCATAACTTTCTATCATGACTTTTCTTCATGACTTTTCTTCATGACTTTTCTTCATGACTTTTCTTCATGACTCTCTATCAAACAATCTTCATGTTTTTCTATCATAGCTTTCTATCATGTTTTTCTATTATAGTGTTATGAGTCTGCATAGAGCGAATCATATGAGTGTATTCTAACTAGAAGTTCAAAGCTAAAGAAGAAAGAAGATGAAACACATCGAGAGTCTTATACTCATGAAGACGCGCTAGATTACTAGCGTGTTAACATCAGCTTTGTACTAGTTTATGATAGTTTGACACAATCTATGTTAGATTAACTCAGAGTAACAAGACACGCTTGCAACATTATTTTCTCTCTTCATTTAGTAATGTTCTCATTGCTGCAGTTCAGTTGATTTTTCTTGAGTTAATTTCTATCTTGATTTGTTTGAATAACATTCATGAAAGTCATTGATAACTTTCAAGCAATCTTTGAATTCACTTTCATTAACGTTGTATCAATGTAGATTAACGTTGTATTCTTTTCAATTGACATGATATTGTAGTCATTTGTCTCATTCATAGTGTCTGAAATTCAATATGTTCTTCACTTTTTATTCATCTTCGTCTTCAATTACTATAAAATCAGATGACTCATTTCATTGTTCTTTTAAAGCATTTTTTGAATCTAGTTGCAGCAGATTTGATGCAAACTTTGAATGAATCTTCATAGTCAACAACAGTTTCAGTTGATATGCATGTTCAATCTCAATCAGAATCTTGAAAAGTTCTAGCATCTTATTATTTAGTTTCTTTGATGATCTTGAGATCATGATGTTTCTTGAGTTCAGAAACATCATGTCATTTATTTTGTAAATCATTTCTTTTCAATGTTTATCAATCTATTTCTTCATTGTGACTCTGACTTTTGCTAATGCTTGCTTAATCAATGTTAGTGATTGTTTCATGTGTTTGAATATATTCTTTGCTTTGTTCACTTCGATTTTAGCTTGAATGATCTCATATTTAGTTGAATTCAAATCAAAGCTTATATGAGAATGAAAGCTTTTATTCAGAAAGAACGCTGACTGTTCAATTGATGATGAAATAGCATTGTTATCAACGAATTCAGTCATAAATAATCAGACGAATCAATCATCTTGCATATATAAGTAATAGCTTCGTAGATATTATTTCACATTCTGATTCGCTCTTTCTGTTTGATCATCTGTTTGCAAATAATAGTCTGTGAATAGTTTCATCTTGATGTTGAGTCTCAGACATAGAGACTTTCAAACAATTGATATGAATTATGAATCACGATTGAACATTATTTGATCTTGATAATTCATGAGTTCTGAAGACTCATATCAACAGTAGCTTGACTGTTTATTCTGCGAAGATTTCTTCATCATCTGATCAACATAATATATAATGTCGTTTCTTAAACAATTAATTTATGACTGTCAGAATCGCGTTGTTTTCATCACTTACTGATAGATCAATAATGAAGTTTAATGATATGTTCTGTCATTACTGCTCAAGTATGAGCAATGACTTCAGTAATTTATTGATTCAATCTCTCGATGCTTTTGATCTATGACAAAGGTAACAGTTTCAAATATAATGCTTGATCATCATTCTCATCTTCAATCAGCAATATGATCATCTCAGCAAGTTCAACATTTAATTCATGTCAGAGTGATTATTGATCAAAAAATCATGTGCTTCTCTTATCAATCAAGTGATCATTGACTGAGAAACTCATAGTTTATCATCTTTTCAGAGTACTTCATCAAGTACTTTGCAATTGTCTAGATTAATATCTTGACAAGTTCTTCTGTTCTGTTTCATGATTATTTGAATATCGAAGCACAGTTGATTCGTTTGATTTTCAACTATAATCTGATTCTGAATAGAAATCATCTCTTCAATCGAATTTTGATTAGCTTTTGATTCAAGTTTCAAATTTGAGTCAGATCTTGATCAGCTTTCTGATCATCTTCTTAATCAACTTCTATTGACTGCAATTTAAACTTGCTTTCTGATAATAACATCTGATGCTGATATAGCTTTTGATCATCATTTGCTTCAATCGACTTAACGTTTGACATTCTGATCAGCATGTCGACTTTCAAATTCTGTTTTTCTGACTAATATATAATCTTGAAGTTATATTCAGATAACTTTTCAGCTCATTTAGTCTGTCGTCTGATCAGTTCTTTGATCATCATGAAGTACTTTAAATTCAGATGATCAATGAAGATCTTGATTAAAATATCTGTACATTTTAATTCAGAGTGTCAATGCTTTAAGCAGCGAATAATGATCAGCAGTTTCTTGTCATAAATCTCGTAGTTGCATTCTGCGAAAATCATGTTCTTGCTGTAGAAGATCACTGAATGTAGAATGTCTTCATCATCATACTGAGATAATACTTTGTTGTTGACATAGTTCAAGAAGTCAGTTTTCAGAATAGCTTCTCTGATTAAGTCAAAATGCTTCAGAATGAAGACTGTTATCACTTGTTACTTCAGTTCTTCAAAGATTGTTTGACAAATCTTTGTTCATTCAAAAAGATGATCTTTTCAAGTCAGCTTTATCATGAGTTGAATGATTTTTGAGAAGTTCTTTATGAATCATTGATAGAAATTGCAGAAGTCAATGAAGATCTGTACATGAATTAACGATTGCAACACTTCTCAACTTTGAATCACATTTACTTTTCAAGAATTCATTCGCAGATCATTGATGAATATCAGTAATTCAAGAAATAAGATTTTCTGAATCTTAAATTCACACTTGTCAATGTTTATCTGCAGATCAACTTCACGAAGCTTGTTTAGCACTTCTTTCACATAAGTTTTATGTTCTTTCAAGATTTTATTATAGATGAGAATATCATTCAAGTATGTCTGACAAAACTTGTGCAGACAGTTAAACAATACATTGTTGATATAATGCTGAAAGAACGCAAGTTCATTGATTAATTCAAAGAGCATTACTCTATACTTGTAAACATTGAAGAAAGTAACAAAAGTAGTTAAATTCTCGCTTTCTGAACTCATGCGCAGTTTATTGAACGTGATGATAATGTTGAATTAAGTCAAATACTTACTGTCTTGAATTTGAATGAGTACTTCGTTTATCAAGAGTATTGAATAATGATCTCTTTTGATCAAAGCATTCAGTTTTTGATAATTCACGCAAAAGCAAAGACTATCATCTTTCTTTTCAACAAATAGTATTGACGAAGCAAAGAAAGCTTTGCTGAGTGTAATAAACTTCTTCTTCAAGTTCTCTTCTAAATACTTCTTGATCTTCTGCAACTTGTAACTCGACATGAGATACAATTGACTTCTAGAAGATTAACTCTCATTTTCTAATTCAATCTTGTGATCATATGATCAATGCAAAGACAACTGTGTTATCTTTTCTCTATCAAAGATATCTAGAAAGTCATGATAAACTATTGAAAGCTTCTTCTTCAGTTCACTTAGTGACATGACAAAGATCACTTCATTTAGTTTCACGAAATCTTCAACTGAGCTAAGCACTTTGTTGATTTCACTAATGATCAAGAAGAAGATCTTGATCTTCTTATTCTTGACTAGAGTTTAATACACAGCGACTTCGATCATGATAATATTGACGAGCTCTTCTTTCTCTGATGATTGAATGAGTTGAGATTAATCGAAATCAACTTGAGTGCTTGACTTCATTAAAAGTAATGATTCAATGAATTGAACAGATTCAATGAACTGATTCACTAGTTTCTGATTCATGAGTCATTTCAAGATGATAGTTGACGTAACAATTAAGTTCAAGTTCTTTCATTTCATTTCACAGATCTTGCTTGACTCAAATCTGTGAAATGCTGATTGACTGCTTGCTTTTGAAACAACAAATTTCAATGTTTGAATCTTTAATGATGATATTAATCAATCATTTGCAAAATTTATCAAAATTTGATTTCTTTTCAATCAAAGATTTTCAATGATTATCTTATGCTGATCTAGATGAGTTATCAATAGAAACATCATTTCATTCTTGTGTTCTTGTATCATGATTGATGTATACAAAGTGTATGTAATCAACTTTCAATCAGAAATTTCATCATACAATTGAATTGACTTTGATTTCAATAATAATATTGACTGAATATCAAAGCGTTCACATAACTTTGACATCAAAGATTCATCAATGAAAGTCATGTCAGTGACTTCAGTATTTATCAAAGCAAGAAATCTGAATATCTTTTCTAGATTATTCAAGATGACGTCAACAGTGAACGACTTGAAATCAAATGAATCATCAGACATGCTGATGAAACAGAATATGAGTATATCATTCTTAATCACTACTTTGACGAAAGCAGATCATTTTTCGAATTCGCAGCGATCTCATGCACTTGAATTGTTTTAAAATAGTCATATGCTCTATGTTTTGACTTCTTGCATTTGAAGCAAAGTTCTTTCTTAAACAACTCTTTCTGAATAGAATTGAGATTCAATCTTCTGAATTTCTTTCACGAAGAAACTGATGACGTGAGTTGAGTAGTCAATGTGCTAGAGACAAAGCGAGCAGCTTAAGTCATTGATGCTTTGACGACTGATTGAATGTTCAATTCAGTTAATTTAACATCGACTTGCATGCAGATGTTGATAAACTCATTCAAATCTATGATTTGTTCATTGAGCGTTGCTCATTGAAAATCTGAACTGATCTTGTACTGAAGATTATTTAATAAAGTCTCATTATTGTATTTTAGTTCTGCACTAAATTTCTGAAATTTCATTCAAAATTCATGAAAGAAGATCTTGTTCTGATACAGCTTTAAGTACTGTTGTTGAGTCGTGTGATGATGATTGAAATCATCGTACATTTTATTAATCATTGATAGTACTTCTTCAACTTTTAGAAATGAGTTCAAGAAGATATCTTACATGCAAGATGCAATATGTTTAATCGCAGCTTCACTGACTCAACTTTTGATGTATGCAATCTTCAACTCTTTAATAGAAAAATAATTCTTGTTTATCTTCAGCTTATTTCACATTCAAGACAGTCAATTGTTTACATTCTGCGCTGAATCTTTGAACAAAGATGAGTTGAATAACTTGATCAACTTCGAAGATTAATCTTCAGAAATCAAAGTGCTTTATCAACTTGATGCAGCTTTTAAATGATGTATAATCACGTTCTTGTCTTTATTCTCTTTCTGCAGACGCGTTTGTGTAATCTTCAATGTGATGTTTATCTTGTTGATATCTTCTAACATCTGAATCATGTTATTGTGAATCTCAATTTCAATGTCATGCTGATGAAGCATGTACTTAATAAAGATGATGATGTCGTCTGTTTCATTAGCTGTTATTCAAGCATTCAGCTTCTCATTGATGCTGATCTTAATCATTTCGTAGACAAAGAGCAATGCATTCATGTTCTCTTCTTCTGTGTTCAACATTGCATTCATGCCTTTCTCTTCTTCTGATGCTGCTCAATTCTGTGATAAAAGTAATTCTCTTTTAACATTTTGAAAGTTGTAGCGAGTAATGCTTACTGATTTTGATTCTGTGCTTCTAGTCATTGTATGAGTAGAAAATTGCTGGTTGAGAGATTCTGATGTTACTCTATCAAACTTTCTGAGTTCAAGCAACGACTAGTACTTTATTGAACTTTCTGAGTTCAAGTACTGCTGAAATTTCTGATTTCTATTGAGCTTTTTGAGCTTGAGTTCTAATTCTGCTGTCAAAATTTCTGAATTCAACTTCTGATTTGAGTTGTATAGCTTGTTTTTATATCATTTACACGTCAATAGCAAGATTAATGAGCTTTGAACTAATGTTATGAGTCTGCATAGAGCGAATCATATGAGTGTATTCTAACTAGAAGTTCAAAGCTAAAGAAGAAAGAAGATGAAACACGTCGAGAGTCTTATACTCACGAAGGCGCGCTAGATCACTAGCGTGTCAACATTAGCTCTGTACTAGTCTATAATAGTTTGACACGATTTATGTTAAACTAACTCAGAGTAACAAGACACGCTTGCAACACATAGCTTTCTATCATAACTCTTTATCATGTTTTTCTATCATGACTCTCTATCATGACTTTTCTTCATGACTTCTCTTCATGACTCTTTATCAAATGATCTTCATGTTTCTCTATCATAGCTTCGTATCATGACTTTCTATCATGACTTTCTATCAAAAAGATAATGCAAAAAGATAATGCAAAAGCATAAAATCGGAAAATTTTTCTATATTTAACTCTTTTGACATCATATTCGATTGCTTAATGAGTCAAGTTGAGTCAGCGAGTTCTGACTCAACTTGAGATCAATATCGAGTCGAGTCAGAAGATTCAACTCAAGTACTTAAGTCAAATCAGAATGTAGATATGAAAACTCAACTTGATGATCAGTCTAAGTCAGTTAAACTAATTGAACAGTCAAAATCGTGTAACGTGACTTCAACTAACGTCAAAATTTTTAAATCAACATCAGATTCAATGAACATTGCAATGATAAAGACTATGACTTATAGAATGTTAGTCAAATGATCAGATGTAAAGACTTTTGCTGTTATCATCTTGAAAATTGATTGACTCATAACTACAGTTGAAAATAAGCTTGAAGAAGTGAATCTGCATAAACTTTCACACATCGAAACTTTCAAAGAGATCAAAGTCAAGCTTTTCTTCAAGTATCATGATTATTTAAATGTATTTGATCGAGCTATAATTAATCAGCTATCATTGCATTGTTTCTATGATTACAAAATTGAGTTGATCAATGAAGAAATATTCTTTCGAAGCAGACTATATCAGATGTTTGATCACAAGCTTCAGAAGATAAAGAAATATCTGATTAATTATTTAAACAAAGAGTTCATTTTCTTCAGCTTTGCATCATATGTTTCGTTCATCTTGTTCATTGAAAAGAAAGACAATAATCTGCGTTTCTGCATTAATTACAGAAAGCTCAATGCTTTAATTAAATGAAATCACTACTCTTTGTCATTAATAGACGAGACTTTTGCTCATATACAAGAAAGCAAGTATCTGATTCAATTGAACATTATTGTTACGTTCAACAAACTATACATGCATTCAGATAGCAAAGATTTGACTATCTTTATTATCTTCTTTGACTCATACTGTCATGATGTCAGATCATCAACTCAATTTAGAATTTAAATCATTGATATCTTAGATAATTTCGATTCATTGAATCTGTTTTGCAGTTCAATGAATCAAGTCATTAATCTAGTCATCATCATCTTAATTTAGTCTCAGCAATTTTATTTCAATCATCTCAGTCATATGCATGAACTTCTGCAATCTTAAGTCAATAAAATTACTGTCTAGTCTTAATTCTGCTTGATTCATGTATATAAAAGTTGAACTTTTGTTCTTTTCTTTCACTCTTTGTCTTTCATCTTATACATTATCTGATGTATTGTCTTGTATCTAGATTTTATCAAAGTAATAATAATATCAGTCTTTTATATTGATAGTATCTTTAATTTAGCTCAGTTTCTGACATTACAAAAGATTTACACTTTCTGCAACATTTTCATATGTTGAAATCTCATCTAGTTATTCTTTCACTTAAATGAAGTCATTTCACAATCTTTTAATTGATGATGAGCATGCTGTTGAACAGTTCGCTCAAAGTGTGATTGAAAATTCAGTCAAGATCTTTCGCGTAATGCAAGAACTTCAAAATCAAGTTTAATAACATGATGTTATCATTTCATTCTCGTTCATCATTCTTAATTCTTCAATCTATATAAAGTTGAATTCTCAGTTTCTTGCAATGATAACTCAGATCATCACATAAATCTTGAATAATCAATCTCTTTTCATTATTCACTCTTTTGCAAACTCTGTCACTGTCTTCACTGCTTTTAGATTCAAGAAGCTTCTTGACATATTTAAGTATAAGAAAGACAAAGATTAATTGAATGCATGAAAGCAGAGTCTGATACAGCGCATGAATATGAATGATGATCATTACTTCTTTCATCAAGTCAAGATTATTTATGTTGAGTTATGATTCATCATAGATAAGAAAATTCACAATCTAATGAATTAATATCGAGTCAATGATCTTTGTATCATTTTCATCTTTGCAGATTAATGACATAAGTTGCATCATTACTGCAACAATTCTTTCAAGACAAAAGATGCTCATTTATATCTTCATGAAACTCTGAAGTAAAATATGAATAACTTTGTTAACTACTACAATTTCTTTTATCAAAAGAAAGAACATTCTTTGATGAAAGATTTCTTATTAATTGACTGTTTGAAGCGTAATGTCAATTATTTCACTTAAATCATCATTTTCTTCTGACAAAATCTCAATGAAACTTGATCATTCATCTTTCATCAATGAATTTAAACATTTTCTAACATCAACGAAGAGTTTTAATAGCTTAAGCATCATTAATCTCACTTCATTTTCATCATTGTTTCATTCATTAAAGTTAAGAATATCTCTGCATCGACTAGTAATTCTTTGAATTCAAATATCATCATCTTTGTGATTGTTGTTTCAACAGTATTTTTGTCTCTTTCTCTCTTGTTTCTTGATGAGTCAATAAATCTAAACTTTATCATTGTCATCATTCAAGATAAGACTTTAATCATTTCTGAGATCAAGAAAATTTGCAACAAGTGAAAGCTGTGCTACTATTGCAAATTGCAACATTCAAGCAAAATTGTTAAAGAATACTCAAATAAGAAGTTCTTCACTTTGCATATCATGAACATTTACGACAGTGATGTCATCAGTATAAATGAAGAAGTCTCGCTGTTCGCGAAAAAAGTTTAGTTTCTGAGCTAAGTCACGTTCAAAGATCTGTATACATATTATCTTGTCTACTAGTCTCAATCTTTTCACTCTCACTTCAATCATATAAAAAGTTTTTTGCTAAATCTGTCTTGAAACTCTTTGAATTCAATTTAACATTCAAAGATAGTCACATGATAGTATTTTATATTCTACGTCAAGCTCAATCTAAAGTTCTTGCTTTCGCTTTGATTAATAGTGAAGTCTTTGCTTATGTCTTTATGAATAAATTCTTTATGCAACAACATTATTTTTTCTTGCATTAATTAACTCACTCTTGCAAACTTCAAGAATTTGATGATCAAGTCACTTTAATTGATAACATTACTTATGTCATTGAAATCACAATGATTCTTGATGAATACATTAAGAAACTATTCTTCTATGTCATTGAATTAAATCAATATCTCATCATCATGAGTTTATCATAACTTCGTCATCACGTCATTGATGTCAATTTTGAGCACAATATTTTCTTTTTATCTTTCTTCTTTTGTCTTAATCATTATTGCTTATTTCTCGTCAAGATCTATGATCTTAATCAACAAGAAGAAAATTTCTCATTCAAAGTTAACAAAGTAGCTTTCTTTCAATCTCGCTTTCAATTCACTCATAAGAAGTAGACTGATCACGTTGAATTAAGTACTTGAGTTCAAGTCGAGTACTTGACTTGAAAAGTGTTGAGTCAAATTGAAATTTTTTTGAAAAAGTGTTGAATCAAATTGAGAAGTTGAATTCAAAAAATCAAGTCGAATTAAGAAGCTTGATTTGACAACTCAATTTGAAAACTCAACTCGACTTGACAAGATATTAGATAGATGTAAATAGCTTGATTGAATAGTCTTCATGATCTTCTTCATGACTTTCTACCATGTTTTTCCGTCATGACTCTCTATCAAAGTCAAACGATCTTCATGTTTTCTCTTCATGTTTTTCTTCATGTTTCTCTTCATGTTTCTCTTCATGTTTCTCTTCATGTTTCTCTTCATGTTTCTTGTCATGACTTTCTTCATGTTTTTCATCATGACTTTCTTCATGTTCTTCTTCACGTTTTCTTTCATGTTTCTCTTCATGACTTCTCATCAAATGATCTTCATGTTTTCTCGTCATGACTTTCTATCATGACTTTCTACTATGACTCTTCTTCATGACTTTCTATTATATAGTCTTCATGTTTCTCGTCATGACTCTCTATCAAAAAAATAATGCAAAAAGGTAATGCAAAAGCAAAAAACCGGAAAAATTTCTATATTTAGCTCTCTTGACGTCAAGCTTGAATTCTTGGTGAATTGAGTCAAGTTGACTCAATTCTTAGTTGAGTTGAGTCGCGTTGAATTGAAAATATGAGCAACTTGACTTGAATCAAATTGAAAATGTGAGCAACTCAACTCAATATCAATTCGAGTTCAAAATGTCAACTTGAAACTCAACTTGACGATCAGTTTAATAAGAAGTAACTCAGTTTATAAATCACTCACAAGAAGCAATTCAGTCTACAAATCATTCATAAGAAGCAATTCAGTTTACAAATTATTCACAAGAAGCAATTTAGCACTCAGTTTGCTTGCAAGAAGTAATTTAGTTTTTCATTTGCTTGAAAGAAGCAATTCAGTTTTCAGTTTGCTTGCAAGAAGCAATCTAGTCTCTCATTCACTTGAAAGAAGCAACTCAGTTTTCAATTCATTCACAAAAAGCAATTCAGTTTTCAATTCACTCACAAGAAGTAACTCAGTTTTTCATCTGCTCACAAGAAGCAATATAACTCTTCGTTTGCTTATAAGAAGTCAATTAATACTCAGCTTGTTCACAAGAAACAAATTTCATTCAATCTTGTCTTTCATCTGAAACAAAAAGTTTTTAGTTGTATTCTTTAAGTCATTCAAAAAGAATACTCATCAAAAATCAAGTGTCAAAATTCTTTCTTCTTTAGAACTTTTGTTGTTCTTCAAGCAGATCAACTTGATCAATCTTTTATACAACTTAACATAGTTGAGTTAAAAGCTTGAAGCTTTGATTATGCTGCTCATGTCAAAGACATTGAAGTGTTTAACGTCACTTTAAAGAAAATTGATGTCTTCTTGAATCTTGAATCAATCTCATCTTCTAATCTAAACTCTGATGAGTCAAAATTGCATCATGCAACTTTGACTGTCTGTTCAAAGAACAGCTCAACTCTTGCTCAGTTTTCATCTCATTCTCAAGACAGTATGTATGATAAGAATCATCATTTGAATCTTCATTAAATGAAAAAGAAATTTCATTTGACTGCATTCACAACACAAGAAGATCTTGAAGTCTATTGATAAAGTAAGAACGTTGATTCAGTTACAATTTTATTATTCAGATATTTCAAGTCTCTAAACATCTTTTTCAAGAAGAACATTGATATCTTGTCTTTGCATCAAGCTCATGATCATGTCATACATTTTAAAGAAGATGCTCAACTCTCAGTCTTTGCTTTGTACAACATAAGTCGTGATAAAATTCTAGAACTTCAACATTATTTGAATGAAAATTTGAGCAAAGATTTCATTTAAGTCAATCACTTTCAAATGATCGTTTCTGTTCTTTTTGTCAAGAAACTCGAAGAAGAACTTTGCTTTTGCATGAACTATTGAGATCTGAACACTATCACAGTCAAGAATTGATATTCTCTGTCTCTGATCTCAGAAACGCTGAATCATTTAAGTCGAGCTAAAATCTTTATCAAGCTGAATATCATCTCTGCATTCAATCGACTTCAAATCAAAGAAGAAGATGAAGTTCTCATCATTTTTTGCACTCAATTTGAATTATTCAAGTATTTAGTCATGCTCTTTAATTTATGTAATGAGTCTGTCTCATTTTAAAAGTACATCAACAATACTTTTCATGAACATTTAGATAAGTTTTATACAGTTTATCTGAATGACATCTTGATCTATTTTGACAATGAACTCAAGCATAAAATTCATGTCAAGCTCATTCTGTGAAAGCTGCAAGAAGCAGATCTTCAAATAAATATAATCAAATGCAAGTTTCACATCACTCAAGTCTTGTATCTAGAATTGATAATCATCATCAAAGAGATCAAGATGAATTCTTCTAAGATAAACATCATTATCAACTGATTCATCTTGATCAACGTTAAAGACATTCAAAGTTTTCTAGATTTCGCGAACTTTTATAGAAGATTCATCTATGACTATAGTAGAATAGTTATCTCGCTCACTCATCTCATCAGAAAAGATGTACTTTTTGTCTGATCTCAAAAATATCAGATTGCATTCAACATTCTTAAGAAAGTCTTCACTTTCAAGATTATTCTTTATCATTATAATTCAGATCACAAGATTGTGATAGAAATCAATGCTTCAAACTATGTGTTTAAAGACATTCTTTCTCAGTATGATGAGAATGAGATTTTTCATTTAGTCACTTACTTTTTGAAGAAGCATAACTCAGTCAAGTGTAACTACAAGATCTACGATAAAGAATTCATAATCATTGTTTGCACTTTTGAGAAATGATGATCAGAGCTTGAAGACTTTATTTATTCTGTTGAGATGATCACAAATCACAAAAATCTTAAGTATTTCATGTTAACTAAGCAGTTGAGTCATCATCAAGCTCATTGAAGTGAGTTTCTGTTTAAATTCAACTATTGCATCACTTATCATTTTGACAAGATCAATGATAAGTTGAATGCTTTGACACGTCGCTCAGAAAATCTTTTTAAAGAGAAAAATACATTCAATTCTCAACATCAATATCAACATTAAACAATTCTGAAAATTCATGTTTTAAATCTTAATATTGTTGAGAATCTCATTCTTGATGATTTCAACATCAAAGTCATGAAGCTTCAATTACAAATCATCATTCTAGATTCAATTTAGTTACATTTGTTTTCAATTATTTCAGCACTCTTGCAAATTTTAACTTTCATGAATCTAGAAATCGAAGAATTCAACGTTGAAAACATCAAGTCTCAGTTAAATCAAGACATTCTGAATCTTGATGAAGATTTTGCTGACACTTTCACTCAGACATTATGAAAGCAAATCAAAATCAATGATAAATTTGCAGCTCAGATAATTGAAGTGCTTTGCAATGAAGCACAACATCACAACAAGATTTCTCTAGTTGAGTGTGAAAAACACGAAAATCATCTGTACTTTCAAGAAAGAAAGTTTATGCTTAACTCAAATAAACTACGTCTTTGTATCATTCAGCTCATTCATGATAATGTCATTGATGATTATTCAGAAAGAGCAAAAAGCTATAAACTGATCAGTTGAATTTATTGATGATTAAACATTTATAAGTATGTTTAATGCTTTGTACAAAACTATTATTTATGTACATGTTTTAAGCTCTTTAAACAATAAACTCAAGAATGATTGTCTTTTCTTTCAGTTCTTGAATGTCATTAACGTGATGTTTTCATGAACTATGTAGATTCTTTATCGCTCAATATCTTCATGAATATCATATATAGATATGTTTTAATCTTCATTGATCATTTTATCAAAATGAGACATTTAGTTCTCATCACTTCTATGAAAGTTGAAGAAACTATCAACTGCTTCTATGCTCATGTTTGAAAACATCAAGATTTACTCAAGTTCTTCATGTTTGATCAAGACACACAATTCATCTTTAATGTCTGAAAGCATATGTGTAAAATGTTGAAAATAGATGTTAAGTTATCAACAACGTATCATTCTGAAATCAATGATCAAATCAAGAAAGTCAATACTATCATGAAGTATTATCTTTAAGTTTTCATCAACTACATGCAGAATGACTGAGCTAAGTAACTTTCTGAAGTTGAATTCATCATTAATAATGCATCATTATTAACTACTTTAACATCACTCTTCTTGATCAATTCAAGTCAGAACTCACGTTTAAACTTTAAGTCTTTTGAATCTCTGTTCAAGAATCTTACGTCTTAAGCTCAAGACAAGTTAATCAATGTCAAAAAGTTCATCAAGAAAATAAAGAAACTAACTGTACATCATCATGTTGAAATGTGTTTCATCTCGTTTCATCTTTCAGATCTTGTCAAGATTTGACTCAGACATCTTGCTCAGATCTGATTCAAATGTAACTCAGATTTATTTTAGTCTTGTTTATGCTTCATCATATTAAAATGCATTTACATCAATTCTTGTCTCATTTCAGTCTTTGTTTTTAATTCTTTCTCATCTCATCTTGTTTCTTCTCATCATCTTGCAGAAGCTCAGTCTTGAAGAGAAAAGTTACTGTCATGATGTCAGATCATCGACTCAATTTAGAACATAAATTGTTGATATTTTAAGTAATTTCGATTCATTGAATCTGTTTTGCAGTTCAATGAATTAAATTATTAATCTAGTCATCATCATTTTAATCTAGTTTCAGCAATTTTGTTTCAATCATCTCAGTCATGTGCATAAACTTCTGCAATTTTAAGTCAATAAAACTACTGTCTAGTCTTGATTCTGCTCAATTCATGTATATAGAAGTTGAATTTTCATTCTTTTCTTTCATTCTTTGTCTTTCATCTTGTACATCATTTGATGTATTGTCTTGTATCTAAATTCTATTAAAGTAATAATAATATCAGTTTTTTATATTAATAGTATCTTTAATCTAGCTCAGTCTTTGACATATATTGATAGTATCTTTAGTCTAACTCAGTTTCTGACACATACAAATATCATGTAATGCTCTTTGAATTAATCAATGAATCTGCGTTCTATCAACACTATATGAACGACATGTTGTTCAAGTATTTATATCAGTTTTGTCAAATTTATTTAAATGACATTATCATTTACAGCAAGATCTTGAAGAAACATAAACAACATGTATGATTGATCTTGAATAAACTACAAGAAGCTGATCTACAGATAAATATCAACAAGTGCAAGTTTCATGTTCAGAAAACTATCTTTCTAGAACTCTTGATATCAATTGAAGAATTGAAGATGAACTCGCGAAAGATGCAAGCAGTCATTGATTAATTTACACTCAATAATCTCACTCAGATGCAGTTCTTCATTAACTTCTGCAATTTCTATCAACACTTCATCAAGAACTTTTTGAGAATTGTTCATTCAATGATTCAACTCATTCAAAAGAAAATCATGTTTGAATGAAATGAAGTCTGTCAGATCATCTTCAATCATATGAAGAAATGTATGATCAAGACTTTTATACTACATCACTTTGATTAAACTCATAAGATTATTCTTGAAATTGACTCATTCAACTACGTCAACAATGAAGTTTTCTCTTAATATGATGATAAAAAAGTACTACATTTGATTGTTTTTTATAACAAGAATATGTCTTCTGCTGAATGTAACTACAAAATATATGATAAAGAACTTCTGATCATCATTTGAGCATTTAAACACTGATGACTTGAACTGAAGTTAACTGACATTTCTATCAAGATGTTCATCAATCATCAAACACTCATCTCATTGATGAAAAATAAAGAGTTGAGCAGACATCAGATGCATTGAGTTCAGAAGCTCACTAATTTCAACTTCAGAATAATATATTGATCTGACAAACAGAACATTAAGATCAATGCATTGACTCGTCAAGCTGACATCGTGCTCAAAGATTCAGAAGATGAGTGCATTCTCTATCAATGAATCACTATTTTGACTTCAAATTGAATGAAAATTGCTGATTTAAAGAAAAACATCAATGAATCAATCTATAAACAAATTCTTGAAACTAATGAGATCAACGAGAATTGTACGCTACTTCGCAAAGTAATAGCAAAAGACAAGACACAATATGAAAATATCAAATTGAAAAATTGTTGAACTCAGAATGAAATCTTGTATCATGATAGTCAGTTATGAGTCTTATTCAACAAGCTTCTACAAATGAATCTGATTCATGAGATGCATGATTAATCATCAGTTGATCATTCTGATATTCTTAGAACTGTGAAAGTCATAAAGCGAAACTACTATTGATCATTCATGCGAAAAATGATAGATCAATATATTCAAAACTGCTATATCTGTCAACGTTCAAAAACATCTAGAAATAAATCAAATAACTTAATTCAATCTTTATTGATATTTGAACAGCAATGACAAGATATAACAATGAATTTCATTATTGATTTATCTGATTTAAGCGAGTACAACATTATTCTGACAATCATTTGCAGATTGTCAAAAGAAAGACATTATATTTCTTGCATCACTGATGATGAAAATATCACTGTTGAAAAGACAGCTGAAATGCTGATTCAATGAGTATATTAAACTCATGATTTATCAAGCTTCATAGTATTTGATCAAGATTCGCAATTCATCTCTATACTATGAAAGTTTCTTTGCAAATGACTGAGCATTTCTCTTCAATTGTTCATCATCTATCATTTTTAAATCAATGATCAAAGTGAATGAATCAATCAAAACATCAAGCGATATCTTTGATTTTTCTGTTCATATATGCAGAATGACTGATTCAAGTGACTACTTATGATTGAGTTTGCTGATAATAACGTCTTGTTCTCAATCATTTTCTTGATCTTCTTCTTTATGAACAAGAACTTTTATTCTCATATGAACTTCAACTTTGACATCATTGAATATGAAAGCATTCGCGAACGCTTGCAGATTAATTGAGTCAAGAATATATCTGAACAAATAAATAAGACATTGATCTTCGCTTGTGAAGCTCTGATCAAAACATGAGAACAAATGATGAATCAAGCTAATAAGCATAGAAAGAAGATCAATTATAAGATTGAATCAAAGATGTTTTTGAACGAATGAAACATCATTACAACGAAATTCTTTAAAAAATTGAATGACAAGATGCTTGATTCTTTTCAGATCATTGATCTCATTGACTCATTCTATAAATTGAAACTACTCGAGACTATGTGTATACATAATGTATTTCATTCAGAGCTTCTTCATCTTGTCATCAATGACTCTCTGTCTGATCAGAATAAACTGATCATCAAGTTGAGTTTTGATATCAATCTTCTGACTCAACTTGAGTACTCAATACCAATTTTCTAACTCAACTTGAATACTTGATTTCAACATTCTGACTCGATCTGATATTAATCTCGAGTCAATACTTGATTCAAGTTCTCGACTCAACTTGTCAAGAAATTGAATATGATGTCAAAAGAGCTAAATATAGAAATTTTTCCGGTTTTTCGCCTTTGCATTACCTTTTTGCATTATTTTTTTGATAGAAAGTCATAAAGAGAAACATGAAGAGAACATGAAGAGAAACATGAAGATTGTTTGATAGAAAGATTTGATAAAGAGCTATGATAGAAAGCTATGATAGAGAGTCATGATAAAAAACTATGAAGATTGTTTGATAAAAAGTCATGAAGAAAAGTCATAAAGAAAAGTCATGAAGAGAAGTCATGAAGAAAAGCTATGATAGAGAGTCATAATAGAAAGTCATAATAGAATATTTATTTATTTATCTTTATGTCTTGATGAGTTGAATCGAAAATTTCAAGTCAATACTCGATTTCAACTCTCTGACTCAACTTGAATACTTAAGTTGAACATCTCAATTTAACTTAAATACTCAAGTTAAGAATTTTGACTTGAATTAAGTCTTGATGAGTCAAATACTCAACTTGAACTCAAGTACTTGACTTGATGCAATCTGTTACGACTTTAGCTACGCATCTACGTTGATAGCTATGTTGATGACTATCATTGATTGCTCATCGCTAGACTATAAAGTTGTTTCAAGATCAACTTTATTCAGAGTTAGCTTATGTTTCTCTGAGTCATATAGATAGTTGACTCTGCTCTTTTAAATACTTTTCTTTCTTAGCATTTATATACTTGTTACATTACACTCATATGACTCGCTTTATGCTGATCTCTAACATTATATAAATGCTTCTTCATTACAGATGAAGAGAAATAATCTGCATCAACTTGCTTTGCTCAATTCACATGACTATTGACTTTGATCTAGTCGACTTGCGATCATGCAGACACTCATTCTTCTTTCTTGTGAGCTGACTCAGCGAGAATAAACAAAAGATTCAAACTCATGCGCTGATCAGCGAGTATAAACAAACGATCGAAATCATTCAACTAGATCAGAAGATCAGCGAATTAATCATTCATTCAGATTCGCAAGAAATTCTTCAAATTTGATGAATAAACAAGATCAGTCATAGAATTGCGTGAAATCTCTATCTCAAAGAGCAATCAAAGAGATCAGTTTAAAACTGCGTGAAGTCTCTATCTTGAGAAGCAAATCTCAGTGAGTCTGCTTCAACGACATTCTCAATGCAATGATCTACTCACTCTCATCATTCTACTCATCAGTGAATCGATTTTGCTACTCGTTCACATGCAACTAGTGAGTCTGCTACAATGATATTTATTCTCAATGCAATGATCTACTCGCTTACATCACTCTATTTATCAGTGAATCTGATCAAATGTTCACATGCAACTAGTGAGTCTGCTTCAATGACATGATCATCTTCGATAACAAGCAAATCTATGAGCTTGTTCGTGTATTAAATCTCAACAAACTCATGAGCTTGTTTCTATATTAAAATCTCTCAGTGAGTCTGCTACAATGACAAGTCGATGATCAATCTTTTCAATGAGTAAGTCAACTAGTGAGTCTGCTTCAATGACATCTTTTGTCAATGCAATGATTCATCTACTCACATCACTCTATCTATCAGTGAATCAATCTGTCGACTCGTTCGCATGCAACTAGTGAGTCTGTTACAATAAAATTCTCAATGCAATGATTTACTCACTCTCATCACTCTATCTATCAGTGAATCGATTCGTCAATTCAATCATGTGCAAATAGTGAGTCTGCTACAAAGACATCTTTCGTCAACATGATGATTTATCTACTCACATCGTTCTACTCATCAGTGAATCTGATCAAACATTCATGTGCAACTAGTGAGTCTGCTACAATGACATCATTCTATCTTGCATAGTGAGTCTGCTACAATAGACATTTCGATTCTACATAGAGCTAAGAAACATATTCATGCAAACATGAATCATTGAAGAAAGAAGATAATGTTACAACTTTAGCTACGCATCTACGCATCTAGCTATGTTGATGATTATTGTTGATTGCTCATCGCTAGACTATAAAGTTGTTTCAAGATCAACTTTATTCAGAATTAGCTTATGTTTCTCTGAGTCATATAGATAGTCGATTCTGCTCTTCTAGATACTTTTCTTTCTTAGCATTTATATACTCGTTACATTACACTCATATGACTCGCTTTATGCTGACTTCTAACATGATCAGTCTAAATCAGAAGAATGAATTTTCAAAATCAATAATGATAAATGATGAAGATGAATGAGAAATTGATGATATATTGAACTCTTGATGATATCAAAGATGACTTCAATATTGAGTCAAATGAAAGAGTTATGACAACGATTTCAACTGATATAATGCTGACGACGACGAATTTATGAACGCTCAAGAGATGATTGACAACTTTCATATCAAATATTCAAGAAAAGCGCACTAAGAAATAACATTCATGCAAACATGAATAGTCAAGAAGAGAAAGTAATGTTATGATTCTAGCCTTCGTCTATTCTTTGCATGGTCTTCGCCTGGTTTCATTCTAATCGGGCCTAGCGAGAATCTGACCTAGAAGTGATGTCATTGGGACTCTGCATCATATGTGTAAGGCGCCAACCCAATCGGGCCTAGCACAGGGCTGAGAAACACACATATAAGAACCGAGTTCTTTCCTGTAGATACTTTTCTTCCTTAGCATTTATCTATTAGTTAAATGACACCCATATGACTCGCTCTATGCTGGCCCCTAACACACTTCACTGCAGGAAGAATTCGGTTTGGTAGGATTATGCTCTGAAAGGCATCAGTAACAGCCTGATTGTGAGGTTTGCCACCGCGTTGAGAAGGCATGGCTGGTGGTAGGAAGATAGATCGGATGAAGGTCGACAGCGAGGTCAAACCCTCTGAGCTAAACCAGCTGGGTTTAGCTTGCTTACATAATATAAAACCAATAAACAAACATGAATAAACCGCTAGGAGGTATTATACACGTTTATTGTAGAATAAACGGTTTTTTCGTGCCCTAATTGCAGCGTCAGGCAATTAATTACCTTGATTATAACCGTCGTTGTACCTGTTGTCGCTGTTGTGGTCGTGACCATCCTGATAATCGTCCTTGTTTTCGTCGGTCGAAAGTGGAAATGAAAGGGGGAGCCCATGTATGGACGCTAGGAAGTTGCGGACCACTCTCCAAGCGCCCTGCTGAGCTGGTCGCTTCGTGACGGAACATAATGCTCGTCAACAAGAAGATAAGAGAACATGAATGGTAGAGATGGATATACCGCTTGAGGTGAGCCCGTTTATATAGCAGAAACAAGCGGAACTTCTAGAGCTAATCTCGAATTCAGACGAACGACTCCATACTATACCTTTTAAAGGAAGTCTCGACACTTTCCCCGAATGGATCTTGTCTGAGGCCGCCGACAGCGCAGCCTGACTCCGCTGGCTCGCTGAGCCCACAGCCCTAGAGGTTAGAGGGCCTGCATGAGAGAGACTGATGGATGGGTTTGAGTTTATTTTCAGACCTTCTGCGTGGTTCACTCTCCCAAGGATCCTCGGAATGGCGATTTCTACTGCGAATTTGAGCAGCTCGGTTTGCGATCATAGGAAAAAAGAAAATTTGCTAGTCCATGTTGGAGGACGAGGCCATATGGGGCATTTTGGTATGTACCTAGGTTGAAGCTGGATAGGAGTCTATCTAGGAGCGAGCAGGTAAAACTCTACTAGCGGGCCCCAGCCCTATGAAGACGGAGATTACCATCTCCCCTATTTCCAACTGCCCATACCATGCACTCATGCTTTGTAACACGTAGCACAGAAGGCTGTTCATCATAAGGATATCATGGACGCTTGTCCTGCTGGAAGTAGATAGCGAAGAGGTCTGATAGCAAGACCAGTCCTTGCCCCGACATGATACAATCTGATCATAGCCATATGTCTATATACACAGCAAAAGGTCAAGAGTCCCTAGTCTTGCTTTTAACATTCATAAACTTTAGACAATGGTGATCATTCCGTGCTCAATCCGCCTTTGTGGATCATGAAACACTGTCTTCAAGAAAAAGTATACAAGAAAAATAACAACGCTCATAAGAACTCCGAGTACTGTGTTCACGGATTGTTCTATATCCTACCATTTAGTTATGTCCAAAGCTGCGTCGCAATTACTACCATCCTATCAGATAGGCGTTCCGAGTATGCCGAGTCATCTCAAGCCAGTGTGGGCTTGCCTGTAGGAGGCTCATTCGTGACTTCTCCTGCAAGACAATCTCCTGCTTGCTGTGGTACGCGTTCTTCCTTTTCCAACACCTGAGCGATCTTGTCCTCTATGGCCTTACCGTTGGCAAGCGCGGCGCCGCCCACACTCATCCCAAGAATAGCGCGTTTTACCGTTCCCTCTGGTTTCGATTTAGAATGAAGGGAGAGCTTGTCAT
>JAABUW010002811.1_pt1 | contig 25788 bp, 26 predicted proteins | sample 5560081 | NCBI WGS metagenome assembly JAABUW01 (sample SAMN10711882, study PRJNA513363) | rock metagenome | isolation source: Antarctica rocks | place: Antarctica: Victoria Land, Knobhead sud | reverse complement strand
AACCGCGTCCGCAACCACGCCGGCACCGCCGCCCCAGCCGCCCCCCCCCGCCCCCCCCCCCCCCCCCGCGGGTGCTGAATGAGTGATGAGTTCTCCAGAAGATGTGCTCTCGAAGTGATGGGACGGGACTTGGGCGCGATATGAGATGCGTGGGCTGTATATGGCATGCATGGAAAATGGGAAGATGTGAACGGGAACGATGATCACGATATTGGCACGATGGGATGGGATATGAGGATGGGTTGTACATAGCACGGCTTAGCATGTTAATGACGGATACGTTTGGACCGAAATCACGCACACGATTGATGGACGACTCTTGTGGCATATCTGCGGTTGATTCATTGGGAAGCGTTTGAGCTAGCGATGGCGCATTTAGGGATTTTTGTGCTGATCTATCTGTATCGATATGTACAGACTACAGCCCTTGCGCTTCCAATTCCGTCGTTATCATCAACTAGTTTATTAAGCATTAAAATTTTTCTTGAAGCAAAAAACTCAAACGCACAGAAGCACGAAATCCACAAAGCAAAAAACTCCATCGCTACCAGCCAGGCCAAGAATCCCTCCGCCCATCACCTCCGTCCTAAAACTGTTAATACAGTAACATTGCAGCTGCTGCAGTGCGCTCTCCTGTGGCAGCTCGGTCGAGAACGCCTCTACTAACCGCAACGGCAAGCGCCGTTGGCCGGGCACTCGCAGTAGTGCGGGCGAGGGTTCAGTATTGTCCGGCGATCCCAGACCGAGACGACGTTCGCCAAACCATAGGAATTGGTGCCACTCCCGTATGTGTACGAGGGTGGTGCCGCTGCAGGGGCCGAGCGGGCGGCGGTGGTCGAGGGGCCTGCCTGAGAGGCGTTCCCTAGGCCGTAAGTACCGTAGCCACCCCCGTATGTGTACGAGGGTGGTGCCGCTGCAGGGGCCGACGAGGCGGCGGTGGTCGATGGGCCTGCGTGAGAGGCGTGTGCCGTTTGAGCGGCGGCGGTCGATGGGGCTGCGTGATAGGCGTATGGCGTTCGAGCGGGGCCGGGGCACCATGGTGGACACGCTGGCGCATCAGTCACTTCCTCGTCGTCGTCCTCCTCCTCTCCCGCATCGCTCCCGGCTGTGGTCTCCTCATCGTCGACCTCGGCGTCGTTCCCGGCCACGGTCTCCTCGTCGTCGACCTCCGCAGTCGACGCCAGCGGCACGGTCGCCTCCCTGGTAGTAGCTGGGGCCACGCGCGCGCCAGAGCCCGTACGGGTCGGTGTTGACGGGAACACGTACTCCCGGAGCGATTGAAAGACCGCCTTAGATACTGGGGGAGGCTGGATAGACCCAGCTACCGGTTGTGAAGGCATGGCGCAATCGGCGCAATCGGCGCGGCGAGCGGGGATCTTAATCACAGCTGGATATTTTCCTGGAGACGAGAGTTAGCAAGTGTCTCGGAGTTTCCATCATGGTGGACGTCTGCACAGAGGACCGCATAGTGCCGGACTGGGTTTTGGAGAACGCTTTTGCCTGTTAGTGCTGACTTACGCTTTGCTGCTCGTGCCATGGCTTTCTCTTCTGCCTTTATTTCCTTCATCCTCTTATGGTACTTGATGCGAATGGACATGTTGCTACGCAACAGAATCTTTTCAGCAACCGAATGCTCGTGGCCGTCATTCTTTGACTTCACCACGAATGCCACCTAGTAACTGTTAGCATATGGTTAAGTATGATGGGAGATTCAGGTTTAACGTACCTCTTTATTTGTCCATCTTTTACCCGTATTGGGGTGTAACGCCTTTTGCTCCGCTGGGGAGAGCTTCGGCGGTGCTCTCTGCTGACCCTTCTGTGGAGGCATGATTCTGACGGTCTTGAAAGTGTTCGAGTTGGAAGTGTTTGAGTTGGAAGCGCTTGATGGAAGTCGAGGAGGATCGTGATATTGATGAGAGAAGGAAATGAAAAACGAGCGAGTTTCTACTCTGTTATATAGAGAAGCATATCACAGTTGGGTGGAGAAACTTGCATGTGAGTTCAGGTCGGGACACCCTCTTGCTGAATAAAACGTCATCTACTGGTTTGCTGACCAAAAACAACGACGTACCGGCAGGAAGTGTGAGTCTTGCAGAGCTCGTTATCACGCTCGACATGGACCTGTTAGTGGTGACCCTGTTGGAGTCAGATGAAAGCAACCAACGCACCGGTGACCTTTAGAGCCAGACCGAGTGCACGATTCGCAGCCGACAACCTAAGTGGAGTAGTCCACACCTACCTTCTCGAAGCGCTCTTGGAACTGCGTCACTGCCATGTTGTCAGCGTCCCCGACGCCAGGTGTTGAGCGGTCTAGACGATAAGCCGACCAGTACGCAGTCGTCCTTTCCATCATATTGGCGAATGTGCGTCGGCTTCTACTGACTTCGAGGCAAAGTGAGCTCTGTCCGTTGACCTCCAGTTGCTAGTGTAAGAATCGCGTAAGGTACGAGATTGGCATTTGAGTTTTTTGATAGTAACTCACGAAGCCTGGCCATTCGCTTCGCGGGCGAGTGGGTTGAGCGCCGAACTCTGATGGACACACCAAGCACGTGGCATGTATAAGTAGCCGAAAGTTGCTTCCATCATACCAACGCTCCCCGTGCTGGAAGCACTTTTGCTGCGTTCCTGTTCACGGCGAGAACAAAGTGCACTGGCGATGCGACACTTCCGCTGTCCACCACAGCGCAAAAAGCGCGATTCAGGCGCACTCGGTCTCGTCTAGTCTGCTGCTCGTGGCATTACTGTCTCTCGCTGTCGACTCGTCCGTAAATGGTTGGAAAGGTCTGGACCGACACACATGTCGTCTCACCAGATTCAGGTACCGATTCGTAAGTTACGGTCCGGACCTCTGATGTAAAGGTAACCAGAGCTCGCGGTCTAGCCTCTTCACGTTTTCCAAGAAGGCTGGCGCACAAAGCGAAATTCGCCGCATACCCATCTCACGACAGTACTGTTGCGAATGCATTAGGCTTGGAAGCTCGCGATCTGGTTGGAGAATGGTGGTAATACGCGGGCGAGTAGGAGAGATGCAGTCGATTCGCGAATCTTGGTTAAGCATTTTGGCTCAAGCGGCCCGTGCACAACTCTGATGAAAACCCTTACCCACTTCTACTGTCAATGTGGGGCGAAATCAAGCCAGCGGTTGCTTGAGTGAGTAAGGTAAGGCATTGAATAGCTTCAGTCACAATGAGGTGACTTTGACTGACTAGCTGCATTATTATCTGATCGATGACCCTGGCATACCGTCTAATATTGATTACCATCACTCAAGCAACCACCACAACATTACAGCGCAAACGCTACGGCACCAACGATCAACACCGCAAGAGCTGGCAACTTATTTCGCACTCCCGCATTGCCCGTCTGCTCTGCCACGCCGGAGTTTGCGGTGATTGTGCCGTTGCTAGGCGAGGTAGTTGCGGTCGGTGCTGCTGTCACCAAGCCAGCAGCCACGAAACTTGTGGTCTGGGTCAGCTCGCTATAGATTGAGGTCTCTGGCTCGATGCCTGAGGTGAAGGGTACGACAGGGGTCACGCTAGTCGCTGGTGGAGCTTCCGGATCAGCTGGGTTGAGCACGCTATCGATAACGTGGATGACCTAGTAAGAGCGACCCATCATTAGTGTTTCGTAAGGTTTGGGACGAGGGGCTCCTGCGCAGAAGCATACTTACGCCATTTGCGATGAGGATGTCGGCGTTGATGACCCGGGCAGTGTTGACAAAGACGGCACCGTTATCGTCGATATTGATGTCGACCTCCTCACCAGTCAAAGTGGACAGATTTGTGTTGCTGAGAACAGTGCTGTAGCCGACGGTGCCTTGGACAACATGCTAATAGAACAGAAGATTACGGTCAGTCGATGTATCGAGACTAGAGGACGTACATGGCTGTTGAGTAAGGACCTACATATTGCAATATCTCTGCCAATTGCTTGTCTGTGATGTCGGCAGCGTTCTGGATCTTCTGGAAGGCATCATTATTTGGGACAAAGATAGTGATGTCGGACAAGTCCTCCAGTGGCGCAAAGAGGTCGACCTGTGTAGCTGCGCCAGCAAGTGCTATGAAGCCGCCGGTGATGAGAGTCTCCGAGATACTCAGTGGAACAAGGAGGAGCTTATCGATGATGTGGATAACACCATTGTCGAATTCGATATCCTGCAGATGTCAATGCGGATCCTTTACAAGGTATTGTTGACTTACGGCAACAGTCACTTGGCTCGTCACTTTGATGCCGGCCGTGACAATGGCGTTGGAACCCTCATCCAGGTTGACCGAAACAACCTGCCCGCCCGTCACGTTGCTGCCGCTGACCTCACCGTCTAGCACAATGCCAGAGTAGTTGAGGTAGCTAGGGATGAACTGCGGGACCGTGGTAATGTCGTCTGCCATGACCACGCCATGAAAGAGGTGGTACCGCAAGATCTGTTCTATCAACCCGGGATCCGCGCTTGCCTGGTCGATGGAGAAGATCCCTCCGCTTTGGACGATCTCTGCAAAGGCATCATCGTTGGGTGCGAAGAGCGTGACACCCTTTTGAGATGCGAGGAAGTCGGTGGTGTTGGAGACCTGGCCGAGCAGTTTGACAAGCGTCGACAGAGACTCTTGACCTGCGAGCGCTGTTGCGAGGTCTTGCGCCGTGGCAAACGCGGCAGTGAATGCTGCCAGAGGGAGGCTGTTGGTACGCATGATGGCGAGCTTCTGCGATCGTGATGTCTGTTGCTGGAGGCTCGAGGAGGCTTGATGGATGATGGTAGATGGTAGCCATTGCGGTCTGGCTACCCATTGGATTTATACTCGCGTTAGGCCCATTTACTCCGGATGCACAGCCGCCAGTGGTATGATGGAGTCTCGTGAATGACCTCGTTCATAGTGCTGCATTCGCTTGCAGTCTTCTTAGACATGAAGCTAATTTGACATGACTACACGGAAGGGGTAGGTAGTATTCAAGTTCAAGGCTGTAGAACATTGGCATACGGTCTCATATCGCCGTAGCTTGGCGTTGGGAGGATACTGTGCTCGCATGTCAGCAGTCTGGGATGTACAGATCGATCGTGCACGTTGTCGACATGTCAAACGGCTATTGAGACGTGTAGCGGGAGCTGAATTGCAGGTTCTACGCTCGTTCAGCCAAATTCGCGTCTCGTTGTACTGCGCGCGAACAGAAGCAGAATAGCGTTGCACTCGCCCGTCGGCGATGAGCCTGAAGCCGTGAGATACCTTATCAGCATGCTCAGGACTCGACTCAGATCCTCTGTCTGTAACACGCTCGGCGCGAAGGCATCCGTCCGCTCGCCGATACTGCATCACACACATCACGAAACGAAGTGGGTAGTTGGGCTGAGGTGTTTCTCTGCGGAGTGCTTGCATCAAAATAGTCGTGATACTTCTTGGTCAAAAGTGAATGTTCCAACCTTGCAGCGGATCCCCGAGATCTGCGACAACTGCCGAACCCCCTGCCAGTGATCACCACCGCACCCTGTCAAGATTGTGGCGGAGTGCAGAGTGCAGCTGATGGTGCCATGTCTGCATTTTTTTGCCACTGCTATACAAAGAACATGTCGATCGCGGCAGGTACAGCAAAGTAGCGTGGCATTGACTCGCACGTTTGTGCAAATACGACCAGATCTGAGGTGACGTGTGACATGGTCGTGCAAACGAAAGCAATGCGGTTCAACGTCGAGCATGATGAAGCAAGCAGTGGCTGGAGTGATGTCGACGTGACAATCGATCATGTGGAGATGGAAGACAATGCAGCAGGAGCCTCGAGAAATGAGTTTCAGAACTTCCAAGTCATTCGCTGTATTCGTTCGCTAGCTGTTCTTCATGCATCGTCTCTAGCTAGGCTATAATACAGAATGCGTTGAGTATTAGTGGTATGATGTGTCGAGTTTGACGTGCCAGCGCGTCGATGGAGTGTGGGCTGTCATTAATCGGTCGATTTCATGCATGCGATGCCTCCCAACGCCTTTCCATGAGCATTGTTTCATGTTGTGTCCTCCGTTTCCTCCTCTCCCTTTTCGTCTATCGCAGATAACGCCCTGGTCTCTCCTTCTGTATCAATTTCTGCGGCTTTGTCCTTGCAAGCCGTTGCTGAGAAGCCGTTGCCGACTTTGCCAGATATTATGCGCCATCTATCGTCTTCGTATTCCTGCATAGCAGTGCGCAACTTTTGTAACTGTAGCACAGTTAGTCAGCGATCGTGTACGCCTCGCATCAGTGACCATACAATTGCTTATGGTCGTTTCGAACTCTCTGCTTCGGATGCAACACTTTCATCACGTACCATTTCTTCCGTCCATCCTGTGGTCTTCGCCTTGAGCTTCGTGCAGTATCGTACTTGTAGTGTCCCGGAACTCCGGCCAGGGAAGAAGTCGGCGATCTGCTTCCATGTAAGATCTTTCGTTTCCTTGAGTTCGACGAGTAGTGCATCGTCTTCGGGAGTGAACTTCAGCTTTGGTCCTTTTGGCCGTGGAGCAGGTGTAGGCATGCCAGTCTGCCCTACCACACTAGGTGGACCAGTGTCCAGCGCAGTAGACGCTCCGCCGTATGTCGTTCGCTGGGTCTTTGAAGGAGGCGGTTGATTCGGCAGTCTGTGATGGTGATGTTGTGGCTGTTGGACTGTCGGTTGTGGTTGTGGTTGTGGAGTTGTGAGATATGGTGATTGTCCACCCTGAGAATGGTCGACGGAGTGACGCGGGAACTGGTAATTATAGTTGACAGTGTCAGGCTGGAACTGGACCCGTTGCTGCTCGGTCTGAAGCTCGAGCGGCACCTGTCCAGCGGCATGAGCTTGTAGTTGTTGGAGGCCGGGGTAGTCGTATGCCGTCTCTGAGAAGTCCGCACGACTCCGTTTGCGCGATGGCTGTGGCACTTGTTGGTAGTTGATTACTTGCGGACTTTCGTATGGACTGCCGTAATGCGAGGAAGACTGCGAAGTTATCCGATTAGTGCTGCTTCCGACATGACACATTTGCTTGAGAAACTCACTACCTGCGACATATGCCTCGTCATCTGCGACGGCATGACCGGCTGCTCGATGCTATACGTTGGTTCGGGCGCAGTCATTTGAGATGGCAGTACAGCCGGCATTGCATGCTGTTGAAACACCTGCGACTGTGATGGCGTGTGATGATGCGATGTCTGCTGCATAAACGGGTTCGGCGGATGGAAGGCCTGAGTGATCAATTGTTGGTACTCGGCCTCTGAGACCTGCTATCAGGTTAGCTCGGCTGCTCTCCAGGACGTCTTTGACAGTTCGAAGTTGCTGGAGCACCGCATCTACTCACCTGACCCGTTTCCTCTTCCTGAGAGTCTTGCGGTTGGGTGCCATAGTTGTTGAACGTGAAGTCCGGATATTGCCTCGCCAGGACTGCTATGGAGCATTGGGGCTGCCGGAGCCCAAAGCCCAGACAGTCCACCGAGTCGGGACTCGCAGGCGGAGAATGGGGAAAGACGTTGACGAGTGACAACGCCGTGATGCCGGTTGAGCGAGGGTTGTGCGCGATGGCCGCTATTAGATGTCTTGCTGTTAATACACGAGATGCAGGCTAGGCCAGCATGGAAAGAGTAGATCAATCTCCGAGAAACGACAGTGACATTAACAAACGATAGTGGTAGTCGAATAGCGATGGTGGTGCTTATGATGCTGGAGAACAACAAAAGTGGCACGATTGTTCTCTTAAGAGCAGCCTTCGTCTCAAGATGAGAGAGCCATTACCGCATCGGATCATATGAGGATGGCAGACCCTCGTCTTGGGATCGCCACTCTGCAGGTGTGGTCTTAAGACGGCAGACTCAGGCATCTCATGGGTGGGTATTGGCTCGACCGTAGAGGCATGCGACCAGACCATGCAGACAGATGCATGAATTCCGCAAAGATCACTCCTAGGGGCAGTGTACCTGACGTCGGAACGCTCTGGCATTGGGTGAAGTCCATATGCAGGTACAGTTTAGCAGTCCCCACAGACACGAAGCTCGCACAGTGGACGTGAGGTGAGGGCTCGGCAACAAGCGGTTGCGGTGGCCGGCAAGATCGTGCTCGCTCCCGAGTGGTTCAATCAAAGAATGAAGAGCGCCGTTCAGGTATAGTGCGTCGTTTCAGGTTCGCCACAGTGGTGACTGCTGACAAGCTTTCAGAATATGCTTAAGAAGCGAGAGAGGCTGTGCACCAATTGTTGCAATAAATAGAAAGAAGCATTAAGGTCGTGGAGATCGTCCAAAATCTGTCCTTAAGTGAGAGTGATGTGCACAACGGCCACGCAAGAGGACCCTGTGAGGACACGGCAGTGATGCTGCTCGCTGCCCAAAGACCACAAAAGTCACGCTAGACCGACGGACGGCTACCGACCCGTAAGGCCTGCCGTCCGAGCCTCATTGTCGATATTCGTAGAAACCAGACATCTCGACCGGCGGAAGCAATGACGTCCGCTTAATAGCCCTGCGGGGCGAACGCTCTCCGTACACTTGAAGCGGAGATCATCAATTGTGCTCTTGGCCCTTCACAAGGACTGTGACAAGCAAAACCTCATCTTCTGGCCGTCGAGCGTCGAGCGAACCGCGGGGCCATCGCAGCAAGGAAGGCCTGGAATAGAACTTGGTATAGGACAGGGATGAACGCCTCATGACGACGTTTAAATCCGGCAAAATCCATGGCACGAAATCTTTTGAATGGAAGCAAAGTTCGCCGATACTGCAATGCAGGTACAGTTGCGGTCTGCATGATCTGCCACGCATCAGCCACGTCGACGAAGTGTCTCATCGGTTAGCGAGTTGCCGAAGAGGCTCAGTCCATTGAAGAGGTGAAGTCGGTCTGGACGTTCTTGGCATTGCCGGAGGATAACTTCGCCGAACGGGCTCGCCACCGCCCATACCATTGTACTCGGAGGTCGCGATAACCTCGTTTGCAACTCCGGGGATACTTTCAACGGTGAAACTCAGACAGTCCCACGTGTACGGCGTGTGCGGTCTCGCGCAGACCATGCTTAAATTTGAGTCGGTAATAAGCTCAACGAAGACAGAGGAACGTTCGCTGCATGTTCGCAACACGACTCAGTGCAGGAACGGCTCTCGATGGTTCCATTGGACAACTCAAAACGACGTCCTTAAGCCTAATATACTACGGAAGACCAATGGCTGGTCCATCGCCAGCTCCATATGTTCACTCCTTCCCAGCGCCTAGGTACGCCTGTCCATGTCCACAATCCCCGAAAACCTTCGCCAACGGCCATGGATTCCTCTGCTTCTCGCCCTATCAAGGACGGCGGGTATCTTCCGACCAGTTCCAGCATTATAGACACGCCTTGAACCTCCCTCCGAATGTTCCTCAATGGCCAATGGACGTGCAGACCATCTACTTGCCAGCACGAAACCCGTTATACCTTCCAGCCCTGTTCCTTAGCGAACTGTTCACACGCCTGTCAAGGAAACCCCGGTCAGTCAAGATAATATCTCCGAATCGCTGCAAAAGCAACGGTCGCCGCCGCCCTATGCTCCACAAGCAAACTCACCTTCGCCGGCTTTCCTACTTTCGCCCCAATGACCTTCCACTTATTGTTCTCGTAGTCCTTGATCGCCTGCAACAAGGCCGCGCTCTGTTCGATCGTCAGTCAATGTCGCCAATGAAATATTCCCGCAGTGAGGCGAACGAAGTTGCTGACCTCATCATCCCCAAACTCCGCGTAGTGCATGTCCTGAATATCAGTCAACGCGGGTCCTTTGATGGAAAGAACGAAAGTGTGGTTTCGCACCTTATACCAATGCTTCTTCACGCTCCCCTCCGTTCGCGTCGGGAACTGCTTTGCGATCTCACTCCAGCTGGAGCCTTGATCGCGCAGATGCTTGAGCCGCTGCTCTTCCGCCGGCGTCCATGGCGTGTTTGTTCTGCCTTTCTTGGCTACCGGACTCGGCAGCTGGCTCTGCTGGAGGCCAAGTCCGACGTCGACATCTGTGCCAGCCGAAAGACCGCTCGGAAGTGCGAATGCGCTGGCATTGCTGCTCGACGATCCGGGGAGCTCGATCTCGGATGCTCGGCGCTTGCGCGAGTTGTTTGGCGACTGCACGGAAGACTGCTGCTGCTGGAACTGTTGTTGTGAGAGGTTCTGCGTATGTATACCGGGCGGTCGATAGGGAGGGTGCTGAGGGAATGCGAATTGTGTTGGGTCCTGGTGAGTCGGCGCGTAGTTGTAAGTCTGTTGATAAGGATTCCCCAAAGCTGCAGAGGGAAGGTCCGACGGCAGCGTGAGTTGTGAAGGGGACGCAGAATACGTATTCGAACTTGCGCCAGTAGGTTGGAGGTTCCGATTATGCTTTTGGTTCGATGTCGGGTTCCTGCGGTACGTCTGTCAGCTGCGACTTTCGTCGGGTCGCTCCTCCGCCACACTGCCTGATCTTCGGCAGAACAAGAAGGTAGAGGCTTGCGACAGAGCTCACTGGAACACATACGACATAGCGACGTCGCGGCGGATTGATCCAAGGCGAGCTATCTTGCAAGCAGGTGGTTATTAAGCGGGCCGAAGTCGATGCATGGCTCTTAGCAAGGCTGCGTGCTTGCTAGGGCGATAACGTGATGCTGGTAGTGCTCGCGTCTAGTAGGATTCCGAAGGTATCTACAAAGCGTCTGTACTTCGGGAGATCAGACAGTTGGAGGCCGAATGAACGGCCTTTCAAGGCGGAGGGTATTGATGTATGCAGGTAGATGTCAAGTGACGATCTGCGGGAGGCCAACAGGGGAGCTTCGCGAACGGTAGAACTAGTAGTGCTTGCACTCGAGGTCGAAGAAACAAGTGGAAAGCTATCAAGATTACCGGCGATTTCCAGCGATCCTCTCAGATAGGGCAAGAGCGGAGCACTTCTCTGTGATGTGCATCAGTTCGCGCGAACAGGCGGGATCATGGCACATGGAGATTTGTCTTTCTGTCGTATGAGGCGTTGATCAAGAAGCTTGACGTCGTTAGAAGGTCTGAAAGGAGGGGGTTGTCGATGCGGGGTAGCGCAAAGGAGCAGACGCCTCCTCGCCTCTCCAGACGGCCATTCGCATGTGCATGCACGTATCGTCGAATGACCCGCAGCTGTATAGTGGTTCGCACGACAGAAGAAGTGCATTATTGCATGGCTCGTGGTACACGCAACAAGTGCAGGTCTCCAGCAGTTTTGCTCTGAGTTTGACACATGCTGTGCCACATTAGGCATTTCAATTCAAGCAGACTCAGCAGATCTTGACGTCAGCTCGTTCCTTCGAGAAAAGGCAGTCCCTCCACCACATTGTCAATATCGAGGAGCGATTCAGAATCTGCACTGCCGTGCCTTGACCTCTGCAGACCTGCATCATCTTTCGAGCCTCATCGTGCGGGCCGATTCGCGCTAGCTGGGTACCATTATCAGCAAGGATCGATGGTCGAAGTCAAGTAGACTCGGGCTGGTATAGACTGACCATACCATTGCTTGATGGTTATATATGCAACCGCATGAGCCATACTGAGCCCGCTCAATAGACCTACGACATGATTAGCTATCGTGACCCAGAAAGACAGTAGTGGTGGCATCATACCACACCGGTTGAGCATTGATATCGCCTTCTGGCACTGCTCCTCGCGTTGTGCTGGGTGGAGTGCGTGGTAAGCTCAACTCCCTTCCCGCCACCCGATGGGTACCAAAGCAGCCGCAACCTGCTGCACCCCCCTCTCCGTAGCCAACATATTGAACTGCGCCGCCGCATTCCTCGTATCTTGAACCTCAATCCTGACCCCAAGAGCATTAACATGCCTCCTCGTCTCCGGGCTGAGCGGCACAATCGATCGTCCAGTCCCAAGGATGAGCAGATCCGGCTTCGGCCACGCCAGATCGATGATACCCCAGGCATGCTCATCAATATCCAGCTGCCCTTTCGCGTTTTGCAGTTTGCCGCCTGGGCTCTTGACACCCTTCTCATCATTGCCAGATGCGCCTGCTCCAATCGTGCCTTCTTTCATGCCCTCCCTGACCCAGGGCCGCCATTTGAATGCTTCGCCGCCGATGAGCAGTACACCCGCACCCGTGACTTTGAGCCCGCTGTTCAACGCAAAGCCATCATCCATGCACGCATCCACAGCTGTTGTCGGTGCAGGTGTATTGCCCAGAACATTCAGGGCAGCGAAATCCGTCTGCGTGTCCTCCTTACTTTTGGGTCCCCTATCTTTCGACTTCGGTGCCGCGCGTAGCGACGAGGTGACGTGAAGACATCGTGCCTGAGGAGACGTCTGCGGTCGTACAATCGATCGTCGAATCGGGTTAGGTAGCACGTGAATGTTTCGTCGGGACAATGCCTGATCGAGGCATCTTCGGCAAGCCGAGGAGGTGATCGGGATGAGAGATGCGCCGGACATCGTGGACGAGGTATACTCTGGCGGAGGTCGAAGGAGACGAGGGATAGGTAAGATTTTCGTTGAGGATTACTTCGATAACGTGAAGAACTTTGTGCTTAGTAGCTCGGAGACTTGTAGTTCTACCTGGCGCTCGGGTCATGCGGTCATCAAACCTTCCTAGTCCCAGTACCACGGAATCGACGGTGGATCAATATTGTCGATTGCTGCTGACCACAACGAAGTCAAAAGCACAGTCATCTAAAGGAATCTCTGCTGTGAACACGGAGCGTGTAGAGATGGAGGAGAGGTCAGCACCACGAAGGGAAAAGGGACCCCTGCTCGAGACGAAGAAGGATATATATTCCAGGTCGTACAGCATCAAGTCCGATGGACGCAATGAAATCGCCCTGGGCGCCGAGATGGATAAGGCCAAGTCGAAGTCAGTCGCAGGTAGGCAGAGTATTGTCTTGTGTTCGAGAGGCTCCGCATCTGAACAGCCTATACAGTAAAAATATTTGACTCATCCGCCATATTATCACCGTTCCTGGATCCATCAATACTCGAGAAGCGGATACAGGCCGCGAAGAAAGGCAATACAGAGCGGTAGTATTGGCCACAGAGGGTCATGACAAGGCGGGTAACTCATATCACATGTGTGCTTTGAAGTGCATACTCTGCAAAGTCATTGCCTTGATGTCCACTTGAAGTCCACATCAGCTACCCATATCGCCGAGAACTCCTCTTGTTCAGCTGACAACCCTTGCCCTGTTGCCTGACCATGTTGCTTGCGCCTGGTTCGAACCGATGCATTGCTGCGCCGCCTTCGGGCATCGCCCATCATCGAGCAGAGTCCCTCCCACATGCAGCTGAGTGCCCCCACCGCCGTTCCCATATCGACACACCGCCATACTCTCGTACCCACGTCCTTCCTCCTTTTGGCCACACGATCAAGCAAGATTATCACTCCGATCCACCCACACATCCTCCAACTCACTAAAAGTCTGGAAATGCACACTCCGATGCACATCATCGTAGAACCGCCTCGGCACCCCCACGCCCACAAACACCCTCCCCTTCTCGCGCTCCCCGAACCCAGGGCCCAGAAAGCTCCAGTTCCACCTATCATCTTCAGGAACAAGGAAATACCCCCTCAGCTTGTCCGTGAGCAACAGCTGGCACTTCTCTCCGAAACCTTGGCTAGGCGAGAACCCAGGCGGTTGATCGGAACTCAGATCCTTGTTCTCTGCGCCCCATTGGTATCCAGAAGGCGTCAAAGACCAGGCGGAAAGCGAGACAGAGCCAGGCGTGAAGTTCACGGTCATGGTGACGGTCTTGCGGTCCCAGCTCGAGTGGGCCGCCATGAGGCGCGCGTGCTGCGTGACGTCCTGCGCGGTCATGTAGCTCGTCTCGTTGCCGGCGCTAGTGTGGATGACGCCCAGGGGCTCCAGGTCCTTGAGCATCTCGTGCTCTGGGAGGTTACGCGGTAATTGGATGTCGCGCGTGGAGCCCACTTGAGGCACCATGACGATGCACTTGATTTCCTTGACCTGCTTCTGGTCCTTGGGACTTGTGCCGTAGAGGTACCCGGCCACTTGGACGCGCAGGTCAGAGATGGTGATGAAGCGCTTGAGGATGTTCTTGGGCATCACGTAGGTAAAGTGGTCCTCATCGTCGCGGATGTCATCGGAAGAGATGTAGATGTTGTTGGCTCGTGTGCGAAGGTTACCAGTGGCGATGGCTCGTGTGCGCCATTCGGTCTTGGATGCGAAGCTCTCTTGCTCGTATCTGGATGTGGTCGTGACGATCATATCCTCACCGTGCACGTTCTGGGTCTTGGTCGTCACTGCGGTAAGCTGACCCGCCTCTTGCTGCTGCTTCTCGATCTCCGCAGCTTGCTGTCTCTGCATGCTGGGCGCGCTGATCTCCATACCAAGAATGATATCTCGGATTTCGCTATTCGTTAGCGAAGAGGTGTTGACGTTGTTCTTCTTGCCATAGTCGTTGAGGATGAGATCACGCAGCTGCACCTCAACCTTGACCCAATCTTCGTCAGACAGTGTGGGCCAGATGTGGTGCTCTTGTGTGATGACCGTCTTGTCCGGTCGCAAGAGCAGCTTCGTCTTATCCTGGTTGACATGAAGTGCTCTCAAGATCAGGATCAGGCGCGAGAACGCAGTATAAGACGAAATGCTCTTCAACCACTCGTCGTAGAGATTGAACAGGACCATCTGCGGCTCTGTTGCACGCAAGATCATGTCGCCGAGTTTCTCGACCTTCATCGCTGCTTGGAATGGCAGCTGCAGCTCCGAAGCTCGAATGCTGATATTCGGGAAGTCGAGCAGATGCACTTCGAGCGGATCCAAAAGACCCTTACGAGTCACGATCAGCTGCTTCGGCTGCTCCTCGACAGGCAACGAGCGAATCAGTGCAGCGACTTCTTCGGCCGTCTTCCACTTGGCAAGCTGACCCAACCGCTTCTGCCCTGCCCAGACACTGGTATGGATGATCTTGAGGAAGAGCTGGCCAGTTCTTGGGTTGAAGATGAAGATGGCACCGTTGATTGGCTTAGTCGTCAAATTGCCTTCGAACGTCTTGTGGATGGTGACACGGTACACGTTGGTGTCGTCGATGAAGAGCTGGACCTGGTTGCTGAACAGCTCAGAGTAGTTCTGCGAGTTGAGGAACTCTTGATTGCTCTCCGAAGCATAGAGTTGCAGGCCCTTCCGGATACGCTCGCGAAGAACGTACAAGGCAGGGTTGGCCTTCATGACCTTCGCCATGGCTTGCTGCACAAGCTGCTTGAGGCCAGGGAAATACTGGCCATAGGCGGAGTAGAGGTTGTAGGCCAGATCGATGGCGACCATGCAGCCGGTGGCCGATGGGTAGATGGACATCGAGTCGGTGGTATAGTCGAGATACTTCGCGCGCACGTACCGTTCTATGTCGTGGCTGTCGTAGTCACCATACCGCAGCTGCACATCAATCCAGAACTTATTGGTAGTGGTCGCGCCCATGTTGTCTTTCGTATCGTAAAGCAAGCTCGGGTTGCTGACCGACCACTTGTGCGTCGCGAAGAGCAAGATATCAGCACAAGACGAGTTCATCTTGTAGCTCTTACGAGGATGAATCGTCTCCTTCTGCACAGTCTCGATGCTGAGCGCTTCAAGCTCCTGATCGAAGACCTGGCACAAGTCCATCACCACGCTCTCGTGAATCTTCTGCCACAAATGTGCTCGGAAGATCTGGATCAAGCTGATCTTCAAGGTCGGGATCTTGCCGTGCAAGAAGATGCCCGTGAGATCGAGCTGCACCTGGAAACCAACGTACACGTTGGCTCTGTTGATCGTAGGGCTGTTGGGAACATTAGCTCTCTGAAGACGGATCTGGAACAAACCGTGGAGTCTGAACTTACCTCCACCAGAGAGTGAATCTCCTGTTCGGGATCTGGTTCAAACCTGACCGCTGGGCGTTGGTGAGCTTCTTGAACTTCATCGATTCTTCGAAACCAGACCTAGAGTGATGAGTAGCAGGGTTAGCAAGTGTCTCGTAGCTAAGGTCGGGGAGTGGAAGGTCTCAAAGCGCCGCACGGTGCGTGATGCCATCTCGGAGAACCCTTCCACTGATCATATTGACGTACGCTTTCTCCCAGAATAATCCTTCCCAACTTGGAAACGCTGTGGCCTGTAAAATGTGTCAGCAGGTGGCCCGTATGAGTCCATGGTAGATCCTTACCTTGAAAAGAGTATGCTCAAGAATCGTCTCAACACCACCAAGCGCCTGAATCACATCCGTCCGGTACGCGTTCAAATTCCACAGCTTGCCGTCGTGTCGTTGCGATGTCCACCAGAACGGATTCCTGCTCGAAAAGTCTATGGTCAGTACTGCTCACCAGCTTTTCCACTGCGCCAAGGAGGCGACTTACGACTTCATGTGCTGATAGATCTTAAACTCCATCCTAGCCCTAAACCCCTTATCAAAACTCAACGTGCTCCGATCCTTCTGAAACAACGTGTTAATCCGCGGCAACCCGCGGTCCCAACTATCCTCCAGATCCTCGAGCGTCAGTCTCCGATTCTGCTGGTTAGCTTCTAACCGTTTCTGCGAGTACTCTGTCCAAACACGCTGCGAATCGATAAACTCCGCTTCCCAGGGGATGATGTAGCGGAAAATATTCGGAATCAGCGTCTCCTCGTCATGGCTCATGCCGGCGCGGTAGTGCGTTACGCCGGTATCGGTTTGCTTGGACCATCGCTTGTCGGAAGTCGGGATGAGGATGTGCGAGCCGGAGATCATGCCTAGCCCTCCCAGTTCCTTCGGGGTGTAGAAGACGGCTGGTGGGAAACGGGAAGGCATCTTGGAGTTGAGACCGATCTTGACGCGGGTCTGAATCTTGGTCTCGCACTTGACGATTGTGTCGAGGAGGTTGACGGTGGCGACGGCGGCTTCGCGGTAGTAGGTGAAGAGGGCGATGAGGGTGGTGTTCCATTTGTTCGCGATCTTGGTGAAGGTCGTGGAGCCGGAGCTCATCAGGATTTGGCGGATGCGATTGTTGAATTTCTGGATGTCCTCTTCGGTGACTTGGAGGAAAGCGTGGGCGGTACGCTCTTTTGTTGCGTTATCTACGAGAGCCCAGACACTGTCCTTGACTTGAAATTCGTCGTTCAAGTTCCGGGACTTGGGCAGGATCCGCACTTCGAACCCGTTCATGCTGTACAGCAGATTCGGGTTGTCGCGCGAGTACACACTGGCGAATGTGTCATCCCACTCGATCGTTGTCAGAGACCTGGGCAAGCGATTCTTCATGTCCCAAAATACCGCCCGACCGAGATTGACATCGTGCCTCATCAGTCTCATCCGGCTATCTCGTGGCCAGCACTTCTTGTTCTTGTAGCCGATGACGTTCTCGAAGTTCGGATCTGGCTGCTCAGTCAAGAAGCGCTGGATTAGATCTCTGCTCTCCTCGCCGGTGAAGCGGAAGAACATCCAGATCTTATCGACGTAGCGTGTGTAGAGCCTGATAGGATGCCTGCTCTCCGTAGCACTGTCTCGGAACTGTAAGAAGTCGTTGGGCGAGTTCGGCGGTCCAGCCATCTCCGAAGCTCGCTGGAGCCCAAGGAGTAGAAGATCAATGATAAGGCCGTAGTATTGGAACACAAAGCCGCTGAATTGCAAGCCACGGATCATGCCGTAGGCATTGGTGTGGTTCATGTCCTTGTAGTTGAGCTGGACGTTGTTCTTGCTGGAAATGTAGTCGGCCATGTTGTGATCCATGATCAGCCTCAGTAGCCTGTTGAGCAGAGTGATGTCGATCTTCTCGTAGACTTTGTCCAGTCGTGTCTCCATCATGACGTTGCACTCGCCCTCATCGATGCCCCAGACATTGGTGAGATTGTTGATGCCTTGCGCCCACTTGTAGGTGAGCAGTGGTGGCACCTCCGAGTCGGAGGGCTTTATCCACGGAGGGAAGAGTCGTCGCTGATCAGCCTGGTACCAGAGGTATTGATCAAGGTAGGCGTCCGTGATCTTCTCGATAGGCTCGATATCGTAGACTGGATTGATCGAGCTGTAGTTGTCGTTCATGTCAATGCCGACTTCCTTAAACGCTCGCTGTGTAAGCAAGAAGCGCTTGATTCGTGCCAGTGTCGTACCAGGCGAATCGTAAGCTTGCTCGATCAGCGCCAACTCCTCTCGCTGTGACTGATTGAGTCGGCCTTTGACACTGTAGGCTTCGCGCAGCCGCTCAAGAGCCAGGATGAGAATCTTCGTGTCGTGCTTGTAGCTCACACTTGGGAAGGGAATAGGCTGGAACTTCCTGCTCTCAAGCCAATGCACCGCAGTCGTGAAGATGGCCACACCCTCTTCTGTGCTCACATACGGACCGTCCTTGAGGTAGTTGTGCTGTCGCTCCTGCTCCGCTTTGAGCCATAGACGCGTCAAGCGACCAAGATTCTTCTTGGCCACCGTCTTGTCTACTGTCGCTCCTCTCCGAATGCGCTCACGGTTGTAATGCGCGACGCTCACCCACCAATCTGCCTTGCTCTTCACGTACCGCAAGATGATATCCTCGATAGGCTTAGGCAGGCCAGGCACCTTCCACGGGATGTTCGACTTCCAGCATCGCCACGCCTCGCTGAGATGCTGCAAGACAGTATTGACCTTACTCTGCTTAATGCCTTCCGGCATCATATCCATCAAATCAGCCATGACGGAAGCTCGGAGCTCGAGATCGAAATGCGACTCTACACGCTGCTTGGTCACCGTCTTCGCCACACCCTTGCTGTGTCGACCCTCGAACTGTCTGCTCAGCAAGTTTCCGAGCCATCGCTCGAGAAGTGGAATGATGCCGCGAAGAAAGAACAGCCACACCCTCCAGGCCGGAGCCCAGAAACCACATCCTGGTCCTTTACCAACAGGCCCAGAGTTGAATCGATAGTAGATCAAATGCTTCAGATCCTTGCAAGAACGAATCTGGTGCATGAGCTTGTACTTGTAGCGGTACATACCAGTAAGCTGGCCGACGTGATTGAATGCGTAAAGTATGCCATCGGCAAGCTGGAAAGCATCAATGTTGCCCAAGCGGTACTGCACTTGAGCATCAACGATGAGCTTCGTCAAACGCAGGATCTCGCGCATCAAATGGAAAGCGTTTCCGAATCTGCTCTTCTTCCGCTCCTTGGTCGTCAGAGTCTTGATTGGCTTGAGGTTGAAATTGTAGTCCAGATGCAAGTACGTCAAATTCTTGCGGTGGATGAGCAAGTTTAACATGTTGAAACCCTGCCTGCACACCTGCAGACCAGCCTCCACCCAATCTATCGACGTCTGCTGGAAGAACTTCGTACTCTTCAGACTCCTGCAAAGGTTCTGCTTGTTCTGCGCCTTTGCTGGCCTCTTGTGCAGCTCGTTCAAAACGTAGCTCTTCAGCAGCTTTTGGTAGGAGACCCGCACCTTAACAGGCTGGCCTGCAGGAACGTGCTCCAAGTACCACTGCTTGACGAGAGGCACGTCTTGCGCGCGTACCATCTTGCCGGATCGTCGATCGAAGGGATAAGGTGCCCACCAAAGTGCAATGGCCGCGGCAGTATCGTCGTTGTAAAGCTCCTCGTCCGCCATGAATGGCTGTACCTCGCCAGGCAAGCTGAAGCCGCCATCCTCTTCGTCCGGCTCCTCGTTGTTGCCGCGACCAAAGATGTCGTCCTCATGGCTGATAGTGAGATTCTTGGGCGCCACAGATCTACTCGATATCGGGTTGATGACAGGGTCGAAGTAGAACGCAGGTAATGATGGATCCTCAGTCTTGACGTATACAGTCTGAGGGTGGCTGTAAACCCCGAGTTTGACGCTTCGAGGCAGACTGTTGTAGAGGTAGGGGTAGGCGACACGGTACTCGGTGCGGATCGGTGCGCGGAAAATAATGCGATCGATGGCGTTGAACTCCCCGAAATCTTCGTCGTTTGGGTCGACGTCCTTGTAGAGAGGCTCGAACCGTGGACCACCAGGTATCGCGACGTTGAGAGCTTTCGCAGTGGCAAAACCAGGAAGATCAAAGAGATGGAAATAGTTCGAGTCGTTGATGTCGGATAGTAGAGGATTGCTCAGTCGATGCAATGTCGCCATCTGCGGCAGCGAGAGATTCCACTCCTTGTAGCTGGGTCCATTGACGTGTGATGTGTCCGACAGCGGCCGATGGTCGTAGAACCAGTCAAACACTGGGCCGTCCTCATCTTCATCAAGTTCCATCTGAATCGGCTCCAGAGGTTCAACATCCTCGATGTTCTCACTCCAGCTCAACGGAGGTTCCTCATCATCGAAGGGTGGAAACCTCATCCGCTTGAAATGCCGCCGATCACTCTTCTCTCGCCTCATAACCACCCACATCGTCGCCCATTGTGCATGAAATACTGGCTCGATCACACGCGGTATCTCGTTCACCATCGTCAAACACCCATTGACATGGTACAGCACCTTGACCTCACGTGCACTCTCCCACGGCATCGGCATATTCTCCAGCAGCTTCAAAACCGCATGGGGCATGAACTTCAGCGCACCCAGATAACTCCTCTTGTCGGCGCTGAATTTCTTCTGCGACACATCTCCGATGTCTCTCACGATCTTCCGCAGATGCTCGGGCGGCATATCTGCCTTTTGAGTCTCTACGAATCCTCCTCGTCGCTTCTCCGAGAAGCGTTGCTTCTGACTGCGAAGCCATTTCTGCTTCTTTTCCTGCAGTTTCGCGGCTGCGGGGTCTGGTGGCGGTTTGAAACCTGGAGGTGGTGGAGGAATGGACGACGAGAGACCTGGAGGTGCGCCCGGTGGAGGCGGTGGTGCCCATCCTGGTGGCGGAGGAGGTGGGATCGATGCCATCTTCTCGGTTTGATCGATGGACTAAGTGATGGTGTCTTCGGCTCGGCGTGTTGCCGGCCTCGCGTTTGGTATGACCTTCACAGTGGGTGAGGGTCAATCCGCAATACCGCTTTGGTCCAAGTGGATGCGCTGTGTCCTGCGCGAGATCACGATGTGTTGAACAGTTGAAGATGTTGTCGCTGTGGCAAGTGTTTCTGCAAAAGTTCGAGCTGCACGGTCATTGGCTGGCGCGGTTAGTCCCGTTTCTCAATATGCCAAGACTACCCACTTCGAAATTCATGTGCAGACAACCATTTCGCCGACGAGACATCACGCTACACCTCGACAACATCGCCAAACACCGCCGCGATGCCTTCCACCAGACTCACCTACCGTCGCCGTCAACCCTACAACACCAAGTCGAACAAGGTCCGCGTCAGCAAAACCCCCGGCGGCGAGCTCAGATACCTGCACATCAAGAAGCGAGGCACTGCGCCCAAATGCGGTGATTGCGGCTCGAAACTCTCGGGTGTAAGTGCATTGATATGAAGGCTTTTCGCCCGACATAGAGCGCCTCGCACCCAGGACTGCAGGACTCGGTAGCGGGCCATGGAGAATCATGGAGAGCATTGCTAACTCGGATTCGATATACAGATCCCAGCCCTGCGCCCCCGCGAATACGCCAACATCTCCCGACCCAAGAAGACCGTCCAGCGTGCCTACGGTGGCTCGCGCTGCGCCAACTGCGTCAAGGACCGCATCACCCGCGCGTTCTTGATCGAGGAGCAGAAGATCGTGAAGAAGGTCATGAAGGAGGCGGAGAAGAAGGGCGGAAAGAGGTAGATGGAACTGAGGGCGGTGGGATGATGAGTTCAGCGTGCGACGGAAAGGCAAAACATGGCGCCGTGCATTTGCTGTGGCATGGGATGTAGCTAGTAAGGCTCCATATCCAGAGTTCTGAATGCTGCTGTGTGACCTACAAAACGAATACTCTTGGTCTCAATGGCATCTGTTTCAGCATCGAAAGGTGATCTTGAGTTCTTATACTTGAAGGTAGCTCATGAGTGTTGGAGAAATATGTTTCAGGGAGATCATGTCGCGCCGCATCCACGTCCCGGACCAGTATCTCGGCACTCAGCACAAAAGAGCGGATAACGCTGCCTGAAACTAAAAACGCGATGGTATCCTCGAGTGGCTTCGGAAATTGACATGTGTACACAATGCTACTAGCAGAGTCTCTCATAATCATTAGCTCCCCATATCTACACCACGCCCACTCGAGCTCCAACCTCTATCAACACGGTCCTCCCTCCATCTCGTACCTGCGTCCATACACACGCCGGCCAGACAGTTCCAATCCACATTCTTTAACACTCACAGTCATGGTCACACCTTAAACTCCCCATACCCCCCCAACCCATCCAACCCCCCCAGCGACGGCATCTGCAACTGCAAATTCCCATCCAACGCCCAGCTCAACGGGTCAAACACAGCATTACCGCCGAAATTTCCATCCCAGCTCATCGGATCATCCAGCCCGCCATCAATCCCGCCTCCCAACAGCGGGTTTATTGCACCGAGCGGTGGCTGCGGCGTATTTCGCGAGTTCGTACCGCCCGGTACCATGGTGGGGTGATCGACTGCGTGCTCGAGATTGACGGTTTGTCCGACTTGTTGGCGCCAGCGCCATATAGCGTCGTACAAGACTGAAAGGGAGGAGCGACATCGGACGCGGAGCTGGAGACTCTCGTCTGCGGGTTTGGAGGCAGAGTTGTCCGAGGTGAAGAGCGGTTGTTCGCTTGCGCCGCTTGTTTGCCAGAGCTGTGCCATCACTTCTGCGAGACGTTGCGGGAGGTCGTTGCTTCGGACGCTCAGCTTTCGTAAGCCGGCAACGGTCTTTGAGAAGAGAGTGCGGCCGGATGGAATATCGACGTGAGAGGCATAGAAAGAGTTGAGGAGTTTGAGCAGTGTAGTGGCGCCGGCAAGGAGCATTTGCTCCATGTAGCGCGGGAGGTACATGAAGATGTTGGGCGGGAGGTCGTTGACCGCGGTCAGCATGCTCGAGGCGGCGATGTAGACGTTCCTAAGGTCCGCGTAGTAGTTTGGCTGCGAAGGTTTGTCGAAGAAGGCCGAGAGGCGGAGATGGAGGGAGGCAGTTTTGAGATAGAGTATATCGATGGCTGGAATCGATACATTAGTGAGGGTTCTATAAGACGTGTGTGGATGCTATACATACGTGATGACCTCGTCGAAAGAATAGTCAACTCAAGCTCTCCAAGTTCGCGTGCGTACATGTCAATCTGCAGGCCTCGTTGCGCCTTGTCGACTTCCACGATATGGTCACGCTGCATAGTAAACAGCGTCCTCGTGACAGTGTCACAGAACTTCTCGATTTGACATCGAGTGTGTAGCTCGGGTTTCATCTGATCGAGATGCAAGCCGTACGTATACCACGCCCATCTAGAGAGAGGCGGTTGACCTTGACCAGTTGCGACATTTTGAGCTACAATATTGACGGTGGCCCAGGTGTGCAGTCGGTCTGTAATCTCCTCATCGCGCAGCTCAATGCGGAACCTACTAAAGTCTTGCGCATGGCTGGGTCGATGCAGTCCGTACTGCATAGCGAGCTGAAACATTGCGCCCGTCAGCATCATGGTTGGCTCTCCAGATGTTGAGGAGTTTGGCAGTGGCCATGTACACAGTATTGCCAAGGCTTTGACAACGTGGTAAGTCTGCGGAACTCCAGATAAGGTTGTCCAAAGCAGAGCTTCGAGTGGTTGCTGAAGCTCGATCAGCAGGCCAGGCTTGGTCTCGTACCGTCGGCACGCTATAGCCAGAACAGTCCAGTGGAGCAAAGGATGCTGCTTATAGTACTCGCTGTATGGTGTTTCCGGGCTAAGGATTGGCAGGAACTGGTGGTAGCAATTGAAGAATACGCTGAAAAGCTCACTTGTCTCTTGGTCTGTCAACGTGACATTGCCGAGAGTCCTTGTGGACGTACCAGGTGTTATGGATGGGTATAACAGCGTAGGTCGTTCTTGATATCCTTGACTGAGGTCGAGCAGACTTCTCGAAGCGGCGGCTTCGTTCGGTCCTAGAAAGGGTGCGCTCGACATCTGCGCGACTGGAGCTTGACCTGTTGGCGAGGTGGCGTAAGACCCAGTGTATGTTGAGCTCGATGTGTTGCTTGGCTTTGGTATCGTCACCCCCATAGCTTCGAGCTGCGCAAGTTGGTCTCGGCATTGTTCGAGCTCCCGCGCCATTTCATCGTGCTGAGCACGCTTTCCGAGTCGCTTGAAGTCGTTATCAATCGAGCAGCTCAGGCCATGCTTAATACACCTTGCGCATGGCTTATAAGGCGGACCAGGGTCGACATTGCACCGTAACTGTATATCCACAACCATGTCAGCACGTTGACTCATATGCCGAACAGCTTCATCGTAAATGCTGCTTTCACACAACAGTGTTTCTACTGCCTCAATTGCATGTATATCCGACTCATATACTCACCTTTTGCTGGCGACAATCGTTGCATGCCCGTTTCACCCCAGGCTGGTGTCTTTGCTTCGAGGTACTCGGGCTGCCATCCTCGCCGTTCTGCAGCGCTCCCAACGAGCTTCCAGTCCTCTTCCGCTTGCGCGGTGAGTCGTCGTCGGGCTGTGTGTCGGATGGTGAGCCCTGCGCCGGCGACTGTATGGGTCCCGCAGGCGGGTCAAAGGAAACACCAGCATGCCAACTCATTGCGTTGGTGAGTGGGGTGGAGTCTTAAAGGTGTCGCCGACCGGTATCGGGACGCCCAGAAAGTCCTCGACCAAGATAAAATAGCACTAGTGTCGATCACGTGATTGGGCGACCCCGCAGGAGCGCAGGACGATTTGGACGACATGTCTACTAGTCAGATACAGAACTACGATAACAGTACTCAACCCACGCCGTAACCATTACGATGCGATGGTATCGTCCACCGAAACGTACAACGCGGTCCTTCTCGTCCTTCCTATGCATCATGAAGTGAAAGTTGCGTGGTGATGCGCCCCTCAGGCAGTGTTACTGCTGATGCAAGTCAACAACCAGTACCTGTACATTCTCTCCATTGGCTGTTCGCGACACATGGCTGCACGGTTTCAGCCACGGCAGCCCGACCGCAGTCTATGCCAGCCTTGTGCCAACTCATCCACGGAGCGCATCACTCCCAACTGACAAACGCATAAGTATACGAGATCTTGCCATACCTCTTTGACTCTGCGATCTGGGTGGCGATGTAGGTTTGGCGATTTCATGGTAGTTAGGGCCTGACAGAAACGGACCCGGGAGGCTGCAGTACTCCTTTGCTTACACACCTTTTGGAGCGCTATTGAACACTCTCGTCCATAATCCGTAACGAAAAAGCCGCCGATCTAGTTTGTGGCAGCCCAACAGGCAGAAGGATAGCGAGGGTTGCTATTGACGACATGGACCCCATAACTATCCTTGGCATAACAACCGCCATTGTACAGTTAGTCGACTTTTGCCATGGAGTGATCGGTGAGAGCTACCAGATTATCAGTAATTCCGCGCAGATGCCGATGCAGCTTGAGAAGCTGAGCGAACTTGGGACCTCAGACAATGCACTCTGCGACAAGCTGCTCGGAACTATAGTGTCAAGACAGCCACGGGGTGACGATGAGGCTCTGCTGCAGAAGGTGGTCGAATCCCTTCAGACGAGTCTGAACGCTTTACACAATATACTGGACAGGTTTACGTCGGTCCCCTCAGGAGGCTTGAAATCATCCGCGAAGGCTGTTACAGTCGCGCTCAAGGCTCGTTGGAAGCGGAGCGACATTGAGAGAATCGCGGAAGATATCGAGAGGGCGCAAGCACGACTTAGCAATGTCCTTCTACATCTCGTTCGGTCAGTCCTTGATCTCACTTCTGTTGGCTAGAGATGCCGTGCAACGGACAGTGAATAATTATGCGCGAGGTCGATATGCGGGCTGACATCCGGTAGGAAGTATCAGGTTCTTCAGCACGACGGGGTCTTCCACTGCATCGCTACCTACGGAGTCGATCATAGCGCGTTGATCGCATCACTCAAAGACACACTGCTCGTCAGTCTGTCGGAGCACAAAGAG